>Ga0308174_10000023_pt1 | contig 90408 bp, 79 predicted proteins | sample PhyPR2_FD_203894 | JGI IMG/M metagenome (GOLD analysis project Ga0308174, IMG submission 203894) | Soil microbial communities from UC Gill Tract Community Farm, Albany, California, United States - DLSLS.P.R2 | ecosystem: Environmental > Terrestrial > Soil > Agricultural land | place: USA... | reverse complement strand
CGCTGGCGCGTCGAACCCCGAACGGCGTGTACTGTACCGCACTGCCTGAACTGCCACTTCCTTCACCCCGCGCCACTCCACTTATCTCAGCGGCTTAAGCTGTCTCGATTCTCCGGACCACCTCTGCCCAACGTGCGTTGCAACTGACAAGGGAAGTTGCACCAGTTTCGTGGACACTTTCACCTAACGAGGAGGAGGTGTCATGCCACGATCGGGTCCGCGGAAAGTGTATCGCTACAGCGACGAGTTTAAGCTCACCGCAGTTCGCTTAACTCAGCAGCCGGGGATGCAGGTGCAGACCGTCGCAGCGGCGCTCGAGATCCATCCGTTCATGTTGTCGAAATGGCGGAAGGACGTGAAGGATGGGCGGCTGCGCGGTCGCCCACCGAAAGCGCCACCAGCGGGACCCGCACGCGAGATCGCGCAGCTGCAGGCGCTCGAGCGGAAGTACGCGGAGCTCAAAGAGGAGCACGCCCTCTTAAAAAAAGCCATCCGGTTCTGGAGCGCTCGAAAGGCGAGTGGTGCGCCTTCATCGATCACCTCGTCACCCAGGGTGAAGACGTTCAGTTCAAAGTCGCGCCGCTCTGTCGCCGCTACGGCGTCACGCCGAGCGGGTTCTACGCGTGGCGCGGCCGGCGCGAGAGTGAGCACGCGCGCCAGGACCGGCACCTGACCGACGCCATTCGGCGCTGCTTCACCAAGCACCACGAACGCTACGGTAGCCCACGCGTCTATGAGGAATTAGTCAGCACGGGATGGACGTGCAGCCGCCGGCGCGTCGCCCGGCTGATGCGCGCGGCGGGCCTCCGGGCGAAAGCCGTGCGCGGGTATCGCGGCAAGGCCGGGATTCGTGCGCGGTTTGCCCAGCATCCGAATCGCGTGTGGGAGACCGAGGTAGATCGCGTCAATCGGGTGTGGGTGGGCGACATCACGTATCTCCGCGTGGTCGAGGGCTGGCGGTACCTCGCGATCGTGATGGATCAGTACTCACGCCGCATTCTCGCGTGGACACTCGCGCGCCGCCGTACGACGCGTGAGACCTGTCACGTCCTCGGCTTGGCGCTCAAGTGCCGACGCGGCGCACGCGACGTGATCTTCCACAGTGATCGTGGGACCGAATACACGAGCGGCGCCTTCTGCGCGTTTCTCGCCGCGCGCGGCGTGCAGCAAAGCGTGAGCGTCCGAGGGCCGGAAGACAACGCGCACATGGAGTCCTTCTTCCACTCCCTCAAGGCCGAACTGACGCGTGGCGCTCCGCTAGGGAGCGAGCGCCGCCTCCGCGCAGCGCTCGACGGCTACATCCGGTACTACAATGCCCATCGGATGCACTCAGCCCTGGGATACCGATCGCCGATTGCGTTTGAGCGCGAGGCAGCATAGAACTCTAATGTCCACGAAAGTGGTGCAAGATCCCAAGCGATCTTAGGATTGCGCGCGCTTCGCACGCGCTTCTATGGATTCGCTTGCAGCTGAACTCTCGGCGTTACACGGCAGCGGCGCACACCGGCGCCGGCCGCGTTGCGGCAGCGATGTTCCGCTCGCCATATTATCCCGCATGAGCTATCCGGCCTTCGACTACCGCCATCTCCCAATCCCCGAACGACTGAAGCTCGTTGAGGATATCTGGGATAGTATTGCGCAGGAGGCAAACGTCCGGCCTGATGTCCTCCCGCTGAGCGAGGCCCAGCACGCGGAACTCGCGCGGCGCATCGCCGACGCCGATGCACATCCTGACGATCGGATTCCCTGGGAACAGGTTCGCGAGGAGCTCTCTCGGCGCGGCGAATGACGCCGCGCTTTGTCTTTCATCCGGCGGCGCGCGATGAACTCCGCGAGGCACTCGCCTGGTACGACGCGCAACGCGTGGGGCTGGGAGACGAGTTGCTCGACATCGTCGGCGCAGCCATTGATCGCGTCGGCCAATTCCCCGATCTGTATCCCGAAGGTATCCCAGGACTGCGGCGCGCCGTTCTCTCCCGTTTCCCTATGCGCTGTTTTATCGCCGTCATTCCAGCCACGCCAACACGATCGAGATTCTCGCCGTGTTCCATTACCGGCGTGATCCGGCGGCATGGCACCGACGGGCTGCCGTATAACGAACGTTGCAATTGTCAAAGGACGGCTATTGAGCGAACGCGCTCCGCGCGTTCTCTTATTTGAATCCTTTGCAATTCAACTCTCGGCGTTAGCCGGACTCCCAAATCCTCGTCCTGAATGGACTCACGTCGTCGCCTTCGAGCTGAGATCCGCGCCGCCGCTGACGTGCTCCGGCGAGACTGGGATCCCATCGGAGGCGGCGAAATCGCTGATTTACCTGCCAGTGAATACGATCGCTATGCGCCTCATTGTGTATCTCTGGTTGAGGGCGGAGCCGACGACCAAGCAATCGCCGCCTATCTCGTCGCGCTCGAACTGGGGTTCACCGTTTCGTCAGGTCGGAATCTCGTCGACATCGCGGGAAGGATACGCCGCGCCGTGGCAGCGGCCTCCCACCGTGCCCGCTAATGAACGTTGGAATTGTCAAAGGATGGCTATTAAGCGAACGCGCTCCGCGCGTTCTCTTATTTGGGCAATAATATACTTGACACCACTAGCATGGTCTAATAGATTCGGGCCATGCTGAAAGAACATCGTGCTCCCGAGACTCTGGCCGACGCGATCCGCTACTTCGCGGACCCGGACCGTTCGCTTGCGTTTGTTGTCCAACTGCGTTGGCCGTCCGGCGTCACCTGCCCGCGTTGTGGGGCGTCGGACCCGACGTTTCTGAAGTCGCGCCGCATTTGGCGTTGCACTGGCGAGTGCCGGAAAGACTTCTCGGTGAAGATCGGAACGATCTTCGAGGACTCGCCGCTTGGCTTGGACAAGTGGCTTCCGGCGATGTGGCTGATCATCAACGCGAAGAACGGCATCAGCTCCTACGAACTTCACCGCGCCATTGGCGTAACTCAGAAGTCCGCGTGGTTCATGCTGCACCGTATTCGCCTTGCAATGCAAAATCGAAGCGTTGACAAGCAGATGGGCGGCAAGGGAAAGCATATCGAAGTGGATGAGACCTTCATCGGCGGTGCGTCGCGCTTCATGCACAAGTCCAAGCGCGAACGCCTCACCGGAACAGGTGCCGTCGATAAGGTCGCCGTCACGGGCTTGCTCGAACGGAAGCGCGGTGCGAAGCACGCCACCGTTCGCGCTGCCGTCGTTGGTGGCCGCAAGCGCAAGCACCTGTTCCCGCACATCGTTGAGCATGTGAAGCCGAACAGCAACGTCTATACCGACGCGCACCGCTCGTATGACACGCTGTCGGAAGAAGGTTTCCAGCACGCGGTGATTGACCATGCTATCGGCTACGTGGACGGGCAGGTCCACACCAACGGACTCGAGAACTTTTGGAGTTTGCTCAAGCGGTCGATTAAAGGCACCTACGTGTCCGTCGATCCGATCCACCTGTTCCGCTACGTGGACGAGCAAACCTATCGCTTCAACAAGCGCGATCAGAACGACCTGCAACGCTTTATCGGCGTGCTGAAGGACGTCATTGGTCGCCGGATCACTTACAACGAATTGATTAGCTCGAACATGCTCCCCGCTACGACGTGAGGCGAAATCATGGCCAAAGCTCAAACGGGGTGCGAAACGCAAGCGCAGACGATGACTCACGATTTCGGCTCAGCAAATTCGAGCAACACGTTCACGCGCTGCCTGTCATTGCCGCTCGCGACAATTGCCGGGGCAAGAGAAGTAATGAGATGCGCGACCGGCTCGAACGCATACGGACCAGTCGACTGGTTCGCGTTCAGCCACACCTCATCGCATGTCGGGCAGGCGGTGAGTTTCCTGACATCCAACTGGGCTGAACACTGAGACGAGCCCCGCATTTGCGGCACTCCAGTGTCACAGCCCGAATATCCGACAATCCGAATAACAAACGGTGCTCAACGGTCATTTCATGCTCCAAGGGGCCACGTCGTGAAGGCAAAACAAAAACCCGGTGCAACGTCGGCGGGTAAGCCAACGCAAGAAGTCGAACTGGCGCATACTGGAGATGACGCCCTCGCGCGACTCCGAGAGTTGACGCGAGTGGTCGTCAACGTGCCACCCGACGAACTGGCGCGAGCGAAGGAGCGAGACGAACGAAAGCACGGTTAGGGGTTCTCTGGTGGAAGTTCTAACAGGGCAAACCCGATTTCCGTGGGCTGGCGCACGCTCGCGAGCAACGTGTATTGCCAACGCGGTTCACGACCGCGAACCGCAACCTCGCGGATATATCGCATACTCTCATAGGCGATCACATCGGCCGCCTGCAACTGCACTTGATTAAGCCGAGAATCGAACTGAATCGCGCCGAGACGATGGCGGAATGTCACCGCCTCATCCTGCTGCAATTCATCATAGAGGCGCTTGGCGATGCCTTCGTGTTCTCGCTGCTGGTCAAACGTGAACGCGATGGGCTCAGACTTCGGAATGCCGCCGTTATCTACAACATCAGCAAGCCACTGGATGGTGTGCTCGAACGTGGTGTAATACGGCTTCGCGACCACGCGAGGGTCATAGTTCTGTTGCGACTCAATCAGCGTCTTCAGCTTCGGGAAATCTGTGTCGGTCCGAACGGCGCTCGCGTAGCTCCACAGACGCGCCTTGTTGATGATTCCAATAAACCGACGCTGCAGCGTGTCCCGTTCTGGACGGTCCATCTTGTCGTAGGGAGGATGACGACCGGCCTCACACGGTCCCAGGTGAAACCCAGTCTTTTCAAGGCCAGTTTCCGCTAGCGCCTCGCGCCAGAGCCGACCAAGCTCATACCAGTCCCGACCGAATCCCAAGACCCCGCAGACGGAGTACACGGCGGGGTCGCGGTGGTCTGCGCTCTCGTCGCAATAGGCGGCGATGATCTGGCCCATCAGTTGGTACTCCGAATTCGGAGCACGCAGCAGGGCCATTTGCTCTTCGTAGGATAGTTCTGACCAGCCATCATCTGCCTGAGGGGCAATAAGCATTTACTCACTCGCCCCCAACATGCTTGACCCGTCTGGTGGTGTCAAGTATGTTATTGCCCTTATTTGAATCCTTTGCAATTGAACTGTTGGCGTTATACCGCAGCGAGCGTGTTGATCACTCGACATCGTGGATATCTCTGACGACACGGCGCGTGGCCGCGCTCTCTCTAACGCGTGCGAGGATTACACCGGGCTTTACGAGCTCGTGTGGGAATTCAACACACAATTCCCAGAGGCTTCGGCCGCCGAACGTCTGCGCGCAGCTCAAGTAGCGTTAGGTGGTCTGATTCGCGATGGACTAGTTGTCGTTTACCGAACCAAGTGGTTGAGCGACGGATACTCCGAAGTGTCGTCGGCTGAGGCCGGAATCATCATCGCGAATCCCGAGTCGTGGCGCTCGCCGGCGAACACTCCGGACTCGCGATACTACTGCTTTGCGTCGACGGAGCGAGGCGAGAACGAGTACTACCGCTACGCTGATCGCCCTAATTCGTAATCTCGACCTGCGGTACAACGAACGTTGCACCTGCCAAAGGATGGCTATTGTTGTGTGCGCGCGTTGCGCGCGCTCTTACGTGAATCCTTTGCAGTTGAACTTTGGCGTTAGTCCGGCTACGGGAATTGTCCGCAAACGCCTCGAAACCTCCATCGTACAGCCATGATTCAGCACCTCGACGAACTCGTTTCTCGTTTCGAGCGCGGTCAGATCGATCGTCGACACTTTCTCCGCGCGCTTGCCGCATTGACCTCGTCCACCACTCCGCTGTCGCCGTCGGCAACCCTGCCCGCTCGTAACTTGACGCACGTCAATATTCGTGTGCGTGACGTGAAGGCGAGTGAGCGATTTTATCGCGAACTGTTCGGGCTACCGCCGGTTCACACGGTAGTTGGTGCCGCGTACGCCCTCGATTTGCCCGGGGGTGGGTTTATCAGCTTATGCCCTCTCGATAATCCCGACTGTGGATTGAACGGCCCCGCAACGCTTGGAGAGATCGATCACTTCGGACTCGGAGTGGACAACTTCGAGCAAGGGAGTACTGCACGCCTTTTGAAGCAACGCGGTCTCGAAACCTACGACGCAGGCTCCAGTGTTTTCGTTAAAGACCCGAACGGAACTTGGGTTCAACTCTCCGCGCCCAAGGAGTCGTTCAAGAAGTAGTGGGTCCACCGATCTCGTTCGAATACATGTCAAGACTTCGCTGTGCAACGACGTTACTACTGGCGCCGCCCTGACGTGCGCTGCAGCTGACGGGCGATCTCTGGTAGCTCGCTGCGCTCGCATTTTATGAAACTCGACTGCAGAGGCAGCAGCGCTCGTTCTCGAAGCCAACCGCGCCCTGGCCGAGGAAGAGCTCGACGGCGCAGACGTTATTCGCGAGCCGTTCCGTCTCACGGCGTGAACGGATCGACCTCATTCGGCATCTCGAAGCAAATGGCTGCTCCCGGCTCCGCGAAGGCGGCAGCCATTCTGTTTACGTCAACCGCGTGGCTCGAAAGAGCTCGTCGGTCCCGCGGCATCACGAGATCAATGATTTCCTTGCTCGCAAGATCTGCCCGACCTTGAGATCGTTTCGCCGCGATGACGGTCGAGATCGCGACCGGGCCGTATAACGAACGTTCGAGCTGTCGAGCGATCTGAGGATCGCTCGCTGCGCTCGCTTTTATTTACTCGCTCGCAGCACACCTTGTGGCGTTATGCGGCACACGGTGCCGTCGTCGATCTCCTCGGCCCACGGAGCACACTCCGAGCGCTGCATTCCGCCCGGTGACATGTTGTGACAACGCGCTCGAGGCCTATATTGGCTTCAATGTCCTTCTGCCGCGCGTGAGCCTTCCCCTGTCGTACGGCCAGCTCCAAGCTGCGCTGGCGAGCAGGTACGAGATTGAACGCGAGCTTGGCCGCGGCGGGATGGCCATTGTCTATCTGGCACGCGATCTTCGGCATGGCCGCAACGTCGCCATCAAGATCCTGCGCGATGAGGTTGCAGAGTCGCTCGCTCGCGACCGTTTCATCCGCGAAACACAGCTCGCCGCTCGCCTGAACCATCCGCACGTGCTTCCGCTTTACGACTCCGGCGAAGCCGACGGTACCCTGTACTTCGTCATGCCGCTCATGCAGGGGCAGACCTTGCGAGACCGGCTCGACGCCGACGGCCAGCTTCCCGTCGACGCGGTGCTCAAGCTCGCCATCGAAGTAGCGGACGCGCTCGACTATGCCCATCGGAACGGCGTCGTGCACCGCGACATCAAGCCGGAGAACATCCTGCTGCACGAAGGCCATGCCATCATCGCGGACTTCGGCATCGGCAAGGCAATCGCCGAAGCGCAGAGCGACGATGCAACGCTCACACAACTAGGCGTCATCGTCGGCACACCCGCCTACATGAGCCCCGAGCAGGCCTCCGGCGACGTCATCGATCACCGCACGGATTTCTTCTCGTTCGGTTGCGTGCTGTACGAAATGCTCACGGGCATCCTGCCCTTCAAGGGCGGCAGCGCGCACGCCACCATCGCGAGCAGAATGATCGACACGCCGCGCGAGGTGACGGAGCTCCGCGACGTCGTGCCGGTATCGCTCAGCAACACGGTGTCGCGGTTGCTGGCGAAGGATCCCGCGCACCGGTTCAGCTCGGGCGCGCAGCTCATTTCGGCGCTGACGTCACGAGACGTTTCGGCGCCGGTCGCCAGTGCTACGAAATCGATCGCCGTGCTGCCGTTCGTCAATCTCAGTGCGTCGGCGGATGACGAGTACTTCGCGGACGGCATCACCGAGGAAATCATCAATGTGCTCTCGCAACACAAGCGGCTGCGTGTCGCGGCGCGCACCTCGTGCTTCGCCTGCAAAGGGACAACGGACGATCCACGCCTGATCGCTGAGCGCCTCGGAGTGCGCACCGTGCTCGAGGGAAGTGTGCGACGGGCCGGGAGTCGTCTGCGCGTGACCGCGCAGTTGATCAATGCGTCGGACGGCTGTCATCTGTGGTCCGAGCGCTTCGATCGCGAGATGACGGACGTCTTCGCGCTGCAAGACGACATTGCAAGCGCCATCGGCGACAAGCTCGAGCTCTCGCTCCTCGGCGACGGGAAGCCGAGCGTGAACCGCGGGGGCCCGCGTCATGTCGAGGCGTACGAGCTTCTGCTGCGCGGACGCGTGCTGCTCGGACTGCGCGGCCCGTCTATTGTCCCCGCCGCGCAATGCTTCCAAGAGGCGCTGGCACTCGATCCGGAGCTGGCGGAGGCGCACGCGTTGCTCGCGGATGCGCAGCGACTCGTCGCGGTTTATGGAATGGCGCCGACATCGGAGGTCATTCCGCGCGCACGGGCCGCAGCCAATCGCGCCCTGTCGCTCGATCCGCGGCAGGTAGAGGCGCTGGCGACGCTCGCAAACATCGCGGCGGTGTTCGACTGGGACTGGGCCGCGAGCCGAGCGTTCACGGAACGTGCGCTGGCTATCGCTCCGTTACACGTGCGAACGCTGACGGAATCGGGATTCGTTGGGGCCTATCGACACGGCGCCACCGACGCATCGCGACGACATGCGCTGGAAGATCTGGAGCGCGCGACGTCGATCGATCCGTTGAATGCCTGGGCGTTCGCGCTCCGCGCGTGGTCGCATTCGTCCGTTGCGGACCACGAAGAAGCAGTGCGACTGGCCAGGCATGCGATCGATCTCGATCCGGCGGCATTCACCGGGCGGTGGGCGCTCGTTTGGACGCTCGCTGCCGCCGGCCGGGACGCCGAAGCGTTGGACGCGGCCAACCCGGCCCTCGCGATGTCAGGGCGCGGCCTGCGCATTCTATGTGAGATGGCCGCGTCGCATGCGCGGCTCGGGAACAGAGCGGCAGCTGAGTCGCTGTATGAGGAAGTCGTGGTGCGCCGCCGCACGGGCTACGTCGGCTGGTCCGAGCAGGCCGCGATTGCGGCATCGGCGGGGCGCATCGCTGATGCGCGCGATCTGCTTCGGCGCGGCATCGAGGCGCGCGAGTCGTACCTCAGCTTCGAATCGTGTCCGGCGTGGCAGCCACTGCGCGCCGACGATGACGGGCGTCGCATGCTGGACGCTGCTGGACCATGAAGCTTAGCTAGGCCGAGAAACCGAAGCGGCTCGAACCAGGCAGCATCCGGCTCCTCGCGGATTAGCGCATCGGCTCCTCGTCGCATTGGCCGGGCAAGACCTCGGTGAAGATGTAGGTCGGTGGCGAGCCTGGATGGACGGGCTTTGATCACGCGCGCACAGGCGAACGAACGTCGCAACTGTCAGAGGATGGCGTTTGATGTGTTTGCGGCTGCACGGCAAACTCTTATTGGAATCTTTTGCAGCTGAACTTCTGGCGCTATACGGCAGAATCCAGGTAGCGAGGGACTCACGCCTAGAACAAACGACAATGCCCTGAAGTGCCGATCTCGATAAGGCGGAGCGCGTTCATGAGCATTAGACGGGTTGTACCGGACATCAAGTCCCAGAATCTTGCCCAAAGCCGCGAGTTCTATGTTGATTTCATGGGCTTTGAGCTGGCGATGGACATGGGTTTTGTCATGACGTTCGTGTCGCCGAGCAATCCGACAACCCAGATCAGCGTCGTGCGGGATGACGGTGATTCAACGCTGCTCCCCGATATGAGCGTCGAGGCGGTAGACGTTAACCAAGTGCACAAGCGCGCCATCGAACGCGGCCTCGAGATCGTCTATCCGATTACGGACGAGCCATGGGGCGTGCGCCGCTTCTTCGTCCTCGATCCGAATGGAACCGTTCTTAACGTACTGAGTCATCTGCCGGCCGGATCGTTATGACGAGTCGTTCGAATACCTGACTCGGCGGATTCGTTGGTGGAGCGCGTCTTTCTGAAGACGCGCTCAAGTGAACTTGGGCGTTAGTCAGCACCCCAACGAGAATTAAAGCGTCGACTATGCGTTTCCTTCCTTTGCTTTCGCTGCTTCTTGGCGGGTTCCATGCGGTGGTCGCCCAGGATGGGCGCTCCTCCGTCGTCGGCACGTGGGAACTGCTGGCATTCGAGTCACGGGACAGCGCCGGCGCGACGACATATCCGCTGGGCCGACGGCCGAAAGGCATTCTTATCTATGACCGAGCGCACTGGGTTGTCGCCCAGCTATTTGATCCAGATCGGCCGCCGTTCACGTCAGGGGACCGCGCACGCGGCACGGATTCCGAGATCCGGGCGGCCTTCAACGGATCATTTGCGTATTACGGCCATTACGCACTCGATCCAGCCCGCGGCATCGTGACGCATCACGTCGAAGGGGCGAGCTTTCCCAACTGGATCGGGACGGATCTCGTGCGGGAGTACCATCTGGACCAAGACGCCGCGGGACGCGATCGATTGACGATCACCACGCGGCCCCAGATCGTGGCTGGCCATCGGATCGTCACGGTGCTGGTGTGGCGGCGCGCACCCTGACGCGTCGCGGCGCCGTGCTGCCCAGCAAACACTGAGGCTGCCAAAGAGTTTATTGATTTGTGATGGCTTCGCCATCACTCTTATGATCTCTTTGCAGCTTAAGCTTTGGCGTTATACGGCAACCACGAATCGGCGACAGACGTCCAAGCACACACCCTCCATGCGTTGGTCACCCGAACGGGAAGCGCTCGACGACGTCAGTATGAAGAAAGCCGCAAGTAAAAAACCTCGCGCTGGTCGCGTCGGCGAAGACGAGATCGGGCGGTCGCTTCGCTCGCTCTAATTGGTCCGCTCACGGTTCAACTCTCGGCGTTAGCCTGACCATGCTCTTCAACTCTACTGGTTGATGAGAATCCTTATTCCGGCATTGGCTGGATTTATGGCCGTCGCAACTTCCGGTGCGGCTGCTGCGCAGCGGTCCGCGCGTGTTGCGCATGTGGAGGACGTTTACGTTGCGCGATCTGTTCGCCTCTCGCGCGTGGCGCCGACCGCGTATTGCCGCGAAAGCCGCACGACGCTTCCGGCGGCGACGTTTGAGGACCGGTACGACTTCAAGGCCGTTGCGACCCGACCCGCGGATGGCGGTGTGACAAACGCCGCCGGATCGACCGTGGGGCACCTTCACGCGTGCTTCAGCCGAACCTCTGACTCAGTCGTCGCCTGGTTTGCGCAAGGGGACCTCAACGGCATCCAGCTGACCGGGCGCGGCGACTGTCGCAGCGACGGGCGCGAGTTTCCGGAACCAGGCGTGAGTACCTGGCGGTGCTATCTGAATCTCACGGAGCTCCCGCCGGGTTTTGTTGGAGGGTTGCTCACGACGAACACCATCCAGTCGCGCGCCCTGCTCGGCACCGAGTCAGAACCCGCCGGATACCTTCAGCCATCGATTGCAACCGTTCGCCTCTGGCGGTCTAGATAGCCGCGCGGGCCCCGCCGCCGGAAGTTGGAACTGACAAAGGATAGGCAACGCAGCTGAAATGAAGCGTTAGTAGCTGACATAGGCTGTCACGTAAGGACCATGGCACTCAGCCGATCACTAGCCATTCTAGTCGCGCTAATCGCGCGAACCGGGATCGCCCAGCCGACCCCGAAGCTCCCGGCGAGACTCATCGACGTGCATCTGCACGTGTGGGACTCGCTGCCGCCGAGTCGGACGTTCCATGACTCGCTGCTTGCGGCGTTCCGGGCGTACCACCTCGAGGTCGCGGTGGCGAGCGGCGAGCTCGCGGCAGTGCGCGCGTTGAGCGCCCTCGCGCCCGATCGCGTGCTCGCCGGCGTGTCGTACGGCCCGGGGCTGAGGCTGCCGACAACGGAGGAGCTTCGCGGCGACTTCCGTGCGGGGCGCCTCGCCGTGTTCGGCGAGATCGACGCCGCGTGGCTCGGCGAACCCCTCAGCGGGTCGCACCTCGCCCCCTACTGGGAGCTTGTCGAGGAGGTCCAGGTGCCGGTAGCCGTCTTCACGGGCCTCGCGCCGGCGGGCACGCAGCTCCGGGCGTGCTGCTCCAGCTATCGCGCGACAGCGGCGCGCCTCCAGGATGTCGAGGAGGTGCTGGTGCGCCACCCGAGGCTGCGCATGGACCTCATGCAGGCGGGGTGGCCCTACCGAGAGCACACGATTGCCTTGATGCACAGCTACCCCGAGCTGTACGCGGATCTCGGCAACCTGGCCGGGAACCCGACCATTCCGCGCGCCGAGTTCTTCGACTACCTCCACGCGCTCGTCCGCGCGGGACTCGGCAAGCGGTTGATGTTCGGCTCCGGCTTGTCCGCGCAGGAGTGGGGTGCGAAGATCGGGCCGATCGTCGAGGCCATCGAAGCGGCGCCGTTCCTTTCCGAGGAGCAGCGCGCGGACATCTTCTACAGGAATGCGGAGCGCTTCTTGGCAAGGCCGCAGCTCGGTAGTCCTCGCCGCGCGCCATGAGCCAGGGTCGCGAGCCGACGCGTATGGACAAGCACACATGACGGACCAGCCCAACCCACTTACCAACCTGCTGGGGTTCCTCGAAATGCTCGAGGAGGCGCGGATGCTCGCTTCGCTCGCTCCTATTTGATCGGCTCGCAGCTCAACTTTTAGCGTCTAACGGACTGTCGTCTCGATTGGCCAGCCCCATCGACCCGCGGTGGTACACTTCCGCTTCAACGCGCTGAGAGTGCCCGAGCGACAACTGTTGCGACAGAGGGAAATGCGCGACGACATACAACTCCGCGACATCGAGCCCACGGATCTGGGCACGTTCTACGAACACCAACTGGACCCCGACGCCACACGGATGGCCGGCTTCCGAGCGCGCGACCGCGCAGCCTTCGACGCCCATTGGGCGACAAATGTCCTTGGCAATGCGGAAGCCGTGAACCGGACAATCCTCGTCAACGGCGAGGTCGCCGGCAATATCGGAAGCTGGCGCCAAGATGGTGTCCGGCTCGTCGGCTACTGGATTGGCAAAGATCATTGGGGCAAGGGTGTGGCGACCCGAGCGCTTACCGCTTTTTTACGCGTGGTGACTGAGCGTCCTCTCTACGCACACGTTGCCACGCGCAACGCCGGCTCGATCCGCGTCCTTGAGAAGTGCGGGTTCCGCGTCGAGCGCGAGGAGAGCATCGCAAACGCTGGCAATGACGGCGCCGAGCTCGTGCTCGTGCTGGACTGACGGCTCGAAGCGAACACCGCGCCCGAACCTGACAGCCGATTTGCGGTATGCTCGCTGCACTCGCATCTATTTGACTCGGCTGCAGATTAGCTGACCGCGCTAGGCGCACGACACCCTCCGGAGGATTCCATGTCGTCCGATTCGCCGTGGCCGGACTCACTCGACGCCCCGGTCGTCGCGCCGAGGAAGCATCGGCTGGTCTTCGAGAACGCGCACGTCCGGGTGCTGGACACGCGGATCGCGCCGGGCGCAAGCTGATGACGGCATCCGATGCTCTCGAGCGCTGGGCACGCTGGTATGCCGATGCCCCGCCAGTTGGCTTCCTTCTACGGGAGGCTTATCCAGAGCGTTGGTTGCGCATCTACAGCTTGCCCGGCGGGAAGCGATATCCGACGTCCGGCTTCGAATACGCAGAAATCCTGAGGCGACACAATGCCGTTGCCGAGAACGTGCTCGGCTCGGAATCTTCGTGCGTTGCCTTACTTCTCCATACGTGCCGTGGTCGCGGAAGCCGCGCGGTGGGTCGCGCCGCACAACTCACGAGTTTTGGGCTTTCGCGGTTGACCGCCCTGCCGCTCCAGTTATCGGACGAGCGTGAGGGTGTGTTCGCCGCTCCTATGTGCATCTTTGGAATGCAGGTGACCTGGCGCAGTGGTGCGTACGATCGCCTTCTTCTCGAAGTCGCCGACGATCGTACCCACGGTTTGATCGTCAACATGGAGTCTGGACGCGTCTACGCGCCCTACGACGGGGGTGCGGATCTCTTCTACGCGAGCGAGATGGAGCGTGATCTCGCCCGTGAGCGCTTTCAATCCTGGATTTCACCGCGCGAGGATGGTCTTTAAGATCTGGTCGCTCGTCGCAGGTCATGTAACGTTCGTTGGAACCGGCGAGCGGCCATAGAAGCTCGCCTCGATTCATCCGCTCGCAGCTCAACTTGCGGCGTTAGGCGGAGCACACGACCATCGAGAGGAGTTGCCGATGCTGCTCACGATCCTCGAAGCAACGGTGGCACCCGAACGCGCGGCGGACCTACGAGCGGCGTTTCGCGGTGCGCCATCTCAACTGCCGGCAGGCTTCATCCGGAGCCACCTCATCTCCGCTGCTGCCGATCCCACGCGCTGGCGAATCGAAACACTCTGGACGAGTCGCGAGGCGCTCGCCGCTATGCGCCAAACCGGAACCCCCGAGGGCGTGCTGATGTTTCGCGCCGCCGGCGCCGAGCCCTCGCTCAGTATCTACGAAGTCGCGTCGACCATCGAAGCGCCAACCGCCTAACCAATGCCTGAAGTGTCCAAGGATGGTTATCGAGTGAGCGGTTGCGCGTTCTCTTATTTGGATTCTTTGTAACCCGACTTTCGACGGTACACAGGCCTAATTGGCACGATCGCATGTCCGGTGAGTCTGCCCCGTGCAGCCGGGGCGCCGGGTCCCTCGAACGCCTTCATGTGCCGGAGTCGATCGCCTCGCGCATATTTCGGCCATGCCTCCCGTCGTTCCCGATCCCGAGAAGATCAAGAGCTTCAATACCGCCGCCGCCTTCGAGAAATGGATGGCGACGCACCACGCCAGCGAATCGGAGATCTGGCTCAAGATTCACAAGAAGGGCTCCGGGTTGCCGACCGTCGGCTACGCCGGAGCTCTCGACGTTGCCCTCTGCTGGGGGTGGATCGACGGCATCAAAAAGTCGTTCGACGAGCATTCATTCCTGCAGCGCTTTACCCCGCGGACCGCGAAGAGCATCTGGAGTCAGGTGAACCGCGAGCACGTCGCTCGCCTCATCGCGGCCGGGCGCATGACGCCCCACGGTCAGCGGCAGATCGACGCCGCCCGGGCGGATGGGCGATGGGATGCGGCCTACGCGCCGATCCGCGAGATCTCCAAGGACACGATCCCGGGTGACCTCCGCGCCGCCATCGACGCCAACTCGCGTGCGCTGAAGATGTTCTCGACGCTCAGCAAGCAGAATCTGTTCGCGCTCGTGTTTCGCACGAACAGGATGAAGACGCCGGCGGGTCGCGCGAAGAAGATTGCAGCGCTCGTGGCGATGCTCGCTCGCGGTGAAACGATCGTTCCGCAGAGGAAAGCGGTGGCGACCGATGCGGTTAAAAACCCAGCAAGAGCACGCCGAGGTACGAAGTAGGGAGACCGCCGAATCGTTCACAGTTCTCGCATACGAGCCGCGAGCGCAGGGGCTGGCGCCGCCATCAGAATGTTCGCAATCTCCTTCCGGGCGTCGAAGCACCGGGAATGCCCACCGCGTGGAGTGGCTCGCTGCTCGCCTTTTGGCGCTAGTATCCTGCCCTTACACGGCATATGAATTAGCCTCGGGCATCTGCGCCGTCGGATACGAGTTCTTGGAAACGCTGCACGGCCGCTCGCGTGGATCGGCGACGTGTCGGTCTGAGGAGCCAAGCGATTCGTAACATCTAGACCAGAGCAAAGAAGCAGAAGCGTCGTGAGCGCAAAAGTGTTCGTGTCGGCAAAATCAGGAAGGAGACTTCCGATGTGGTCACGCATTGATCCAATCGCTATGTCGACTTGCGGCAGCCCGGCTATTCGAAGCGACGCAAGGTGGCCGCACATGTCTACGCGTCGAACGCTCACGATCGCCGTGAGCGCGCTCTTGGCGGCGACACCGTGGGCCGGAGCGCAAGTCGTGTCGTACGAGTCTCCCGCAGGACACGTTGAAATCCTCGGCCTCCATCGATGGACGCTGCAGATGCTCCAGGATTCCATTCGGCACTATGTCCCAGGGCACGAGCTGCACGACGCGGCGTGCATGATGGTACTCAAGGAACAACTGCATTTCGCCGAGGCCAGTGTCAGTCGATTCGAGGACGCGCCGCCGGGGCGCACACGACACACCTACCTCACGATCAAGTTGATCGAGCCACAGGAGGCGAAACGCGTCCGGTGGGATGTACGGCCTCGCGATGAGTCCTCATCGCTGCTGCCGGATTACGCGGGCCTCGTGCTTCCGATCACGGATTCAACGGGGACCGTATCGCTTGGTCGTTTGCTCTTCTGGGTCGAGGCTTCGGATGGTCGGCAACGACTCATGTCGAGCGCTCCAGCCGGTCGCCTGGATGGCGAGGGCGTATTTGCGTTCTTGGATGCCCACCGGTCTGAGAGCGACCGCGAACGCGCCCTTCTCGTGCTTCGTCGTGACGGGCTCTGGGTGAATCGAATGGTCGCGACGTTGGTCCTCGCCAACTTCGCGGCGAATGACTCTACGTGGTGGTCGCTCGTGCGGTCGCTTCGCGATCCGCACCCGGCGGTCCGTCAGGCTGCGGGAATTGTGCTGCGCAGCCTACCACGCCGAGTCGTCGACTGGCGGCCGGCAGCGACCGATCTGCGCTTGTTGCTGGGTGGGAGGAGTGGACCTTGGTCCGACGCGCAACGCCTGGACGGCTTGGGTATCGCGCCTTTGAGCAACCCGCCGTTGTATGGCAGCGCGCTGCAACTCATCTCTGGCGTTAGGTGAGCTAATGGCAGCCGCGCAGTTTCCTGTCAAATCAGAGGAAGGGGCATGACGATCAAGCGGATGGACAACGTCGGCATCGTCGTCGAGTCGCTCGACGACGCCATCGCGTTTTTCGCGGAGCTCGGCCTCGATCTTCAAGGGAGAGCCATGGTCGAGGGCGAATGGGCTGGACGCATCACCGGACTGGGAACCCAGCGCGTCGAGATCGCCATGATGGTGACCCCCGATGGGCACAGCCGGCTCGAGCTCTCGCGATTCCTCGCCCCGCCGATAGCCACCGATCACCGGAACGCGCCTGTGAACGCTCTCGGGTATTTACGCGTGATGTTCGCTGTGGACGACCTCGACGACACGCTCGCCAGACTCCGCACGCATGGCGCGCAGCTTGTCGGCGAAGTGGTTCAGTACGAAGACACCTATCGGCTTTGCTACATCCGTGGCCCCGAAGGAATCCTCATCGGTCTTGCCGAGGAGATCAGGCCGGCCCGCCACGCGTAGGAATCACGGTGCTGCACCAAAGGTCATGTCGATCTTGCCGTTCGTCACGTGCTTGACGCCCGTCGTACCACTGGCCGGCTGCGCATCGAACGAGAATGTCGCAACGAGGTGGTTCGCGGTGAGCGTCGTGATGACCAAGCTCCCCGTCCCACCCGTCACGAGCGTCGTCCAGGTCTGACTCCCTGTCGCCGCAACGATGGCGAACCCGCTGTTCGCGTTCGCGAACGCCAATGAGTACGTGCCGGGACCCGCTGCGGTAGTCGCCACGGTGATCGAGGTGCCGGACCCGATATCGACTCCAGTGAAGCTCAGAACATTGTTCTTGTAGCTCACGCCGGTTCCCGTGCCGGTCCACGCGGTCCCACCGACTGACGCGGTCATCGGGCTCGTGCTGCCGTTGTTGGTCGAGCCAGTGACGGAGGACGAATCACTGCCGCCGCACGCGACGGCGGCGATCAAGGCAGCGATAGAAAGTAATCGAATACGACGCATAGTAGCCTCAGGCGTGGAGAGTCGACGTCGCCAAAACTGCGCGCTTCGCGGCGCCGTGTGTTCACGGCCGCGCATTCATCTTTGCGCAGAAGGGCCGGAGGAACCGTCACATCGGCCCTCGCCTACTCGAGCAGCGCGCCCGCGGTGCTTCCCGCTGGTTGAAGAGAAGCTTCTGCCGCGCTCGCCGTTGCCAGCGCATCCCAGTTCCGCGGCGTGTCCGTCACCCGACGCAGAATGACGAACGAAACGATGACCATCGCCAAGAGCGAAAGAATCGCGAACGCCTCGCCGGTGAGCACGGGCATGCCACTTTTCTCAACGGTGATCCACGTCGTCGCGCCCCAGATCAACGGACCAGTCACCGCCGAGAATCGCCCGACCATTCCATAGAGGCCGTAGAATTCGCCGACGCGACCGGGGGGCGTAAGGCGCAACATCAGCGGACGGTCCGACGCCCAGGTTCCACCCAAGCACGTGCCCGCGAAACACGCCACCACGAAAAGCCACACGATGTGCAGGTGCAGAAAGCCGATGGCGGCCGCCATGACGAACGTCCCGATCCACCCGGCGAGGACGATGTCGAGCGTACGCTTGGGACCGAGCTTGTCCACGACATAGCCCCAGCAGATGCCGCCAACGATCGCCGCCGTGATCGCGGACATGAGCACGAGCTGCGCCTTTTGCTCGCCGTTCTCTTTGGTCAGCCCCGTCGAGATCGCGACATTCACCGTGTACAGCGACATAAACACGATGACCGTGTTGATCGCGTCCGTATAAAACGCTCGACCTATTAGAAAACGCAAAAGGCCCGGGAATCGGTTCCCGGACTTGAGCGTCTGAATCGTCTGCCGCACCGACTCCGCAACGGCGTCGTACGTGAAGATCGGGCGCGGATGGTCGTTGCCTCGCTCCCGCACGAAAATGAAGCAGGGGATCGCCAGCGTGAGGAACGCGATGCCGACGAAGAGGAAATAGGTCGGAAACGGAAAGGCGTGTGTCTTGGACGACATCAACAGTCCAGCGCCGACGGCGACGTACGAACCGATGTATCCGAGCCCGATCGCGATTCCGTTGATGCGTCCGCGATTCTCTTCCGTCGTCACTTCGGGGAGCAGCGAGTCATAGAACTGGACGCCCGCCTGATAACCGGCGTTCGCGATCACCCAGAACAGTGCGCTCAGCGCGAATGGTCCGCGCCCGATCAGCGCGACGGCAGCGCAACAGATCAACGTTGCCCAGGTCAGGAACGGCATCCGCCTGCGGGCGCGATCGGTCATTGCGCCGAGCAGCGGCGACAGGCAAAACATGATGCCCATCGAGACGGCGCTGATTCGGCCGACGAGGCTATCGGCTCGCTCGGAGCCGACAGCCGCTCGCACGAAGAGCGGGAAGTAGAGCGAGTTCACGCCCATCGTGAAGATGACGTTCGCCAGATCGTAGACGATCCAGCTCGTCACCGCCCGGCGTGGGATCGTTCGAGTTTCGTCTTGCATCGTTCCTCGATTCGGTCTCGCCGAAATGTGACGCGTGCGTCAGGTAGACGCTAACCCCTCCTCGCCTCGAGTTGAATGGCCGGGAAGACCTCGAGCTTGTAACTACGGAACGATTCGCGGCTCGAACGCGATCGTTGTCGCGATGCCGTTCTGCTTCAACAGCGCGTTGATCGCCGGGGCATCAGAATTCACGAGCTTCTTGTATTCCGCGGCGATCGCCGCGAGATCCTGCTTGAATCCGGCGTTCACCGCGACTTGCTGGGCCGTCGGACCAAGGTCGCCGCCACCGGAGCCGCCGCCGGGATTTCCGACCATCGGTCCGATCATCCAACTGATCTTCTCATAGAGTTGTACGGGCTGACGGAACGCATCCTCGCTCCGCCCCGTGTTGCGGAGGTCGATCATCTTCGCTTCGACGGCGCTCATGCTCGCCTCGAACGACTTTACTCGATCGACGACGGCGCTCTTGCTGGCGGCGTTCGCGAGCTGCGTCTCGAGATCCTGCGTCTGTTTGCGCATCGACTCGAGGGCGTTGCCCATCTTCGCCACCTCGTCGATCTCTCCGAGGACCTCGCGCGAGAACGCGACCTGGGCTTGGATCGTCTGCAGCGTACCGGGAGACTTGGGATCGCGCAGCACGGTGAGCTGTGTGGTCTGCTGCTTCCCGCCCGCTTTCACGCGCACGGTGTACGTGCCCGGCGGCACGATCGGGCCCGCGGGTGGAATGCGCGTGCCGTAGGCAGCGTATTGGCGACGCGCCGGCGCCCACGGCTCGTACAGCGGCGGCGTTTGCATCGTGATCGACGAGCCGGATTCGTATCGCAGATCCCACCAGACGCGGTTCAGCCCCGAATGTCCCGCGACGGTCAACGTGCGGATCGGCTTGCCGTCGGCTCCAGCGATCGAGACCTCTACTCCTGGCGTAGCATTCTTTAATGAGAAGTCGATATCGGCGCCGTAGGGCGGATTCTCACCTTGCACGTGCGCATCCGGCTCACTCTCGCGAGCGTCAGCCGTTCCGCGGAACCGATACGCCGGCCGGGGCGCGAAGAGATGGAAGTCATCGGCTTGCACGGTGTCCCACGTGCGAAGCGGTGTCACGTCATCGAGGATGTACACTCCGCGGCCGTGCGTACCGATGACGAGATCGTTGAACGTCGGCTGGACTTGCATCCAATACACCGGCGCCGGCGGAAGATCGTTGCGAAGGCGGGTCCAGGAGCCGCCATCGTTCCACGTCACATACAACGCGTTATCGGTACCGAGGTAGAGCATGCCTTTCCGCACCGGGTCTTCGACGATGATGTGCGCGCTCGAGTTCACACTCTTTGGGATGCTCGACGTGATGAGCTTCCACGTCGCGCCATAGTCAGAGGTCTTGTAGACCAGTGCGTCGTACATCCCTTCGTGCTGCAGATTCTCGACGACGTAGGCCGCGGCCGCGTCGAACTTGCTCGGCGCAATGCTCCACACCGTTCCCCAAGGCGGCAGATTCGGAATGTTCTTCGTGACGTTCGCCCAGTGAATTCCGCCGTCCTGCGTGACGTTCACCTGACCGTCGGTGCTTCCCGTCCAGATCACGCCCGCCTTCGCGGGTGACTCGGCGATCGCGTAGAGGTCGGCACCGTCGTAGGTCGTGAGGTTGTCCGAGCTGATGCCGCCCGAGTTTCCCTCGTGCGCCTTGTTGTTCGTCGTGAGATCGGGACTGATCGCCTTCCAGCTCTGACCGCCGTTCGTCGTCATGAAGACGACTTGCGATCCGACGTACACGCGATTGTGATCGTGCGGCGAGATCGTGAGCGGCGTGATCCAATCCCACCGGTACTTCATGTCGGCAGGCGCCCAGCCATAGCTCGTGACGGGCCACGCACTGACGTCGCGCGCCATGCCGTTCTTGTAATCCATTCGGACGAGACGCCCGTTGTCGCAACCAGACCAGACGACATCCGGGTCGACAGGATCTGGAACTGCAAACGCGTCTTCGCAGCCGCCCGTGCCGGTCCAGTTGCCGACGCCGAATCCGCCGCCGCGACCGCCGGCGCCACGATTCGGGCCGCGGAAGCTCGACTTGTCCTGGATGTTGCCCATCACGTTGTATGGAATGGCGTTGTCCGCCACGACGTGATAGACCTGAGAGATCGGCAATAAGAAATGTCTATAGCTCGCCGCGCGATTGTCGCTGATCGCGACCCCGGCGTCGTTCGCGACGAGAACACGGTTCGCGTTCGTCGGATCGATCCAGACGTCGTGGTTGTCGCCGCCGGGCGCGGTGATGCCGGCACTTGGCCCGCCGCGCCCGCCGCCGCCAGCTTGAAACACGGTGGTCCCGCCATCGCGCGACATCGTGAAGGCGACGCTCGGGAAATACAGCAAATTCTCATCGTCCGGCGACACGGCCATGCGCGTGTAGTACGGCGCGCGCTCGGCCGGCATGTGTGATTGGTTGACGAGCTGCCACGTCGCGCCGCGATCACTCGATCGGTAGAGACCAGGAGCGGGCGCGTCCTGCATCAACGCGTAGACACGGTTTGCGTTGCTCGGCGCGACCGCCACGGCAGTCTTGCCGAGGGCGTGGTCTGCCGCCGGAAGACCATGGCCGCTGATCTTGTTCCACGTGGCGCCGCCGTCGCGCGTCACATACACGCCGCTACCGACCCCGCCGCTGTGAAGATCTCCCCGGTGGATGATGAGCTGCCACATGCCCGCGTACAGCGTTTTCGAATCGGTCGGGTCCATCGCGATGTCAGAGCAGCCGGTGCTGTCGTTCACGGCGAGCACCTGCTGCCAGCTCGCGCCTCCATCCGTCGTGTGGAAGACGCCGCGCTCGTGTTGCGCGCGGAACGCTTGTCCGATGGCGCAGACATACACGCTGCTCGCGTCGTGCGGGTCGACGACGATGCGCGCGATGTGGCCGGTCGCGTCGAGCCCCATGTGCTGCCAGGTGCGTCCGGCGTCCGTCGACTTGTAGACTCCGTCGCCGAGCGTGTAGTACGGACGAATCAGCCACGGTTCGCCGGTTCCGGCCCACACGGTTTCGTGAGCCGACGGCGCGACCGCAAGCGCACCGACGGCCGAGACTTCCTTGTCGTCGAAGACCGGCTGCCAGTTGATGCCTGCGTCGCTCGTTTTCCAGATGCCGCCGTCGGCCGCGCCGATGTACACGGTCATGTTGTCGCCGGGGACTCCCGTGATCGACGCGACTCGATTGCCTTCGGGACCGAGTGGTCGAAAGTGCATCGCGCCGAGACCGGTCGGTCCTCCGTCGGCGTTAGCGGCAGGCGCGCCTCCCCGACGTTGCGCGAACGTGTGCGTGGCGGAAGCCGCGAGCAGCGCAAGCCCGACGGCCGCGCTACAGATCATCGATGTCCGTGTCATTGGCGCTCCAGGTATCAGCGTACGCCTCGATGTTGCGGCGCTCGATCGGCATCGCGCAAGCGGCTACGGCTAGCGCGAGATGAACCGGTACGCGCAGCTTTGACGCGCATGAAGACATCTTCGCGCGACGGAGACGCAGCAACCGCGAATTCTCGAGTCACGATCCACATGGCGGCGAGCCTCGACGGCTTCATCGCTCGCAGGGATGGCAGCGTCGACTGGCTCGAGACGTTGGACGAATACACGGCCGGCGAGACGCTCGGCGCCGATGCGATCGCGGCGTTCCTCGACACGATCGACTGTTACGTCATGGGATCGCGAACGTACGAGACCGCGTTGGATTTCGAGGCGAAGGGTTTCGGATGGTCGTACGGTGACAAGCCGGTCTTCGTCCTGACTCGGCGCGACCTGCCGCGTCCGCGCCAAACGGTGGAGCTTTGCTCCGGAGACCTCGGTCAGCTCGTCAACGACCGACTCCGGCGGAAGTTCGGCTCGATCTGGCTTGTCGGCGGCGGAGCTCTCGCCGGCGAATGCCTTCGTCTCGGATTGGCTGATGAAATTCGCTACTCGATCGTGCCGATCCTGATCGGCGATGGCATCTCGTTCTTCGAGAATCTCGATAGAGAGGTCGCCCTTCACCTCGTAGAGACGACGGCATACAAGAACGGCGTCGTCGAGCTGCGCTACGAGCTGAAGCAATGAAGTCCGCCGGTCTTCGGAGACCGTCGACCTGGATCCGAGGTTGGTGCGCGGCACCGGACCATCAACGTCGGTTGGGATGGAGCGCATCCCGTGTTCTGCGAGCACCAAAAAAGTTGGATCATCGATGCAAATCACGACGGCGCGACCACGTTCGTCGGAGGCATCAACCTCAATCCGCACTCCGTCGTCACGCGTGACCATGTCGGTGAACACCACAATCACGATGTGTACATCGAGATCGCGGGTCCGGCAGTGGCGGACATTCAGCACAACTTCGCTCAGCGTTGGAACGAGGCGAGCGAACGATTCACGCCGGCCGGTACTCGAGCAGCGCGTCCGCGGCCGGCCATTCTTCCTATCCGATCCAGGACGGCGAACGGACCCTTCTCGACCAATGTCTCGCCACCATCGCGAACGCACGGCGGACAATCTATTTAGAGAATCAGTATCTCGCGGTCGCCGTGGTCGTCGTCGCGCTGATACCCGCAACGACGATTGCGTCGAAGCCGCTTTCCAACCCCGGCAGCTCAGGCGCGTTCGCTGTGAGCGAAAGGCTCTCGCGGTTCGAGACCTTCCGCGAACCAGCTTCGATCTAGGACGACAATCCCAAACCTTCGTGCATGAACACGTAGCTCAGCGCGAGCGTCAGCACCTGGTCCATCACGACGCGTTGTCCCACATCGGTCTCCGGCTTCGCGAGATGATCGAGTGTCGCGACGAGTTTGCGGTGATCGAGGAACGGTACATCGGCAGCTTTCGAGCCGCGGAGCGTATCCTGCATCAGCGCGTGCAGCGGCTGTTCCGGATTGAGCGTCGCCGGAGGACTCAGAAATGGATGCTTCTGGCGCCTGTACACGGTGTCGGTGATCACGTCCTTCACCGCTTCTCGCAGGATGTACTTCTCCGTCATCCCGCGAATCTTGAGTGACACAGGAACGCGCTGCAGATACTCCGCGACGTGATGGTCCATGAAGGGCACGCGCCCTTCGACCGAATGCGACATCTCCATCCGATCGCCGAGGTTCGACAGGATGTAGTGCGGCAGAAGCGTCTTTGCCCAAAGGTAGAGCGCCGAGTGCACCGCGTTTCGTCCCTTGAGCCGTCGCTCGACGTCGAGGGATGCGAGGAGCGCTCCGACCGGGTCGCTCCCGGCATGCGGTTGCAGGAACTCGTCGCGCATCAAGCTCCGCATGCGAAGCCCAGTTCCACCCATGGCTTCGAGCCACGACGGAGCTTGGCCGAGCAACTTCGTGCACATCTCGCCGATGTCGCTGTCGCCTTCAGGCAAGAGCAGGCCGCGCGACACCTGATTGCTTTCCGCGAGCTGCTGGAGCAATCGGTCCGCTTCGGCCGGATCTTGCCCGGCTCGATGATAGAGCAGCATGTCTCGCCGGAAGTGCGGATAGCCGGCGAGTATCTCGTCAGACCCTTCGCCGGTGAGCACGACCTTGTAGCCACTCTCGCGGACAGCCGCGCTGAGCATGTACTTCGCGACGGTGTGCCCGTTGATGAACGGGATCTCCGACTGGATCACCGCGGCCCGGAAGTTTTCGGCGAGATCGGATTGCTTCATCGGAATCGGCTGATACGTCGCTCCGCAGTGTCGCGACATCTCTTGCGCGATCACACTTTCATCATACTGGACGTGGTCGAACGTCAGTGTGTATGCGCGCACGGGGCCATCGTGGTGGCGCGACGCCAATCCAAGCACCGCGCACGAGTCGATGCCTCCGCTCAAGTAGCATCCGACAGGAACGTCCGCGCGAAGGCGCGTCTTTACTGCCTCCTCCAGCACCTCGCGGAATCCCGCGATATACTCGGTGTCGGTCATCTTCGGTTGCGGCGCGTCATCGCGCGGATAGTCCACGTCCCAGTATTGGTGGACTCGATGTGCTTCTCGGGTCGCGCGCAGATAGTGGCCGGGCGGCACGGAGAATACGCCGTCGAACAGCGTGCGCTCGCCTGGCTGAATGAAGCCGCCCGCGTAGACTGACTCCGAGCTCCATCGCGCGGGCACTCCCATCGCGAACAGCGCTTTCACTTCCGACGCGAGATAGAGCGCGCCGTTGTGCTCCGCGTAGAAGAGCGGCTTCACGCCGAACCGGTCGCGCCCTGCGGTCAGGCGCTGATTGCGCTCATCCCAGATGGCGAACGCGTATTCACCACGCAGGTGATGCAAACATTCAGGACCGTAGTCCTCGTAGAGATGGAGGGCGATCTCGCTGTCGGACTTCGTGCGAAACCGATGCCCGCGCGCTTCGAGCTCGGCGCGCTTCTTCTCGAAGTCATAGAGCTCGCCGTTCACGACGATGTGCACCGTTCGGTCCTCGTTCGAGATCGGCTGGTCGCCGGTCGAGAGGTCGATGATCGAGAGGCGCGTGTGCCCGAGGGCGGCGCGGCAGTCGTGCGACATCCAATGTTGCCGGCCGTCGGGTCCACGATGATGAAGCGATGCCATGCCTGCGCGCATCGTCTGTGGGTCGATCGAAGACCGACGCGACACGACCGCGGTGATTCCGCACATAGTTGTCTTGCGGGGGAATGGAGGCGGGACAAAACGGGAGGATCGATGAATATGCCTCGCCGATTCCTCAATGCAATCAGTGATCTCCCACCGTCTTTGCACGCTGACGACCAAACAGGGCAAAGTGAGGTTCCGCGCCATGCGCCGATATCGCTCGTCTTTGGTCGCGCGTTCTATTCGGCATTCAAAACGCTTGCGGGATTGGAGTGCCCGGCCCGACGCGCGGGCACGCCGCTCGCGAGCACGGCGACGCCGACGAGCAGCGCCGTGACAACGGAAAACGAGAATGGATCGCCCGGAACGACGTGGTACAAATACGGCGCGAGCTGTTTGCCGGCGACGACCGCGAGCGGGACGCCGAACGCGAGACCGAGCAGCACTCCGCCGAGCGTATCCGACATCAACAGCCTCGTCGCGAGGGTTGGCGTGGCGCCGAGGGCCACGCGAATTCCAATTTCGCGAGTTCGCCGCGCGACTGAGCGCACAGTGACACCGTACAGGCCGACCGCCGCCAGAATCGCCGCGAGGGTCGCGAACGCCGCGACGATGACAGTGCGATAGCTGTCCTCTGCGTACGATTGCGCGACGAGCGTCGGCATCGGCGAGATCGACGCGACGTTCACGGTACGGTCGACTCCGCTCAGCACCGAGCGAATCGAGGGCGCGAGCGGTGCAGCGCCCGCTCGTGTGCGAATAATGAAATAGATATTGCCGTATTCATATTGCCGAAGCGGCGTGTAGATCGCTGGCCCCGCGTCACGCGTCAGGCGCGCGGTTCGCACGTCGCCGACGACCCCGATGATGCGTCGAAGCTGGCCTTGATACTTCACGCGACGGCCCACCGCCGGTTCGCCCGGGAGATCACGCTTGGCCGCGGCCTCGCTGATCACGACGACGAGCTCGGAGCTCGCGTCGTCCGCGTCGGTGAATGTCCGCCCTGCCCGAAGTGGAACTCCGAGGGCGGAGAAATATCCGGGCAAGACTGAACGCTGGTCCGTCGATGGTCCGCGAGTGCGATAGACGCGTCCCTCGACCTCGACGGGCGAGCTGCTCGACCCGCCGCCAAATGGGGGATTCACGCCGGCGCTGACCGCGTCGACGCCCGGGAGTGCCGCGAGTTGGCGAACCGCCTGTTCATAGTACGCTAATCGCCGCGGATCATCGCGATGAAACTTGCTTGGCTCGATGACCTTGACCGCGACGACGTTCCGCGCGACGAAACCCGGATCGACTGCACTGAGTCGACCGAGGCTTCGAGCGAGCAGCGTCGCGCCGACGAGCAGAACGAACGACAGGGCAATCTCCGTCGCGACCAGCCAGCGCTGAACGCGTCGTCCTTGGCGAGCCGACTGGCCTGTGCCGACGCGAAGAAGCGAAGTCTCGCTCTGCCGAACGATCGACAACGCCGGTGTGAGACCGAACGCGACGCCGGCGAGCATCGCGCAGACCGTCGCAAACGCGAGCGCGCGCAGATCGACACTCGCGGAATCGATTCCTGGAATTCGCGCCGGTGCTATCGCGACCAGCGTTCGGGTGAGAAGCCACGCGAACGAAGCGCCCACCGCGGCGCCGACGACCGCGAGCGTCATGCTTTCGACGAGCAGCTGGCGGACGACGCGCGTCCGACTCGCGCCGATGGCAATGCGCGCGGCGAGCTCTCGTTCGCGCGACGACGCTTCGCCGAGCATGAGCATCGCGACATTGACGCATCCGATGACCAGCAACAGTCCCGAAGCCGCGAGCAGAATGTACAGCGGCTCGCGAGAGCTCTCGGTCTGGTCGTATTGCCAATCGAGCACTCGGGCTGACACCGTCGTGTCGCCGGAGCTCGTTCGGAAAATCCTGGCCGCCTCCGCCGTGGCAAATGACGCCGAGACGCCGGCCTTCAACCGGCCGACGGCATGGAAGCTCCGGTTGTGGTACTTCGGCTGGTCGTACTGTCCTTGAAGGGCCGGCATCCAGAATTGGGCGGGCGCCACGGTGCGATCGAGGCGAAGTCCGCGCGGCAACACACCGACGACCGTGTAGGTCCCGTCGTCGAATGCGATCGCTCGCCCGATGATCGACGAGTCGGCGCCGTAGCGAGCGACCCAATTCTCCCAGCTCACGAGCGCGACTTTCGGCCCGTTGAGCACGTTCTCGTCAGCGAGGAATCCGCGGCCCAACGCAACGTGTTCGCCGAGCACGTCGAGAAGCGACGCGCTTGCCTGGAGGATGCTGACTTGCTCGGACGTCTCCGCGAGCATCGACGATCCGTCGCTCCAGATCGCGATATTCGTGAATGCCGTCGCGTTGTCGCGAAGAGCGTAGAACTCTTCGGCGCCGAGCACCGTGCGCGATGCGAGGCGGGAGATGACGGGGTCGTCTCTCAGCGAGGGCTGCGCGATCCAAATCGCGGCGAGGCGGCTGGGATCGTTGAACGGCAGTGCGCGAAGGAGCACGCCGTCGACGACCGAGAAAATCGACGTCGCCGCACCGATACCGAGGGCGATCGTGAAGATCGCGAGCACGGCGAACATCGGTCGTCGACGGAGGAGTCGAACTGCGAACGCGATGTCTTGCGTGAGATCATGGAGGATGCGGCTGCGATTCATCTGTCGTTCGCGTCGTCGGCCAATGGTTCGACATTGCTCCATGACGCCCGCCATGTCGCCGAGCTCCTCGGTAGCGATGCGTCGCGCGTCTTGGATCGATCTCCCTCGCGCGACGAGATCCTTCGTTCGCATGGCGACATGGAACTCGAGCTCCTTTTCGATCTCGCGATCGAGCGGCGGTCGAAAGAGCTGTGACCCGGAACCGTGATGCTCGGCGCTCATGATTGGGGTTGGAGGATCCGGGTGACGACTTTCGAGAAGGCCAGCCAGTCGGCGGTCTCGGTCCGGAGATATCTGCGGCCCTGCGGCGTGAGCTTGTAGAACTTTGCCGGTCGTCCGCCGTCGGTCGATCGCCATTCGCTCGACACGAGGCCGCGTTCCTCTAGCCGGTAGAGCGCCGGGTACAGCGAGCCTTCTTCGACGCGCACGGTGTCGTCGGATTCATCGGCGAGCCAGCGCGCGATCGCGTACCCATGCCGCGGGCCGGCGGTGAGCGTCTGGAGAACGAGGATGTCGAGCGTACCGCGGAGTCGATCGCGAGAAGGGCCGGCCATGGTCTATACCAAGATTTCTGTGTATGGAGAACTCTATGTATGACACCGGGTCCTCAAGAATGGTTCGAATGCGGCTGAATTCCTGGAGTCGGCGCGTTCGGGACTCGACGTTTGAGTCGCAGTGTTGACGAAAGTCTGATTGCCGCGCATGCCTGTCGACGCATCGGAGTTGGTCTAAACGGAACGGCCTACGTCATCGTCTGTGCGCTACCTTGGCTTCATGTTCGAATGGACTTGCCTCCCGACGCGCCGATCAACGAAAGGTCCGCCGCGCGGGTGGACTCGATGATGTCCTCGAGGCGCATTCGTGACATCGAGATCGGAAACCCGAGAGCGTCGAGCGACGCGTATCGTTGTTGGACGGAGGCGCGTCCGTGAGCTCGATTCGCCGGACGCACATGGTCGCCGCTTCCACCGATCGCCTTGCTACGAGCCGCCCGTCTGCAGCTATTATCCGTTGGGGTGAACCTTGCACCGATTATGTCAGCAGCCTGTCCAATTCTCAGCTTCGTCGTCCGCGTAAATCCGCGCGAAGCGGGCGCGAAAGTGAGCTCCGACGCCTTTGCTGACAGCCTCATCGAGATGCTGGACTCGAACGGTCTCACGAGCAGGCGGCGGGGCGACGGGTTCGTGATTTCCCGCGACGGCAGTCAGGCGACGCAGACCGATCGCGAGCTATTTCTTCGCTGGGCCGAGGGCTGGAAGAGCGTCGCACGGATCGAGGTATCGGATCTCGTCGATTTGCGAGAGGAGTAGAAGCCACGACCCGCGACCGCGCGCATCGATAATCAGCCAGGCTCGGCTTTCGAGCTCCAACCGGTAGCCCATCGCCGGGCACGATAGCTTCAACGAATGACAAAAACAGAGGTCTGGCAACGCGGGCCAATCGAGGGCGTTCCAGCGCCGTTCCAACCCATCGCGCACATTCTCCTGCAGGTGAACGAGAGCGTCGGCGAGATGGTCGACGGTCTCACCGACGATCAGTGGAACGCGCGCCCCGCAAACATCGCGTCGGCGGCATTTCATGTCCGGCACATCGCCGGCGTCATCGATCGCCTCTTCACGTACGCACGCGGTGAGTCGCTCTCCGACGACCAGTTCGCGGCGCTTCGACGAGAGGGCGATCCAGTTCGCGCCGCGGACGCTCAACAGGTGCTCAACGCAGTCGCGACCCGCGTCACCGACGCGATCGCACAACTGAGAACCACCGATCCCGCGACGCTCGGCGACTTCCGAGCGGTTGGACGGTCCGGCTTACCGTCGACGGTCATCGGCTGTCTCGTTCATGGCGCCGAGCATGCGATGCGACACGTCGGACAGTTGTCGGTCACAGTGCGCGTCGTGAGAGCGGGCGCCAACCAATAGAGGCGCCGATGAGCGACAGGTCGAAATACGACGTCTCCGTGCAGCACTTTGCCACACGACCAATCGCGGCCGTCCGCGCGCGGCTGCCCGTTAGTAAAGTCTCATCGAGCTTCAGGCCGTATCTCGACCAGGTGTACGCCGCACGAGCCGCGGGCATCGAGCTCGACGGACAGAATATTTTCGTCTACCACGCGGTGAGCGATGTAGCGGGCGTCGTCGACGCAGAGTTCGGCGTCGGGGCGAACGCGCCGTTCACGCCGGTTGGGTCGGTGGTATACACGCACACTCCATCGGGCGATGTCGCCACCGTGACGCACTGGGGCGACTATGCGAAGCTCTCCGAGGCACACGCCGCGGTGCTGTCCTGGTGCCGCTCGAATGGACGAGGGCTCGCCGGAACGTCGTGGGAGATCTATGGTCACTGGACAGGAAACCCGGCAGACGCGCGGACGGACGTTTTCTACCTCCTCGGCTAGGGGTTTGCACTGCATCTCCCTGTCGTTTTCGGAGGAGATTCGATGATTCGCAAGCTCAAGAGTGGCGAGTATCGGCTGTACTCGAAGAAGAAAGACTCGAGGACCGGGAAGCGAAAGAATCTCGGAACGTTCAAGTCGCGCGCGGCGGCGGAGAAGCACGAGCGCGCCGTTCAGTACTTCAAGCACGGCTAGAGCGATTCGTCGACGCTGAGGCTGTGGCCCTGGCCGTCGGGCGGTTCAAGACGTCTCTTCCACGAGAGACCTTCCGACGTCACAGATGTCCGACCACAGCTCCAGCGCGACATGCCTGCTCAGAAACGATCGTCGCCTACTCTCGCCGTCGCGTTCGTCGTAAGTGCGATCGCCGCGCCAACCGTTAGCGCACAGGTCACGGCCAGCGATTCGTTGGTCAAATACTGGATCGACCCGGCGGCGACGGATTCGTCGATCAAACGATTCGACTATCCGCAATACGTCGTGTTCGAGCGGCGCGTCAAGGCGTCCGCGCCGCTCCTCGTGTTCCTTCCAGGAACCGACGGACGTCCAGCGAACACGACAGACTTCGCGAACGCAGCCGCGCGGCAGGGATATCGCGCGATCGGCTTGAGCTACAACGACGTTCCAGCCGTTGCTCAGCTTTGTCCTCGCGATCCCGATCCGCGGTGCGCCGACAAGGTGCGGCAGAAGCGCATCTTTGGGGATGACGTCACGCGTCTCATCGATGATCGCAAGGAAGAATCGATCGTCAACCGACTCGTCAAGCTCATCGAGACGCTTCAGCGCGAACATCCGGACGACCGGTGGGACGTTTATTTAGAGAATGGTAAACCGAAATGGGATCGAATCGCCGTTTCGGGGCTTTCGCAGGGCGCCGCGATGGCGGCGTACATCGCGCAGAAAAATCAGGTCGCGCGCGTGGTTCTATTCTCCAGCCCGTGGGACAACTACGGACGACAACAAACGCTCTCGCACTGGGTAACACTAGGCGCGGGCGCGACGCCGTCCGACCGATGGTACGCGTCCTATCACCGCTCCGAGCCCATGGCACCGGTCGTTGCGCGCGCATACTCGGCGCTCAGGATTCCGTCCGACCACATTCGGGTCTTCACGCTCGAGCCGCCGAGGGCCAACGCGAAGGGCGAGATGCCGTATCATCCGAGCGGCGTCGGCAATGGAGCAACTCCGCGTCTGCCCGATGGAACGCCAGCGTACCTCGATGCCTGGCAGTTCATGCTCGGAGACATGCGGCCCTAAGAGCTGGGCGATGGGATCGCTGTGATGACGAGAGCAACCGATATGAGTTGTTTACTGAGCATTCTCAGGTCGGCCCGGCGCTGCGTTGGGATCGGGTTGACGGCCGTCGCCGGCAGCTCGCTCGGCGCGCAGGGGGCGGATCCGGCCAAACGTTCGGCGCCGACCGAGTGCTACGGTTTTTCTTTTGGAAAGTGGACGCCGCCCCTCGATTGGCAGCTCGCTGGGCACGTCGTGCCGCTCGACAGCGCGCGTGTTCCTCGCGCGCCGAACGGTCGAGGCTGGGCCGCGTCGGATATCGAGATGCCGTCGGACACATCGCTGCTGCTCTTCCCGCCTTGGTGGCCGGTCGGTGTATTCGTCGTGTTCAAGACAAAGCCCGCGACGCTCGGCGACACCGTTCCCGGGAAAGCAATCGCGCTGGTCGCCGACGCGAGAAGACAGCCGTCGACCAGCGCGATCAAGGCGTGGCTCGTGCCCTGCCAACCGTAGGCGTTCGTCATCCTGAGGATTGAAAGGACGAGCTCTTTACACGAGACCGTTGAACGCTTGAAGGGAGAGTAATCGTCGCTTCACTCTAGCCCCCGGCGCAGGTCACGCTGTGCACGGTCTTTATCACGAACTGGACGAACACCACGAACTGGACGAACAACGGCGCAGACCCAAAGCGAGGAACGAAAGCGAGAAACCAAAGGACACCGCGTTTTCATGCTTTTCGTCCGTGGCCGTCAGTGCCGTCAGTGGTGTCCGTGGCAACATGGTTTTCGCTGGAACTGCGGAAGAGCCAAACCAGCTTCGACACGGACAACGTCAAGACGACACTGACGGCCACGGACTAAAACCATCAAAGTGCCGTGATGGGTTTGTTCGTCGAGTTCGTTGTCGTTCGTCCAGTTCGTGATAAATCTCTAATACATTTCCTTGCACAATTCGCTAGCGCAGGAAAGCGCTACCGGATGACGAAGAAAGCGCTCGGAATGGCCAGGTCCTTCGGCGGAACTAGTCGGCCGCTATGCGCGACTCCGCGCTGTCGCGCCACGAGAGCCAGCGATGGTACTGCGGCAGCCGGCCGTGCACCGCGTCGAAGAACGTCGTCTGCAGCTGGCGTGTGACTTCGCCGGGACGTCCGTCGCCGATCTTGCGGCCATCGACTTCTTTGATCGGTGTCACCTCGACCGCCGTGCCCGAGAAGAACAATTCGTCCGCGGTCTCGAGATCGGCGAGCGTCATCGGACGAACGTCGACCGTGACGCCAAGGTCGCGCGCGAGCTGCAACACGCTGTCCCGCGTGATGCCCATGACGATCGAGCCGCTGCCGTCGTTCGTGATCAGCGTTCCATCCTTCACCATGAACAGATTGGCGCCCGATCCTTCAGCGATATCGCCCCTGTTGTTCGTGAGAATCGCGTCGTCATAGCCTCGGCGAATCGCTTCCTGCACCGCGCGAACCGAGTTCGTATAGTGGCCGCAGGCCTTCACGTACGGCGGAAGGGTCGCGTTGTCGATGCGGCGCACCGTGGACACCGTGACGCGGCAGCCGTGATCCGGACCGCCCTGGATGTACTGCTTACCGGGCACCGCGATGATCGTGACCATCGTCGGGATGTCCTTCGGCCACACGCTGAAGCTCAGCGAGTCGAAGACGGCGAGCGGACGAAGATAGGAATTCTCTAATTTGTTCGCGTGCACGACCTCCAGCGACGCCGCGCAGAGCTCCTCGAACGAGTAGCCGAGGTCGATCTCATAGGCGCGGGCAGACGCGGCGAAGCGATGCATGTGCGCATCGAGCCGGAAAATCGCCGGACCTTTCGGCGTGTCGTACGAGCGCATGCCCTCGAACACACCCGTGCCGTAGTGCAGGCCGTGCGCGGTGACGTGGACGTTGGCCTCGTCCCACGGACGAAGCGCGCCGTTCATCCAGATGAAATCAGTCTTCGTGAATCCAGCCATGATCGCCTCGCGAAGGTTGTCCTACCGACGGCACGCGGGATAACTGGGATCAGGACCGGCGATCGCCGGCTTGTCCTTGCGATTTGCTACCGCCCACATGACGTCATGAATGAAGCGTCCGATCCGCGCCATGTGGTCGTAGTCTGCGTATTGTGGCTCGTCCGTCACCTGATGGTAATCCTGCGCGTACCCCGTCGAGAAGTAGGTGACCGGGATGTCGTGCAGAACGTAATTCACCTGGTCGCTTCGGCAAAAGCGGTTCATCGGGTTGGCAGTGACGTCCCAGGTCTTGTCGATCGCCATGACCTCCGGATAGCGCGATGCGTTCACCGAATCGATGATGTCGCCGAACTCGCGCGAGAGGCGTCGCGAGCCGAGGGTCTGAATCGACGACGGTCCGCCGAACTTTACCTGGTCGACTCGGCCCTTCGCTTCCATGTCCATGTTGTGCGCCGCAACGATGGACGTCAGCGGGATCGTCGGGTGGTCCGTGAACCACTTCGAGCCGAGGAGACCCGACTCTTCGCCCTCGTGCGAGACGAAAATGATCGAGCGCGCCGGCTTCTCGGACGCGAACTTCTCAGCGATCTCCAAGAGGATCACGGTGCCGGAGCCATCGTCGTCGGCGCCGTTCATGATCGAATCGCGCCGCGGCGGGCGAATGCTCCGCGCCCGCGCGATGATCGAATCGATCTTGTGCTGCTGCTCCGCGGTCGGGCGGCAGACGGGATCGTTGTTTCCCTGCGGACGCGTGATCGTGTTCACCGCGCGGATGGAGTCGTGATCGAACACGGTCGCATTGATGCCGACGTGATCGTTGTGCGCGCCGACGAGCACGTACTCACTCGCTCGCGCCGGATCCGAGCCGGGAAGAATCGCGATGACGTTCCGCGCGGGAGTTTTCGACATCTCCCAGTCATAGCTCCAGCTCGCGGAGACCGGCTGCCCCGTCGTGCCGACGGTGAGCTGATCGACGGGCTTGGCGAAGATCGTTGCCGCCGCCGAACGCGTGATCGCCGCCGCGGCCGGCGCTTCGGTGCCCGGCACGACCTGCATGCCGTTTCGCGTATTGAAGATCTGATTCACAGTGTTGCGCGGCGCGGAATCCAGCGCGACCAAAAGAATCCCGACGGCCCCCGCGCGCTCGGCGCGATGATCGCGGATCGCGACTCCGGCTCGATTGCCACGCGTGCGTCCCGCGGCGGAATCCGCTCGCTGCTGCGCCTCGACCGCGGCAGCGGCCTCGGCGCCGAACTTGTTCGGAACGGAGTCGCATCGCGGTACGCGGCTGCCACGGCCTCCCGCGGTGCTGTCAGCAGCGGCGCCCGCGCCGCCGCCTCCGCGACCGCTGGTCAATCCGGCGCTGGCGGGCGTCGCGATGAACACCGCGATCTTTCCCTTGAACTCCGCCGGATCGAGCGCCGAGGCGGTGTCGCCCCAGCGTCCCGCGAACACTGTTTGAACGTTTTGAATGTCGGCCTTTGTATTGATGCCGTTCGTCGCGCTCGGAATGACCGGAATCCAGTCGGTCTTTGTCCTCAGCGCCGTTCCGGCGACGATCAGCTTCGATGCCGCGCTGTCGAAGTGCATCGGGCCGTACGGAAGATTCTGGAAATACGTCCCGTTCTCGCCGGCGGGCTTGAGGCCAAACCGCTTGAACTCGCGCGCGATGTATTCGGTGCCCTTGTAGTTGCCAGGCTCGCCGATGCGCCGGCCCTGCATCGAATCATCGGCAAACCCGTAGAGCCGGGTGCGAAGATCGTTCGCCGTGATGTCGCGGGAGGTGGGCCGCGGCTTCCATTTCATCGGGCCTTCGTCGGGCCAGACAGGTTTCGTTTCAGTCTGCGCGGACGCGGCGGCCGCGACGGCAAGCGACACGCCGAGGGCGAGCGAGTAGATGGTTCTCGACACGTGGATCTGGATGCGGGGACGCGAGGGATGGGCAGTGACCACGGAAGGTCTCGCCAGGGCGTCGTGCGAGCAAGGACGCCTCTCTTCGTACGGCCCTACGGAACAGACCGTTGTCACTGGCGCCTGCGCGGAGCGTCCTTCTACCTTCGACAAATTCTCGAGCGCATCGATGGTCGCGCGAGTGCTTACAAGGATGCTTCGATGAGCGTCGGAATCGAGATCTCCCGGATCGCTGGTGAATGCGATGGCTGATATTCGCTGCCCGCTGTGTGCGTGGGAGTACATTCCCGGCGTTCAATGGACCTGCGCGCCCGATGGCTGCGGAATGATGTTCGACACGTTTCAGACCCGCGGCAAATGTCCGCGCTGCGAGGCGAAGTTCTCGATCACCTGGTGTCCCGCGTGTCACAGGCCTTCGCCGCATGTGAAGTGGTATCTGTCACCGCCGTCGCGCTGACGCGCCCGGCTTGCCGCGGCTGACCTCCTCGGGCATGGACCATTAGTCCCGGAGCGGCTATAATCGGCCAGCCCAAAACGGAGACTTTCATGTCCGTCTCGCGCCGCTCGTTCGTCGCCACTATCGGCACTGGAACGGCAGGATTGATCGCCGCGCCCCTCATCAACTGGCGCGGCCACGAAGCGCTCTATGCGTTCCAAGGCACGAACGAACGACAGGACGACAGGCTTCTCGCCTCGAAGCCTGGAATGATCCGCATCGACAGCAACGAGAATCCGAACGGCCCCGGGCGACACGTCTTCGAGGCGGTGACGAAGCATTTCGGCATGTCGAATCGCTATCCGGTGAAAGAGCCGAACGATCTCATCGCCACCATCGCAAAGCTCCACAACGTCCAGCCGTCGAACGTGATCCTCGGCTGCGGGTCTGGCGAGCTGCTGCGCGCGGCGGTGTTCGCATTCACGTCGCCGACGAAGTCGCTCGTCGCGCCGGAGCCGACGTTCGAGTCGCCGGCGAACGTCGCGAAGTTTCTTTCGCATCCGGTCAGCGCGCCGCCGGTCGACTCGAAGCTGCGTCTCGATCTGGATGCGATGGCCGACGCGTCGAACGGTTCGGGGCTGATCTACTTCTGCAATCCGAACAACCCCACCGCGACGGTGCACACCAAGAGCGACGTCGTCGCGTTCGTCGACCGCGTGAACCGCGTGTCGCCGGACACGACGATCCTCGTCGACGAAGCCTATCACGAGTATGTCGAGGACAAGGGCTACGGCTCGGTCGTGCAGGTGGCGATCGCCAATCCGCGCGTCGTCGTCACGCGAACGTTCTCGAAGGTGTTCGGGATGGCGGGACTGCGCGCCGGCTACGCCATCGGTCAGCCGGACACGCTGAAGAAAATGTCGGCATGGCTGCTTGGCTCGAACGTCAACCAGCTCGCGCTGGCCGCGGCATCGGTCGCGATCGTCGACTCCGCGCACATCGCGTCGGAGCAAAAGAAGAACGCCGAATCGCGCGCGATGACGCGCAAGTTCTTCCAGGACGCCGGATACACGGTGCATGCGGCCGAGGCAAATTTCATGATGGTCGACGTCCGTCGCGACGCGAAGGCGTTCAAGCTCGAATGCGTGAAGCACAACGTCGCGATCGGGCGCAAGTTCCCCGCGCTGCCGAACTACGCACGCATCTCGTTCGGCACAGTCGCCGAGATGAAGAAGGCGATGCCCGTTTTCAAAACCGTGCTGTCGAACACGGTGTCGACAAGCCACTAGGCCGGATGCCGGTGCCGAGGTACACGGCGTCTGACGCCTACATCGACATTCCTTCGTCCGCCGTCGGTCCGTAGATCGACGGCACCGGAATGTCGAGCAGCCGCAGATAGACGGTCATCTGTCCGCGGTGATGGATGAGGTGGTTGACGTTCTGCCGCACCACCGCCCCGACCGGCAGCGTGAAGAACACCTGATCGCCGCGCTTGAGCGACCACGGCCCGGCGAAGGTCGCGTCCGTCGCGGCGGAGAGCGCCTCGCGCGCCTCCTTCACGTTCTTGTCGAACGTCTCGAGCAGCGTTTCAGTCTTCTCGAATGAGTATCCCTGAAATGAGCCCAGGTCGAGGGACGACGACTGGATCGCGCTGGTGAGCCAGCCCGGCATGCGCGCGATCAGCTGCGCGAGATGGCCGATCGCGAACGACTTCGGGTGCGGCTTCCACTCCCCGTTGTCGCTCGGCACGCGCTCGAGGACGCGGCGCGTGGTTCCCGTCTCACTGTCGAACTCCGCGAGCATCGATTGGCCAATTGTCATTGGGGATTCGGTTGGGGAATTCCGGCGGACCGGTTGACCGGTTGACCGGTTGACCGGTTGACCGGCTGACCGGCTGACCGGCTGACCGGCTGACCGGCTGACCGGCTGACCGGCTGACCGGCTGGCCGGCAACAGCCTTAAGGTTAGTGCCGGTTCGCCCGTTCGCCGGAGTGCCCGTCCGCCGGTCCGCCCAACGATTCGCCCGCGCGCGTTGTCATACCTCCATGACCCTCGAGACCCTCGCGCAGGACCTCAAATACGCGATCCGCGGGCTGCGCTCTCGCCCTGGATTCACGGCCGCCGTCGTCGCCACTCTGGCCCTCGGCATCGGTGCAAATGCCGCGATGTTCGGGATCGTCGACCGACTGCTGTTTCGGCCGCCCGAGCTCATGAAGGACCCGGCGTCCGCGCACATCGTCTACACCTACCAGACGTTCCGCGGCAAAGAGAATCCGAGCCAAGTCTCGCGATACGTTCGGTACACTGATCTCACGAAGTGGACGTCGTCGTTCTCGACAACTGCCGGCTACGCCAGGCGCGACATCGAGGTCGGTGTCGGTGATGTCGCGCGCGAGATGCACATCGGCGCCGTCAGCTCGACCTTCTTCGGATTTTTCGATGCTCCGCCGGCGCTCGGCCGCTACTTCAACGCGAGCGAAGACCAGCCGCCCGCCGGAGCACCGGTCGCCGTTCTGAGCTATGGGTACTGGGAGACCAACTACAACGGACGTCCGGACGTCCTTGGATCGAAGATTCAAATCGGGCCGACGATCTATACGATCATCGGCGTCGCCGCGCCGCGATTCGTTGGTCTCTGGGCGGATCAGCCACCGATCGCGTTCATCCCGATCACCGCCTACGCGGCCACGCAGGGCATCGGTGCCGGCGGCGGCAAGGTGTCGTGGTGGAATACCTATAGTTGGGGATGGATGTCGATGATCGCCCGGCGAAAGCCCGGCGTGTCGATCGAACAAGCAAATGCCGATCTGACGCAGGCGATGGTCAAGAGCTACCTGGCGCAGCTCGTCGAGCAGCCCGGCGGGACGCCGATCAAGCTCGCCAAGCCGCATGCAATCGCCGGCTCGATCCTCCCCGAGCGCGGGCCGCAGGAGTCGAAGGTCGCGAAAGTCGCAACGTGGATCGGCGGTGTGTCGGTGATCGTCCTCCTGATCTCGTGCGCGAACGTCGCGAATCTGCTTCTCGCCCGCGCGCTCCGGCGACGGCGCGAAATCGCGTTGCGCTTGGCGCTCGGCGTCGGCCAAGCGCGACTGCTGTCGCAGCTCTTCACCGAGAGCCTGTTGCTCGCGCTGCTCGGCGGCGTCGCCGGACTCCTCGTCGCGCATTGGGGCGGCGCGCTGCTTCGGGCGAAGCTCGCGCTCAAGAGCGAGGCGTCAGCCGGAATTTACGACATGCGAACGGTGCTCTTCGCGTTCGGTGCCGCCATCGCGGTCGGACTTCTCACGGGACTCGCGCCGGTCTTGCAGTCGCAGCGCGTCGATCTCACGTCCGATCTCAAGGCTGGCTCGCGCGAAGGGACGTATGGCCGTTCACGAGCGCGCGTCGTTCTCCTCGTTCTTCAGGGAGCGCTCTCGGTCATCCTCCTCGTCGGCGCCGGACTGTTCGTTCGCAGCCTTGGCAACGTGCAGTCTGTTCGACTCGGGTTCGACGTCGATCCGGTGATGCTCGTGAATTTGAACATGCGCGGCTTGAATCTCGACAGCGCACAGACGGTCGACCTTCGCTTGCGTCTGCTCGCCGCCGCGAAGTCGGTCGCCGGCGTGAAGACAGCGAGTCTTCAATCGTCGACACCATTCGCGAGCATGTGGAGTCAGTCGCTGTTCGTCGAAGGCATCGACACCGTCGGAAAGCTCGGCCAGTTCGATCTCAATCCCGTATCACCCGAATACTTCGCGACGCTTGGAACGCGGATCATTCGCGGCCGCGGTGTCACCGACGACGACACACCTCGTGCGCCGAGGGTGGCGGTGGTCAGTGAGAATATGGGGAAGGCGCTGTGGCCGGGCCGCGATCCGATCGGCCAGTGCTTCCGCATCGGGAGAGACACGATGCCGTGCACCTACGTCGTCGGCATCGCGGAGAACATCAAGGAGCAGAGTCTCGCGTCCGATTCGGGATACTACTATTACCTGCCGTGGAAGCAGTTCAATCCAACGAGCGGAGGATTGTTCGTCCGCGTCAACGGACACGCCGAGCAATACAGCGAAGCGATTCGACGCCGCCTGCAGCGTGAGATGCCGGGTGCGTCCTATGTGTCGATCACTCCGCTCGGCGACATCATCGGCAACGTGACTCGATCGTGGCAGCTCGGCGCGACGATGTTTGCGGCGTTCGGCGTGCTCGCGCTGCTGCTCGCGGCGATCGGGCTGTACAGCGTGATCGCGTACAACGTCGCGCAGCGCACGCACGAGCTCGGAGTTCGAGTTGCGCTTGGCGCGCGAGGCTCGGACGTCATTCGGCTCGTCGTGAAGGACGGGCTCGAAGTCGCGCTTGCGGGCGTCGCGATCGGAGTCGTCGTCGCATTGTGGGCGGGACGCTGGGTGAAGCCGCTGTTGTTCAACGTCTCGGCGAAGGATCCGTCGGTGTTCGCCGTCGTTTCGGTCACTCTCGTGATCGTGGCAATCGCGGCGAGCTGGATTCCAGCGCTGCGCGCGTCGCGAGTCGATCCGAACGTCGCTTTGCGAACCGACTGACTTTCGTCTTCACGCCGCGCGCCCGTGTCGGACGAGCGCGTCGAGCAAGCTCACGGCTTCGGCGGCATCGGTGGCGGTGGCGTCGGCTCCGACGCGCCGCGCGAGCGAAGGATCGCTCAGGAAGGCGCGACCACCAACGGCGATCACCGGCTGTCGTTTGAGGTTCGCAGCGCGGATCGCGGTGATTGCCGCACGAACTCTCGGCACGTGCGGAGCGATCGTCGCCGAAAGTGCGATGGCGTCCGGATTCGATTTCTCGACGAGCCCGACCAGACTTTCGACAGGAACGGACGCGCCGACGTAGACCGTGTCCCAGCCATCGAGCTCCAAGAGATCGCAGAGCATTCGAAGCCCGATCTGGTGTCGCTCGTCCTCCGCACATGCGGCGAGGATCTTCGGCGTTCGGTTGTCGCGCCAGACGAACGTCCGCTCGAACACGCGGCTCATCGACGCTTCCGCGATCGCGGTCGCGACGTGCTCCTGGGCGATCGTCAGCGCGTTGTCTTGCCAGAGCTGACCGATGTCGCGCATGGAAGGCTGCACGATGTCGAGGTAGATGTCGCGCAATGGCGAACCCGACGCGAGGCGAGCGTCGACGACACGAAACGCGGACTGCCGATCACCGCGCTTCAGCGCGTCCAAGAATTCGTCGCGCGGCGTCATTTCGGCTGCACGACCGCGATGCCGGCGTCGAGGACGGCGTTGATGGCGTCGACTTCAGCTCGTTTGTACCGCGTGAACACTTCGTTGCGGAGCAGCTCGAGACACCGGAGCGTTTCGCGGGTCGGCACATTGCGCGCGCGCAGCAATTCGTCCAGCCACTCGATATACCGCGTGAACATGCTCGGGTCGGCCATGTCGACGGCCGGGACGAGATGCTGAACGTTGTAACGCATATCCTGCAGACACTTCTCGTAGCCGCGCTGACCGTATTTGTCGAACAGCTCGGGGCTCTCGCGAAACAACCGGTCCGTGACCGCGAGCGCGAGTTGATCGGTATCTCGCATCAGCACGCGCCCCGCTTCGGAGACGTGAGGCGTTATCGACGGGTCAGCCATTCGGCCTCGAGACGAGAGTCCATGAGGACCTCGAACGCTTCGTGGCGAACGGAAGTACGCGCCATGATGTCGGCCGGCTCCCGCGAATGCGAAGCGGCGTGCTCGGTGCTCCTCATATAGGCGCTGAATGCGTCGCGCGACTTCCACGCCGTCAAAAAAGCGTGCGATGCGCTGCCGGTCTGCGGCTCGAGGAGCTGGAGATACAAGAATCCCGGGAACCCGTCGACGAGATGCGAGCGTTCACGAAAGTGCCGTTCGAGCGACGCTCGATCGCCTTCGGGAACACTGAGATGAGAGATGAAGACAAACACTCGCGGCGCGGCTGCGCAGTTGAAGGTCTTGCGACGCAGCTGTTGTCGGGCAAGCTACATGCCACCTACGAGCTCGGCTGTCAGCGGCGAATCGGATCGGCCAACACGCCTTCTCTCGTGATCTTCACCGGCAGAATGAGGCCACGGTCGTCGAAGTGCAGCTCGTCGATCGAAACGACGCGATGATTGCGATCTGTTTCGCCGAGCGGTCGGCGATGATAGACGATGTACCATTTGCCGGACGACGGCGATTGGACAACCGAGTGGTGTCCCGCGCCGGTCGCGACCGTCGAATCCTGCTGCAGGATCTTCCCGACTCGTTCGAACGGACCGAACGGCGATGTGCCGACTGCGTACGCGACGGCGTAATTGGGTCCGGTCCAGCCGCCTTCCGACCACATGAAGTAGTACTTGCCGTCCTTTTGAAGCATGAACGCGCCTTCGACGTAGCCGGTCGGCGTGATCTCCTTGAAGACACTTCCGTCGGGAAATGGAACGAGTCCCGTGAAGTCCGCGTTCAGCTTCGCGATGTTGCAGTGGCGCCAGCCGCCATACACGATGTAGTAGTCGCCATCAGAGTTCTTGAACACCATTTGATCGATCGGCTGGGCACCGTTGTGGAACTTGTCGATCAACGGTTTGCCGAGGTAGTCGATGAATGGTCCGTCCGGCGTGCGCGAGCGCGCGACTCCGATCCCGCCGAGCTGCTGGTCGTTTTGAATGTCGTTCGCGCCGAAAAAGAGATAGTACCAGCCGTCCTTCTGCACGATCGACGGCGCCCAGAGGGCGCGCTTCGCCCACTTCACGTTCGCGACGTCGAGCACGCGGGGATGCTTTTCCCATGTGATGAGGTCGCGCGACGAGAACGCGTCCATGAGTGTTTGCTGATCGTACGGGGCCGAGTAGGTCGGGTAGATCCAGTACTGGCCGTCGAAGACGTGCGCTTCGGGATCAGCGTACCATCCCGGGAGAATCGGGTTGCCGGACCGGACGGCCTGCGCCGGCGCGGCGGAGGCGAGCGCGAGGAGCGCGACGGTGAGGATTCGTCTCTGCACAGTGGTATGGACTCTCGAGAGATCTCGCCGCAGTTTATGCGCGCGTCGAGGCCCAAGGAAGGAGGAAACCTCGTCGCGCCGCAGTCGTCAGTCCCCAGTCGTCAGCCCCCAGCCGCCCTCTTCTAGCGCCCGTCTCCACTAAGCGGCAGAATCAAGGCGCCCCCCTTCCAAGCAAGGACACACATGATTCGAGCCGCCGTCGGTTCGCTTCTTGTTTCGGTGCTGGTCGTCACCAGCTCATCCGCGCGACGCGCACCCGAGACCATCTACCCCAACGATCACACGAAGGCCGCGGGCAAGCTCGCGAACGGCGTGCTCGATGTCGCGCTCGAGACGCGGCTCGGCACCTGGCAGCCGGATGGACCGGGAGGCGTTGCGCTCGACAGCATCTGGGCGTTCGCCGAAGTCGGCAAGCCGGCGACGACGCCTGGGCCGATGATCCGCGTTCCGGTCGGCACGAGCGTCCGGGGAACGGTTCACAATACTCTAAATCATCCGCTGACCGTCTTCGGATTGGGCAAGCGGCGCGGGTTCGGTGACAGCACGATCATCGCACCAGGCGCGACGACCCAGTTCGCGTTCACGGCGGACAAGCCGGGCACGTTCATGTATCTGGCGCGGACGCACATCGACACGCTGGATGCACGGGATCCGTCCGAGCAGCAGCTCGGCGGGGCAATCATCGTCGATCGTCCAAATGCGCCACCCGACCGCGTTTTCGGAATCATGTGGCACGTCGCGACCGACATGAAGAGCGCGAACGGGGCCGGGCCGAGCTCGATGACCATCAACGGCCGCTCATGGCCCCACACCGAGCGACTGTCGTACACGCAGGGTGATTCGATTCACTGGCGCGTGATCAACTTCACCGAGTCGGACCATCCGATGCATTTGCACGGATTCTTCTTCCGGGTCAACAGCCGAAGCGACGGAGTGGTCGACACGCTGTACACGCCGGCGCAGCAACGCATGGCTGTGACCGAGACGGTGCTGCCGTTCCAGGCGGTGGAGCTGGCCTGGAAGGCGGAACGTCCCGGCAACTGGGTCTTTCATTGTCACTATGCGATTCACGTGTCCGACATGGTCACGCTCGACACGAAGAACGGTGTGCTGCACGTCGCAGAGCAGGCGCATCACCAGTCGAACGCGCCGCATCAGATGTACGGCCTCGTCATGGGCATCACCGTGGCACCCAAGGGACCACAGCCTGTCCCGAGCGCGCCCGATCGCGAGATTCGCATCGAGCAGCGCGAGCGCGCGAACGGCTATGGCAAACAGCCGGCGATGTCGTTCGTCGTCACAAAGGGAGGCAGCGCGGGCGATACCGCGTCGATGCCGATCCCGGCTCCGACGCTCGTTCTCGAGCGTGGGAAGCGCGTCGCGGTGACAATCGTCAACCGGTCGAGCCAGAACGCGGCCGTGCACTGGCATGGGATCGAGATCGAGAGCTATCCCGACGGCGTTCCGGGTTGGAGCGGCGCGGGGTCGCAGATTCTTCCGTCGATCGCGCCGAACGATTCGCTGACGGTGCGCTGGACTCCGCCGCGCGCGGGCTCGTTCATGTACCACTCGCACTTCAACGAGCCGCGTCAGATGGGCGACGGACTCTATGGTCCGATCATCGTGCTCGAGCCGGGCGCCAAATACGATCCCGAAACGGACCGCACGTTCTTCTTCGGAACCGCGGGCTACATCGAGAGCTTTGCGAAGGACGAACCGAAAGTTCTGCTGAACGGGAGTGTCGATCCGCCTCCGATGGAGCTCAAGGCGAACAAGACGTATCGCTTCCGGTTCTTCAATTTGGCCGGCGACAATGCGACACTCGTCGCGCTGAATCGCGATGGCAAGCCGGTGGAGTGGAAGGCCGTGGCGAAGGATGGATATCCGTTGCCGCCATCGCAGGCGACGATGCGGCCGGCGAAGCTGCTCTTCGATCCCGGGGAGATCTACGATTTCGAGTTTACGCCGACGCAGCCGGGGAAGATGACGTTCGGTTTTGCGCCGAGAGCGAAGAAGCCGAAGTATGTCGAGGTGCCGGTGACGGTCAGGTAAGACTGGGGACTGGGGACTGGGGACTGGGGACGGGCGGTCAGCCAGCGACGCCGCCGAAGGGATCGCTCTCTCGACGAGGCAGTTCCCCAGAACTGCAAAACCGGGTTGGTCACGCGGAGCCGCGAAGGCCACGGAGAACTGCACACCGTCGAGTACGACCCGGGAACAAGCTTTTCTCCGCGTGCTCCGCGGCTCCGCGTGAGATCAGCACTTTGCGGTTCCGCTTGCGTTCGGCGTGAGATTGCAATGAGGAGAGCGATCTCACGCTTCGTTTGGGATGACCGGCGCGAACGCTGTTTCTGTGGGTAGGCTTTTGTCGCCCGTCGCCCGTCCCCAGTCCCCAGTCCCCAGTCGTCAGTCCCCAGTCCCCAGTCCCCAATCGTCAGTCCCCACTCGTCCGTACCGCAACGCGACCCACGACTCTCACCCACTTCACCGCCCCACCCGCGTCGCGAACGAACTCGATCGTCTGGCCCTTCTCCGTTCCGTCGGTCACCACCGCCCGGTCGACGCCAAAAAACGCGATCGGCATCTCGGCGCTGGCGCGGCCGCTGTTCTGAACCTCCTGCACGACGAGCTTCCCTCCGTTCGCGCGAACGAGGACCCTGTTCTGCGGGCGAGCGTAGCTGCCGACGTACGGCGACGCGTCCGGCTGCTTCGCGAGCGGCTGATAGTTCGGCAGCGTCTCGACCAGGCCGCGGTGCGCGATCCCCTGGTTCAGGGCGTACGTCGCGCCGAAGTACGACTTGAGCGCCTCGCGCTCGACGTCCTGGATCAACCGCCAGCCGGTGTTGGAGTTCGTCAAAATCCCGATCGCGAAGTTCCGGTCGGGGACGAGCTCCAACAACAGAATGTGGCCGCTGAGCGTCCCACCATGGCCGGCGGTGTGAATCGGGCCAACGGTGCGCAGATGCCACGCGATCCCGATGTCGTCGTCGGTGCTCTGCTTGTGCGCCTGCGGCGTCCGCATCATCTCGAGCGTCTCGCGCTTGAGTATCCGCTCGCCGCTCGCCGACGTTCCGTCGCCGAGGTGAAATTTCGCGTACGTCATGAGGTCGGTGATGTCGAGCCCGACGCCGCCGACGCTCGCGCTCGCCGACGGCGAAAACGGCCGCTGGAGCGCCGGCGTTCCGTTTCGAACGAGATGTCCCGCCGCGAATCGGTTGACGATGAATTCGCCCGGCGTCGTCCCGGCGTGCTCGAGGCCGAGCGGCTGGAATATGAGATCTCTAAATGCGGCGTTGATCGACTTGCCGGTCACGACTTCGATCACCCGCCCCGCGATGCCAAAGCCCGCGTTGTTGTAGCTCCACGCGGCGCCGGGCGGCGCAACCTGCATCAGGTCGGTGATCGTCGTCATGAAGTTCTTGAGCGTCTCGGTTCCGCGATCCGGCCCGGAGACTTGCCCTTCCCATCCGCCCATGTGCATCAGCAGCTGCTTGACCGTGACCTCTCGACTCACGGCGTCGTCGCGAACCTTGAAGTCGGGGATATAGGTCCGCACCGGCGCGTCGAGGTCGATCTTGCCTTGCTCGACGAGCCGCATGATCGCCGTCGCCGCGAAGGTCTTCGAGATCGACGCAATCGGAAACACGGTGTGCGCCGTGACCGGAAGCGGGTCTTCGACGTTCGTGATGCCGAGGGTTCTGGTGGTGATCGCGCCGTCTTTGAAAATTCCAATCGCGACGCCCGGTACGCCGTACTCTTTCATCTTCGCTTCGGCAAGTGATGCGAGGGCGTCGAGCTTCGGGTCGGCAGCTTGGGCGTGAGCAGGTGTGACCGCCGATGTGGCGAGTACACACACGAGCGCGATGAGTCGTCGAGTGGCAGGCATTGGGTCAGTGCGGCAATGGTGGATGCCGTTCGTACGGCATCAGTGGGGTGTCGAAACGGATCGGCGATTAGCGGATGGCGATCTCACCCCTGGTACATCGTCGTCCCCCCGACAACGGTTTTGACGATCTTGATGTCCTTGATCTTGTCGGCGGGCGCCGTGTGCGGATCGTCGGCGAGCATCACGAAGTCCGCGAGCTTCCCCGCCGTGATCGAGCCCTTGAGCTTTTCCTCATGCGAGTTGTAGGCGCCGTTCATCGTGTTGACGCGAATCGCCTCGTCGACGCTGATCTTCTGATTGACGCCCCACGAGGTATTGTCCCAGCCGGTGCGCGACACCATCCCCTGGATTCCCATCAGCGGCGCGAACGGACCCGGGCTGAAGTCGGAGCCGGCCGCGGCGACGATGCCGGCATCGAGCATCGTGCGATACGCCATACTTCGCTTCATCAACTCTTCGCCGTAGAACGGGAACTTGTCGGTGTTGTAGTACGCGTACGTCGTGAACATCGCCGGCACCGCGCCGACGGCCTTCATCCGGCGAATGATGTCGTCGTTGATGAGCGTACAGTGGGTGATCTTCGGGCGCGCGTCCGCGCGCGGCGCCGCCTTCTGCGCACGCTCGAACGCCGTGAGATACATGTCGATCGCGACGTCGCCGTTCGCGTGGCAGTTGACCTGAATGCCCGCGCGATGCGTCTTTTCGACCCACGCATCCAGGTCCTGCTGCGTCTCGGTGACATTGCCCTTGTAGCCGTTCTGCCCCGGGTACGGCGTGCTCAACGCCATCGTCCGCTCCGAGAACGAGCCGTCGACGACATGCTCGGACGTCGCGCCGAGCTTGATCCATTCGTCCCCGAAGCCCGACATGATGCCGGCATCGATCATCGAATCGAGCTGCCGACCGCTCGCTTCGTAGCTCACGCGATGATGCAGGTCGCCGCGCGCGCCGACGTCCTGAATCGCCTCGAGATCGCCGCCTTCATGATGGACGCTCGTCAGACCGTAGCGCACGAACTCCTTCGAGATGTGCGCGATGCCGTCGCGGTCGCGCTGCGCGAGCTGCGCCGGGGTGAAGGACGGACGCTTCCCGGCGCGGCTAATCGTTATCCGGGCACGATCGGTGACGCGGCCGTTCAGCTCTCCGTTTGCGTCCTTGTCGAACGTGCCGCCCGGCGGGTTCGGTGTGCTCTTCGTAATGCCGGCGAGCTCGAAGGCTTTCGAATTATAGAAAGTCGTATGACCGCCGCGATGCTGTACGGCAACCGGATGTTCGGTCGAGACCTTGTCGAGGTCCTGGCGGTTCAGCGGCCGCTTGTCCTTGAGCTTCGTATCATCGTGGAAGTAGCCCTCGACCCACGTACCGGCGGGAACCTGCTGCGCCTTGGCTTTGAGCTTTTGAATGATGCTGTCGATCGTCACGAACTCGACCTCGAACGGATTCCCGACGAGCACCTCGTACAGGAGCGTCGTTCCGCCGGCGTGGTTGTGGCAGTCCGTGAACCCGGGAACAATCGTCATCCCCTTCGCGTCGACGCTCTGCGTCTTGTTTCGCGCGAGACTCTTCATCTCCGACGAGGTGCCGACCGCGATGAACCGGCCGCCGCTCACGGCGAACGCTTCGGCGCGCGCCAGTGCCGGATCCATGGTGTAGATCTTCGCGTTGTAGACGACGAGATCCGGATCCGCGCCCTGCGCGCCGAGGAGCCATCGCCGCGCACTCGGCGTCGTGGAGCCGAGGCGTCCGAGACGCGGGCCGGTGATGGCCCCGGCGATTCCGGCGATCGTGAAGCCCATGAACTCTCGACGGCTCTGACGGTCGTTCATTTCCATCCCCCGCGTTCGTTGGTGGGTTCCAAACCACCGCGACGATACGGCGAGAACCGGCCCGTCGACAGGGGCGGCGGCAGACTTGTTTTGCCCGCTGCCGCTCGGTAGTTGCCCAACCCGAGGGTGATCGTCGAGTCACCGAGATCGCGGACCGCCGGTGCTCGTCGCCCCCATGAATCTGGAAACGTCTACAATCACCGCACGGCAGGCGACACTGCGTTCGCTTTTCGAGCGCCGCGACACTCGCGCGCACCTTATCGTGTGCGGGATCGTGATCGCGACCGTCGCGGCAATCCTGGCGCCGTTGATGATGCGCGGATGGATTCCACACGACGAAGGGACGCTGGCGCAAAGTGCACATCGGGTTCTCCTCGGACAGCTCCCCCATCGCGACTTCGACGAGATCTACACCGGCGGGTTGGCCTTTCTCCACGCCGGCGCCTTTCGCGCCCTCGGCGAGCGATTGACGTCGCTGCGTGTGGTCTTGCTGGGCTTCATCCTCGTTTCGATCCCAGCGTTCTATTACATCGCGTCGCGATTCGCACCCGCGGTGACCGCCGGCATCGTCACGATCGCGATTGTCGGATGGTCGTTCATGAACTACGCCGCGTCGATGCCGTCGTGGTTCAATTTGCTTTTCGCCATCGGAGGATGCGCCGCTCTGATGCGATGGCGCGAAACCGATCGCCTGCGATGGTTGTTGCTCGCCGGCGTGTGCGGCGGACTTTCAGTAACGATCAAAGTCGTCGGCTTCTACTTCGTCGCGGCAGCGCTGCTCTATCTCGCGTTTGAAGCCGCGTCGTCATCAGAAGACGCGGCGGAAGGTCGAAGCACTGCTGACATGCTCGCCCGGATTGCGCTGTGCGTCGGAATCACTGTGGCGAGCACGCTTCCGTTCGCGATGATGCGTTCCGCGGCCTCGCTGGGGCAATTTGTCAACCTCGCGGCGCCGGCGACCGCGACGGCCCTCTTCGTCTCGTTTCAGGTGATGCGAGCGGCCAACGCGCGCGCCTTGACGCGGCTGCTGAAGAACGCCGCGGTGTTGTTCGTGGGAGTGGTCCTGCCGGTTCTGCTGTTCATGATCCCATATCTGAAGAGCGGATCGACGGGGGCCCTGTACGAGGGCTTGTTCGTCCTGCCGCAGAAGCGCCTGATTGGCGCCGCGAACGGCGGGCCGCCGAACTGGGGCGTATTTCTTCCGCCGACCTGGCTCGCGCTGATCCTGTTGCCGTGGTTCGCGGATCACCGAATCGGCAAGACGGGCACGATCGTCAGCGCCGTCGTCTGCGGCGCGATCGTCTTGATCGCACGACAGAGCTTCGTCGCATACGAGTGGGTGTTCCTCTCCGTCGCGATGGCCGCGCTGCCGATGGTCCTCGTCGGTGTTGGCTTGGTCGGACGAGCGCTCGTGAAGCGAGAGACCGGTGTCGCGCCGATCAAACGCGAGTACGTCTTTTTGCTCCTCGCGACCACCGCGTGGTGCGGCCTCATTCAGTTCCCCTTCACCGGTCCGATCTACTTCTGCTACGTCGCGCCGCTGGTCATCCTCTCGGCCCTTGCGATCGCAAGCACGTTCGCGCCGGGATCGGTTCGCGTGGGCAGCGGGATCCTGGCGACGTATCTCGTGCTCGGTCTCCTGATGCACGACAAGTTCTTCTCGATCGTTTTCGAGCGCGCCAGCCTCGCCGACCAGAGGACGGCCCTTCTCGATGTGCCGCGGGGCGGGCTGACCATTCGAGCGGACGAGCGTCAGCTCTACCACGCGCTGATCGACACCATTCAGGCGCGATCGCACTCACGGTTCATCTACGTCACGCCGGACGCGCCCGAGGTTTATTTCCTTGCCAACAAGGAAAACCCGACCCGGACGTTATTCGACTTCTTTGATGATCCGGTCGGTCGCGATGAACGGATCCTTCGCTCGATCTCCGATCACCAGGTCCAAGTCGTCGTGCTGAACCTGGCAGCCGATTTTTCGGGGCAGGTGCCGCGCGCGCTGCATGATTCGCTCGCGCATCGGTTTCCGGTCGGCGTCCGAATGGGAAGGTTCGTCGTGCGATGGGAAGCGCCGAACCCCGTGCTGTCGCTCGGCCAACCCGTCAGCGGTTCGCGAGCGACGATCGCTGACTCGCGTCGTCCGTGACCGGCGTTCGGCCGATGTGCGCGCCGACCAGCGCGACCGGCCGGCGCTTCACCTCTTCGAAGATCCGTCCGACATATTCGCCGAGTATTCCGGCGGTGAGCAGTTGAACGCCGCCGAGGAAGAACACGGACAGCGCGATCGTTCCGAGTCCGGCGCCGGTCGGCAGTCGACCGGTCAAGCTCCAGATCAACACGATGACCATTCCGAGCAGCGCGAAGCCTGAGACGCAGAAGCCGATGACGGACGCGAGTCTCAGCGGAACGTCGGAGAACGACACGAGGCCGTCGATCGCGAGGCGCATCAATCGCGTCATCGTGTACTTCGGCGCGCCGGCGCGGCGGGCGTCGCGGTCGACCTGAACGCCGATCTGCCGGCCGCCAATCCACGATCGAAGGCCGCGCACGAATCTGAGACGCTCGGGGAGTGCATTGAGCCGATCGACGAAGACGCGGTCCATCACGCAGAAGTCGCCGGAGTCGAGCGGGATTCTGATCTGCGCCAGGCGCTCGAGCAGCCGGTAAAACGCTCGATATGCGAGCTTCTTGAAGAAGCCTTCCCGACGCGTTCGGCGAACTGCATAGGCGACGTCGGCCTTCGACTCTCGGCAGGTCTGATAGAGAAGCAGGAGATCCGCGGGCCGATCCTGGAGGTCGGCGTCCATGATCCCAACCGCTTGCCCGCGTGCGTGCTGCAGCCCGATCGAGATCGCGGCCTGGTGCCCAAAATTCCGAGTCAGCACGAGGCCGCGGACCCGCGGATCTCGCTCGGCGAGCGCGCGAATGATTTCCGTTGTCCGATCGGTGCTTCCGTCGTCTACTATCAGCAGCTCGAACGAGCACGACGCCGCATCGAGAACTTCGCGGATTTCACCAACCAGGGCCTCGAGATTCTCGTCCTCGTTATGGGCAGGAACAACAATGCCAAGTTGAGGCTCGTCGGTCACAGAACCTTCCCAGTGCAGTCGTGCTCGAGGAGAGATTGGAATCGAGGGGCGGACGAGAAGTCCGTCCCGGCCAACGTCGACAGACGATCATGAAGACGGCTTCGCAAATTGCTGGTGGAGAGTCACCTGCGTAACCGGCACCGAATCATTTTGGAGACCCTGTGAAACCCATCGACCGGCTCCTGGAACAGCCGCTCGTCTATCGATTGTGGCAGCAGCCCTTTGTCGAGGACAAACTCGCGCCGCTGCATCGCAACGGCGAGATCGCGCGCGCGAAGCGCGTGCTCGACGTCGGGTGCGGCCCCGGCACCAACACGGGCCACTTCGCGAACACCGACTACCTCGGCGTCGATATCAACCCCGACTATATCGCCGACGCCACGCGGAAGTTTGGCCGGCGGTTCGTCGTTGCCGACGTGACGACCTACTCGGCGGCGAACGAAGGGGTGTTCGATTTCATTCTGGTGAACAGCATGCTGCACCACCTGTCGCCGGATGGTGTTCACCGTATTCTGTCGCACCTCGCGAGCCTCGTGTCGGACGACGGCTACGCACACATCCTGGACATCGTCGTCCCGGAGCGGCGCTACTCGATTGCGCGACTGCTCACGTGGATGGACCGCGGAGATTATCCTCGCCCGATCCAGGAGCTCCGCGAGCTCATCGAGCGGTCGTTCGACATCGTCGCGAGCGAGCGATATCCGCTTTCCGGCGCCGGGCTGACGCTCTGGGAGTTTGCCTATTTCAAGGCGCGTCCTCGGGCAAGCTAGGGCGCGTCGCCGGCGTGCCGAGTGATAGTTGCCATTCCGCTCGCGCCGAGGAGCGAGTTCACCTTGGCGAGCGTCGTCGACAACAATCGATCTGACGCGGTGATGAACGACGACGATCGGGAGCGGAGTCGCGCCAGCTGCTCGCGCTCGCCCGACGTCACCGGTCCCGACGTTCCTTCGATCGTCGACAAGAGTCCGTTCAAATCGGTCATGAGCTTCGGCGGATTCGAGAGAATGTCGAGCGGTCCCGCATTCTCGGTCCCGACGTTCACGATCAGCAGCTCGAGCGAATCGACCGTCGCGACGAACGATCGGAGCGCCGCATCTCGATCGGCGACCGGGGATGTCTTCGCGCGCTCCTGCGCGGCCTTCGCTTGCTTGCGCGCATCGCGCAGTGAGCCGAGCGTGCGATTGACCGTGGCGATCGTCGTCGCGAGCGTCTCGCTCATCGTGCCGTGTTCACGCTCGGCCAGCGCTGATCCGCCGGCGCGTGGATCCGCGAGAACGATGAGCGGCTTCGTGACGGTCGTCGCGCCAAGGTTCATGCGAACGGTGTAGGTGCCGGCGCGCATCGCGTACATGTTCATGTTGGAATTTTCGCGGCCGCGGAAATCCCACACGAACTGATTCGTTCCTTTGGCCGTGCCGAGCTGCGCGCCGTCTCCACCGCGACCGCCGCGACCGCCGCGGCCGCCGCGGCCGGCAGTCGTCGTCTGTGCCGACGACGCCCCTGCCGTCGCGACGTGGCGAATCACGGTGCCCGCCGAATTCAGAATGTCGAGCTGGAGGGTGTCGCCGGCCGGAACGGGCGCGCCTAGCGAATATCGGATCGGCGCGTTGCCGGAAAGTCCGCCGCCGCGGGGCGTTCCGGCTGCGCGAACAGCGGGTGGTCGGCTGAAGAGAAACAGCGGAGCACGCACGACGGTCGCATCGAGCTGACGCAGCGGCGTCATGTCGTCGAGAATGAAGAAGCCACGGCCTTCGGTGGCGACGATCAGGTCATCGTGGTGAATTTGGATGTCGGAGACCGGCGTTATTGGAACGCCCCGCTGGAAGGATTGCCACCGCGTTCCACCGTCGAACGAAATCCAGAGCCCAGCCTCGGTTCCAGCGAACAATAAGTCTTTTCTAACAGGATCTTCGCGGATGACGCGTGCCGGATCCTCTTGCGGCAGTGGCTTCGCGAGATCCGTCCACGTCGCGCCGTAGTCGCGCGTGACCATGAAGTGCGGCGTATTGTCGTCCCACTTGTAGCGCGAGAACGCGACGTACGCGGTTCCGTTCGCGTGCGGACCGACGTCGATCGACTGGATCAGTCCTTCGCCCCAGCTCTCGGGCGTGACGTTCTTCCACGTTTTGCCGTTGTCGCGCGTGAGCTGCACGAGCCCGTCGTCCGTGCCAACCCAGATCGTTCCGCGCTCGCGCGGCGACTCGACGACGACCGTGATCGTATTGTAGATGTCGCCGCCGGAACCGTCATGCCAGAACGGACCGCTGCGGCCCTGATGCGCTTTGTTGTTGCGCGTCAGATCCGGCGACATCGGCGTCCAGTTGTCGCCGTCGCTCGAGCGAAAGAGGACATTCGCGCCGTGATACATGACGTGCCAATCGAACGGCGACCATGCGAGCGGCGCGCTCCAGTTGTACCGATACGGCATATCGATCGAAGCGCTGCCGAGGTGTTGGCCGCCAGGATACGACGTCACGCTGCGCTCGAAGCCGTTGATCTGATCGTGGCGGTGCAGCTCGCCGAGGAAGCCGGTGGCAAACACGACGTCGGGTTTCTTCGGGTCGAACGCGAGCCGCGCCGTCTCGCCGCCGCCGATCGCTTTCCAATTCTGTGAACCCGCTTCGCCGCCGTTGTCCCGGCTCGACATCATGACGGAGCCGGCGTCTTGCTGACCGCCGTACAGGTTGTACGGGAATAGATCATCCATCTGGACGCCGTAGAACTGGGCGGTCGCCTGATTCGCGGTCGTGCTCCAGTTGTCGCCGCCGTCGAACGACACGGCCGCGCCGCCGTCGTTCGTGAGGATCATGTTGTCGCTGTCGTTCGGGTTGATCCACAAACGGTGGTTGTCGCTGTGGGTCGACGGCCGGGTCGCGTACGTTGCACCGCCATCAGAAGTCTTTAAAAACGAGAAGCCTGGCGCGTAGACGACGTCCGGATTCTTCGGATCGATCGTGATGCTCATGAAGTACCACGGCCGGGCGAGCAACATTCGATTCGGGCTGACGCGACGCCACGTCGAGCCGGCGTCGTCGCTCCGATACATGCCGCCGGAGTCCGCTTCGACGAGCGCATACAGGCGATTCGGCATCGACGGCGCGACCGCGAGGCCGATGCGTCCCATCAGCGACGGAAGTCCGGTCTTCAGCTGCACCCAGGTATCGCCGCCGTCCGTGCTCTTGAAGATTCCCGAGCCGGGACCGCCGGAGCGGATGTTCCACGGAGTCCGGATCATGTCCCACGTGCTCGCGTAGAGAATCTTCGGATTCACCGGATCGAGCATCAACTCGCTCCCGGCGGTCGTCGGCGAGACGAAGAGGACGCGCTTCCACGTCGCACCGCCGTCGGTCGTGCGATAGATGCCGCGATCTTCACTCGGCGCCCAGCGGCTTCCTTGCGCGGCGACGTAGACGATGTTCGGATCGGTCGGGTGGATGACGACGCGCGAGATCTGCCGCGTCTTCTCGAGACCGATGTGCGTCCAGGTTTTTCCGGCGTCGGACGACTTGTACATGCCGTCTCCGTAGGACGACATCTGGCCGCGCACGGGAGCTTCGCCCGTTCCGGCGTAGAGGATCGACGGATTTGCCTCGAACACGGCGATGTCGCCGATCGATCCCGACTTGATGTACCCGTCGCTGATGTTGCGCCACCGACCGCCGGCGTCCTCGGTTTTCCAAAGCCCACCGCCGGCCGCACCCATGTAGTAGATCTTCGGATCTCGCGCGACGCCGACGCCGGTCGTCGCTCGGCCGCCGCGATTCGGGGTCACGTTTCGCCACTGCAGGGCGCGAAACATGGTCGTGTCGAACGGCCCCTGCGCTCGTGCGACGCTCGCATACGCGACGACGACGCATGCTCCGATCGAGAGAGAACGGCGAGTTGCGCGAATGCTCATGATGCGCACCGGCATCAGCGCGTCGCCGAGCGGATCAGCGCTTTCACGTCATTGCTGAATTGTGTGCGCGCGGGCATGTCGAGATACATCTGGTGCGCGCCGTAATAGCACTTCCACGTGATCGCCGGCTTGTACTTCTCCGGCAGTCGTCGCGCGCGCTCCGAGTCGATCGAGCAGCCGCCGAGCGGATCGAATGCGCCCTGCGCGACGAGGAACTTGACCGATGGCTTGAGATCGATGATTTCGGCCGTCGAGGGCATTGTCCCCACTTTGGGGATGCCGAGCATTCCTTCCTTCGCGAAATCCTGACGTGCCTTCTCGAACTGCTCCGGCGTCGGATTATAGATCGTCGAGTGCACCCAGCGCTTGTTCATCGTTTCGGGATACGTTCCGCTCGGCGCGAACCCCTGCTCGAGCGTCTCGCCGCCGTCGACGCCGATGTACGGCAGGTCGGTCCGATAGCCGAGGTCGCGTCGAAGATAGCGGAGCGCGGCGGGCATCCACGGCGTCGGCGGCGCGACGTTGCGACGGTAGTCCGAGGTGATCGCCCGCTTGCCGTCGACGGGAAATGCGCCGAACCAATTCTGCGAGGAGAGAATTGGTCGATCCTTGTTGATGTGGTCGACCGCGAGTCCAGTGTGCTGCGAGACGCCCTGCGCCATCTGCGCCTTCTCGGCGGGCGAGAGGCTGTCGAGCCGGAGCATCGCGGGAAGATACGTATCGCGAACCCACTTCTCCGTGACCTCGCGGACCTGGTCCGGCGTGGATCCGAGCTCCGGCGGTGTCTTGTGGAAGTACAGTCCGACGACGGCCATGTCGGCGACGTGCATCGCCCAGTCGACGATATTCGAGTTTGGAAAACCCGGCAGATCGGTCGCGCCGGAGATCAGCATGACGCCGGCGAGATTGACGCCTTTCTTCAAGACCTGGTAGCCGACGCGTCCGGCGCGTCCGGAACCGAAGCTCTCTCCCGCGACGAACACCGGCGCTTCTTCGGAATCGTGCAGCAGCAGCCAGCAGCGAATGAACTCCGCTTCGGCCATGACGTCGCCGACCAAGATCGCGAACTCTTTCACGTACTCGGGCTTCGTCGCGCGACTCCAGCCGGTGCCGACCGGATCGACCATCACGAGATCGCTCTCGGTGAGCCACGTATCCGCATTGTCGACGAGCTTGTCGCCCTCGCCGCGCTTTGGCCCCGCGACCTCGAAATGCAGCGGAAGCGACGGCCATCCGGGCCCGCCATTCCATATGAATGTCACCGGCCGCGGCTTGTTGTTCGTCGACGGCGCGCGATAGGCCGTGTAGAACATGTAGCCGTGCGGCTCACCAGTTTCGACGTCGCGAATCGCGATGCGGCCGACTTCCGCGGTATATGCGAGTGTCTTTCCACCGATCGAGATCTGATGCTTGGTGATGATCGGTGCACGTTCGGGCTCGACCTGCGCCACGGCAACGCTCGGGACGATAACGACGAGCGCCACTGCGAGGGCGCGGATTCGCTTAGCAATTACGGTCATCAGAGACTCCTAAAAATCCAGACTGCAACTACAAACTGCAAACCGACCACGGCATGTGCACGGCATGAACACGGATTTTCACTGAAGGGCTGGAACCTGATCCGACGCTCTTAAGCTTGCCGTGAAGATCCGGTGCCGCGCCGTGGTCATTTCAGTTGTCGTCACGATCTTGATTGACGGTGTTGGCGCGCCGGCTATGGACGAATGATTCCAACATCTCCCTCGATCTGTACTGTGGTCCCGAACGGTTTCGACGCCGCACGCACCTCCTCGAGGATTCGCTTGGCAACCTCGCCAGTCGCGAAGTTCGGCACTCCCTTCGGCTTCCGCCCCGCGGCATCGAGATCGATCGGATAGATGCGCAGCTCTTTGAGCTTGCCGCCTTCCCACGTCGTCGTCGCGAAGATGCTCTGCCACATCGTCAACGTTCCGCCAGCCACCGCCGGGCGCACCGACTGCGCACTCGGCGGACCTCCAGGGCCTGGCGCCGAGAGAAGTCGCGGCTCGCCACCCATATTCGTTCCGGCCGGCTCGCCCGCGAACACGAAGCTCGCGAGCCCGTAGAAGATCGGCTTGCCTTTATAGATCTCTATGCCACGCAGCAGGTGATTGCCGTGTCCGGCGACGACGTCGGCTCCGGCATCGACGACGTTGTGGAAGAGCGTGACGAGATAGTCGCCGGGAACCGGATTGGGATCATCCTCGCCCGTCGCCGATTGATGCGCGTGAATCGTGAAGATCGTGAAATCAGAGTTCTCTCGCGCCTTGTGCACCGCGTTCATGATGTCGCGCATGTCGAACGCGTTCGGCCGATACGAGAGCCCTGGCCTGTCGCCAAGCTGATAGATCTGATCGAGCACCATCAGCTGCTGCGGAGGCGCGTCGCTGACCGGCGCGTCCGGATGCCGCAGCGCGTTGAGCTGCTGCAAGAGCTTCATCTCGGGAGCGGTCACCCGCTGGAACATCGTCGTGCGGATGGTACTGATGCCCGGACGTTCCGCGAGCGCGCCACGTCGGTCGGCGGCCGCGAAATTCATCTTGAACGTGCCGGCCGTCGCAACGACTGTGACGCGCCCCTTCGGTGTCGTGAGGAGCGTCGCTGCGCGCGCTTCGCGCATGTTGTTGCCCGCGCCGGCGTACGGAAGTCCCGCTTCCCTCAGTAGGCGCAGGCTCTCGAGCAAACCGTCCGCACCGTAGTCCGCCGCGTGATTGTTCGCGACGGTCACCATGCGAACGCCCATTTTCTTGATGTCCCACGGCGCGGACGAATCCGTCGGGAACATCGCGCCAGTCTCGTTCACGGCGAACTTCTTCGTCGCGGGGTTGAACGCCGTGCCTTCCATGTTCGCGAGCGAGAAGTCGGCGCTCTTCACGACCTGCAGGACCTTGTCGAAATCAGCGAGGCCGCGGTTCGTGACCGGACGCACCTCCGAGATGTCGCCGAGCACCGCGTACGTGAAGCCGTCCCTCACCGTCACCGGCGGGGGCGACGCAAATACCGGCGGCGGACCGGCGTTCTGGCCCATCGCCGGTGCTGGCGTTCGAAGCGACGGGTCGGACTGCGCGAAGAGCGCGTGCGCGAAAAGCAGCGGTGGGACGATTCGGAATGAATTCATCAGTCTATGAAGAACGGAACCGCGGAACGACGAAACCACGGAACGACGGAACCCCGGATTTTGACGCAGAGACGCAGAGGACGCAGAGGACCGCGGAACTACGTGGCTTTTGCCAAAGCTTTCTAAGGCGTTCCAAGAATTTGTTGAACCTATTGAGGGTTTTTATGTGCACTCGTCAAAATTTGGTTCGAAAGTCCTTTTTGCATGTGCTTTTTTGAAAGTGCGTTTTTAAAGTGCTACTAAAACGCGCTTCTTGGAGGATGGCTTCTAAGCTTTGCCGCAGTCCTCTGCGCCCTCTGCGCCCTCTGCGCCTCTGCGTCAAAATCCGGGGTTCCGCTCCTCCGCGGTTCCGCTCCTGCGCGGTTCCACCCGCTACGCGTTACGATCGATACAACCGTGGAAGTTCGGGTTCGTCAGCTCGACGTCGTTCACTGGGATGTTGACGTCGGTACCATAGGTACCACCCTTGAACCACGCGCCGACCGGGAAGACCTGATCCTGCGTTTTGCCGTACTGACGAATCAAACGACGCAGATCGCTGAGACGGAAGCCGCGGCCGAACTGCCAGAACGCTTTCTCGCGGAAGAAGATCGTGAGCGCCGCGTCCTTCGTTGTCGGCACGTTCGTGAGCGCCGGCATGGCCGCGATCGTCTTGTTGCCAATCGTCTGCGGCGACGTTCGAAGCGCGTTGAGCGCCGCGAACATCCCAGCATAGTCGCCGGCGTTGAGCTTCGCTTCCGCTTCGATCAAGCGAGCGTCGATGCCCGTCACCACCGGGAAAGGATCCGTCTGGCCGTAGAGGAGCTGGCCGACCCACGGCGTGCTGCCGTCAAAGCCCTTCTTCGACGTGTTGTTCGTCGCGCCAGCGACCGGAACGCGCGGATCGTTCGCCGACGCGAATGGAAGCGCGTTCTTGATCGTCGACGGAACGCCGTTGACGATCGCGAAGCTGTCGCCAACGACGAAGCGCGACGACGGGTTCCCGTTGAGCAGGTAGTCTTCCGAGCTCGTCGTCGTGAGCGAGAAGGTCATCAGATACTGATAGTTCGTCGGCACGTCCGCCACGAGCGCCGCCGCCGCGGCGTAGTTGCCGAGATCGACCTGCGCGCGCGCCTTTGCGATCTCGTTCGCGCGGTGGATGGCAATGCTCTGCGCATCCGTTCCGGTGACGAGCGCCAGCGCCGTGTCGAACCGCGCCGTCGCAAGCTTGAACCCGTCGGCGTTCGTGATGCCGGCCGTATAGGTCGGAACCCCGTTCACCATCGACCCGAACGGAATGCCATTGCAGAAGTCCTCCGACATCTGCAGCTCCGCGAGCCCGAGCGCGAAATACAGCTCTCCGATCTCGGCCGCCGGCCGCGGAGTCACATACTGGTTGAGCGCGGCGATCGCCGTGGTCGCGAACCCGCGCGCCTGCTGCGCCGCCGTGTACGCCGACGCCACGACGCCATTGCTCGTCTGGATCGTCCGCTGATCGGTCTCGTTGTGTTGGCTCTGCGTGTCGCCGCTGGCCCACACGTCGGTCAGGAGATCCGACATCATCGGCAGGTTGGCGAAGTTCACGCCGCCGCCGGCGAACCACGACTTGAACGAGCCGAGCGCGCCGATCCGCAGCGCCTCGGCGCCAGTTGGCGTGGTGACGCTCGTCGGTCCGATCACACCGGGCTGCTGCGGCGAGAGCAGCGACTGCCTGAGGTCACAGGCGCTCGCGAGCACCGGAAGGAGCACCGCCGCTCCGATCGTCCCCCAGCGAGCATGCTTTATGAGATTTCTCATTTGAGTTTATCCTCGAAGGGTGACTTAGTAGTGGAGCGTGGCCTTGACCGTGAAGTACCGGCGCGGTCCCATGCTGAACGTCGTGTTCTGCACGTCGTTGCTGAACGCGAAGATCGGGATGCCGTTCTCCTCTACGTCGATGCCGCGATACTTCGTCCACGTGTGCAGGTTGCGTCCCGCGAACGTCAGCTGAGCGCTCTCGGCGCGCAGCCAGTGCTTGCTGACGATCTGCGGCAGCTCGACCGTCGCCGAGAGCTCGCGGAAGCGCCAATACTGCAGCGGCTCCGTGTACCCGGCCGACGTCGTCGGCTGCCCGGTGAACGGACCGTTCATCGCCACCGCCGCCGCTTGCCGGTCGAGCGGAGAGTTCAACGTCGACACGTCCTGACACGGCCTCGGCGTGCTGCTGCACTGGAAGGCGAGGTTCGTGTTGACGAGGAGCCCGCCGCCCTTGTAGTCGAACAAGCTGTTGATGCGCAGCTTGCGCGCGAAGAGATCGAAGCCGTTCGAGATCGACGCGATGTCGCGCGGCGACGAATAGCCGCGGAACGAGAAGGTCGGATCGACCGTGACCTCGTTCGGCGTGATGTAGCCGTCGCCGTTCGTATCGGTGTAGTGATAGGCGCGGTACGTGTATGCGTTGATCGGGAGGCCGACAGAGTCGCGCAGCGAGCCCGTTCCGATCGTCTTGTTCAACGCGCCGCTCGCGTCGCGACCGAGGCTCACGAGCTTGTTGCTCGTGTGCGAGCCGCTGAGCATGACGTCCCATCCAAGGTTCCTGAGGTCGAGCAGCGTCGCGTGGATCGTCGCTTCGACTCCGGCGTTCTTCACCGAGCCGAGGTTTCTCAGGACCGTCGTCGACGCCGGTCCCGCCGATGGCGCGATGTTCTGGCTGATCAACGCGTCGCGCGTCTGCTTGCTGTAGTACGTGATGTCGATGTTCGCGCGATTGTTGAGCACGCGCGCCTCGAAGCCTCCCTCGAACTCCGCCGACAGCTCGGGCTTGAGGTCCGGATTGCCGAGCGCACTTGCGCGAAGACCCGGCGTGTCGCTTCCGGTCTGGCTGACGGCGATCTGCGGCTCGTTGACCGTCGTCGACGAGAAGATCACGAGCGCCGACGTCGCACCCGGTTGCACGCCCGATGCGCCATATGCGCTGCGCAGACGAAGCTGATCCAGCCATCCGAGCTTCGGGAAGAACGGCTCGTCGGACACCAGCCATGAGAGGCTGAACTTCGGATAGACCACACGATCGAAGTTCGTGCCGAACGCGCTGTTCTCGTCGGCGCGAACCGCGCCCGTGAGGAACAGCCGGTCGCGAAGCGCGACCTCCTCCTGCGCGTAGTAGCCCCAGGTCTTCGTCGCGGTCCACAGCGTGTTGCTCGCGCCGGTCACCGCCGCCTGCCCGACGCTCTGGGCGCCCGGTGGAAGCTGCGTGCCGCTCGCGCTCGTGCCGTCGTTTTCGCTATTCGTGTAGTCGGACCCGAACGTCGTTTTCAGGCTCGCCCAATTGCTCGCCTGCCACGTCGACGTGCTCGTGAGCTTCGCCGAGAAGTTGCGGTTATTGGTCGTCGACGATGACGTCGAGCCGAGGCGGAGCGTTCCGGACGCCGGACATTCGTTGTATCGGCAGAGATAGATGCCGGTGCGATCGATGTAATCGACCCCGACGGTGCCGTCGTTCTGCATCCAGGGGATTGGACGCCAGCTCGAATGCAGCGAGCCGATGAAGCGCTGGCTCTGGTTTTGGTTCACGTCCTGGAAGATCTCGGACGGCGCATAGCTGTTGTATCCGTAGAGCTTCTCGCCAAGACCACCGATGCCCGTGTAGCCCGGGCCGGGGCCCTTGAATCCAGGGCCCATCATCGACTGATAGGTCGGGCTGAACGTGTTGTTGTTCGACTGCGGAAGTCCTTCATCGATCTTCGCGAAACCGCCGTTGACATCGAGATCGAGGCTCTGGCTCAACGCCATCGACAGGTTCGAGTTCACGTTGAGCTTTTGGTAATACTCGGGGCGCAGCCATTCCGGACGCACTCCGCCGGCAACCGAGTCCAATCGCTGGACGGAGAAGTCGGGCATCCTGAGCGGGCTCGTCTCGTTCTCGAGACCGCCGCTGACGAAATAGCGAACCGCTTCGTTCCCGCCGCTCGCCTGCGCATTCCATTGATTTCGGAAGCCCGTCCCAAGCGGCGACAGTCCCGTCTTGTCCGTCATGAGGTTCAATGACGACGTGCTGTCGGCGATGCAGGTACCCGCCGAGATCGTGTAGGTGTAGCAGCGCGTCGCCGTCGTGCCGCCGGGCGCGTGCCCCCAGATCATGTACGCCGTGAGATAGTTCGACTTGTCGACGATGCTTCCCTGCTCGCCGTTGAACGTCCAGCGGTTCTTCCCGGCCCTCCCTTTCTTCGTCGTGATCACGACGACGCCGTTCGCGGCATCCGTTCCATACAGCGTCGCGGCCGATGGACCCTTTACGACTTCGACGTCCTCGATCGTCGACGGATCGATGTCGTTGATGACGCTGATGCTCGACGCGAGGTTGCCGCCGTTGGACGACGAGCCGCCGACGTTCATCCGGACGCCGTCGATGATGAAGATCGGGCTGTTGTTCAACGACAGCGAGTTCAGTCCGCGAATGTGGATCGACGGCGCGCCGTTCGTGAAGGCGCCGGGGATCACCGTCATTCCCGCGACCTTCGCGACGAGCAGGTCGCTCATGTTCGTGATCGACGTCTGCTCGACCCGCGTCGAGACGTCGCCGAGCGTCGAGACCGCGTTGCCGATCTCGATCTTTCGCTGCTGGCCGGTTGCCGTGGTCACGACGTCCTGCAGTCTGACGACGGCGGTGGTGAGCTCGAAGTCGAGGGTCACCGAGCCGCCGGTGGTGACGGTCGCCGTCTTCTTGACGGGCTCGTAGCCGATGCGGAACACTTGCACGTCGACGGTGCCCGAGCGGACGCGGTTCAGGGTATACCGTCCGTCTTGATTTGTGCCGGCCGCCGCGTTGGTGCCGACGACCAGCACGCGTGCGTCGGCGAGGGGCTCGCTCGTGCCCAGCGCCGTCACCCGGCCCGTGATCGTTCCCTGCGCCAGCGCCGTGGACGCGGCGAGGCACATCGCGGCGGTTGCGAGCAGGCGCGAGTACGAGCCTGTGAATCGTACAAGTGTCATACGGTACTCCCCGCGGTGTGAAGTGGATTCCGGCGGAACGTCTCGGCGTGTGGGCCGGACAGGCGGCCGGCATCGCTGGCGCGACCCCGGCCGTTCGCTAATGGATCGTGATTAGACATCTCTAACAAGCCGCGGCGCGGTGTCGACGCTCGGAGATCGTCGACGTTGTCGCTCGCGCATCGCGTCATGTCTTTTGGTCTCGGCGGTGCCGACATCCGGTGGGGTGAGGCCGCGAATTCGCCGGAACGAGCAGACAGTACCCGCGGTCGCACCGAAAGTCCAATATATTGTCGAGACAGAACCGATATGTCCTGTGTATGAGTGAACGGGCGCGCCGCCTGGACACGAGCGAGCACGCGGCGTATTGTCGCGCTCCCGCTTCGCCTGCCACGCTCATATGCGCTCGTTCGTCTACACTCTCTCGGCGCTCGCCCTCGCTGTCGCCTCGCGCGGCGCGCGCGCGCAAGGTCAGCCGCCGGGCGGTCGCGGCGGCGCGACGATTCCGCGCTGGACTCCGGATCCGGAATCCCAGCGTCTGCCCCAACCCGTCCCCGCGACGGTCAAGGACGGCTTCCGGCTCGTCACGCTCGGCGATTTGCTCTATTGGCGCCCGGTGCGCGCACAGATCGACAGCGGAATGGATGCCGCGCTGCGCATCGTGCGCGACGCGGACTTCGCGACCGCAAATCTCGAGGGCACATTCTTCGATCTGAAGACGAATCACATTCCGCCCCACGAGAACGGAATCCTGATGCCCGGCTCACCCGACCTCGGCGAGGACATCGAGAATCTCGGCGTGCGGCTCGTGAGCAAGGCGAACAATCATACGGTGGACTGGGGCGTCGAGGGGATGAACGCGACGCGCCGATTGCTCGAGGCGGCGCATCTCCCGTATGCCGGCGTCGGCGACAACCGGCAGGCGGCACGCATGGCGACCTTCGTCGATTTGCCGAAAGGTCGCGTCGGTGTCGTCGCCGCCGCGTCGTCGCACCAGGAAGGCGCGATTCCGCTGGACCAAGACGCTGACGTCGCCGCGCGTCCCGGCATGAGCGTGTTGCGAACGACGAGCGTGCACACCGTCACCGCGAAGGACATGGCGGTCCTCGAGCGAATGGATTCCGTGCGCAGCGCGGCAGGATTGACGATCGGTGGCAATGCGGGCGGTCGTGGCGGGGGCCGAGGTGGCGCGGATGCGACGGGCGCGAAAGAGCTCACGCTTCTTGGCCAGACCTATAGACTCGGCAACCGCACCGGGTGGACATGGTCGATGAACAAGCTCGACGAGTTCGAGATCCTGCGCGAAGTGCGGAGCGCGAAGAAGCTCGCCGATCTCGTGATCTTCACGATCCACGCGCACGAAGGACCGGACGCGCCGGGCGAGGGCGACGGCCCCTATCCGGCCGATTTTCTTCCGGTGCTCTTTCACAACGCGATCGACGCGGGCGCGGACGTCGTCGCCGGTCATGGCTCGCACGCGCTGCGCGGTATAGAGATCTATAAAGGACGTCCGATCTTCTACGGATTGAGCACGTTCATCTTCCAGGGATACATCTACGCGACGGAGGACAGCCGCGACGCGCAGAACATCGACCAGCGCTATACCTCGCGCGGCGAGATGGAAGTGCGATTGAACGGCGGTCCGCCGGCCGGCGCCGTCGATAGCACCGGGCTCCTCGGCAGCTGGAATGTGACGATTCTGCCGGTCATGACGTACGAGGGCGGACGCGTGAAGGAGATTCGCATCTATCCGATCGACGTGCGCCGCAACGCGGGCTCGAAGCAGAGCGGGCTTCCGCGACTCGCGCCGCCGGAGCTCGGACACAAGATCCTGACGCTCGTGCGCGATCTGTCGAAGCCGTTCGGCACGGACGTCCGGATAGAGGGGAACGTGGGCGTGATTCGACCCTGACGGCTGAACGACAGAACGCTCGCTTACGCTCGCTGGCAGGTCGCTCGCGCTGCGCGCCTCGCTTGCTCGGACGGCGGCTGCGCCGCCTGGCGGACCGCATCGGGCTGCGCCCTCGCTTGGCGATGGATTCGGAACTCGCTCGCTCCGCTCGCGTTTTCTGGAAACTCACTCCTGATATCTGAGAGCAATCCAAGCGAGCGAAGCGAGCACACCGCTTCCTCTCCGCCAAGTGAGCGCCAGCGAACGACCCGCCAGCGACCGCAGGGAGCGTCCGTACCAGCGATGCGGCAAAGCCGCGAGCGCCCCGCCAGCGAGCGTAGCGAGCGTTCAGTCGTCAGACACCAGTGTCCAGACGCGAGATGTCAGATGCGAGCTTGTACTCGACCAGATCCCACCGGTTTCCGTACAGATCCTCGAAGACCGACACCGTCCCGTATGGCGCTTCCGTCGGCGGGCGAATGAACGTGACGCCGTTCGCGGTCATGCGATTGTAGTCACGCCAGAAGTCGTCGGTCTTCAAGAAGAGAAAGACACGGCCGCCCGTCTGATTCCCAATGGCGCGCTCTTGTTCCGGCGTCGTCGCGCGCGCGAGCAGGACCAACGGGCCCGACGATCCGGGCGGAGCAACGAGCACCCAGCGCTTGTCTTGCTCCGGTTGATACGTGTCTTCCACGAGCGTGAACGACAGCTTCTCGGTGAAGAACCGAATGGCCTCATCATAGTCGCGCACGACGAGCGCGACGTGGACGATCGATTGTTTCATGCCGGAATATTAGCCGCGCGCCAACATCGCCCATCGCGCTCGTCACGATCGAGTCGCATGTTTGACCCGACGCACAACCGGCATCGGCGATTGGCCACGCTTTCCAGCCACTCATGAATCGCGATCGTCTCTGGATCCTCGTACTCGTTTCAGGATTCCTCGGCCTCATGGTCGACGGGATGGACTTCATGTTCCTCTCGTACAGCCTCCCGAGCCTGATGAAAGAGTTCGGCATCGACAAGGTGCAGGCGGGATCGCTCGCGAGCTTCACGCTGCTCGGCATGGCGGTCGGCGGGTTCTTCGGCGGATGGGCGGCCGATCGCTTTGGACGCGTACGCGTCGTCGTCTGGACGATCATGCTCTTCTCGGTCACGACCGGGCTCCTCGCGCTCACACACTCCTACTGGCAGTTCGCCGCGCTGCGCTTCGTCTCCGCGCTCGGACTCGGCGCCGAGTATGTGGTGAGCAACACGTTGATGGCGGAGTATGTGCCGACGGCGCGTCGCACGACCGTGCTCGGGACGCTGCAGGCCGGGTGGTCGTTCGGGTATGTCGTCGCGTCGGTGACCGCGGGCGCGATCGTGCCGACGCACGGATGGCGGCCGCTGTTTGCCATCGCGGTGCTTCCGGTTCTTCTCGCGCTCGTCATTCGGCGCGCGGTGCCCGAGCCGGCGAGCTGGCAGCGTGCGACTGCGCCGTCGTCGGCGCAACGGGCCGGCGCGTGGCGCGAAGTGTTCGCGACGCCTGCCCGACGACGGTTGTTCCTTCTCTGGACGCTGACGTCGTGCTTCCTGCAGTTCGGCAACTACGGCGTCAACAATTGGATGCCGACGTATCTCGTGAGCGAGCTGAAATTCGATTTCACGAAGATGACCGGGTATCTCGTCAGCACCTATTGCGCGATGATCCTCGGCAAGATCGTCGCGGGGTATCTCGCCGACCAATTCGGCCGGCGGTGGATCTTCGTCCTCGGCGGCATCGGGACGGCGGCGTTTCTCCCGATCATCGTGTGGCTGCACACGCCGGCGAACATCGTCGTCCTTCTCACGATATTCGGATTCTTGTATGGCGTTCCGTATGGCGTGAACGCGACGTACATGACGGAGAGCTTCGACACGAACATTCGCGCGACGGCGGTCGGCGGCGCATACAACATCGGTCGGGTCGGAGCGGCGGTCGCGCCCGCGCTGATCGGCCTCATCGCGACGAACTACTCGATCGGCCTCGGGCTCGCGGTCATGGGCGCGGCCTATCTCATCACCGCGACCATTCCGGCGTTTGGAATTCCCGAGAAAATGTTCGACCCGCAGGAGGACGGCTCAGTGAGTCGTCCCGAGCGCACGGGTCATCTTCTCGGACGTTTGGCGTCCTCGGGATGACTCATGCGCTCGGCGCTCACTCGATGACTTCCGAGGTTGGACGTTCTCGACTGCGGCACGAGCGGACTGGGCGCCTCGAACGGAAGATGCGGCTGAAAGTCGCACTGCACCGTCGCCTCGGGCGCAAGACACTCGCGGGCTCGCGCGATCGCCGCGTCGACCGAGTGAAAGCCGATCGCCGATGACGGAACTTCGACGTGCGGCCAATCCCACGAACGATCGACGTGGCCGAGGACGTGAAACGACTCACCCGTCGGCGTCTTGTAGCTCGTGACCCAGCGGCGGAACGCGATCCAATCCTGCTTCGTGCGCCGATTGCCGCGGTTGCCGTTGTCGATCACGATGTCGAGCGCGCGGCCGTACGAATGATTCGACGTCAGCGTGTGCGTTCGGCCTTTCCCCATCGCCATGAGATACGCTTGGCGAAGCGGTGAACGATAGGTCGCGATGATTTTCAGCTTGAACCCGGCATCCTTCGCATCGCGAAGCATCGCCTCGGTGAATGGGCGGATGTCGGGGTCGAGGTCGGCCGTCGACGTGCTCGCCGGATGAGGATTGCCGGTGAAGACCTTGGACTTCGTCGTCTGCACGCGGTGCTCGACTTCCTCCCACGACTCGCCGGGCAATCGAACGGAGATGTAGCCGACGTGATAGCTGTTCACGAGGCACGCGTTGCACGTCTTGCGCTTCGTGTCGTACTTGAGCGTGCCGCCGTCGGTCGAATCGGACAAATACAGCCGAGTCGGATCTTCGATTCCGTAGGCGCGACGAAGCAGCTCGGCATCCGCGGTCGATACGGGTGTCAGCCCGTATTGCGGAATGTCGCGCATCATTTCTTCCGTCGTGTCCGGCTTGTCGAAGGGCTTGCCGCGTCGATCACCAGACTGCGCGCACGCCGTGGCGCCTAGGGAGACGATGCACGCAAGCGCGACCATCGTCGCTCCGTGCCAGCGATTCCTCATCGATTGTTGTTTATGCAGAAGGGAGGCCAGGCGTCCCCGGTTGGACGTTCGCCGCCGCCAAAAAGCAACGCCGGTTTCAGCGCGAAATATCGATCGCCGTCGGATGCTTCGCTGGTGGACGCGCTATCTCGGCGCGACCACATACTCGCTCTGAACCAGACCGTTCGGCCACGATCGTGTCGACACGTGTGTCAGCTCGATATCTCGATCGAGCGGCCCGAAGAGCGGAATCCCTCGTCCGATGAGGACGGGAATCTGCGTGATGATCAGGCGGTCGATCATCCCTGCCGTCAAAAAGCGTTGAATGGTGACACCGCCGTCGACATACAGTCGACGAGCATCGGTTGCCGCCAAGCGATTCACGATCTCGGCCGGTTCGCCCGACTCCGCCTCGATGTTTGCGCCGACCGGCAGCTTCCCGAGAGGACGCGTCGTCAAAACGACGACTCGCGTTTTTCCATAGGGCCACCCCCCGAAGCTGAGCGCTTTCTCATAGGTATTGCGTCCGATGACGAGCGCATCGATCGACTTCATGAACGCGGCGTAGCCGTAGTCCTCGCCGCCGCGCTCAGGCACTGGAAGCCAATCGAGGTCGCCGTTATCGCGGGCGATGAATCCGTCGAGACTCGTCGCGATATAGATGGATGCGTGTCGATCGGTCATGGTCGGTTGGGATTGCGGCTAAGCCGTGCGCGAGAGCGTGCAGTGCTTGCGCGGAGCCAGTCGCGATGGAGGTCCTTCACTTCGAGGCGAGCTACGCCTTTTCCGCCGGCAAACCGTTCGTCATTCCGCGGGCAAAACGCCACTTGCCATCATCGCCGCGACGAAGAATCAACAGCGCCCGCTGCGACATCATCCGCGTCGGACCGCCGTCGACCGGCGTGACCGCTAGCCGCTCGATGCCTCGCTCGAATGCCCAGTCGCCGGCAATGACCGACTCGATCGGCTCGAAGCTCTGCTCGATTCGATTTCGTTCAACGGCCGCGACCATGGCGGCGACGGCGGCGTCGGCACCGACGAGCGGTTCGACGCCGTGCGCCCAGACCTCATAGTCATCGGCGAGCAGCGGCCGAAGCGATTGCGGATCGCGCGCCGCAATCGCCGCCACCCAGGCATCGCGCACCGCGCTCGGCGTACTTTGATCGATCAGCATCATTCGTTAACTCCGTCTTGATGGTCAGCTCTCGGCACGCTCCAAAACGCGTCGCAGCTCTCGAACGTCGCACCGACCCGCTCGGCCATCGTTCGGTCGGCCGCGGAGCTTCCGACGACGATCGATTTCTCGAGCGCGACTCCGCGACGAACCGCGAATTCGACCACGGAGCCAGGAATCGGCTTTCGGCACCAACAGATCGGCGGACCTGCGTCGTGCGGACAACACGCAATATCGACGTCGACCCCGGCACTTTCGCGAAAAGCGGCAAACGAACTCTCGACGTCGGCGATCGACGACTGATTCCGGGCGACCTTCGGACGCCACGCATGCGCAAAGATTCGCCAGCCGTCAGCCGCGTATCGCTTCAACGAATCCCGGTGGCTCGCGGCATTCGCGACGAGCTGATCGAAGTCGAAGATGATGGCGCCCCTCGCGGACCCGCTTGGCTCCCGAATGAAGACGCGAGCTTCCACCGAATCGAATCCCTCGTCAATGGTCGGCGGCTCGAGCGTTCTCTCATATCGAAACTGCGAATCGGGAAGCAAATAGCGCGCGTCGGCCTTTCCTCGTTCGCGAATGATCTCCGGCGACGGTAGCGAGCCGTGCGCCTCGAGCATGCGATGAATGCTGTTGATCTGCGCGTTAGGAACATCAGTCTGAAGCCACACACATCGAACGGGCGCGCCGCACTCCCAGGCCGTCTCGATGATCTCGTTGCGGGATGCGCGCGTCGGATATGTGTTGTCGAGCACGACGTGCTTCCTCCCCGCCTCGAGCAGCGCGCCGAGTTTCGGCGCGAGATCCGCGAGCGATCCGCCGAGGGTATCGCGATTGAGTCGTGCGTAGCCGTCGGCCTCGAGCTCGCGCGCGAGCGACGTTTTCCCCGCTCCCGGCATCCCCATCACGACGGCGACATCGGCGTCCTTGGCAACGCGCGACCGCCGCTCCGCGCGTGAGCGGCGCAGCAACCGTCCGCAGAACGCTGCGTCGAGCATCTCGCGATCTCCGTCGTCGAGTGAGAGCGACACGGCGCGCCCGGCCGATGCCGCATGCTCGACCGTCGTCGGCCCAGGAATCGGAACAACCTCCGCGTGAAAGCTCGTGAGCCACGCGAGCACGATCTCCGCCGGCGACGCCGAGTATTTCGTCGCGATGCGGGCGACGATTTGGTTCTTCGCAAGCTGCTTGGCTCGATCGCCGCCGAGCGGGCGATACGCGATCAGCTCGATGCGATTGTCCCTGCAGTATTCGGCAACACCGTTTCGCAAGTTCTCATCATCGAAGGGCGAGAGGCTGATCTGGACAGAGGCAATCGACGCGATCTCTCGAGCCGCGGCGATTTGATTGACCGTGACGTTGCACAGACCGATGTCGCGGACCTTTCCCTCGGACTGCAGCTTCTCGAGCGCTCGGACGCTGGTCTCGATCGCGGTCTTCGGGTCGACGACGTGAAGCTGATAGCGATCGATGACATCGACGCCGAGTGCGCGACGGCTGGCGTCGCATGCGTCGCGGAGGTGTTTGCGCGACCATCCGGAACCCACGCGCCGCCCGGTCGCCGCATTCCAGCTTTCGTCGCGACGGTGATTCGACTGCGGTCGCCGGACCAGCCGTCGAGCGCTCTGGCGATCAGTCGCTCGTTGTGACCCGTGTCGGCATCGTCGAGGCAGTAGGCGTCGGACGAGTCGAGCAGCGTGATGCCCGCATCGAGTGCGGCGCGAATGACGGCGATCGAGCGCTCGTCATCGCGATCCGCGCGAGTCGACAGGCGCATGCATCCGAGTCCGATCCGAGGCATGCATGATTTTAGTTAGGCTGGGTTCGGCGAAAAGCCGCCGCTTGCAGAGCGTTCGCTTCGCTCACTCCGACGACGTACGCGGCGAAGGTCCGCGTGTCCGTCACGGCATCTTCGCCGCCGTGCGATCCCGGCCGAATTGATGAAGGACCATCCCGTTCACTACGCCGTTCGGTCCGCGTGTGAAACCGATTTGCGCGTCGACTTCCTTCGCGAAGAAATCCATCGCGCTCTCCGGCCAGAGTTGAACTGGATCGCCACCGGTCGTGGATCGACCGAACAGCGCTCCATTGTTCATCGTGATCACGATGTCCCAACCTGGCCCGAGCTCATAGCGTCCAACGAACTGCGACAGCGCGGAGGCCGGCAGCGCGATGGCCGTGTGGTGTTTCGGGGGAATCGCCGAGGGCGGCACCAACCCGAGCAGCCGCATGTAAACCGAGATCTGACTGTAATGCTCGGCGAGATCGGTCTCGAATCCAAGCAACGTGCTCGCGAGCGCCGGCGAATTGAGCGGTCCGAGCTCTCGAAGCGCGGCGTCGCAGAACCGCAGCGACGCATCGAGCCGAGCGACGAGCGTGTCTTTCGGCCACAGCGCTTTCACGGTGTCGGGCAGTGAATCTTTCGCCGTTTGCGGATGTCGTCTCACGCCCACTCGCTCGCACAACCCGTAGTTCGCTTTCTCGAGATGTTGGGCGATGTACCCGACACTCTGTTCGATCGGCGTCGGACGATATCCGTAGCGCGACGCCGGGATCGAATCGAACGCGGCGACGAGCCGCCCGCCGAAGATGTCGGCGAATCGCACGAACTGCGGGATGACACTTGTGGTGTCTCGCGCCTGCGCCGATACAGTCGCGGCGACGGTGGGTACTAACAACAGCGAAGCGGCGAGCGACGGCCAGCGACTCATGGCGTACCTGGGGGGAGGGATACGGCCGTGCTACACGCTCTGCCGTACCTCGTTCCGCTAACCGCCGAGCGAATCGGGCGTTGGGTCGGTTGGGTCGGGAGCAGGTTCGCTCGCCGGCGGCAGCTGCCGATTCCAAGCGTCGTCGTCCGACCTCGCGACCAGAACGCGACTGAGGTCCGTCAGCACCGCGCTGAGTCCCGTCAGCGGCACGACGACCGCCGCCGTCAAAATGCTTTTCCGCCACCCGAACTGCTCGGGATGTGTGGCGATGTCCATCGACCGCTTGAGTGATTCATCATGGACTCGCGCGGCGTTGTCGAGCGTGTTCAGGACGTCGAGTTTTTTCTGATTCATGGTCCAGCTCCAGCGTCGCCTCGTCCCAGCCGTCGCGCTCCATTCTATAGATAGCGGATAGAGCAAGTCTCACGGGCTGAGCACCGGCGTCGGCGTGTAATGATTGCCGAGGGACTGGGCGACGCCGAGCTGGTTGAACTCGTTGTCTCCCCAACAATACGCCGCGCCGGTCGCGGTGAGTCCGCACGTGTGCGACGCTCCACCCGCGATGCTCGAGAACGCAATTCCGCCAAGGACGGCGACCGGCGCTGATCGAATCGGCGTCGACGTGTTGTCACCGAGCTGGCCGTTGGAATCCACTCCCCAGCAGTAAGCCACGTGTGCGGCGGTAATTCCACAGGCATGGTTCGCCGTTGAGCCAGTCCCCAGAGCCGAGAATGTCAGTCCGCCTGACAACAGTGTCGGTGCGACGGTAGCCGGTAGTCCGAGAACTCCGCCCCAGCAGTACGTCTGGTCAGTCTGCGAGATCCCGCAGCCGCCGGAGGTCGTCGCGTGGAACTCGCGGAACTTGATGCTGCCGGCGACGGCGACCGGACGTGAATGCGCGGTGTCGCTCGGCACTCCATCGCCGAGAAACTGTCCGTTCCCCCAGCAATACGCGAAACCGTCGGTTCCGAGGCCGCAGGCGTGTTCCAGGCCGGTACTGACCGAGGTGAATGCTACGGCGCTCGCCACTCGCACCGGCACGGACGTCTGCTGATACGAGCCATTGCCCAGTGCCGCCGAGCCGGCGCCCCAGCAGTACGCGCTGCCATCGACCGCGAGACCGCAGGTGAAACCGTTGCCGGCGCTCACGGAAAAGAAGTTGATGCCGCCTGAGACAAGGACCGGAGCGAATCTGTCGGTCTTGGACCCGTCGCCGATCTGGCCCAGGAAGTTCTGGCCCCAGCAATACGCGGCTCCCTTTGGAGAAAGCGCGACACCGCACGTGTGGTTGTCGCCGCTCGAGATGCTTGCAAAGGCGATGTTCAGAGACACGGCAGTTGGCTTTGGCGCTTCGTTCTGCGTTCCATTTCCCAATTGGCCGTTCAAGTTGTAGCCCCAGCAATAGGCCAAGCCGGCGGCATTGAGGGCACAGGTGTGAGATCCGCCGGGAGCGATGCTCGCGAATATGGCCTGCGGCGACACTGGCGCGGCGACCGTAACGGAGACGACGGCGTTTTTCGAGTCGATGGTCGCGGTGATCAATGCCACGCCAGGTCCGACGCCGACGACAACTCCGGCGGCGACGGTCGCGATCGACGCATTCGACGACGACCACACCACCGACTTTCCGGTGATCGTCGCTCCCGTGCTCGAGATCGCCTGCGCGGCGAGCGTGCCGGTCCCTCCGACGGACAGCGAAAGCGTCGACGGCGTGATGGTGACGACCGCCACGGTCTGCGAATTTCCGCCGGTCGGATTGCCGGTCGTCGTAGTGGAGCTGTCAGTTGTCCCGGAGGAGCAGCCGATCGCGAGCGCGATCAGGCCGACGAGGCATGTGCGCGATACCATTCCAATCTCCCATTACCGTCCCGATTGACCTTGCGCAAAACGGGGCGGAAGACCGTCACGAAATTCGACGCGCGATCACTAGCCCTTCCCACCCGCCTGCAGCTTCGCCAACCGTCTCTTCGCGTCCGTCACTGAAGGCTGTAACTCCGGGTCGGCATTCTTCCAGAGCTCGACGAATTTGGAGAGATGTGAAATCGCCTTTTCGCGATCTCCCTTCGCATCGTACAATTCGCCGAGCCGCTTGTGGATGCCGGCAAGCGCCTCGACGTCGACGTCGAGCCGAAACGTGGTGATCGACTTCGTGTATGCCTCGAAGTTCGCGATCGCCGAATCGGGTTGATTCGCAAGGTCGAACGCACGCCCGAGGTTGAAGTAGGTCCGCGCCGACGCTCCCGCTATGGGCTGTCCGTCAGTGTCGATGTCACTGCGGCGAAATTCGACGATGGCGTCACCATACCGCCGCTCTGCCAGTGCGATCTCGCCGAGTGCCTCGTGGATCTCCGGCTGGTCACGGCGGACGAACGATGTGTCTTTGAGCTGCGTCAGGTCGGCGAGAATCGCGCGCGCACGATCCGGCCGGCCCGCCGTCGAATACAGCCGGACGAGCGCCGAATACGGCCTATCCTCCTGCGCCAGCCCCGAGAGGGGATACGCCAACAGCGCGGCGTCGAGTCGCGCTACGGCGCGTGCTCCTTGGTTTCGGAACCATCCGTCGTAGCCGGCCATCATCACCGAATCCACGAGCGGCGGCTTTGCGTTGCCGAGCTCCTTCGTCTCCGACGCGTATTGGCGGTAGACACGCTCTGATTCACGAATCCGCCCTCGGACGGCGAGCACCTCGCTCGCGACTTGCGACACCTCAGCGCGCGTCGCGGGGACCTGCGACGCGCGCTGAACGCTATCCATCAGCTGCTCGACTCGATCGTACTGCTCATCGAAGTACGGCAGCAAGATGACGTGGTCGGCGTATATCGGCCCGTTGGGAATTCGCTTCGCCTCGATTGCAACAAACGAATCGACCGCGGCGCGCTTCCCCTGTACCGCGAGGGCGCCGACGATGTTCGCGAGCGGAATATTGTTGTCCGGGCTCGCTCGCATCGACATGCGATAGAGCGACTCCGATTTCGCGTACTGCCGCATCGAGGAATATACGACGGCCATGTTGTTCGCGGCGTACGCGGTATCGCCGCGATCGAGCAGCGCCTGGTACGCAGCGATGGCGCGCATTCGATCGTGTCCGGCTCCTCGCTGGAAGTAGTACGCCTCGGCAAGATAGCGCTCGCTCTCCGAGAGCCGAGCGCGCAGCTGATATGCTTTCGTGACGGCCGAATCCGCGGCCGAGGCGGGGTAAAAGGCGTTGTTCATCGCCGTACCGAGCTTGCGCCATGCCGTCGCGAATCCGGTGTCGATGGTCACGGCGCGTCGGAGCAGCGGGATTGCCTTCGGGAAATCGTGCTCGATGTCGAATGCGTGAGCGCCCTCGGTATACGCCTTCAGCGCTTCATATGAAGACGTCGTCACCTGCGAGAGCGGTGGACTCGCTTGAACACTCTTGAGCGATTCGCCGATTTTTTCGCGAAGCTTTCGCGTGAGCTCATCGACGCCCGCGACGAGCGTGCTCGGTCCATCGACGGTCGTCTGAAACGCGGCGAGGACCGCGCCCGAGTCGGCGGAGACGAGCTTGAGCGCGATGACGAATCCGCTCCCGAGACCGGTGACATCGCCGGTAACGATCGCTTTTGCCCCTTCACGAACTGCCACTTGTCGTGCGAGAGCAAGATCAAGGCGAGACGTCGGGGAAACTTGCATCCGCTGGAGCGCCTGCACGACGTTCGCTTGGCTGAACAGCTTTAGAGATTTCGAATCGGCGAGATTCGCGCGGACGCCTTCCGCCACCACCCTTCCGACGCTCGAGTCCGCGCGGCTCACACCGAATTCCGAGACGAGCACGACGTCGCGCTGATTGAGCTTTCCCGCCGCGAACAGCGATCCGACGGGTCCGATGCCGAACGCGCGCATCATCATGAATGCGGCGATGAGCGCCGTGAAAGCGCCAAGCGCGACGAGTCCGCCGCGCGTCGTTCGCTTCCATGACAAGTGCGGGCTCGCCTTCAGCGCGATCGTGGCCATCGTTCCCTGTGGGGCATGGCCGCCGCCAGGCGTCAGCTGCGGCGTCGAGAGCAGCGCGCGCCGCGTCACCGACTGCACGTATCCGGTGAAGAGAATCACCGGCAGCCCGAGCGCCATGATGATGAGCGAGCCTGGAAGGACCCACGTCGGGAGCCCGATCGTCACCGTCGCGGCCTTCGCGATCAGCGCAACGCTGATCACGGATCCGGCATACACGACGAGCGCGCGACGGAATGCCGCCGGACCGTGCAGCAGCACCGGCGGCAACGACTGCATGCCGCTGCCGCTCGTGACGCCGTTCAGTGCCGCGATGATCTCCGCCGCGCTCTGGGGTCGCGCGCCCGTGTCCTTCTCGAGACACCGCATTATGAGATCGCTCAACGCCGTCGGTGCGTCCGGTCGAAGCTCGGCGATCTGCGGCGGCGCTTCCCCCATGTGCGCGCCAAGGATTCTGGCGGGTGTCCTTCCATGGAAGGGCGGCTTGCCGCTGAGAATCTCGAACGCCATGCAGCCGAACGCGTAGATGTCGGCGCGATGGTCGACGTTTGGATCGCCCGCCGCTTGCTCCGGTGCCATATACGCAGGCGTCCCGATCGACGTGCCGAGCTGCGTCAGGGTCGAGCCTTCCGGGGCGCGCATGCGAGAATCGCTGAGCGCTTTCGCGATTCCAAAATCCGTGACGACCGCCGTTCCGCCCGAGAGCAGCACGTTGTCGGGCTTGATGTCGCGATGCACGATCCCGCGCGCGTGCGCGTACTGGAGCGCGCGGGCAACATCGCCGAGGATGCGCAAAATGTCGGAGATCGAGAGCGACGGCTCCTTCGACAGCCGATGCCGCAGCGATTCGCCTTCGACGAACGGCATCGTGTAGTACGGGAGGCCGTCGGTCTCACCCGTCGCGAGAACCGGGACGATATTCGCCTGCTGCAGCGACGCCGCCGTTCTGATCTCGCGCTCGAACCGCTCGGCGCTGATTCCGGCAGCGAGCTCCGGCGAAAGGACTTTGACGACGACTTTGCGTCCGAGGCGGATTTCGTCGGCGACGAAGACCCGCGACATCCCCCCGCCGCCGAGCTCGCGTTCGAGGGTGTACGCTCCACTCAGCGTCGCTTGGAGCTGGGACTGAAGGTCAGACACGGGCGAGAATGTACGGCGGCGACCCACGCGACGCGAGACACATTCCGTTGTCTGACGCGCCCGGCCGGTGGTTCGGCACCGATCGCGATTGGAGCAGGAGGTGCGGCGAAGTTCACGAGCCCGCGCGAGGACTCGACTACGGAGGTGTTACGCCGTGTTCCAGTGGAGCTGAACCGATCGAGACGCGGCGCAAATAGCCACCTAGAACAAAGAGGGCGAGGGCCGTGGCAAGCGCCGGGATTGCCTGGACTTGGTCGAGGCCGAGCGGCGGCAGCAGCGGAAGAGTGAGCTTGACGCCGAACAGTAGCTTGAATGCACCAGCGACGCCCCAAACGGTTCCTAGACCGAATGAGATCTTCGCTAGCACCTGACGACCTGATTGAGAAAGGCGCGGCACTCGTATGCGCATCGATTCACCGTCGGACTCGAGAGGGATGGTATCACACTAACGCCTTAGATCAGCTGCAGGAGCGCGCGTTCGACGTCATGGGCGTCCACCGCTCTCGCGGCCACCGACCCGGACCCACTCGACCGTCCAATCGCTGACGCCCGCGGGAAGATTGACCGGACGAAGAACCAGCCGGTCGCCGGTCAGGGTTGCGCGGCGCGTCCGGTCGGTGCCCATGATCTGCGGATTCTTGTCGGCTTCGATGTGGTGAATGACATAGTGCTGTTGTTCGTTCGTCTCGTAGGTGCCGCAATAGGACACGACACCGTCGAACGCTGCGCGTATCTCCGCCTCGGTCGGCGAGGTTGGAGATTTCCATTTCGGTCGATCCGGGTTCGCGAGGACGACGCACACGTGACCCGTCGCGTCGTACATGATGTAGCCAACGCCGTGCGCGCCTGGACCTGGATCGGGCTGTATGGACCCATCCGCCAAGCGCTGGCGCGCGGCGACGAGCCGCCATGTGCCAACGAGACTGTCGCGGAGCGTCGGGCTTGCCGAGAGCGTCGGTCGCGTAGTCTGCGCCCCGGAGATCATGAGGAGGCCGGCCGCGATGAATCGGAGTTTCAACGTCGAATCCTCGATGCGGGAGGTTTACTAACGCACAAGTCAAGCTGCCAGTAAGCCAACAACTGGCGGGCCGGCCCGGTTATCCGTCTTGCAAAAACAGAGACGCGCTACCGTAGTCGATGACGGCCCTTTGGGCATCGAACACATCGACTCCCAGGACGACCTCTACGGGCTTTTCACCCTTCATGGCGAGCGAAGCGTTGATATGGGCAAAATCGAACGCGACGAGCTTCCGAGTGCGAGGGACCACGCCCTCGACCCTCAACTCGGCGCCGCGAATCTCGCCAACCGCCCCGCCGCCAGCCTGCGCCAGCGGCTGAACCTCCAGGGCCAACTCCGTCGCGAGCGCGAGACTGACCGAGGTGCTCGCGGCCCCTGAATCGATCGTGACTCTCACGCGGTGCCCGTTGAGCGTTCCAGCCGCCTCGAGGTGCCCGACGCCGGTGCGGCCGAGCGGCACTCGCAGAAATCGCGCAGCCTCGAGGAAGTCGACGAGAGAGTGCGCCGTGTCCTCTTCACCACGCAGAAAAAGAGACTCACTGCCGTAGTCGATGACGGCTGCCTGTGCATCGAACACGTCGACTCCCAAGAGGACTTCTATTGGTTTCGTCCCTTTCTTCGCGAGTGACGCGTTTATGCGACTCAAATCGACCGCAAAAAGTTTCCGGGTGCGAGGAACAACGCCTTCCACTCTCAGCTCGGCCCCACAGACCTCGCTGCCACCGCCGGGCCCGAGGGGCTGAATCTCGAGGCCAAGCTCCGTTGCAAGCGCCAAGCTGACCACGGTGCCCGCGGCGCCGGTATCGATGAGGACCCGAACAGGTCGACCGTTGATCGTGCCGGATGCCTCGAAGTGCCCTCGACCGTTCCTGCTGAGCGGTATTCGCAGAAATCCTGCAGCCTCGAGGAAACTGGTAAGGGATTGCGTCATGTTCTCCTGGCCCATCGTGGCTACCGACGAGAGCTGAATTGCCAAAGGATTCCAATAAGAGAACGCGCGCAGGCGCGTTTGCTCAATGGCCAACGTTCGCAATTCCCACGGCCGTTACGAAGCGTGCTCGCGTCGCTTGTCCCAGACGATGCGGAGGCCGGCACCGAAGCCGAGAACGGCGCCGAGGAGGGCAAACTGCCAAACGTGGTTTTATCGACCATGCCGACCAGCACGCCGGCAAGTGCTGTCAGCGCGGCGGCACTCGAGCATGCGAGGCCGAGACGGACGGCGATCGTGTAACGTCCGAAGGCCTGCCAGCGCCGCGTGGAATGTAGGTCGAGACCGACCAAGGCGCCGAACGCCATAGCGGCGAAGAGAACGAGGACCCCTTTGGGCCCGGTGTGATACCGAGCCCACCGGACCATTGCCAACAACCCCCCGAAGAACCCCATGCCCATGCCTGAGAGCACGTGGGCTGTCCGGGACGAGAATAGAGGCGGCGGGTCGTGCTTCGGCGGTGTTGGCGGGCGAATAGGAATCTCTAAGATCGAGAGGTTTTTTTGTCGCTTGCTAACGCTCCCGTTCATTTGCAATCAGCCCGGCGAGCGCCGCCGAAGGCATCATATTCAATCACCGGCTCGACGGTTCCAACGATCGTTAGCGCTAGCCGCGCGACCAGCCCTCCGGGCGGAACGGAGAGGAGTGCCGGTCAGGCATCAAAGAATACTCGGAGCCCTGCCGATGTGTAGCGGCATAGGGCCGTGGCGGTTGCCGCCACCGACTTCCCTCGATGAACCCCAGCCAGGGCGCTTGACATCCATAACCGCATGGTTATCATAACCACATAGTTATTGACAAAGAACAATGACGCCCTCGCAACGCCTCGACGCCACCTTCGCCGCTTTGGCGGACCCCACGCGCCGGGCGATCCTCGCCCGGCTCGCCCAGGGGCACGCCTCGGTTGTGGAACTGGCGGAACCGTTCGCCATGAGCCAGCCGGCGATCTCCAAACACCTCAAGGTGCTGGAGCAGGCCGGCCTCATCTCGACGGCGCAGGACGCGCAACGCCGCCCGCGCAAGATCGAAGGCGCACGCCTCGCTGAAGCGACTGCTTGGCTCGAGGAATACCGGCAGTTCTGGGAGCGGCGTTACAGCGCCCTCGATGAACTACTCGGCCAGCTGCAGGCCAAGCCTCCCAAATCAAAACGCAAACGCCGCTAGGAGAATCCCCTAGTTACACAAACCAAAGACGAAGAGAAACCTCCTATGACGACCACCATCAACGACAAAGCCCAGATCTCGCTGCCGAGCGACACCGAGGTGCGCGTTACGCGCGACTTCAAGGCGCCCCGCAAGCTTGTCTGGCAGGCGCACACCGAGCCCGAACTTTTTCAACGCTGGATAGGTGGCTATCCGGGCTGGTCGATGCCGGTCTGCGAAATGGATGTCCGTCCCGGCGGCAAGTTTCGCTGGCGTTGGCGCTCGGATGACGACGGAACGGAATTCGGCTTTCACGGCGATTACCGCGAAGTCGATGCTCCCGGAAAGATGGTTCACGCCGAGTACTACGATCCCGGCGACTTTGGCGGTGCGATGCCCACGGACAACCCGGCTATCATCCGCACGACTTTCACCGAGAAGGACGGCATCACGACGCTGGTCGTGTCGATGGACTACGGTTCGAAGGAAGCGCGCGATGCGGCGATCTCCACCGGCATGACGGACGGCATGGAGACGAGCTACGATCGGCTCGACAAGCTCGTCGGAGAGCAGCGGGGCGGCTGATTACGAGCAACGGGGCTACCGCGACCGAGCTCTCATACGCTGCCTAACGCCCGGTGCTAAGCTGCTGGCGAACGACGTAATAATCGGCAGGCGAAGCGAGCGATTCCGCAAATCGCCGTCAGCTTCAGGGAATGTCAGGTCGCCGGCTCGTTGCGCTTCAGCATGGGGCGAGGGTCGCAATACCCGCGAACGAACACAATCTCATCGTTCACGACATGAATGTGCTCGGCGAATGGAATAAGACCGTAGATCGTGTCGAGTTCGAGAAGGGCGACACAGTGTTCGTCCTCCACAATCAAGCGAAGCACCTCGATACGATTTACAGCCCGCGAAAATGGTTCGAGCGCTTCGCGGAATGCCACGGCTCCGCGATAGGTGTTCGTCGGAAACTCGCCGATCATTTCAGGGTGAAGCGGTACAGCCGCGGCGTCGTTGCGTCGAATCGCATCGATGTACTTGTTGACTACCGAGATTACGGGTTCTCGCATTCCGGCTCCATCTGAATTCGCGGGGTCGACTGGCGAATGTGTCATCGATGTCGAAGAGAACGAGCATGACGTGCCGTATAGCGTCGACGAACCTGGCGGCGCAAACGCTGTGAGGAGACAAGATCGTTCGGAAAACAAACAATCCTTCGGGCCCAGTTACGCGATCAAGCGGGAACGTACGTCAACCGAATCATGTCCTCGGCGATCAAGTCGCTGGCGATCAAGTGGAGCGGCGGCCGGGGTCCAAGGAAGAATGGCGTGCCGCTCCCAAGCACGACGGGGCGAAGGTAAAGTCGGTACTCATCGATCAGGCCGGCCTCGGTCAGGCTCTGCGCCAGGACTGGTCCGCCAACGTCAAATTCGCCATCTAGCGTAGCCTTCAGCTTGCGTATCGCGCCCTCGAAGTTCTCCGCGATAAGCGTGGCGTTGGGGCCAACGGTCTTGAGCGAACGTGACACGACCCACTTCGGTTTGCTCCGCCACGCCACGGCGAACTCGCGATCCTCCGCGTCCCAGTCAGGAAGGTCTTCGTCCCAATAACGCATGATCTCGTACAGGCGGCGACCATATATGCAGCCCGTCAGGCCACGCACATGCTCGATGAAGTGTCGAAAGGCCGAGGGCACTGGCGGCCCTAACTTCATGTGGTCGACGTAGCCATCGAGGGATTGGCTCATTCCAAAGACAAGTTTCGTCATACTGCAAATCTTCCTCCCAGGTTCTTCAGAATAGTTTGAGCGGGCGTCGCGTCGAGGTGAGGTTGAGCCAGCATCTCGAGACGCATGGCCGGGTGACCAAGTATCAGAGATTCGAAGGTGCGCCGTTTTCGCATGCACTTTCCCGCAGCCATTTCCGACCCTGGGGAACTTCAACGAATCCTAGGTGAGAGCACGACACAATTTGGAATGGGTCATAACCGTGCGCCTTCCGCGACCGCTGCGCGTGCGATATTAGCGGTTCCTGAATGGAGAGATGTTCGGAGTGTTGACGTCCTCAGCGGGCTACACACAAAAAAGGCATGCGGCGGCATGCGCAATCTTTAAATCTCCCGTCGGTTCCAACGTTGGCTTTACGCCAGCTTGGCGAGACGGAAGATCGTCAGGCATCAACGTGCTGCCGAATAACGCCGAGAGTTGAGCTGGTGTCGGCACCGGAGTATCCCGGCCACCGCCTGGTGAAACGCGATCAATAGCTGGGCGACAACCCAGTGCGCTTGGTCATAGATAAGAACGCCTTTCGGCCGTCGGCCCAGCGGATATGTCGTCGCGCCGGCACTGTCCCGTGACTCGAACGCCAGCAGTTCCCACGTGCCGACGACGGAGGAGCGCCCATCCTGGGCGACCACCGCATGGAACCCGGCAAGAAGCAGCGAAAGCGCAAGAAGGAAGCGCATCAGTCTACGCTTTGATTCTCGATTGGGTGCTGACTAACGGCGAGAGCTGAACGGCGACGCGTCCACGAAACTGGTGCAATTTCCTTCGTCGGCCGCAACGTTCGTTCGGCGCCGCGACAATCAACGCTTGTAGCCGACGTCGGCAAACTGGACACGAACGCCGTCTGGGTCTTGTACATACACTTGATCGTCATTCTCAAGCGAGGGATGGCTCTCCGGAATCGCCGCCATGAGCACGGCGTGTGTACGCTTCGCATCGTACGATTGGATTCCAAGACAAAAGTGATCAAACCCGGGCCGCGCAGTCGCTTCTGTCGCGTAGATGCCGAGAAAGGCATTCTCCAGCTTGAACTCGCAGAAGTCCTTGCTCTCGTCGCGGATTGGAAGGCCAGTAAGGCGTTGGTAGAACGCTTTCGAACGCGCGACGTCCGTCGCGTAGAGCGTTACGTGATTCATTGTCCGGGCGCGAAGCAGCGGAGCCTCTGGCGGTCTGGCGAATGCCCTTCCGGGAACGCCTGCGCCCAGTCCCAGTGTGAGCAGTCGTTGAATGAGTTGGCGCCGGTTGATCGCGCCACCGTCGTATAGCTCTACGAGACGGTCAAGTTCTGCGTGCATGTATGGCATCTCCATGGGTGGGACTAACGCCCAAGTTCACCTGTAAGGGAACAAGATACGAGCGCCACGCGAACCGAGGCCCGCTCCTCGGCTCCCTTGTGAGGGGCAACGACCATTACGCGGAGGACGGGGAGGAGCATCGGCGCGCTGCCGGGGTGCTCGTGCAGCGCCGCGCACGAGTCCTCAGCTCTTCGGCCCTGTGCTCGGCGGCTAGCAAAACTGACTGCACCAGGGCCGTAGACTGTTCGGCAAGAACCACATCCCGGCAGCTTGACGGCAGACACTTCAGCGTCCGTAATGGCCAAGTTCGAAGCTCTTATCGGAAGAAGTCGCGCAACAGTGCTGGAACAAACGCAAACTTCGTTCACCGAACCGCGCCGGCTCCGGCTGCCATCGCGTTGCGCCGCCCTTGCAACGCGACCTCCGTGCCTCGCTCTGCGCTGGCACGGCGCGGGAGCGGTGAACGAGGACGTACGAAGGCGAATCGCGCGTCTTATGGATCGACGATGATGACACCCTTCTGGCCCATCGCGAGATGCGGAGTGCAGTGATACTCGTACGTACCCGGCGGGACATCGTTGAACGGGACGGTGATGGCCTCGCCTGGATTCATTACCAGGGGGCTCGAGAGATAAGCCATTTTGACGGCCATGTTCCGATTGATCACATCGGCGGCGTCGCCAGCTGCTGCTTGTGAGAACGCAACATTGTGCGGCCCGCCGCTGACCATCTTCCACGTGACCAGATCGCCAGTGTGAATGCGCACAGTGTCCGGGGTGAACACGTACCCGTTGGCATCACCGCGCATTTCGATCACAGCCGTGTCAGCCTTCGGTTCCGCAGTACGCTTCGCGTGGGCCATCATATCGTGTGTCGAACGCGTCGCCGTGACGAGGCGACTCGGGCTGCCAGCGAGGTTCAGCTGCGTACGCGATTCCGCGCAAGCGCCGACGGCAAGGACAAGAAGGCTAAGGACGATGCCGACAACGACAATGGAGCGGGAACGGCGCGATGTGTCCAAGAGTGCGAGATGATGTGGCATCGGAGGCATGAATGACGAAGGACCGCGGGTCGGATGCGAACAGATCCCATGGATGCGGATCTGGAATTGTTGCGCTGCGTCGTTCAAGCCCGGCATCGTAGCGCGTACCCGCATAACGCCGAGAGTTGAACTGTAAAGGATTCCAATAAGAGTGCTCGCAAAGCGAGCACAATCAATAGCTATCCTTTGACAATTCGAACGTTCCCTAAGCCGCCTGCGCTATGCCGGCGGTCGGTCACAGCCCGCAGAACCACGGCTGACCAACGGCGAGCCTGAGCGTATCCGCGAATCCACGTCGAACATCGAGCGAGTCGAGGATCGCTTCTCGCGTTTGGATGGATCGAATGCGCAACGCATAGCGTCCGGCAGGAGCCTGAAGGCGCGCCCAACCTCCTTCTGCCACGTACCCTTGGACGGTGCCACCCGAAAGGCTCGACTCGAGATAGACCGCACCGGTTTGCAGAGATTCACCGGTGCGTGCCGCACTGATGTGAATGAAGAGTCGACCGGCCCCGAGACTGTCCAGAGTGCGATCTCGACGCGCGCTTTGGGACCATTGTGGTGGGGCCGATCGGACCGGGGGTGTGCCCCCGTGCACACGGCAGGACGGAGGCGCTGAGTCCGGGCTGGCTTCGCCAAGCACGCGCACCGGAGCCGCGTTTACGTGCGCGATAGGAACAGGCCCCGAACTTCGACAGGCGAATACGAATACGAGGAGCGGAGCCAAACGATGCATACGGGAATTCAACTCGGTCGTATCGATGACGGCCACAGTTGATTGTGGCGGACTACCGCCCGCGTTAACCTGCGAGCGAATCAACAATAGCGAGCAAACCGAGCAATCCGAGGATCGCTCGGCAGGTTCAACATTCGTTAGCCAGCGATCGGCAGAGTCAGTACGCGCGCAATGATGGCTTAGTACGACGTCCAGGAAACGCGCGTCACCGAATACGGTTGAACGGTGATGAGGCCCGTCGTGGTAGACTCGGTTGAGCGTACAGGAGTGTTGTGCAGAGCGTTTCGCGCATGCGGCGCGGGACCTGTCACAGTCGTGATCCGGAAATTGGCATGCACGACGACATCGTCATACACAATTTCGACGTGGGCCGGGCGTTCTCCTTTGTTGGTTAGCACCAGTGACGTGGTCACACCGGCGCGATACGCCCGCCCATAGATAGCCGGTGCGAACGTCTTCGACGGCCGAAGCGAGAGCAAGTCGCTGCCAGAAACCGATGTCGCAAAACTGACCGACGCGGAGTTGATGACTCCAGCGGCGATGGAATACGCGAGGCCCTGTGCACTCAGGAACAGGCCAAAATCCATTGAGTCGGGATTCACGGGCCTTCCCGATTTGAAGGCGCTGATGACTTCGCCATGGTGGCTGGTCGTCAGATCGATTCCCGCAGGCCCGACGAGTTGGTGCATGCCCACGTGCTTGACCTGGGGGACGGTCGAAAGACGTAGCGCAAACTCGGCCGCCCAGATTCCGCCGTAAAGTGTCCCGACCGCACTCTCCGGATCCGCCGCCAGACCAGGATCTGCTTCCGTAACGAGCACCGGAACCTCGCCGAAAAGTCCGTGCACATGACCGCGGACGTAGTCATCCGTCTTCGTCGCAAGAATCGCGTTCAGCCATGGCATCAAGGCAGTGATCGGACCGCTCATTTGCGGATAGTGGTGATAGTACACCGCATCCCAATAGCGGGGCCGGACCGCTGCGAGCGCTTCGTCCCAACCGGCATCTGGTATGCCGGCGACGCTCAGCGACAAGGCGATCGTCGCCGATGGATCTACGGCGCGGATCGCCTCGGCGAACGGCCGCACTTTCTCGGCGTATTCGCCGGCATTCCTGAAGAATCCCGGGAAGAAGGTCGGCTCATTGCCCAGTTGCCACGCCAGCACATGAATCCCATGCGTAGCGGCGTATGCGGCGTACTCTCGCGCCGAGGCGGGTGTGTCGGTGAACACATTCACGCAGACGATCAACCCTTGTGAGCCGATCCGGCGCCCTAAGACCGCGGCATCATCGATACGTTCGCCGCCCTTGGCCGCGAGTAGATCTCGCGCATCCTGGAAACCCTCCTGAAACCTGCTGCCCTTGAACGCTTCGACCCACACCTGCGGACTCTGTCCGGATCGCCAGTCGAAAGCGCTGGAACGAAGTCCCGCAGGAAAACGCAACCACCCGGCGTTCAGGGCTCTGGCCGCGGAGGCCAACCGCGGATCGTCATAGCGGATCGCGTAGTTGTTCAGCGCGTTGTTATAGCCCGCGAACCCCGGCTCAATCAAGATTGAATCGCGCGAGTCGATCCTGACACTCACCGTGCGGATCGCGTTCGCTTGGGCGCCCGCTACAGCACAGGTTAGTACGACAAGTGGGACGGCCCTGAACGTCAGCGTCGCCATAGGCTTCCGCAAACTAAGGAATCGTGGAACTTCATCCGGCATTTTAGTGGCTGTCTAACGCCCAAGTTCAGCTGCGAAGGATGAGTCGCAAGACCGGGTACAAGTGGGTGAAGCGCTACGAGACGAACGGCCGACGCGGGCTCGCCGACCAGCCTCGCGCCCCGCGTCAGTGTCCCATCGCACCGACGCGCATATCGCCGACCTGGTCGTGGCGTTTCGGCACGCGCATCCGCCGTGGGGCGCGCGCAAGCTGCGGCGCGTCCTCCCGCGATCGACATCCGGACATTCGGCACTGGCCCGCGCCGAGTACGGTCGCGGAGCTGCTGACGCGTCACGGACTCGTCACCAGGCGCCGGCGCCGACGCCCATCGACGCATCCCGGCGTCGTCGCGCCCACGACCACCCCCAATGATTTCTGGACGGCGGACTTCAAAGGCCAGTTCCGGACGAGCGATCATCGCTACTGCTATCCCCTCACGATCGCGGATCACGACACGCGATTTCTCCTCGCATGCCGCGGTCGGCTCTCGACGGAGACGGTGAGTGCGTGGCCCGTGTTCGAACGCGCGTTTCGCGAGTACGGCCTCCCGCGCGCGATTCGCACCGACAACGGCGTGCCGTTTGCGACGCAAGCGATTCACGGGCTCAGCTATCTCAACGTGTGGTGGATGCGGTTAGGGATTACTCATCAACGCATTCATCCGGGCTGTCCGCACGAGAACGGCGCCCACGAACGCATGCATCGCACGCTGAAGCGCGAAGCGATCAAACCGGTGCGCGGGAATTGTGCGGCGCAACAACGGAACTTCGATGCGTTTCGCCGGGAGTACAACGAGGAGCGCCCCCATGAGTTCTTGCACCAAGAGACACCAGCGTCGCAGTATCGCCCGTCGCGACAACCCTATCCGGATCGGTTACCTGCGCCCACCTATCCGGGGCATTTCCTCGTGGAAGAAGGTGACGACGGCGGGGACGTTCCGTTTCCGCACCCGGCTCCTGTAGCTCGCCAATGCCTTGGTCGATGAGCCCATTGGCCTCGAGGAGACGGATGACGGCGTCGGGGCCATTCACTTTCACCGCGTGCTGCTCGCAACCTTCGACGAGCGCGATTACCTCATCACCGGCTGACGAACGTGTTACCTATGTTCCCGGACCAGAGTGTTACCCATCATCCCGGCTGTTCACCGGATGTAGAACCGTGATCGAGACGAATGACTGTAACGTCGTCGAATTGGCGGGTGGATGCTATCGGACTCAGATAAAATACATACTCGTGCGCAGCAGCCGTGCAGAGATCCTCAACGTCGTTCTGCAGTTTTCGATGTCCTGCAACGATCGGATGATTCGCTCCTTCACAGAGAAAGCGGTCGATGGCTACGCCGAGCGCTCAATAGTAAATGATCCAATGAGTGTGTATGAGCAGCTGGCTTGCTGAAACACTAATGTTTGGCGGGAGCGCTCGTTCCGCGCATCGCCGTTACTTGCCTTGCAACAAGAACCGCGGGTTTGCTACACGACGAAGAACGATCTTCGTCTGTTTGCCGTCCAGCATTCCTGCCACGAGCACGCTGTCTCCGTCACGCGAATAGGCGAGTGTACTATTCGCCAGCGGTCCGCTCGGGAGCGTAATCGTGTGACGCACGTCGTCGAATTCCGCACGCCGCCGCTGCCACGTCATGCCGGACGACTCGATCAGTAGTCTCCCCGCGTCGATGCCTATCCATCGCCAGCTTTCCGGATTCTCCGGCAGCTCCGCACGACCGTCGCGCGTCACACGCCGGACGGTGTAGACGCCGTACAACTCCGGGCGTGGCGCGGCAGCGGTCACCCGCTCGTGGTATCGATGCGTCGACACAGAGGTTACGACGCCGATGATAATCACCGCTTTGAGCGCGAATGCCACGCGGCGCGCCGTCGGACTTTGCCAGGATGGTCCGTCGATCTGGACTGGTCCGGCTGCACGATGAAGCACGAACAAATTCATGAGTCTTCGCCAGTCAGCGGCGGCGAGAAAGAGCGCCATGAGCAAGAAGCGGAGAACGATTCGTCGGACTGAGACACCGTAGGCAATGTCGATGACGAGGATATTCGTCAGCGAGCCAATGAGCACCAGAGCACCGAGGAGGACGGTGCGGCGGAAAAACAGCAGCGCGACGCCGAGGCATTCGACGACACCGGCGAATATCTGATAAGTGCTCGAGAATCCCATGTACGCCCAGAGCAGCTCGCGCGGCTGCAGCACGCCGACGGGCGTCATCAGGTCGACGAGGTCCAGCGGGCGGAATTGTAGTTGGACGAGCTTGGAGATTCCGTAGCCGAGCATCGAAAACGCCAACGCGTATCGGACGTAGACGCGCAGCCAGCCGTGGAGCATGCGATAGTCGGATCGCTGTTGGTCGGCGAGCGTCCAGATCGTTGCGACAATCACGGCGAGCACGAGAAACACAAGCATCAAGACATACGCGCCCGTGAAGTCTCCGAGGAGCACAGACACCACTGGCAGCTGGAGACGCTGTGGATTCGATAGGTGCAGGATGTGAGCGCCGAACCATGGCAGCACGGCGTTCCACGTCTTCCAGTACGGGACTAGCAGCGACCCTCCCCGCGGGAGTCGAAGCACCAGATCCGGAAGCGCGTCGAGCGCGAAGTAGACCGCAAGCAGTCGGAACGCCCAGCACTCCAGCATCGTCCAATGGCGAGGCGGTTGTGACCTGACCCCCGAAACCTGATCCAAGAATATTGTTAGTCCTCAGCCGGAGAGGACTATGAAGCGGAGTCGGTTTTCGGACGAGCAGATCGTCGCGGTGCTGCACGAGTGGGATGCCGGAGCGAA
>Ga0308174_10000021_pt1 | contig 106077 bp, 95 predicted proteins | sample PhyPR2_FD_203894 | JGI IMG/M metagenome (GOLD analysis project Ga0308174, IMG submission 203894) | Soil microbial communities from UC Gill Tract Community Farm, Albany, California, United States - DLSLS.P.R2 | ecosystem: Environmental > Terrestrial > Soil > Agricultural land | place: USA... | reverse complement strand
TTTTATTTAGCAGTGCCCTTCTATGCGGGAATAGCTCAGTTGGTAGAGCACGACCTTGCCAAGGTCGGGGTCGCGAGTTCGAGTCTCGTTTCCCGCTCCAGATTTAACATCACCCTCATTTCAGTCCGTTAGCCGACTGTTTTACGTCGCGTGATTTTGATTGTTTCATGAAGGTTATCCACAGCACTGCACCCCATCATCTGCGCCTGTTACGGCGATCTGTAAATGGCTTTTGAACAGAGTTATCCACAACCTTGCAAGTTAACCGAAGCGATAGCCTCATTATTAAATAAACACAACTTTTATATAAGTTGTTGATATTTATCATTATGAAAATATTTCAATTTGTTATTTAACAGCAAAATCAGCGTTGTTGCAGTTGAATGACAACAGCTTTTTATTTTTATTCACAGCATGTGGAAAACGATAATTCGCGATCAAGCTGTTCAATCACGCATCACGCGGTAAACCCTTCTCTACTGCACGAACCAGGCGCTTCTGCTGGGCAGGTTGCACTTCAACCACGAGTTGCTCGCGTTTCTGCTGCTGCTGCGTGATTGCCCACAGAATATGTTCATCCAGCAGGTCACTTTCACCGAGTCGTTGTTCCAGTACCTGAACGATTTCGGGCGACCAGGGCGCGTTACCCAGCGCCACTGCAATATTACGCAGCCAGCGTAAATGACCAATGCGGCGAATCGCTGAGCCTTCAGTGATGCGTAAAAACTTCGCTTCATCCCATTGAAACAGATCGATCAGCTCAGGGGCGTGTAGCGCCGCTCGCGGTGAAAAATCGCTTTCGTCACTGAGTTGTCCATAGCGATTCCACGGACAGATCAGCTGGCAGTCATCACAGCCATATATCCGGTTGCCCATCAGCGGGCGAAACTCTTCCGGGATCGCGCCTTCCAGCTCAATGGTGAGATAGGAAATACAGCGCCTGGCATCCACGACGTAGGGCTCAACGATCGCGCTGGTAGGGCAGATGGTCATGCAGGCGACACAGCGGCCACACTGCTCCTGCTGCGGTGTATCTACCGGCAGCGGAATATCGATCAGCAGTTCGCCGAGGAAAAACCATGAGCCTGCTTCCCGATTCAGTATCAGCGAATGTTTGCCGGTCCAGCCGAGTCCCGCTTTGGCCGCCAGCGGCCGCTCAAGCAGCGGGGCCGAATCCACAAACGGGCGAAAATTAAGCTCGCCACAATGCTGCTGGATCATTTCTCCGAGCTTTTTCAGTCGATTGCGCAATACTTTGTGGTAATCACGACCTAATGCATAACGGCTGACATAGCCCAGCTGGGGATTTTTCAACGTGCTGGCAAAGGCGGCTTTGGCCGGAAGGTAGTTCATGCGAACGCTGATAACGCGCAGCGTGCCGGGCAGCAGTTCATGAGGACGCGCCCGCATCATGCCGTGTCGCGCCATCCACTCCATCTCGCCATGATACTGCTTATCCAGCCACGCCTGCAGGCGCGGTTCTTCCGCACTGAGATCGGTATCGGTAATGCCGACCTGCTGAAAGCCGAGATCCAATCCCCACTGTTTAATCTGTTGTGCGAATTGATGAAGATCGAGAGGGTATGACATGAGTAACCAGGATTCGAAGAAAAACAGCCGCAGTTTACCATATTCTGTCTGGCCTGCGCAGGCTGTGGCCCGGCTTGAGCAACAGGGGGCCGATGCGCTCGGCATTACGCTGTATGAGCTGATGCTGCGTGCCGGACAGGCCGCTTACGAGCATCTGACTGCGCACTGGCCAGAGGCCAGCCACTGGCTGATTCTGTGTGGTCACGGCAATAACGGTGGCGATGGTTATGTGCTGGCGCGACTGGGACAGGCGGCGGGCAAAACCGTTACGCTGCTGGCGTGCGAAAGTGAAAAAGCGTTGCCGGAAGAGGCGCAGCGTGCACGGGACGCGTGGCTGGATGCGGGCGGTGAAATTCATGCGGCCGATGCGGTCTGGCCAGAGCAGATCGATGTGATTGTGGATGCGCTGCTGGGAACCGGCAGTCATCGTGCGCCCGAAGAACCCTATGCCACGCTGATCCAGCAGTCGAACGCCCATGCGGCGCCGAAACTGGCCATTGATATGCCTTCCGGCTTATCAGCCCGCAATGGCACCGCGCCCGGTGAGGTAATTAATGCCAGCCATACGCTGAGTGTAGTCGCATTGAAACCGGGCCAGATTACTGGCAAAGCGCGAGATTACATTGGAGAGCTTTACTATGCCGATCTCGGACTGGCCGCTTTTCTGGCGGGCGAAGGGGCTCCCATCGCGCGTTATGATGCCAGCGCATTAACCCGCTGGCTCAAGCCGCGCAAACCAACCTCGCACAAGGGCAGTCACGGCCGGCTGCTGGTAGTGGGGGGCGATGCCGGTACCGCTGGCGCGGTGCGGATGACGGCAGAAGCGGCGTTGCGCAGCGGTAGTGGGTTAGTGCGAGTACTTACTCACAAAGATAATATTATTCCGATCCTGACCGCCCGGCCCGAAATTATGGTCGATGAACTGACCGATGAGCGCCTGACGGAGGCGCTGGAGTGGGCCGATGTCATTGCGATAGGGCCCGGTCTGGGTCAGCGCGAATGGGGAAAGCGGGCGCTGAAGCAGGTCGCGAGCAGTGAAAAGCCGATGCTTTGGGACGCGGATGCACTTAACCTGCTGGCAATCAGTGCGGAGAAACGTCAGAATCGCATTATTACGCCGCATCCTGGTGAAGCGGCGCGTTTGCTGAATACCGAGACCAGTGAAATTGAGAGTGACCGCTTACATGCAGCGCAGACATTGGCGCAGCGTTATGGTGGTGTAGTGGTACTGAAAGGTGCCGGTACGCTGATTGCCAGCGAGCAGGGTGAAATGGCCTTTGCTGACGTGGGCAATGCCGGTATGGCCTCCGGCGGTATGGGCGATCTCCTGAGTGGAATCATCGCCTCGCTGGTGGGCCAGAAACTGACGCTGTTTGATGCGGCCTGCGCCGGCTGCGTTGCACATGGTGCCGCGGCCGATGCGGTCGCTGCGGAACGTGGTACGCGCGGTATGCTGGCAACTGATTTACTGGATCTGCTGTGGCAGTTTGTTAATCCTGAGATGAATAAAGAAGCATGAAGACCTGTGTTATCTCTTTGCCCGATGAGGCGGCTACGCTCAGTTTGGGCGCTCAGCTGGCGCGCGCCTGTGGCAGCGCGGCAGTGATTTATCTCTATGGCGATCTGGGGGCGGGTAAAACCACCTTCAGCCGCGGCTTTCTGCAGGCGCTGGGCCATCAGGGCAACGTCAAAAGCCCTACTTACACCCTGGTTGAGCCTTACACGCTGGACGACCGTACACTTTATCACTTCGACCTCTATCGTCTTGCCGATCCTGAAGAGCTTGAATTCATGGGCATCCGCGACTATTTCAGCGGCGATGCTATCTGCCTGGTTGAATGGCCGCAGCAGGGCGCCGGTTTTCTGCCGCCGCCCGATCTCACGCTAACGCTGCGTTACGTGGGTGAGGCGCGTGAAGCGGAACTGACGGCACAATCCTCGTCGGGCCAGCAATGGCTTGAACAATTTGGTCAGGGCAGGGATCAGGCATGATGTCACGGATGAAAATAGCGCTGGTGACACTGTTGCTGCTGGTCTGTACACCCCTGTTTGCTGCCACCCTGTCGGATATCAAAGTCGCCAATGGCGACAGCCAGGCAACCATCACCCTGAACTTTGCCGGACAACCTGTCTATGGCTTCTTCCCGCTGCGCAATCCTGACCGTGTGGTGCTTGATGTGCGCCAGAGCGGCGTGGTTCAGGGGCTGCCGTTAAATTTCAGCGGCGAAAACATCGTAAAGCGAATTCGCACCAGCACCCCGAAAGATAAACAGAGCGTGCGGCTGGTGTTTGAGCTGACGCAGGCGGGTAAAACCCGGGCGGTCACCCAGCGCAATGGCAACAGCTACAGCGTGGTCTTCACCATTACCGGTAAGCCGCCTGCTGTTACGCGCAGTGTGCCTGCGCCGGTAACGGCCCCGACGCGCGTGCCCACCCAGAGTGCCGCAGCGGCGAACCCCTTTAATTCGAATCCGGTGACGTCCGTGACCAGCACAGCCAGCACCGTGAGTCCTGGCCGGGCCGTTAGCCAGAACGATACCGTGATTGTGGCGATTGATGCCGGACATGGCGGTCAGGATCCCGGCGCTATCGGGCAGCGCGGACTGAAAGAGAAGAACGTCACAATCGCAATTGCACGTAAACTGCGGGTGTTGCTGAATAACGATCCGATGTTTAAAGGCGTCCTGACACGTGATGGCGACTATTTTATCTCGGTTATGGGCCGCTCCGACGTGGCGCGTAAAGCCAACGCCAACGTGCTGGTTTCAATTCATGCTGACGCTGCGCCGAGCCATGCGGCGACCGGTGCATCGGTCTGGGTATTATCAAACCGCCGGGCCAATAACGAGATGGCTAACTGGCTGGAGCAGAAAGAGAAACAGTCTGAGCTGCTGGGCGGCGCAGGTGACCTGCTGGCTAACAGTCAGGCCGACCCCTACCTCAGCCAGGCAGTACTTGACCTGCAATTCGGTCACTCGCAGCGGGTCGGTTATGACATCGCCCAGAAAGTGTTGCAGCAGATGCGCAGCGTGACGTCGCTGCATAAACGTCTGCCTGAGCATGCCAGTCTTGGCGTGCTGCGTTCACCCGATATTCCTTCTTTGCTGGTGGAAACCGGCTTTATCAGTAATTCCTCGGAGGAGCGACTGCTTGGCAGTAGCGCACACCAGGATAAGATTGCGCAGTCGATCTATAAAGGTCTGCGCACTTATTTCCTGGCGCACCCGCTGCAATCCATCCCAAAGGAGGAAAACCGGCCGCTGGGCTCGTCGCCAGCGGTTAACGTCGCCAGCAACCCGGCGACCGGGGTGACGCAATATACCGGCGTAACTCAGCGCCATACGGTTACGCGCGGTGAGACACTCTCCGGGATTGCCGCGAAGTATGGCGTCAGCATGTCGACCCTGCGTGAAATGAACACCCTGAAGCGGGATGTGGTATGGGTCGGACAGCGGTTGAAAGTGCCGGCCAGTGCGGCCGCCAGCCGCACCACGCGCGCCACGCCACGCGGCGTTGTGCGTCATAAAGTGGTTGTGGGGGATTCACTGACCGGCATTGCCGCACATTATGGCGTCAGCCCGAAAGCGATAATGCAGACCAATAATCTGAAATCGACCAACGTCATGTTGGGGCAGAACCTGAAAATCCCTGCATCCTGATTGTTTGCCCGGCCGCTGCGCCGGGCGACCAGCTAAAAGGAAAACCATGCCGATACAAATTTTACCGCCCCAACTGGCAAACCAGATTGCGGCGGGTGAAGTGGTTGAACGTCCTGCATCGGTTGTAAAAGAGCTGGTGGAGAACAGCCTGGATGCTGGTGCAACGCGCATTGACGTTGATATTGAAAAGGGGGGCGCAAAGCTTATCCGCATTCGTGACAACGGCTGCGGCATCGTGAAAAGCGAGCTGTCGATGGCGCTGGCCCGACACGCCACCAGTAAAATCGCCTCACTGGATGACCTGGAAGCGATCATGAGCCTGGGTTTTCGCGGTGAAGCGCTCGCCAGTATCAGTTCTGTCTCCCGCCTGACCTTAACCTCACGTACCGCCGATCAAACCGAAGCCTGGCAGGCCTATGCGGAAGGGCGTGATATGACGGTAACGGTTAAACCGGCTGCGCATCCCTGTGGGACCACGCTCGAAGTGCTGGATCTGTTTTATAACACCCCGGCGCGCCGCAAATTTATGCGCACAGAGAAAACCGAGTTCGGTCATATCGACGAAGTGATCCGTCGTATTGCACTGGCGCGTTTTGATGTCGCGCTTTCACTGAGCCACAACGGCAAAATGATGCGTCAGTATCGGGCCGTCAGCGAGGAGAGCCAGCGCGAACGGCGACTGGCAGCTATCTGCGGCACCACGTTTATTCAGCATGCGCTGCGAATTGACTGGCAGCATGATGATCTCTCGCTGCGCGGCTGGGTCGCCGATCCCGCCGGTTCGCGCCAGGTCACCGAGTTACAATATTGCTACGTCAATGGCCGGATGATGCGCGACAAGCTGATTAATCACGCTATTCGCCAGGCTTTCCAGACCCAGCTCCAGGATGACCAGCAGCCCGCTTACGTGCTCTATCTGGAGATCGATCCGCATCAGGTGGATGTCAACGTTCACCCGGCCAAGCATGAAGTGCGTTTTCATCAGTCACGCCTGGTGCATGATTTTATTTATCAGGGCGTGGTCAGCGCGTTACAGGCGATAGCGTCACCCATTTTGCCTGCGCTGCAGGCAGAAGAAGCCGCACCGCGCTGGCAGCCGGAAAACCGTCAGGCGGCGGGGGGGAATCATTTTGCGCAGCCTGCAGCGCCCGCCAGCGAGAATCAATCTTCAGCCTCCACGCGGCAAACACCGCCCGCAGCGGCGCCGGCCTGGCAAAACAAAGAGAACGCGTATCGTCAGCGTGAAGGCGCGGTTTATCAGCAGTTGCTGAAAACGCCTGTCAGCGCCACGCCGCCGCCAAAAAACCGTGAACCGGCACCGCGTCCGGCCGAAAAACCCTCGCCGCTGGCCGCGCATGCCCAGAGCTTTGGCCGGGTACTGACCGTGTTGCAAAACCACTATGCGCTGCTGGAGCAGGATCAGAAGTTAATGCTGATGGCGCTGCCGGTCGCGGCTCGCTGGCTGAAACAGGCGCAGCTTGAACCGGGTGAAGATGGGCTTAAACCGCAACCCCTGCTGATTCCGGTGCGGCTCAAAATCGCCCTGGATGAACGGCAGGCCGCAAAAGAAAAGAGCAGCCTGCTCAATCAGATGGGTATTGATCTTCAGCCCGAAGGTGACCACGTGACCTTACGCGCGGTGCCTTTACCGTTACGAACACAAAATTTACAAATCTTGATTCCTGAGCTGTTAGGCTATCTCGCCCGGCAGCAGGAGATCTCTGCGACGCAACTGGCCCAGTGGCTGGCGCGGCGTCAGGATACAGAGTCCTCCGACTGGAATCACTCACAGGCGATCAACCTGCTGGCAGAGCTTGAACGGCTTTGCCCACAGCTGCTGAAATCGCCGCCTTCAGGCTTATTACAGCCCATAGAGATTGAGAGCGCGATCAACGCGTTGAAGCATGAGTGAATTAAACCAGGCTGGCCGGCCAAAGGCTATTTTTTTGATGGGACCCACGGCTTCTGGCAAGACCGCTTTAGCAATTGAATTGCGTAAGCGGTTACCAGTGGAACTAATCAGCGTAGACTCTGCCTTAATCTATCGTCAGATGGATATTGGTACGGCGAAACCGTCGGCTGAGGAGTTAGCAGTGGCACCCCATCGTCTGCTCGACATTCGCGATCCCGCTGAAGCCTATTCGGCAGCGGAGTTCCGGCGGGATGCTTTAGCAGAAATGGCGGATATCGTTGAAGCCGGACGAATACCGTTGCTTGTTGGTGGAACCATGCTCTACTTCAAGGCGTTACTTGAAGGATTGTCGCCGTTGCCCTCGGCCGATCCCGACGTTCGTCAGCGGATAGAGCAAACGGCGCGTGAAAAAGGCTGGGAAGCTTTACACCGCCAGCTGTGTGAAATCGACCCGGTTGCCGGCAGTCGTATTCATCCGAATGATCCGCAGAGACTTTCGCGAGCACTGGAAGTTTTTTTTATTTCGGGTAAAACTTTAACGGAACTGACAAAAACATCCGGTGAAGCGTTACCCTACGACGTGCAACAGTTTGCCATCGCCCCCGCGAGCCGTGAATTGCTGCACCAGCGCATCGCGTTGCGTTTTGAGCAGATGTTGGCGTCAGGATTTGAAGCGGAGTCTCGGGCCCTTTTTGCACGAGGTGATTTGCATACGGACATGCCTTCCATTCGTTGTGTTGGCTATCGTCAGATGTGGTCTTATTTATCGGGCGAAATCGATTACAGCGAGATGGTTTATCGGGGAATTTGCGCAACCCGGCAGCTTGCTAAGCGACAGATGACCTGGTTACGCGGTTGGGAAAATGTTCACTGGCTTGACAGTGACGAGCCCCGGCTGGCGCGTGATACAGTGTTACAGGTTCTTAGTGCGAAGCATGGGTGATTGTGTACAATTGATGGGTTATCGTGCGCAAATTTTTACGCAGTTTTTTCAGAACCATAGGTTCTACTTGCAACAAACAACAAGCATATAAGGAAAAGATAGAATGGCTAAGGGGCAATCATTACAAGACCCGTTTTTGAACGCACTGCGTCGTGAACGTGTTCCGGTTTCGATTTATCTGGTTAACGGTATTAAGTTGCAGGGTCAGATTGAGTCATTTGATCAGTTCGTCATTTTGTTGAAAAACACGGTGAGTCAGATGGTGTATAAGCACGCCATTTCTACCGTTGTTCCTTCACGCCCGGTTTCTCACCATAGCAATAATACCGGTGGCGGCAGCAACAATTACCATCATGGCGGCAGCAACACAACTGCGCAGCCACAGCCACAACAAGACGGTGATAACGCAGAATAACGCGTCACCGTACAGCCAGGAACGGAGAACAGCGGTTTTCCGTCCTGGTCTTTTATTTAGCGAGGTTATAGCTTGTTTGACCGTTATGAAGCCGGTGAGCAGGCCGTACTGGTACACATCTGGTTCTCCCAAGACAAAGAAGTAGAAGATTTGCAGGAGTTTGAAACCCTGGTCTCTTCTGCTGGCGTTGAGGCGCTGCAAGTGGTTACTGGCAGCCGCAAAGCGCCACACCCCAAGTATTTTGTCGGTGAAGGAAAGGCCGTTGAAATTGCCGATGCGGTAAAAACAACAGGAGCATCGGTCGTATTATTCGATCATGCCCTTACGCCCGCTCAGGAAAGAAACCTCGAGCGCCTGTGCGAATGCCGGGTCATTGATCGCACCGGTTTAATTCTGGATATCTTTGCCCAACGCGCACGTACCCACGAAGGTAAATTGCAGGTTGAGCTGGCACAGCTGCGCCATCTTGCGACACGTCTGGTGCGCGGCTGGACCCACCTTGAACGCCAGAAAGGCGGGATTGGTTTACGTGGCCCGGGTGAAACGCAGTTAGAAACGGACCGCCGGCTGTTGCGCGGCCGTATCAGTCAGATTTTGTCTCGTCTTGAGCGAGTTGAAAAACAGCGTGAACAGGGACGTCAGTCACGAGCCAAAGCGGATGTGCCAACGGTTTCGCTGGTGGGTTACACCAACGCCGGCAAGTCGACCCTCTTTAACGCCATGACCTCCGCCAATGTCTTTGCCGCAGACCAGCTGTTTGCGACGCTCGACCCCACACTGCGCCGTCTGAATGTTGCTGATGTCGGGGACGTGGTACTGGCGGACACGGTAGGCTTTATTCGCCATCTTCCTCACGACCTGGTTGCCGCTTTTAAAGCCACGCTGCAGGAGACTCGTCAGGCGACGCTGTTAATGCACGTGATTGATGGGGCTGACCTTCGCGTCACGGAAAATATCGCCGCCGTCGATGCCGTACTGGAAGAGATTGAAGCGGACGAAATCCCGACGTTACTGGTGATGAATAAAATCGATATGCTCGACGGATTCGAACCGCGTATCGATCGTAACGAAGAGAACCTGCCAATCCGCGTCTGGCTTTCCGCCCAGACAGGCGCAGGCATTCCGTTGCTATGGCAGGCGCTGTCTGAGCGTCTGGCGGGTGAAATAGCCCAGCACGCATTACGTCTGCCACCGGAAGCGGGGCGACTTCGCAGCCGTTTCTATCAGCTGCAGGCGATTGAGAAAGAGTGGAATGAAGAAGACGGCAGTGTAGGATTGCAGATACGTATGCCCATTATTGAGTGGATGCGTTTATGTAAGCAGGAACCGTCGCTGACCAGTTACATTGTTTGATATTGCCCAAACGCATTTACCTTAAAAATTGAAGATTGTCGCACTTTCTTTGCAGACCCGAATACGCTGGCGTTACCCGAGTATTTTGGATTTCAGCAAGGCGGCAACTGAGTGAATCCCCGGGAGCTTACGCAGGTAAGTGACCAGGGTGAGCGAAGGCAGCCAACACCGCTGCAATCCGAAAGCTGAAGGGTAAAAATCGTAATTACAATAAATGGAGTAGAAACATGGCGTGGAATCAGCCCGGAAATAACGGACAGGACCGCGACCCGTGGGGAAGCAGCAATAATCAAGGCGGCAACTCTGGGGGGAATAAGGGAGGACGGGAATCCGGGCCTCCTGATCTGGATGATATCTTCCGTAAGCTGAGCAAGAAGCTTGGTGGACTGGGCGGTGGCAAACAGAACGACAACGGTCAGCGCGGCTCCGGCAGCGGTGGCAAAATTGTTGGTATCGTGGCTGTTGCTGCTGTAGTCATCTGGGCTGCAAGCGGTTTCTACACCATCAAAGAAGCGGAACGTGGCGTGGTGACGCGCTTCGGTAAGTTCAGTCATCTGGTCGAACCCGGCCTGAACTGGAAGCCGACATTCGTTGATCAGGTGCGTGCGGTTAACGTTGAATCGGTGCGCGAACTGGCTGCTTCTGGCGTCATGCTGACTTCGGATGAGAACGTGGTGCGCGTGGAAATGAACGTGCAGTACCGCGTGACCGATCCGGAACGTTATCTTTATGCTGTGACCAGCGCGGACGACAGCCTGCGTCAGGCTACCGACAGCGCACTGCGCGGCGTGATTGGTCGCTCTACCATGGACCGCATCCTGACCGAAGGTCGTACCGTGGTGCGTAGCGATACCCAGCGTGAAATCGACGAGACGATTCGCCCTTATAACATGGGAATCGCGGTGCTGGACGTCAACTTCCAGGCTGCACGTCCGCCGGAAGAGGTGAAGTCTGCATTTGATGACGCGATTGCCGCACGCGAAAACCGCGAGCAGTACGTTCGCGAAGCCGAAGCTTACGCCAACGAAGTTCAGCCTCGTGCTAACGGCCAGGCGCAACGTATTCTGGAAGAGGCACGCGCTTACAAAGAGCGTACCGTTCTGGAAGCGCAGGGTGAGGTGGCGCGTTTCGCCAAGATCCTGCCTGAGTATAAAGCTGCACCCGAAATCACCAAAGAGCGTCTCTATATCGAGACCATGGAACGTGTGCTGAGCCATACCCGCAAAGTACTGGTTAACGATCGGAGTAATAACCTGATGGTGCTGCCGCTGGATCAACTGATGCGTGGCGGTCAGACTTCATCGGGCCAGAATGGTCAGAAAGGCGCGAACGGTTCTTCGCAGCCTGCGCGCTCCGATAGCAGTGCCAGCCGCAATGACACGTCGTCATACAGTCCGGACAACATCATGGATCAGCGTCGGGCAAATGCTCAGCGCAGCGACAGCCAGCGCGAAGGGAGAGAGTAATCGATGCGTAAGCCAATAGTATTTTTAATCATTGTCGTGCTGGTGGCGCTCTATGCGTCCCTGTTTGTGGTGCAGGAAGGGCAGCGAGGCATTGTTCTGCGCTTCGGTAAAGTCCTGCGCGACGGCGAAAACAAACCGCAGGTGTTTGAGCCGGGTCTGCATTTCAAGATTCCATTCCTGGAAACGGTTAAAACGCTGGATGCGCGTATCCAGACCATGGATAACCAGGCCGATCGCTTCGTCACCAAAGAGAAGAAAGATCTGATCGTGGACTCCTACATCAAGTGGCGTATCAGCGACTTCAGTCGCTACTACCTGGCCACCGGTGGCGGTGATGTCTCTCAGGCGGAAGTGCTGCTGAAACGTAAGTTCAGTGACCGCTTGCGTTCTGAGATGGGTCGTCTGGATGTGAAAGATATCGTAACGGACTCTCGTGGTCGTCTGACTACCGATGTGCGTGACGCGCTGAATACCGGCTCTGCAGGCAACGATGATGAAATCGCAACCCCTGCGGCTGATGACGCGATTGCCAGTGCAGCGGCCCGTGTCGAGCGTGAAACCAACAGCAGCGAGCCAGCACCAAACCCGAACAGTATGGCGGCGTTAGGTATTCAGGTGGTGGATGTTCGCATCAAGCAGATCAACCTGCCGACTGAAGTGTCTGATGCGATCTTCAACCGTATGCGTGCTGAGCGTGAAGCGGTAGCGCGTAGCCAGCGTTCACAGGGTCAGGAAGAGGCGGAAAAACTGCGCGCCCAGGCCGATTACCAGGTCACCCGTACTCTGGCTGAAGCCCAGCGTGAAGCGCTGATTACACGCGGTGACGGTGATGCGGAAACGGCGCGGTTGTTTGCCGATTCGTTCAGCAAAGATCCTGACTTCTATGCCTTTATTCGTAGCCTGCGTGCCTATGAAAACAGCTTCAATAGCGATCAGGATGTGATGGTGTTAAGCCCGGATAGCGACTTCTTCCGATATATGAAGGCGCCCTCTAACGCGACACGCTAAGAACTGATATAACCTGTGGGCCGACAATGTTGTCGGCCCTTTTTTTTGGGTATCAGAATGAAAACAAGCATCTGGATGGCGCTGGCGCTGGTGTTAGTGCTGGAAGGGTTGGGACCGATGTTTATGCCGCGCGCCTGGCGACGCATGATCCTGACGATGACGCGGTTGCCCGATCGTCTGCTACACCGCTTTGGTGGAGGACTGGTCGTTGCTGGCATGGTGATTTACTGCATGCTCAGCCTGCACGGAAACCTCTGAGGCTGACATTCAGACCGGCTAAATTGTGCCTTTCAACGCTATTATCCCCAACATGTTGTAGTGATCAAAACTCAGGCAAAAAAGCGCGCAATCGTATGCTAAAAGTGCTGAAAACCACTGGATCAGATGGTAGAATCCTTTTTTAAGCAATCGGTGATTTTGAGAAATGGGTAAGAACGTCGTCGTACTGGGCACCCAATGGGGTGACGAAGGTAAAGGTAAGATTGTAGACCTTCTGACTGAGCGCGCGAATTACGTTGTGCGTTATCAAGGCGGCCACAATGCGGGCCACACGCTTGTCATCAACGGTGAAAAAACCGTCCTCCACCTGATCCCTTCTGGCATTCTGCGCGATAACGTCACCAGCATCATTGGTAACGGCGTAGTGCTCTCTCCTGAAGCCTTAATGAAAGAGATGAAAGGCCTGGAAGCGCGCGGGATTCCGGTACGTGAACGTCTGCTGATTTCTGAAGCCTGTCCGCTGATCCTGCAATATCATGTTGCGATGGATATGGCGCGTGAACGTGCTCGTGGCGCCAAAGCGATTGGTACCACGGGTCGTGGCATCGGACCGGCTTACGAAGATAAAGTCGCTCGCCGTGCACTGCGCGTCAGCGACCTGTTTAACAAAGAAACCTTTGCAGCCAAGCTGAAAGAAGTGGTCGATTTCTACAACTTCCAGCTGGTGGAGTACTACAAAGAGCCGGCAGTCGACTTCGATAAAGTGCTGAGTGATGTGATGGAAGTCGCTGACATCCTGACTGGCATGGTCGTTGACGTCTCTGAACTGCTGGACGTCGCGCGTAAGCGTGGCGATCTGATTATGTTTGAAGGGGCGCAGGGTACGCTGCTGGATATCGATCACGGTACCTATCCGTACGTGACCTCATCCAACACCACCGCAGGTGGCGTAGCGACCGGTTCAGGCATTGGCCCGCGTTATGTCGACTACGTGCTGGGTATTGTGAAAGCTTACTCAACCCGCGTTGGCGCAGGCCCGTTCCCGACCGAGCTGTTCGATGAAACCGGCGAATTCCTCTGTGCGCAGGGTAATGAGTTTGGTGCGACCACCGGTCGTCGTCGTCGTACCGGCTGGCTGGATGCGGTAGCGGTTCGCCGCGCGGTCCAGATCAACTCCCTGTCAGGTTTCTGCATGACCAAGCTGGACGTGCTGGATGGCCTGAAAGAGGTGAAGATCTGTGTAGCTTACCGTATGCCTGATGGCCGCGAAGTGACCACCACGCCACTGGCGGCAGAGAACTGGGAAGGCATTGAGCCGATCTACGAAACCCTGCCAGGCTGGAGCGAGACAACGTTTGGCGTCAAGACGCTGGAAGGTTTGCCTCAGGCCGCGCGTGACTACATCAAGCGTGTAGAAGAGGTAACAGGGGTGCCGATTGATATCATCTCTACCGGCCCTGACCGCAGTGAAACAATGATTCTGCGCGACCCGTTCGACGCGTAATCATTCAGGCCGGACGTTGTCCGGCCCTTGTTTTTCCATTCTTTGATGCCACTTAACCTCCCTTCGCTTGTCAAACCTTCTGCTGGCTTAAAAAAGCGCACGGCCAGACAGACTCTGGTTTATCATCGTAGCTAATCGAATGGCGATCCGATTTAATCCTGGCATCAATCACAGGGCGAATAAGGTCATGCCGCGCCTGAAGGTTCACTGAGGTTACTGTGCAGCTCACGAGTTTTACTGATTATGGCTTACGGGCACTGATTTATCTGGCATCGTTGCCGGAAGGTCAGCAGACCAATATTACGGAAGTGACGAACACTTATGGTTTGTCCCGTAATCATATGGTCAAAATTATCAATCAGCTGAGCCGGGCGGGCTATGTCGCCGCAACGCGTGGTAAAAACGGGGGCATTCGTCTGGGTATGCCAGCTCGTCAGATTGTCATTGGCGATGTGGTACGTAAGATGGAACCACTACAATTAGTGGATTGCGCGTCCTGTTCCATCACGCCAGCCTGTCGTCTGAAGCAGGCGTTACATGATGCGGTGCAGCGATTTTTGCAGGAGCTGGATAGCTATACGTTGGCAGATCTGGTCGAAGGAAATACACCACTTTATGAGATCATCTTGTCCAGATCGCCGGTGGAAATAAATATTAAATGACATCGGAGGAACCGCTATGTCAAAAGATCCTTTTCAGGATAGAGAAGCTGAAAAATACGAAAACCCTATTCCGAGCCGTGAATTTATTCTGGCTCTGTTAGAAAAACGTGAAAAACCGGCCAGCCGCGAAGAGCTGGCTGAAGAGATGAATCTGCAGGAAGAAGAACACCTTGAGGCGCTGCGTCGCCGCCTTCGCGCCATGGAGCGTGATGGTCAGCTGGTGTTCACCCGCCGTCAGTGTTATGCCCTGCCAGAACGTCTTGATCTCCTGCGCGGTAAAGTCATTGGCCACCGTGATGGCTACGGCTTCCTGCGGGCAGAAGGTCAGAAAGATGACCTCTACCTTTCCGCAGAACAGATGAAATTCTGTATGCACGGTGACGTGATCCTGGCGCAGCCGCTTGGTGCCGATCGCAAAGGCCGCCGCGAAGCGCGCGTGGTCCGGGTGCAGGAACCCCGCAACAATCAGATCGTTGGCCGTTACTTTACCGATGCCGGTGCCGGCTTCGTGGTACCGGACGACAGTCGCCTGAGTTTTGACATCCTCATCCCGCCTGAAGAGACGATGAATGCCCGCATGGGTTCCGTGGTGGTGGTTGAGCTGGTCCAGCGTCCGAACCGTCGCAGCAAAGCGATCGGTAAAATCGCCGAGATTCTGGGCGATGATATGGGTACCAGCCTGGCCGTGGATATGGCGCTGCGTACGCATGAAATCCCGCACACCTGGCCGCCGGAAGTGGAAGCTCAGGTCAGCAAACTGAAAGAAGAAGTCCCGGAAGAGGCCAAAAAAGGCCGCGTCGATCTGCGTAAGCTGCCGCTGGTCACCATCGATGGTGAAGATGCCCGTGACTTTGATGATGCTGTTTACTGTGAGAAGAAGCGTGGTGGCGGATGGCGTCTGTGGGTAGCTATCGCGGATGTCAGCTATTACGTCCGTCCTGGCACCCCACTGGATGACGAAGCGCATCAGCGCGGAACCTCGGTCTACTTCCCGTCGCAGGTTGTGCCGATGCTGCCGGAAGTGCTGTCGAATGGCTTATGTTCGCTTAACCCGCAGGTCGATCGCCTCTGTATGGTGTGCGAGATGACCATCTCGACCAAAGGTAAACTGACCGGCTTCAAGCACTACGAAGCGGTGATGAACTCCCATGCGCGTCTGACCTACAACAAAGTCTGGAACATTCTGCAGGGCGACAAAGAGCTGCGCCAGCAGTATGCGCCGCTGGTTAAAGACCTTGAAGAGCTTAACAACCTCTATCATGCGCTGGAAGCCGCTCGTGAAGAGCGCGGCGGTATCTCGTTTGAAACGGAAGAGGCGAAGTTTATCTTCAACGCCGAGCGCCGTATTGAGCGTGTTGAGCGCGTGTCACGTAATGACGCCCATAAGCTGATCGAAGAGTGCATGATCCTGGCGAACATCGCCTCGGCACGCTTCGTTGAGAAAAATCAGGAACCGGCGCTGTTCCGCGATCACGATCGCCCGACCGACGAAAGCATCAAGAGCTTCCGTACCGTGCTCAACGAGCTGGGACTGAGTCTGCCTGGCGGCAATAAACCGCAGCCAATCGACTATGCGGCGCTGCTGAAGCAGGTTGCCGATCGTCCTGATGCGGAAATGCTGCAAACCATGCTGCTGCGTTCGATGAAGCAGGCCGTTTACGATCCGGAAAACCGCGGTCACTTTGGTCTGGCGCTCTCGTCGTATGCGCACTTTACCTCGCCAATCCGTCGTTATCCGGATCTGACGCTGCATCGCGCCATCAAATATCTGCTGGCAAAAGAGCAGGACGAAGGTAAAGGCCTGGTACAGCGCGCCATTAAATACCTGATGCCGAGAGATCGCAGCGTCGCCAAAGATATGACGACAGCAACCGGCGGCTATCACTACGACATGCCGCAGATGCTGCAACTGGGCCTGCACTGTTCCCTGACCGAACGCCGCGCCGATGAAGCGACCCGTGACGTCGCGGACTGGCTCAAGTGTGACTTCATGCAGGATCAGGTTGGCAACGTCTTCAACGGCGTCATTTCCAGCGTGACCGGATTTGGCTTCTTTGTACGCTTAAGCGATCTGTTCATTGATGGTCTGGTCCACGTTTCGACGCTCGACAACGATTACTACCGTTTTGACCCGGTAGGTCAGCGTCTGATCGGTGAATCGGGCGGTCGCACCTATCGTCTGGGTGACACGGTTGAAGTGCGTGTTGAAGCCGTCCATATGGATGAGCGTAAAATCGACTTTGCCCTGATCTCCAGCCAGCGTCAGGTACGTGGTGAAGGCAAAACCGCACGTGACCGGGCGAAGCGTGACGACAAAGCGCCAGCGAAACGCCGTCGTGATGCGAGCAAGAAGTCCAACTTCGAGCCGGACGCCGCTTTCCGGGGCGACAAGGGCAAGCCCGCCGCTGCAAATACCGAGAATAAAAGTAAAAACGTCTCGGAAAAAACCCGTAAAATCGCCGCCGCCACCCGGGCGAAGCGCGCCAGAAAAAAGGCGCAGCCTGACTGATGCGCGCACCCGCCCTTTCTCACTGAGAAAGGGCGGTCATTCATTCATTTCCAAACACTGAGCAGATCGATGAGCGAAATTATTTTTGGTATCCATGCCGTGCAGGCGCTGCTGGAACGTGATCCACAACGTTTCCAGGAAGTCTTTATCCTCAAAGGCCGCGACGATCGTCGCCTGCAACCCGTGGTCGCCGCGCTGGAAGCTCAGGGGGTCGTGATTCAGCTGGCCGAGCGCAAGTGGCTCGACAGCCAGGTTGAAGGCGGTGTGCATCAGGGTATTGTGGCGCGGGTAAAACCGGGTCGTCAGTATCAGGAAGGCGACCTGCCGGATCTGCTGCAGAGCCTGGAGAAACCCTTCCTGCTGGTGCTGGACGGGGTCACCGATCCGCACAATCTGGGTGCCTGCCTGCGCAGTGCCGATGCGGCCGGTGTGCATGCGATTATCGTGCCGAAAGATCGCTCTGCGCCCCTGAATGCAACGGCCAAAAAAGTGGCCAGCGGCGCGGCAGAAAATGTGCCGTTGATCCGCGTCACCAACCTGGCACGTACCCTGCGTCTGCTGCAGGAGTACAACATCTGGGTTGTCGGTACCGCAGGTGAAGCTGACCATACCGTCTTCCAGAGCAAAATGACCGGTCCGATGGCGCTGGTGATGGGCGCGGAAGGGGAAGGCATGCGTCGTCTGACCCGTGAGCATTGCGATGAGCTGATCAGCATTCCGATGGCGGGCAGCGTCTCTTCGCTGAATGTCTCGGTTGCTACGGGTGTCTGCCTGTTTGAAGCGGTGCGTCAGCGCAACGCCTGATCCCCGATGTGATCCTCGCCACAAATTAGTTCCTGTACCAGGCATAACTGCGCGTCATTCGTATATACCCAAAGGATTTCGGGTTGCATTGAGGCGGCAAGAGAACGAATCCCGATGAGCTTACATGAGTAAGTGATTCGGGTGAGTGAACGCAGCCAACAAAAATGCAGCTTGAAAGACGACGGGTATACTTACTGAGTGACATCCGCGAGGAGTGGTTATGACCTGGACAACACACACCGTTTTTAATCAGCCCCATCCTCTGAGCAACAGCAACCTGTTCCTGTCTGATACGCCACTCGGCGAGGCACTGTCACGCGAAGGCGCCGGATGGGACCGGGAATGGCTGGCTTCGGTAGGCCGACAGCTGGGCAGCGCCGAGTCGCTGGAGCTGGGCCGGCTTGCCAACGCGGAGCCACCTGAACTGCTGCGCTACGACGGCCGTGGCGTACGGATGGATGAAGTCCGTTTTCACCCCGCCTGGCACCTGCTGATGCAGGGTGTCTGCGCCAGCCGCCTGCACAATCTCAGCTGGCATCCCACAGTACGTGAACAGGCCAGCGTGGCGCGCGCTGCGCGCTTTATTCTGCACGCGCAGGTTGAAGCGGGCACGCTTTGCCCGGTGACCATGACGCACGCGGCCATTCCACTGCTGCAGACTTATCTGCCTGCCGCGTTCGAAGGCTGGCTCGATCCGCTGCTCAGCGATCGTTACGACACCCATGCGCAGCCCGCCGACCAGAAACGGGGTCTGCTGATCGGTATGGGCATGACGGAAAAACAGGGCGGCAGCGATCTGCTCACCAGCACCACCCGGGCCGAGCCGCTGGGGGCGCGCGGCCCAGGTGAAGCCTACCGGCTGACCGGCCACAAATGGTTCTTCTCGGTGCCGCAGAGCGATGCACATCTGGTGCTGGCGCAGACGCCCGCCGGATTAAGCTGCTTCTTCCTGCCGCGCCTGTTGCCTGACGGGTCACGCAACGCCATCCAGCTTGAGCAGCTTAAAGATAAGCTGGGTAATCGCTCAAATGCCAGTTGTGAGGTGGAGTTTCGCGATGCGACCGGCTGGCTGCTGGGAGAAGAGGGCGAAGGCGTGCGGCTGATCCTTAAAATGGGCGGTATGACGCGCTTCGACTGCGCACTCGGCAGTCATGGTCAGATGCGGCGTGCATTCTCGGTGGCACTCTGGCATGCACATCAGCGCCAGGTGATGGGGAAAAACCTGGTGGATCAGCCGCTGATGCGTCAGGTTCTGGCACAGCAGGCGCTGCAGCTGGAGGGACAAACCGCGCTGCTGATGCGGCTGGCGCGCGCCTGGTCACAACCGGCAAAACCGCATGAGGTCACGTTTGCCCGCTTATTCACTCCGGCTGCAAAATATCAGATCTGCAAAGCGGGAGCCCCGTTCGTCGCGGAGTCGATGGAAGTGCTGGGGGGCATCGGCTACTGCGAAGCGAGCGAGCTGCCGCGCCTCTATCGTGACATACCGGTCAACAGCATCTGGGAAGGGTCGGGCAACGTGATGTGTCTTGACGTACTGCGCGTGCTCACCCGTCAGGCAGAGGTTTCGGAGATGCTGAGTCAGGAATTTGAAGCGGTGAAAGGGAGTAATCGTCATTTCGATGCGCGCTGGCGTCAGTTACGGCTGCGAATAAGCAAAGTCCCCGAAGAGCAGGCGCGCGAGGTGACCCGCACGCTGCTGCAGCTTGCGACCGGCGCTCAGCTACTGAAATATGGCGAACCGCCGCTGGCGGATGCATGGTGCCAGCAGTGGCTCGATCGGCGTGGCTCCCGCCCCCTTGAGGCAGCAATCACAGACCGTTTACTGGCCCGTGCCTGTGGCAGGTGATGCGCCGTAAAGAATCGCGCTGGCGTACCAGAGACCGGGCATTACCGTTTCACTCAGCGCCACGATCTGATAGTAAGCCGCACCGGCCTGGTTAGCCCGGGTGGCCACGGCCCGCCCGGCATCATCCGGTGAGCCGCGCACGTTAACGGTAATATTGCCCAGCTTTGGCAAACCGCCACTCTGCGCCCGTGAAATCTCCTGCGCCTGTTGCGTCGGCGCGGGCGGTGCTTTTGGCGTGGTCTCAAGCGCGGAACAGCCTGCCAGCAGCAGGCTTATCACCAGTAAGTAAGCGAAACGCATAGCAAAACCCTCTTTCAGGACGAAGCATTAAGTGTATGTCATCGCCCTGAATGACGTCAGGATTTAAGGCTGAATACGCTGACCAGCTGGGTCAGGTGATGCCCTTTATCACTCAGGTTCTGCGCGCTGTTTTCCGCCTGTGTCACCAGTTCGCTGTTCTGGTGAGTCGCCTGGCTGATCTGGTTCATCGCCAGATTAACCTGGCCGATGCCTGCCGCCTGCTGCTGCGCTGCGACGTTGATCTCGCCCATCAGCGCCTGCACCTGCTCGATGTGGGTCACAATGTCGCTCATCGCATCGCGCGTCTGCTCAGATAACTGATGGCCCTCCGCCACGTTGCTGATGGAAGTCGCAATCAGTCCATCAATCTCTTTAGCGGCCTGCGCAGAACGCTGTGCCAGCGCACGCACTTCTGCGGCCACCACGGCAAAGCCACGGCCCTGTTCCCCGGCACGTGCCGCTTCAACGGCGGCATTCAGCGCCAGGATATTGGTCTGGAAGGCGATCGACTCAATCACGTGGGTGATATCCGCAATGCTTTGTGATGAAACCTTAATCGCCGACATGGTGTTGACCGAGCGCACCACCGTCTGGCTGCCGTGACTGACGATATCGCTGGCTTCGGCCACCAGTGACATCGCCTGACGCAGGCTGTCTGCGGTGTGTTCAACCGTCGCGCCAAACTGCTCCATGCTGGCGGAGGTCTGTTCCACACTGCTGGCCTGACGTCCGATCTGCTCGCTGATGTTATGACTGCTGGCCGCGATGGTGTCCGTGCCGTCGCTGATCTCCTGCGCCGCGCCGCGCACCTGGCTGACGATTTTCTCCAGACCATCACCAATGCCGTTGATCGCAACGATCAACTGGCCCACTTCATCGCGACGCTGGGTATCCATATGGACCTGCAGATTCCCGGCGGCATATTGCTCCGCCAGATGGATCACCTGCTGCAGCGGACGGGTAATCGCCCGACGGCTGTACCAGACAAACCCCAGCGCAAAGACCACCACCAGAATCAGTCCGGTTATCAGGAAAAGGTTACGGCTATGCGTAATCGGGGCGAGCAGGCTTTCACGGTTAACTTCGCCGGCAATCACCCAGTTCCAGCCCGGCAGCTGCTGCCATGCCAGAATCTGGTGCTCGCCGTTGATCTCTGCCTGCAGCATGCCCTGCGGCTGAGTCAGCAGCGGCTGGAGTGTCGCGTCATCCCAGGCGGGTCGTTTTCCTTCGTCGTGCTGATCGAACAGATACTCTCCCTGCGTCTTACCGGGCGTGCCGTTGAGCACAAAGAAATGACCACTATCACCCAGCTTGCGTGCCAGGATTTTTTCACGCATCAGCGCATACTGCTTATCAATGCCAACGCCGACAAACAGGATGGCGACAACCTTGCCACTCTCATCTTTTACCGGCTGATATTGTGTGATGTAGCGATGGCCGAACAGCGTCGCCAGCCCCTGATAGACGTCGCCCTGACTGACGCTTTTCCAGGCGGCGCCGTTGCGGTCAAGCTGCGTACCGATTGCGCGACTGCCATCCTGCTTTTTCAGCGAGGTGGAAATACGGATAAAATCATCGCCGTCGCGTACAAAAATGGTCGCCACGGCGGCGGTGCGTTCGGTGAAATCGTCTACCGCGGTCTGGTCGAGGTTCAGCGTTTTTAACCCGGCGCGCAGCACCGGCGTCGAAAAGGCACCGACCTGCACCCGTGAGCCTTCATCAAGGCTAAAACGCTTAGGCAGGAAACTGGTAAACAGACTGGTGTAGTGAGCCACCTCTTCGGTGAGAGTGGCGTTGAACATGGTGGCCATTTCACTGATGCCCTGCACCTGGTTTTGCATGTCATCGATGGCGAGATTTTCCAGCTGCCGCGAAGCGGTGTGGCTCTGGGTCAGCGTCAGAACCAGCAACAATAACGCTACGCTGAGAGACGTCAGTACAGACAGCTTAACTCCAAGACTCAGGCCGCTGAGAGAGAGACGCTTCATAAATTACCTTTGATCAAGTTAGGGGGACACAACATCAACGGCAAAGCGCGGGAAAAGTTTAGGCCGAAATCTGGCGACTAAACGCAGCAGGGGATTTCGTAAATTAACCCGCAGACGTACACTCAATCGGCACGCCTTGCCCCTTCTCAGGAGAGACCATGATTGAACTCACCACAGAAACGCTGGCCGGTATCGAATGCCTGCACGCCACGCCTGCCGGACAACGGCATCAGCCACTGCCTACCGTGCTGTTTTATCACGGCTTTACCTCTTCAAAAGAGGTCTACGCCTACTTCGCTGTCGCGCTGGCTCAGGCGGGGTTCCGGGCGGTGATGCCGGATGCGGATCTGCACGGCGCGCGCTATCACGGCGATGCCGATGCACGCCTTGGTCGCTTCTGGGAGATTCTGAAACAGAACATTGATGAGCTGCCGCAGCTGGAATCGGCGCTGCGCGCTGACGATCTGATCGCCAGCGAGCGTTTTGCGGTGGCGGGCGCGTCGATGGGCGGCATGACGGCGCTGGGCGCGATGGCACGTTATCCGCAGATTCAGAGCGTCGCCTGCCTGATGGGATCGGGCTATTTTATGCAGCTCAGTCAGTCGCTGTTTCCGCCGCTGGTGGCCGACACGCCTGAGCAGCAAGCGCAGTTTGCTGCCCGCATGGCACCGCTGGCCGACTACGATCCCTGCAACCGGCTGGAGGCACTGGCAAACCGTCCGCTGCTGTTGTGGCATGGTGAGGCGGATGAGGTGGTGCCCTGGGCGGAGAGCGTCCGGCTGGAGAGGGCGCTGCGTGACAACGGGCTGGCGCAGCATCTGACTTCGCTGTCTGAAAAACAGATTGGACATAAGATCACGCCATCAGCATTGACGGCGCTGGTCAGCTTTTTTAAACAGCAGCTATAAAAATGAGCGGGCGGAGAGTGGATCTGCCGCCCGTAAATTTACCGGCACTTACCAGTGCGCAGACGATTTTTCTGCTGCTCTGGCAGGCGCGTTGACCGGGTTCTTTTGTGGCGCATCCAGCCGATTAATGTAGATATAACCCGATGCCGCTTCGCTGCTGTGACTTCTTATCTGCTGCGCACAGTCAGCATTGCTGGCAAGAGCGGGTGGAGACAGGAAGAGACCCAGTAAAGTGGCGATGACGAACGTTTTCATGCCCGACTCCTCACTTCAGGGAACACACTCTGTTAGACGCCGATAAGCCAAACCGTAACGTCTGCATTAAGTTTAGCGACTGTGCACATTATCGCCAGATCGTCCGCCTGAAGCTCTTTATCAGCTTTTTTGAACCTTTCCCGCTTAACGCGCTGTATTCACATGATTAGCACGAAAAGCTACCGTATATGGCACGCCGGATGGCATTTGTTGAAATGTGCGCTTGAGTTTAGCCGTCGCCGCCAGTATGATTACGCGTCAATTTTTCAGCCGCATTCTCAGGCTGTGTCCCACAAACGCTCGTCACAACGAACCTTTGTGGGACACAGCCTATAACGTTCCTTGCTTCCATGGGCCGCGGTTGACCCCGACAGGAGGCTGAATAATCCGTAAGGAGCAATTTCGATGCGTCATTACGAAATCGTATTTATGGTTCATCCTGACCAGAGCGAACAGGTTCCTGGCATGATCGAGCGTTACACTGGTGCTATCACTGGTGCAGAAGGCACGATTCACCGTCTGGAAGACTGGGGCCGCCGTCAGCTGGCTTACCCGATCAATAAACTGCACAAAGCGCATTACGTTCTGATGAACGTTGAAGCGCCGCAGGAAGCGATCGATGAGCTGGAAACGAACTTCCGCTTCAACGACGCCGTTATCCGTAGCATGGTTATGCGCGTTAAAAACGCGGTAACTGAAGCATCGCCGATGGTTAAAGCGAAAGATGAGCGTCGTGATCGTCGCGAAGATTTTGCTAACGAATCCGCTGATGAGTCAGATGCTGGGGATTCTGAAGAGTAATCCATCGTGACGGTCAATCGACTTCGCCTGTCTGGCACTGTGTGCAAGACACCGGTTCGAAGAGTTAGCCCGTCAGGAATTCCTCACTGTCAGTTTGTGCTTGAGCACCGCTCAGTGCAGGAGGAGGCCGGGTTTCACCGGCAAGCCTGGTGTCGTATGCCTGTTATTATTAGCGGCAGCGCCCATCAGGTGATTACTCAACATATAACGGTCGGCACGCAACTCACACTCGACGGTTTCATTAGTTGCCATCAGGCACGAAATGGCCAGAGCAAAGTGGTGTTCCATGCCGAGCAGATTGAATTGATAGATTCTGGAGACTAGCCTAATGGCACGTTATTTCCGTCGTCGCAAGTTCTGCCGTTTCACCGCGGAAGGCGTTGTTGAGATCGATTACAAAGACATCGCAACGTTGAAAAACTACATTACCGAAAGCGGTAAAATTGTCCCGAGCCGTATCACCGGTACTCGTGCAAAATACCAGCGTCAGTTGGCTCGCTGCATCAAGCGTGCGCGTTACCTGTCTCTGCTGCCGTACACTGATCGTCATCAGTAATCGGCAACTGTCCATTAACGACTTTAAGAGGATAAGGTAATGCAAGTTATTCTGCTTGATAAAGTAGCAAACCTTGGCACCCTGGGTGATCAGGTTAACGTTAAAGCGGGCTACGCTCGTAACTTCCTGGTACCACAGGGCAAAGCTGTTCCTGCTACCAAGAAAAACGTTGAGTTCTTCGAAGCACGCCGTGCTGAACTGGAAGCCAAACTGGCTGACGTTCAGTCTGCAGCAACTGCACGCGCTGAGAAAATCAATGAACTGGGCACTGTAACCATCACGTCTAAAGCGGGCGATGAAGGTAAACTGTTCGGTTCAATCGGTGCCCGCGACATCGCTGATGCAGTGACTGCAGCTGGCGTTGAAGTGGCTAAGAGCGAAGTTCGTCTGCCGAACGGCGTTCTGCGCACTACCGGTGAGCATGAAGTAAGCTTCCAGGTTCACAGCGAAGTATTCGCGAAACTGAACGTGAAAGTAGTTGCTGGTTAATCTTTATTAACTGAGCACGACACAAACGCCGGCCCTGTGCCGGCGTTTTTGTTTTTGTGCCTTTCAATCGCCGCTGTTCGCGTTACTGCGCGCGAATAAAGCTGCCGTCTGGCTGACGTGTAAACAGCACCGGACCGTTTGCGCCCTCCACCGTCAGACCTGTTACAGCCCCCTGCGCATCCTGACGGATTTTCACCTGCTGACCACTTTTCAGTGAGCTGAGTGGCTGATCGCTGCCTTCCACCCGCGCCATCGCAAACACATCATTGACCGGCAGACTATTATCACGAAACAGCTGCGCCAGCGTCTGACCGGAAGCGATGGTCAGATTGCGCCACTCGCCCTGAGAATCGGCTTTTGGCGTCTGCTGAGACGGTGGGGATGACGGCTGGCGGCTACTGTTGTTCTCATAAATATCCGCCTGCATCGGCACCTCTTTCTCCGTCTGGGGTGCGACCGGCTGCTCGACCGGATAGCGCAGCGTGCTGGCGGGCCAGAGAAACGCCACCAGCATCACCAGCAGTGCGGCCACAATGCCACGGCGGTGCAGCGCAGGCAGCGGGTCCATCCAGCGAATGTGGTCGGTAAAATGCCAGATACGCTGAAGCCATGTCGGCAGGCGGGATGACGTGTCTGAAGCCATTCGGGGTTCCTCCTCTCCGGCAGGCTGCTTTAGCCTGCGTGCGGCCAGCCAGGTCTGCAGCCGGGATACAAGATGTTTTGCACGCATCCTGCGGCGTCGTGGGGCTATCTGGCCCATGTTTGCTCTCTTATTCGTGTGCTACAGAGGGGGTGATCCCCCCCGATAGTTATAGTATGGGCAATACCGGCGCGAAGTGCCTGCCAGCATTGATAAAATTGACGGCTCTATTGTTTCTCTTTCCCCGGCAAAAGTCATCTGCGATGCAGGGCATTTTACGCCAGCGGCCTGCGCTGCTATGCTGCCCGTTCGAATTTATCCGAGAGTGAAAGGAACGAAGATGACTACCCCTTCTTTCGACAGCGTCGAAGCACAAGCAAGTTACGGTATTGGTTTACAGGTTGGCCAGCAGTTGCTGGAATCTGGTCTGCAGGGTCTGCAACCAGAAGCACTGCTCGCGGGTCTGCGCGACGCGCTGGAAGGGAACTCGCCGGCCGTACCGGTTGATGTGGTTCATCGCGCACTGCGTGAAGTGCATGAACGCGCTGAAGGCGTGCGTCGTGAACGCACCGAAGCCATGGCCGCAGAAGGTCAGGCGTTCCTGCAGGAACATGCGCAGCGTGAAGGCGTGAGCAGCACCGAATCAGGCCTGCAGTTCAGCGTGATTACGCAGGGCGAGGGTCCAATCCCATCACGTCAGGATCGCGTACGCGTTCACTACACCGGTAAACTGATCGACGGCAGCGTATTCGACAGCTCTGTTGCCCGTGGCGAACCGGCGGAATTCCCGGTAAGCGGCGTAATTCCAGGCTGGATTGAAGCGCTGACCCTGATGCCGGTTGGCTCAAAATGGGAACTGGTGATCCCACAGAACCTCGCGTATGGCGAGCGCGGTGCGGGTGCCTCTATCCCACCATTCAGCACCCTGATCTTCGAAGTCGAACTGCTGGAAATTCTGTAATTCCGGACGCTGCAACCCCCCCGGTTGCAGCGTTTTCTTCCGCCTTATTTCTGCTGTAAATTTACCTGCCACAGAGCAAAGCCGATCGCATCTGTCCCTTTGGGCTGAAGCGGATATTGCGCATGCTGCTTAATAAATCCGGTCGCTTTATCACCCGGTGCCGTTTCAAACTGAATGTCGAGCGGGGTGGATGAGGTAATCGGTGCCAGCCGCCAGTTATTGTCCGCCTTCGGCTGAACTTCACCGTGCGCTTTGGTTTCCGCGCTGATATAGGCTGCAACCACGGAACGGTTCTCATCCGGTGAGGCAAAGGCGATGTATTTATCTCCGGTGCCGGCAAACTTGCCGCCGTAAGCGCGATAGTTATTGGTCGCCACCAGGAAGGTCGCCTGTGGATCGACGGGTTTACCCTGCCAGCTAAGCTGACGGATACGTGAGGCCTCAGGATGGATCAACTGACACTCTGCGTCGTAGCGCGCGGGCTGGGTCACATCAATCTGATAATTAACCCCGTCAATCACATCAAAGTTATAGGTGCGGAAATCCCAGTTGATCAGCGACTGCGTTTTCGTGCTGTGGGGATCGATCTGATTAAACTGGCCCGCTGAGCACTCCAGCCACTCTTTTACCTGCGCACCGGTGACTTTCATGACCACCAGGGTATTGGGATAGAGATAGAGATCGGCCGCGTTACGGAAGGTCAGCGCGCCTTTCTCCACTTCGACATAGCTGGCCGGATCGTTTTTACGTCCGCCCGCTTTAAACGGCGCAGCAGCAGAGAGCACCGGCAGGCGGCCCAGATCCGGATCGCCCTGAATGAAATGCTCTACGTAGGCGCGCTGGGCATTATTGACGATCTGTACCGTCGGATCGTCCTGTACCAGCGACAGGTAGCTGTACATCACATCGGCGGACTTTCCGATGGGCTTCGCCACAAACTCTCGCGTGGCGCGGTGATCGTCAGCCAGTACCTTCACCAGCGCCGGATCCTCTGCCGCCAGCGATTTCTTCGCTGCGGTATCGTAGATGGGCCGCGCCTGTGCTTTGCCGCTGCTCACCTGCCAGCGTCCGCCCTCATTGTTCAGCACCAGGTCGACCACGCCAAGATGATCGCCCCACATGCCGGGCATCACCGCCGGAATACCGTTCAGGGTGCCGTTGGCGATATCTGCACCCTTGATGTCAGCAAACTCCTTGCCGGGGAAGACCGCATGCGCATGACCAAACAGGATGGCGTTAATGCCTTCCACCTGGCTGAGATAGTAAACCGAGTTCTCCGCCATCGTGTGATACGGCTCGCTGCTCAGGCCGGAGTGGGGAATAGCGATAATCAGATCGGCGCCCTGCGCGCGCATCTCAGGCACGTAGCGGCGAGCCGTTTCGGTGATGTCATCGACGCGTACCTTGCCCTGCAGGTTGGCTTTATCCCACACCATGATCTGCGGCGGCACAAAGCCGATATAACCTATCTTCAGGGTCTGCGTTTTGCCCTCACGATCAACCACCGTAGTGGATTTGATGAGATATGGGGTAAACAGCGGTTTGCCGCTCTTCACATCAATCACGTTGGCGTTCACATAGGGAAAGCGTGCGCCCGCCAGCGCTTTTTTCAGGTAGGGCAGGCCATAATTAAATTCATGATTACCGAGGTTACCGACGCTGTAATCCAGCGTGTTGAGCGCCTTGTAGACCGGATGGATCTCGCCCTCATGTAATCCTTTGGCCGCCATGTAGTCACCCAGCGGGCTGCCCTGAATGATGTCGCCGTTATCGACCAGCAGGCTGTTTTTCACTTCCTGGCGTGCGGCGTGGATCAGCGTGGCGGTTCGCACCAGACCAAACTTCTCGGTTGGCGTGTCTTTGTAATAGTCGAAATCCATCATATTGCTGTGCAGATCGGTGGTTTCCAGTATCCGCAAATCCACCGTCGCCGCCTGGGTGGCGACGGAAACGCTCAGTGCCAGTAACATCATTCCGGGCTTAAACATGCTTGCTCCTGCTGCAAAATAAATAAGGATCTCAAAATAATGTAAAAGCATGACAGATAGTCATTTTAAATCGTGATGGGTATAACGTTTTAGCGCATCGGTCAGCGACGGATTCTTAAACGATGGAGGCGTAGCGGCACAGGCGTGGCGATAAATGGGTAACTATGATATTGATATATCTATAAATTGAATCGCCGGAGTGCCTGTAAATGGGTACTTCAGGCGGAACTGCTAAAATGTCACTATCTGACGATGAGCTGATCCGGCAGCAGACAGACACAATGAGGTGAAAAATGTTAGAGCAAATCTGCCAACTGGCACGCGAAGCAGGCGACGCGATTATGCAGGTCTATAACGGTGCCGCGCCGCTTGACGTTTCTCACAAATCGGATGATTCGCCGGTGACTGCCGCGGATATCGCTGCACACGAGGTGATCCTCGCTGGCCTCAAAAAGTTAACGCCTGATCTTCCCGTGCTGTCAGAAGAAGATCCGCCAGCCTGGGAGGTGCGTCAGCACTGGCAGCGCTACTGGCTGGTCGATCCGCTGGATGGCACCAAAGAGTTCATCAAGCGTAACGGCGAATTTACCGTTAATATTGCGCTAATCGAAGCGGGCAAGCCGGTAATGGGCGTAGTCTATGCGCCGGTGCTGGGCGTGATGTATTCCGCTGCAGACGGCAAAGCGTGGAAAGAGGAGGGCGGTCAGCGTGAACAGATTCATGTCCGTGATGCGCGACCTCCGCTGGTGGTGGTAAGTCGTTCACATGGCGACGACGATGAGATGAAAGAGTACCTGAAGCAGTTAGGTGAACATCAGACCGTCGCGACCGGATCCTCACTGAAATTCTGCCTGGTGGCAGAAGGAAAAGCGCAGCTCTATCCCCGTTTCGGACCCACCAACATCTGGGATACCGGCGCGGGTCATGCCGTGGCGATGGCGGCGGGCGCGCATGTGCACGACTGGCAGGGTAAAACTCTGGACTACGCGCCGCGCGAATCCTTCCTTAATCCTGGCTTCCGCGTATCACTGTTTTAACGCTGTCTGAGCGCTCAGCCTGCTGAAGGCTGAAACCCCGGCGGGCGATGCTCTTCCCACCGGGGCTTCAGCGATTAATCCTTCAGCAGGGAGGTGACCAGCGTAATCACTTTTGTCACTTCATCCTGCGTCAGCGATCCATCCTTCACAAATTTCACCTTACCCTGCTTATCCAGCACCACAATGGCGGAACCGCCCGGCTGTAACTGCCAGGCATGCTGCACATTGCCCTTGCTGTCGACAACAAACTGCGACCACGGATATTGCTGCTTGTTAGTCTCGACGCTGCTGCGCACAAACATGCCCGTACCGGGAATGGCATCATCTGTATTCACGATGGTGGTGGTCTGATAGCGATCATGCGGCAGCTTCGCGGCCTTAATCGCCTCGATCAATGCGGCATTCATTTCTTTAGCGGATGAGCGACCCGCGATGTGCTGAACCACGCGAACTTTTCCGCCGAGCTGCGCGCTATTCCAGTTTTTGTAGCTAAACTTATCCTGCTGCAATAACAGCTCGCCTTTGTCGTTCACGCCAACGGCCGGTACCCGCATATCCTGCCTGAGGTCATGAGCCATCACGCTTGCCGGTATCAGTAAAGACAACGCTACAGCTGCCAGAATTATTCGCATTGCTATTTCCTTGAGTGATCAGACCAGTTAGTCATTTTACTGCAATAGTAAGCAGGGATGATGCGCCTGTCCTGGAAAGGTGTCAGGTTTGTTATGGCCGCCACAATTCCTTAACCAACGAAGGTTTATACTGTGTTGTGTGAGCCTGATAACAGAGTGTTCTGTAATGATGTGTCAATTCAGTAAAAAAAATCACTTTTAGGAACATTAGTAGGTTTGAGTGTTCTATAGTTATCGCGAATTCGCGCTTCATGGGCTGGAACCAAATTTGGAAACGGCGAAGCGTGCTTAAAAATGTACAGGAGTTAGTCAGTATGAAGATCTTCCAGCGCTATAATCCGCTACAAATAGCGAAATATGTAAAAACGCTGTTCAAAGGAAGGTTGTATATCAAGGACGTCGGCGCGTTCGAGTTCGACAAAGGGAAAGTATTAATCCCGCGCGTCAAAGACAAACAGCACCTGAGCGTGATGTCAGAAATTAACCGCCAGGTCGTTCGTCTCAAACTTGAGTTCAACTAATCATAAGGGCGCCGATGGCGCCCTTAGTGTCTGGCCAGTCAGGCCATTTTATTTGTCACTCTGAACCTGAGCAGTGCCAACAATTCTCACAGACTACGTCACATTCCGGTTGTTCCGCGCTGTCCATGTCCAGACTGCTGGTCATTCTACTCTTCTTCGCTTTTTGTCATGCTCAGCACCGGCGGTCGTTCATCGATGCGGGTGACCAGCAACTGATCGATGCGATAGCTATCAATATCCACTACCTCGAACTTGTAGCCAGCAAACTTCACAAAATCGGTACGCTTCGGAATCTTACGCAACATATACATCATAAAGCCGCCGATGGTTTCGTAGTTGCCTGACTGCGGGAAATCATCAATGTCCAGCACGCGCATCACGTCATCAATCGGCGTACCGCCTTCAACCAGCCATGAATTCTCATCGCGCGCCACAATCTGCTCTTCCATACCCTGGCCAACCAGATCGCCCATCAGCGTGGTCATTACATCATTCAGGGTAATAATGCCCACAACCAGCGCATATTCGTTCATGATCACCGCGAAATCTTCTCCGGCGGTTTTAAAACTTTCCAGTGCTTCAGAGAGGGTCAGCGTGTCCGGCACGATCAGCGCCGAGCGAATCTGCAGGCCGCTGTTCAGCGCCATGCTCTGATTACCCAGCACGCGCAGCAGCAGCTCTTTGGAGTCGACATAGCCGACGATATGGTCGATATCGCCGCTGCAGACCAGAAACTTCGAGTGAGGATGCTGGGCGATTTTGGTTTTGAGGCTGGTCTCATCTTCGTGCAGATCAAACCAGACAATATTCTCACGTGAGGTCATGGAGGAGGGAACAGTACGTGACTCCAGCTCAAACACGTTTTCAATCAGCTCGTGCTCCTGCTTACGCAGCACGCCAGCCAGCGCACCCGCTTCAACCACCGCGTAGATGTCGTCGGAGGTGATGTCATCTTTACGCACCATCGGCAGCTTGAAAATACGGAAGAAGACGTTAGCCAGGCCATTAAACAGAAACACCAACGGACGCATTATCAGCAGGCAGAAACGCATCGGGTTGATGATGCGCAGCGCGATGGTTTCCGGTGCGACCATGCCGACCCGCTTTGGGGTTAAGTCAGCAAACAGGATAAACAGGCTGGTGACGATGGTGAAGGAGCAGATAAAGCTGAGCTGCTCCGCCAGTTCCGGCGAGACAAACCGGTTAAACAGGCCGCTGAAAACCGGCGAAAACGCCGCATCGCCAACAATACCCCCCAGGATGGCGACGGCGTTGAGGCCAATCTGCACCACGGTGAAGAACATGCCCGGCGTTTCCTGCATTTTCAGCACGCGCTGCGCATTTACGTTGCCTTCATCGGCCAGCAGTTTCAGTTTGATCTTACGGGCGGCCGCCAGCGAGATCTCCGACAGAGAGAAAAAGGCACTGATTACGATCAGTAACAGAATGACAAGTAAGCTATCTAACATATGAGATCCAAAGGGTTATCCACTTGTCATTTTTGGCCTGGGCAGCGTGGGTAAGCGCAAACAGAGTTGGTTTATCCGTGAAACAAAGCTATCCGTGCCAAAAATGTCTGCGCCAGTTCGACAACAAACGACATGTCGGGGCAGAAATGAAAACAGGCGGCATGCCTGTGGTGGCCGATTATAGCAGGAGCGCTCATTGCGCCGCCAGAGGGCAAACCGCTGCTTAAGGGCGCATTAGCAGCCAGAGCGGCCGGTTACAGACTCGGATTTATCTGAGTGAGTCATATCGGACTGATCATTCCGACCCGCAGGAGTTGTATCGCTCACCCCATTTACCGACAATAGCCCCGTTATTTGACTTAGATGTCAGAGTTGCTCCTCCGTTTGCCATAAAGTGCGGCTATGATGAGGATGTTGCCGTTGCGGTAGTGCGGGCAAAGAAGATTAATAAGCGCCCCGCGGAAAAGGGGCCGGCATGATTAACAGGAGTACAGGTGCCACGATTTTATGTTTATTGCATGGCTGGCCTGCTGCTTGCCGCGCCCGCCCTTGAGGCGGCGACAGTGCGATTACAGGTAGACGGCTTATCCGGGGATCTGCAAAAGAATGTCAGAGCGCGTCTGTCCACCATCGGCAGCGATGAGGTCTCTAATGATGGCCGCTTTCGCGCGCGCGTTTCTGTTGCGATAAAAGAGGGGCTGCGCGCGCTCGGTTATTACGAGCCCACCATCGATTTCGAATCCCGCCCCGCGCCTGCGCAGGGTGGACGACCGGTATTAGTGGCACACGTAACGCCTGGTGAACCGGTAAAAATCGGCGGCAGCACGATTGTGGTCGAAGGCGATGCGCGCAATGACGCGGATTACAAAGCCTGGGTGAAGCAGGGACGCCCTGAAGTGGGCAGCCAGCTTAACCACGGGCAATATGACAAATTCAAAAGCGGCTTCTCTAATCTCGCACTGCGTAACGGCTATTTCGACGGCACGTTTAAAAAAAGCCAGCTTGGTGTCTCGGTGGAGCGGCGTGAAGCGTTCTGGGATATCGACTACGACAGTGGCGAACGCTATCGCTTTGGCGACGTCACTTTCCAGGGATCGCAAATTCGCGAAGAGTACCTGCAAAACCTGGTGCCGTTTAAAGAGGGGGACTACTACAGCTCCCGCGATTTAGCCGAGCTGAATCGCCGCCTCTCCGCCACCGGCTGGTTTAATTCGGTGGTGGTCGCGCCGGAATTCAGCAAGGGACGACAGACCAAAGTGCTGCCGCTGAGCGCAGTAATGTCACCCCGCACCGAAAACACCATTGAAACCGGCGTCGGCTATTCCACAGACGTCGGTCCGCGCCTGAAAGGGACCTGGAAAAAACCGTGGATCAACGACAGCGGTCACAGCCTGGCGGCCAGCGCCTACGTTTCCGCGCCGGAACAGCAGGTCGATCTCAGCTACAAAGTGCCGCTGCTGAAAAGCCCGCTTGAGCAGTACTACACCTTCTCCGGCGGTCTGAAGCGCACCGACCTCAACGACACCAAAGCGGATACCACTACGCTTGCGATGTCGCGCAACTGGGACAGCAGCAGCGGCTGGCAGAAGGCGGTCAACCTGCGCTGGAGCCTGGATCACTTTACTCAGGGCAGCGTGACCAACACCACTATGCTGCTCTATCCCGGCGTCAGCGTAAACCGTACCCGTTCCCGTGGCGGCCTGATGCCGACATGGGGCGATTCACAGCGCTATTCGGCAGACGTCTCTGATACCACATGGGGTTCAGACGTCGACTTCCTGATCCTGCAGGCGCAAAACGTCTGGATCCGTACCCTTGGCGACAGTCATCGCTTTGTGGCGCGCGGCAATCTGGGCTGGATCGAAACCAACGACTTCGAAAAAGTGCCGCCGGATCTGCGCTTCTTTGCCGGTGGTGACCGCAGTATTCGTGGCTACAAATACAAAAATATTTCACCGCGCGATGATGACGGCAAACTCACCGGTGCGTCAAAACTCGCCACCGGATCGCTGGAATATCAGTACAACGTCACCGGGAAATGGTGGGGCGCGGTGTTTGTCGACTCGGGCGAAGCGGTTAACGACATCAAGCAAAGTAACGTCAAAACCGGTGCGGGCGTCGGCGTGCGCTGGTCTTCACCGGTTGGCCCAATCAAATTTGATATCGCCAGACCCATCGGGGATGACGAAGAGCATGGATTACAATTTTACGTAGGGCTGGGGCCAGAACTATGAAGCTGTGGAAAAAGGTCCTGATCGGCATTCTGATCTTTCTGGTCGTGCTGTTGGGTGGGGTGGCATTTTTAATCGGTACCACGCCTGGGCTGCATTTAGTGCTGAAAGGTGCGTCGCGCTGGGTGCCGGGCCTGTCAATCAAGCAGGTCGATGGGGGCTGGCGTAACCTGACCCTTAACGGTCTGCGTTACGAAATGCCCGGGGTCAGCGTCGATGCCGGGCAAATTCATCTGGCGGTGGATCTCAACTGCCTGCTGCACTCCTCCGTGTGCGTTAACGATGTCTCCCTGCGCGATATCAGCGTGGTGGTCGACAGCAAGAAAATGACGCCAGCGGCACCAGCGCCGGAAGAGGAGAGTGGCAACTCTAACCTCAGCACGCCATACCCCATCACGCTGCGTCACTTTGGCCTGCACAATATCAATGTCAAAGTTGATGACACCGCAATATCGCTGCTCGACTTCACCACCGGCCTGCAGTGGCAGGATCGTGCGCTGACGCTGAACCCGACCCATATTCAAAGCCTGCTGATTGCGCTGCCGAAAGCGGCGAAAGTGGTCAATGACGAGGTGGTAGAACCGAAAGTCCAGCAGCCACATCCCGCTGAAAAACCGCTGGGTGAAACGCTGCAGGCGATGTTTGCGCAACCCCTTCTGCCTGCGATGCCTGATTTCCGTCTGCCGCTGGATATTGAGGTGCAGCAGATTCTGGGTGAACAGCTGCGCATTACCGGCGACACCGATATTTCCGTCAGCCGGTTGCTGCTGAAAGCCAGAACCGCCGATCGTCAGATGCAGCTCAGCACGCTGGAGGTGGACTCGAACCTCGGCAACCTGAAGGGTAGCGGTCAGGCGACGCTGGCGGATAACTGGCCAGTCGATTTCTCCCTTAACGGCACAGTGAATACCGATCCGATTAAAGGCGAAAAGCTCGCGCTGAAACTTAATGGCGCGATGCGCGACGAGCTGAAGATGGGGCTGAACCTCTCCGGTCCGGTGAATGCGCAGCTGGACGCCACGACCCAGCTGGCGGTGGCGGGACTGCCGCTGTCACTGAAGCTGACCAGTCCGCAGTTACGCTGGCCGCTGACCGGTCCGGTAGCGTATCAGGCGGATAACCTGGACTATCAGTTCAAAGGCAAAGCCACCGACTATGTGATGTCGCTGCAGACTGCCGTGAAGGGTGAATCTGTACCACCGGCGACGATCTCGCTGACGGGTAAAGGCAACGTTGAGCAGTTCAGCCTCGACCGCCTGCGCGTGGCTGCGCTGCAGGGCAACATCGATCTCACCGCGCTGGTGGACTGGAGCAAGGCGATAAGCTGGCGCAGTGAGCTGACGCTGGCGGGAATCAATACCGCTAAACAGTATCCCGACTGGCCAGCACGGCTGGATGGCAAAATCACCACCCGCGGCAGTTTGTATGGCGGCAGCTGGCAACTGAGCGTGCCGCAGCTACAGCTGAAAGGCAATGTGAAACAGAATGCCGTGACCGCTGATGGCTCCCTGACCGGTAACAGCTACAACCAGTGGACGGTGCCGGGCATTAAGCTGGCGCTGGGACGCAACCATCTGGATGTTAAAGGGGCGCTGGGCGACAGCCTGGATCTCGATGCCAGCATCGACGCGCCCCAGCTCGACAATGCGCTGCCGGGTCTGGGCGGCGTCATCAACGGCACAATAAAAGCGCGGGGCACCCTGAAGGCACCGCAGCTGCTGGCCGATCTTAATGCCCGTGGTCTGCGCTGGCAGCAGATGCAGATCAATCGCGTCACCCTGAATGGCGACGTCCGTTCCGGCGAGCAGGTGGCGGGTAAACTGCAACTGCGCGTCGAGCAGCTGAAGCAGGATGCGCTGAACATCAGCCTGCTGACGCTGAACGCGGACGGCAATGAGCATCAGCATCAGCTGAAGCTCAATGTGCAGGGCAAACCGGTCTCTGGCCAGCTGGCGCTGAACGGCAGCTTTGATCGCCAGACGGAGCGCTGGAAAGGGTCGCTGAACGACACCCACTTTGATACGCCAGTCGGTGAGTGGCGTCTGACCCGCGCCATGGCCATCGACTATCTGAACAGCCGCCAGACGGCCACCATCGGCCCACACTGCTGGCAGAACCCCAATGCGCAAATTTGTGTGCCGGAGCCGGTTGAAGCGGGCCCGGCAGGCAAGGCGCATGTGGTGCTGAATCGCTTTGACCTGGCGATGGTGAAGCCGTTTATGCCGGATGCGACTCAGCTTAGCGGCCTGTTCAGCGGCGACGTGCGCGTCAACTGGACTGCCGATGGCAGCCTGCCGACCGGTACCGTGGCGCTGAAGGGCAACGGCGTGAAAGTGGTGCAGGATGTGCAGGGCAACAATCTGCCGATCGCCTTTGACACGCTGAACCTCAATGCCGCGCTGCGAAACGGACGCGCCCAGCTCGACTGGCTGATCCGCATCGCCAATAACGGTCAGCTGGATGGCAACGTGCAGATCGACGATCCGCAAAACCGTCGCACGCTGGGCGGTAACGTCAACATCCGCAATGTCTCGCTGGCGATGCTCAATCCGGCACTGATGCAGGGCGAGAAGATCAAAGGCAGCCTGAACAGCAGCCTGCGCCTGGGCGGCAGCGTGCAGCAGCCGCAGGTATTTGGTCAGCTTGGCCTGACGGGTGTGGATGTGGATGGCAACTTTATGCCGGTTGACCTGACCAGTGCCAACCTGAATCTGGTGTTTAACGGCATGAGCTCCACCCTGAACGGGCTGGTGCAGACCGGGCAGGGCAATATCAACCTCAGCGGTAACGCAGACTGGAGCCAGCTCGACAACTGGCGTGCGCGCATTGCGGCACAGGGCAGCCGGGTTCGCGTGACCGTGCCGCCGATGGTGCGCATGGATGTCTCGCCGGATCTGGTGTTTGAAGCGACGCCAGCGGCCTTTAACCTTGATGGCCGGGTCGATATTCCATGGGCGCGCATCACGGTGCAGGAAGTGCCGGAAAGCGCCACTGGCGTTTCGTCGGATGAGGTGTTGCTGGATAAACAGCTGAAGCCGATTGCACCGCAAACCGCCGCGATTCCGATTAACAGCAATCTGGTGATCCACGTCGGCAACGATGTGCGACTCTCTGCGTTTGGCCTGAAAGCGAAGCTGAATGGCGATCTGAAAATGGTGCAGGATAAGTCAGGACTCGGCCTGAACGGTCAGATCAACATTCCGTCCGGTCGCTTCCACGCTTATGGTCAGGATCTGATCGTGCGTAAAGGCGAGCTGCAGTTTGCCGGTCCGCCGGATCAGCCTTACGTCAACCTGGAAGCCATCCGTAACCCGGATGCCACCGAAGATGGCGTCACCGCGGGTCTGCGCGTCACTGGCCTGGCGGATGAGCCAAAAGCGGAAGTCTTCTCCGATCCGGCGATGTCGCAACAGGAAGCGCTTTCCTATCTGCTGCGCGGTCAGGGATTGGGCAGCGACGGCGACAGTAACGCCCTCACTTCAGCACTTGTTGGCTTAGGGGTTGCACAAAGTGGGCAGGTTGTGGGTAAAATCGGGGAGACATTCGGTGTCAGCAATCTCGCTGTTGATACTGCCGGTGTTGGCGACAGCCAGCAGGTGCAGGTCAGCGGCTATGTGCTACCGGGTCTGCAGGTAAAATACGGTGTTGGCATATTTGATTCACTGGCGACGTTAACCTTGCGTTACCGCCTGATGCCTAAACTCTATCTGGAAGCCGTGTCCGGTGTGGATCAGGCTCTCGATTTGCTCTATCAGTTTGAGTTTTAGCAATGCGAATAATTGTCTACGGCAGTTTACGGCGCAAACAGGGAAACAGTCACTGGATGACGAATGCGCAGTGGCTGGGTGATCACCAGATTGAAGGCTTTGAGCTTTACAGTCTGGGCCATTATCCCGGCGTGATTGAGGGCAATGGAGCGGTACATTGTGAGGTGTACCGCATTGATGCCTCAACCCTTGCGGAGCTGGATGCGCTTCGCACCAAAGGGGGAGAGTACAAACGTTATCTGACTCAGACGCCGTTTGGCAGTGCATGGCTTTATGTCTATCAACGCTCAGTGGCAGGACGCCAGCGCATCATGAGTGGTGACTGGCTGAAGCGCGATGAGGAGCCAGAGGCCTGAACAAAAACACCGTCCATCCGGACGGTGTTTTTTTTTCGACTCACAAACCGGCAGCAGAATTACTTCTTCTGTGCGCGCTCGTAAGAGGAGATGATTTCAGCTTTAGCGGCTTCGGCATTATCCCAGCCATCCACTTTCACCCATTTGCCTTTTTCCAGATCTTTGTAGTGCTCAAAGAAGTGGGTGATCTGTGCACGCAGCAGTTCTGGCAGGTCGTTCACATCTTTGATGTGATCGTACTCTTTAGAGAGTTTGGTGTGCGGAACGGCAACCAGTTTGGCATCTTCGCCAGACTCGTCGGTCATTTTCAGCACGCCAACCGGACGGCAGCGGATCACTGAGCCTGGAACCAGTGGATACGGGGTCGGAACCAGTACGTCAACCGGATCACCATCCAGAGAAAGGGTATGGTTGATGTAGCCGTAGTTGCACGGATAGAACATGGCGGTAGACATGAAACGGTCTACAAACAGGGCACCAGACTCTTTATCAACTTCATATTTGATCGGATCAGCATTCGCTGGGATCTCAATGACAACGTAGATATCTTCTGGCAGGTCTTTACCTGCTGGCACCTGGTTCAAACTCATCTGGCATTCCTTCAGTAGTCGTATGTTGAGTGTCGGCTATTATAGCCAACTGACTCTGAAAGTATGCCCCCTTTTTGGCGTTTCGGAATGCGCCCAAACGCTACTTAGCCGCCACAAACAGCGAAACAATGCCTGCGGCAATCAGTGGTCCTACCGGCACCCCTCGGAAGAACGCCACGCCAATCACTGTACCAATCAGCAGACCACCAATCACCGAAGGCTGGACGCTCATAAAGTTCACGCCACGGCCGCCCAGCCAGGCGACAAAGATCCCCACCAGAATCGCCACAATCGACTTCCAGTTAGCAAACGACTTGATCAGCGCAGAGGCGGGCAGTGAGCCGCTTGCCAGCGGGGCCATCACCGCCACGGTAAGAATAATGATGCCTAAGGTAATGCCCTGTTTTTCTACGTAGGGGAAGAACTGAGCCAGCGGGGTAATTTTAATCGCCAGCAGCACCAGAATTGAAATTGTGACCGCGTTGTTGTGAACGAAATAACTCAGCACGGCAAGGCAAATCAGAATGATGGTCGAGGCGTAAGCAGCCATGGTTTCTCCCTGAAGGTTAATGAGCGCGCTGACTTCAGCCAGCGCAAAAACCGGTTATCGATCAGCAGTCATCGGGGTTAGCACAGCTGCCTTTACCAAGTGACTGCAACATCAGTGCCTGATTGCGCACCAGGCTCAGGCTCTGAGCGCTCAGCGCCACGCTGCCCAGCGAGCCTTGTGAACTGAGCTGGCTGCGGCTCGCCTCAAGCCAGCTGTCGCGGTAGCTCATCCAGGCGCGTTGCGCGGCACGCAGTTTGTTTTTAGGTTCGCCGGAGAGGGTTTTCATCAGTTTGTTGTACTGCTTATTCATCTCCTGATCCCAGGCCCGATTGGCCGCAGCGTAGCACTGGTTCATGGCAAGGGTAGTCGAGGCGTCATTGAGGCAGCGATCGGGCGAGGCGTCTGTCGGCAGATCCTCTGCCAGCACCGCTGTGCTGAGGCACAGCAGCATCAGAAGTAATCCTGGTTTCATTCTTTTCTCCGGATAACGGATAAGCGGCGATTAGCTTGATGGATGTTCCCGTGATGATCAAGTTGTTAACACTAATCAGGGTTAAAGTTTCGCGCCGTTACTGCCGATACTTCATCCGTTTTAGGGCCGCTGGAAAATTTGCCTTTTCACATACACGGAAACTATCTGGATGAAACAGTTATCACTTCGCACGGGGTTGCTGGCATTGCTGGCATTTATGACACTGCTGCTGTTGGCGGTGAGTTTTATGGGTATCGTGGCAATTAACAAAGGGAATCGCTCGCTGGATGTGATCAACCGCATTCAGGGGATCGAGCTGAACAGTCTTTACCAGAGCAATGCCGATCTGATGCGGGCCCGCGCTAACGCCGCGCTGGCGGTGCGTAAAATTGAAATTGGTTTACTGGAAGAGGGGGCGGCAGTAACAAAACTGTCGCAGGCGGATGTGGTCTCATCACAGCAAAGCCTGAAGCGCTTTGTAGACGCCGGAACGGTGACGGCGCACGGCAAAAAGCTGGCTGATGCAGTTTCGGCCAGTTACAAAGCCTATCTCGACCAGGGCATCAAACCGATGATGAACGCCCTGGATAAGCAATATACCGACGAGTATTACCAGTTGCTGGAAGGCAACCTGGCGACGCTGGCAGCCAGCTACAACAAGGCCGTCACGGACTTCAGCCAGCTGGCCGATCAGATCACCCAGGCCCAGCTGGCGCAGGCGGCCTACAACGAAACCAAAATGAAAATCCTGATCGCCGTGGCGGTGGTATTAACACTGCTGCTGCTGGTGCTCGCCTGGCAACTGCTGCGCCGGATGCTGCTGCAGCCGCTGAACCTGGCCATTCTCCATCTTGAGCAGGTCGCGGCGGGCGACCTCTCGCAGGCGCTGCCACCGTCGGGCAACAATGAGCTGGGGCGGCTTAATCATGCGCTCGCCGGGATGCAGCAGTCGTTGCGTACCTCGGTGAGTCAGGTGCGCGAAGCGAGTATGCAGATCGACATCGGCAGCCGTGAACTGGCCGCGGGCAACGTCAATCTGTCGCAGCGTACCGAAGAGTCCGCCGCCTCGCTGGAGCAGACTGCCGCCAGCATGGAGCAGCTCACGGCAACCGTGCGGCTTAACGCCAGCAATGCCCAGCAGGCGCACCAGCTGGCTAACGCGGTCTCTGATACTGCCGATCGCGGCGCGGAGGTGGTCTGCTATGTGATGGAAAAAATGCATGAGATTACCGACAGTGCCAATCGTATCGGCGACATTCTTGGCGTGATTGATGGTATCGCCTTCCAGACCAATATCCTGGCACTCAACGCCGCCGTTGAAGCGGCGCGCGCAGGCGAGCAGGGCCGTGGCTTTGCGGTGGTGGCAAACGAAGTGCGCACGCTGGCACAGCGCAGCGCTAACGCGGCCAAAGAGATCCGTACGCTGATTAGTGATTCACAGTCGCGGGTCAAAGAGGGCAGCGAGATGGCGACGCGGGCCGGGGAAACCATGGATGAGATTTCTGGTGAGGTCATGCGCGTAACGGCACTGATGAAAGAAATCTCGATGGCCTCCGACGAACAGAGCCGTGGCATTGAGCAGGTCAATCTGGCGGTCACACAGATGGATGCGGCGGCGCAGCAGAACGCGGCGCTGGTGGAGCAGGCAACCGCCGCGACCCAGTCGCTGGAAGCGCAGTCCGATCAGCTTCAGGCAACCATGGCGCAGTTCAGGTTGCAGACGGCGTAAAAATGGTGAGCGCATTTATGATGCGCTCATTCTTATTTATCACCTATTTCCCTCAAGCTTGTATAACCGCTATTTTTAGCCTGAATAATTTTTATTTGATAATTTATTAGTTAATATGAATGATAAATGATCAGGGTGAGCTTTCTGGAGCCATAATATGAATTCCACATTTGTTAACGACATCGTTGAACTAGCCGCTATGCTAAAAGAATCACCTCTTTACGTAATGCTGGCTGTTGGGATATTTACCATCCTCTGGATTTTTCTCCGAATTACAAAGGATATTAAATTTGAACATCTGTTTCAGCATACAATTAGTAACAAACTCTGTTTTATAAAGAAAGAGCTTCAGGAGGGGATGATCGATGAACAGCAACAGATTCAGCTCAGGCAGCGTTATGATACCTTATTAAATGAGAAAATATATGGGGTAAAAAATAGTTTTATTCAGCGCGAAGTAATCAAGATTATCTCTGGTTCAAGTGAAATAAAAGATTTTAAATATTTCGCCGGCCACAAGTATGTCCTTAGTGTTGATAGTCAAGGACAGTTATATTTTAACAGAAAAAAGATAAAAGCAAGAATTATTGATGGTGTCGCTCTCCTAATTATCGGTCTTAGTGCGCTGTTTTTGGGGATCATTATAATTAAAGCAAGTCTCATCTTCGGACTATTTGTATGCCTGCTTGGCATAATTATATATTTTTCCGGTTTAGGATATTTCCCTGCCAGCCCGAACATTCGCAAGCGGGCTGAAAAAGAAATAGCCAATTATTACCAGAATCGCGATACGTCAGAGATGTGATATTAGCGAAACAATAAAAAAGCCTGCATTGAGCAGGCTTTTAAAATTTTACCTTACCACTGCCGGATTAACCCTGACGGCAATCCGGGAACTCGGCCAGGAAACGCTCAACGTCGTTCACCATCACCTCGTTACCGCAGTAGAACGGACAGCGCTGGTGCAGCGTGACCGGTGGAATATCCAGAATACGCTTCTGACCGTCGCTGGCTTTACCGCCCGCCTGCTCTGCCAGAAACGCCATCGGGTTGCACTCATACAGCAGACGCAGCTTACCCTGAGGATGGCTGGCGGTGCTTGGGTAGAGGTAGATGCCGCCTTTCAGCAGATTACGATGGAAATCCGCGACCAGCGATCCGATGTAACGTGAGGTATAAGGACGGTGCGTTGGCAGATCCTCTTCCTGACAGAACTTCAGATATTTCTTCACACCCTGCGGGAAACGAATGTAGTTACCTTCGTTAATGGAGTAGGTGTAACCCGTTGGTGGATAGGTCATACGTTCGTGGCTGAGGCAGAATACACCCAGAGACGGATCGTAAGTAAACGCATGCACGCCTGCACCGGTGGTATAAACCATCATGGTGGAGGAGCCGTAAACCACGTAACCGGCAGCGACCTGCTTGTTGCCTGGCTGCATGAAGTCCGCTTCAACAACTGGCGTACCCGGTTCGCTGACGCGGCGGTAGATAGAGAAAATGGTGCCGACGGAAACGTTAACGTCGATGTTAGAAGAACCATCCAGTGGATCCATTAACACCACGTATTTACCGTTTTCTTCACCTTCAAAGATCACAAACTCGTCTTCTTCCTCAGAAGCGATACCGGCGACGATGCCGCGTGCTTTCAGTGCTGCCTTCAGTTTCTCGTTGGCAAACAGATCAAGTTTCATCTGCTGCTCACCCTGAATATTCTCGACGCCGCTGGCACCCAGAATATCCACTAAACCGGCTTTGTTGATATCGCGGTGGATGATTTTGGCACCCAGCTTAATAGCGGAAATCAGCGCTGTCAGTTCACCTGTAGCGTGCGGAAAGTCATGCTGCTTCTCGACGATAAATTCGCCCAACGTTTTCATAACACATTCCCTGAATCTTCGATGGAGTGGCAGCACGCGTAACAGTCTGCCAACGGATGCGTACGCAGTTTAGCCGATTGAACTTCAAAAACCATAGTCCTAATCCGTTTCTTCCATCTGCGAGCGGCGTTACACTGTGCGCCGAACTTTTGAGTAATGGATCACGTAATGCGCATTCACATCCTCGGGATTTGTGGCACTTTTATGGGCGGTCTGGCGATGCTGGCCCGTTCACTTGGTCATCAGGTGACCGGGTCAGACGCCAACGTTTACCCACCTATGAGTACTCTGCTTGAACAGCAAGGTATTGAATTAACAGAAGGTTATGACGCCAGTCAGCTTGACCCGGTGCCTGACCTGGTGATTATCGGCAACGCGATGACGCGGGGTAATCCTTGCGTGGAAGCAGTGCTGGAACGCAACATTCCTTACCTCTCTGGCCCGCAGTGGCTGCACGATTTCGTGCTGCGCGATCGCTGGGTGCTGGCGGTCGCCGGAACCCACGGCAAAACCACCACAGCCGGCATGGCAGCGTGGATTCTCGAGGCCTGCGGCCTTGAGCCAGGCTTTATTATTGGTGGTGTGCCCGGAAACTTCGATGTCTCGGCAAAATTAGGAAAAAGTCCATTCTTCGTGATTGAGGCGGATGAGTACGACTGCGCGTTTTTCGATAAGCGTTCCAAGTTTGTCCATTACTGCCCACGTACGCTGATCCTCAATAATCTTGAGTTTGATCACGCCGATATCTTTGACGATCTGCGGGCGATCCAGAAGCAGTTCCACCACCTGGTGCGGATCGTACCGGGCCAGGGCAAGATCCTGCTGCCGGAACATGATCCTAACCTCAAACAGGTGATGGCGATGGGCTGCTGGAGCGAACAGGAGAACGTCGGCGAGCACGGGCGCTGGCAGGCGAAGAAGCTCATCAATGATGCGTCTCACTGGGAAATCTGGCTCGACGGCGAAAAAGTCGGGGAAGTGAACTGGGCGCTGGTGGGTGAACACAATATGCACAACGGGCTGATGGCGATCGCTGCCGCGCGCCATGTGGGTGTGAAGCCGGAAGATGCAGGCCAGGCGCTGAACAGCTTTATCAATGCGCGTCGACGGCTGGAGCTGCGCGGCGAAGTGAACAGCATCAAAGTCTATGATGACTTCGCCCACCATCCGACCGCGATTCTGGCGACGCTGGCTGCCCTGCGTAGCAAAGTTGGCGGCAGAGCGCGTATCCTGGCTGTGTTGGAGCCACGCTCTAATACCATGAAGATGGGCGTCAGCAAGAACGATCTGGCACCGTCGCTGGCGCGTGCTGATGAGGTCTTTCTGTTCCAGCCGCACCATATTCCGTGGCAGGTATCAGATGTCGCAGAAGCGTGCATTCCGCCTGCGCACTGGAGCGCGGATATCGATACCCTGGTGGAAATGGTGGCCAAAGCCGCTCAGCCAGGCGACACGATTCTGGTCATGAGCAACGGCGGGTTTGGTGGCATCCACCAGAAGCTGCTGGACAGGCTGGCATAATGTCACAGGCGCCCGTTTCGGGCGCTTTTTTTTTAAAAGCATTATCTCCGGAAATATTATTCCCTCAATAAATCCCGCATATTTTTGAATTCGATCTACTCACTCTTCCTGCCGTTGCCATATTTTTCTTATTAGTGTCTGAAACAGAAAGGCCGCTCTCGCCGGTTATTTCTAGCATCATCCCTGTAGTGACTGAGGAATAATAATTAACGCGTTAAAGTTAAAGGAATAAATAACAGATTCTCTTTATGCGCGATCTTATATTGATGAGGATTTTAAATATAAGTTAACTATGGGTTAAACGAATGAGTTCGGATAATTCATTGCTCTGATTACCACTAATAAGGATGTTCATATGGGAAATAATAATTCATTGTCGTTTTTGCTGGGCGCCGCGTTGTTATGCAGTTCTGCTGCGGCGCTGGCCACGGCCACCGTTGATTACCGGCATGAGTACCGCCTTCGCGACCGCACGCACTACGACAAGCTGGGTCTGAGCACCACGCTGCCGGACAATATGTTTCTCGGCGTCGAAACCAAATTCAAAACCGGCGGCGCCGATCCAAAAGACAAATATTATAACGACACCGTGTTAAATGTGGTGGAGGTGACCTTTTTGAAGTCGTATTACTGGGGGAACTGGACAGTGTCGCCTTTTATTCAGCCAGAGTTTAACTCCTCGCGCACTGAATGGAAATTTGGTGTGGCACCCTGGTATAAATTTAATGATCGCTGGTCTCTCGGTGGCCTTTATCGTCTTGAGCTGACCGATTATGCGCATGACGATCAATGCCGCACCGGCGGTATTGATTATTGCGATACTGACCGGCATCGCACTGCCAACCGTTTTGATCTCTATCTGCGAAATAAAAGCGATCGGCTGACCACCACCTATAAGCTGGTGTATAAGCACGCGGATGCGAAACTCTTTGCCAATAAACATGACGATTACGAACAGGAGTTACAGTTCGATTATGCGCTTGGCAACGATCGCGTCTGGGTGCCTTACGTCACCTTTGGCGATATCGGACGTTCTGCGACATCGAGCGAACGCCAGCTGCGGCTGCGCACCGGTATTCTCTATATCTATCGATAAATGCGCTGCCGGGAGGCGGGCGAGGCTGCCCGCCATGGCGTTACTTCGCTTCGGCCAGTTCGCGCAGATACTGGAAAATCTGACGGGCAGACTTCGGCGGCTTGCTGCCCGCTTTCTCTTTCTGCGCGTTACGGATCATGCTGCGTAACTGCTGACGATCGGCATCGGGATAAAGCGCAATCACGTCGCCCATCGCTTCATCACCCTGTTCAATCAGACGATCGCGCAGCATTTCCAGTTTATGGAACAGCGCAACCTGCTGGTTATGGCGATTATTGAGCTTATCCAGCGCAACGCGGATCGGCTCCACATCAATACTGCGCAGCAGTTTACCGATCAGCTGCAGCTGACGACGGCGACCCTCTTTCTTGATGCGCTGTGCCAGTTCCACTTCAGTACGCAGGCGCTCATCCAGCGGGATTTTATCCAGCGAGTTTTTACCCAGATCATCCAGTTCGGCACCCAGGCGCTTTAACTCTTCTGCATCGCGTTTAATTTCACTCTTACTGACCCAGATAATCTCTTCATCTTCTTCTTCGTCATTATCTGGCACATCGTCGAGCCACTCATCGGGCTGTTTGGTCATTTCCGGGCTCCCAAAAAAAAGAGGCTAATCCTACCAGTTTATCGGGTGACTGCGAAATTGTTCTCTGACTCTGATAGACTCAAATCATTCACACATAAGATTAGACGGCAGGTCGATGAACGTATCTACTCAGGTTGCAGAACAGCGAAAAGTACTGGAGCAGGCCATTGCGCAGGCACTTGAACTGGCTAAAGCAAGCACTGACAGCGCGGAAGTGGCAGTCAGTAAAACCACCGGCATCGGGGTCAGCACCCGCTATGGCGAAGTGGAAAACGTCGAATTCAACAGCGACGGTGCGCTGGGCATCACCGTCTATCATCAGAATCGTAAAGGCAGCGCCTCATCGACCGACCTCAGCCCGGACGCGATCAAACGCACCGTGCAGGCGGCGATTGATATTGCGCGCTATACCTCGCCCGATCCCTTTGCCGGTCCGGCCGACGCAGAGCTGCTGGCCTATGATGCGCCAGACCTGGATCTCTACCATCCTTGGGAGATTGATGCTGACCGCGCCATTGAACTGGCTGCACAGGCGGAACAGGCATCACTGCGCGCCGACAAGCGTATTACCAACACTGAAGGTGGCAGCTTCAACAGCCACGTCGGCATCAAAGTCTTTGGCAACAGCCACGGTATGTTACAGAGCTACTGCTCAAGCCGTCACTCGCTCTCCAGCAGCGTGATTGCCGAGCAGGATGGTAATATGGAGCGCGACTACGCCTACACCATTGGGCGCGCGTTTGAAGATTTGAAGAGCCCGGAGTGGGTCGGTGCAGAGTGCGCGCGCCGCACGCTCTCCCGTCTGGCACCGCGTAAACTTCCGACCATGAAAGCCCCGGTGATTTTCGCCTCAGAAGTGGCAACCGGCTTATTTGGTCATCTGGTTGGCGCGATCAGCGGCGGCAACGTTTACCGTAAATCGACCTTCCTGCTGGATTCTATGGGTCAGCAGATCCTGCCGGAGTGGCTCACCATCAATGAACAGCCGCATCTGCTGAAAGGGCTCGCCTCCACGCCATTCGACAGCGAAGGGGTGCGTACCCAGGCGCGCGACATCATCAAAGATGGCGTGCTGCAGACCTGGCTGTTAACCAGCTACTCAGCCCGCAAACTGGGCCTGACCAGCACCGGTCACGCTGGCGGCATTCATAACTGGCGCATTGCGGGCCAGGGCCACAGCTTTGACGACCTGCTGAAGCAGATGGGCACCGGGTTAGTGGTGACCGAACTGATGGGACAGGGGGTCAGCGCCATTACCGGTGATTACTCACGCGGTGCGGCCGGGTTCTGGGTCGAGAATGGCGTTATTCAGTACCCGGTCAGCGAAGTGACTATCGCCGGAAATCTCAAAGAGATGTGGCGCAATATGGTGACCATCGGTGACGATATTGAAACCCGCAGCAATATCCAGTGCGGTTCAGTGTTACTGCCTGAGATGAAGATAGCGGGACAATAAAGATGGATTCCTGAAGCAGCCGGTTGGCTACTTTTTTTTCATCACAATAAAAAGGAAGTAATGATGCGTAAGCATGTGATTGCAATGTTGTCGGCTTCTCTGTTGTTCTCCAGCGTCAGTCTCTATGCGGCGGATCTGGAGCAGGATATGGATACACTGAATGCGAACCTGAAAATCGTCAAAAAAAGTGACAATGCCCAGGAGATGCAGCAGGCGCTGACCAAAATGCGTGCCGCGGCACAGGATGCGCGACAGGGCACGCCGGATAAGCTGGAAGGCCAGCCGGCTGACAGCCCACAGGTGAAAGATTTCCATGCCGGTATCGACTCACTGATCGCGCAGATCGATGTGGTCAGCGCGCTGGCGAAAGCCAACAATGTGGACGGGGCGAAACGCGAAGCAGCGAAGTTCGACGACATCCGCAATACCAACCATAAGAAATTCCGTTAATCAGATCGCCGGCCAGCCAGGCCGGCGGTTTTTTAACATCACTTCTGCTTATCACCGTACCCTGAACCCCAGCGCGTCCGGCTTGTCGCCGCACAACATCACCGCTTTTCTCGGTTAAATCCATCAAATTACGCATTCTGCGACGCGTGTCGCACTAAGCATGCAGCCTGCGATCTGACGCACAACCTTCACTTCAATTTCCACTTGCTGCTGGAAATGTTGCCTCTCCACAGCCGGGGCGATGACCGCTAATTTGTTTTTAACGCGAATTATCCGGTTTAACAGGAGTAGCAAGGTGAGTAATAACGGCGTCCCGGTGTATGAAGCGGCACCTGAGAAAGTGCAACAGCTGGCTGACAGCGTGATGACGCAGATTGCTGCGATCTATCAGCAGCAGGGTATTCAGCCCAATGCGGTTCAGCAGCAGATGCTGCAATCGCATGTCGGTGCCATGGCGTCACGCTCGCTGAGCGGTGAGCCGCTGCCGGAAGTGGAAGCGGAGCTGTTTGAGGATATTCCGCCGGAAACGTTAGCGCTGGCGCAGCAGGTCGTCGATCTGTTTGGCAATCTGCCCCGCGAAGAGGCCTGGCTGCTGTCAGTGCATATTGAAGTCGCGCGATCAAACAACCAGAGAGGAACATAAGATGGTAACAGTAGTGATTGGTGATCGTTTAGGTAAAGGACAGAAAGTGGCGGCGGGCATCGAAAAAGCGGGTGGCCGTGCCGTCGTGGTGCCAGGTGTCGCCGCTGACATGAAACTGGGTGACGTGATGAAGGCGGAAAACGCCGATTTCGGCATCTCGTTCTGCGGCAGCGGCGGCGCCGGTGCTATCACCGCTCAGAACAAATATGGCTACAAAGCAAAGCATGGCATGCGTTCTGTCGACGAAGGCGTCACCGCCATTAATGAAGGTGCCACGGTGCTGGGCTTCGGCTTTATGGATAAAGAAGAGTTAGGCGAGCGGCTGGTGCAGGCCTGGAACAAGAAGCACGGCAGCTGATTATGAAAGAACAATACGTTACCCAGGTGACGGTCGAGGGCAAAGGCGACACCAAAGCGAAAGCCTTTGCCGATGCCCTGAGTCGTGTGCAGAACCAGGTTCTGCGCGCGACGCAAAAAATTCTGCTGCGCATTGAACCTCAGGATGTCCGGGTGCTGCGCGCGCAGGAGAGCGTCAAAACCGAGAAGTTTCTCTTCTTCTTTCTGGCGCGCCAACGGCGGAGCTTCAGCGTCACGCTGGAGATCACCGTCAGCGTCACCGTTTTCGACACCGAACAGGTGGCGTTCACGGCGGCATCGTAAAACAGAGCCTGTTAACGCCAGCCAGCCGTTTGCCCGATGCTCTGCTGTCGCGACATCGCGATGATCAGGCAGGGGCGATGCGGCGGCGTGCGATTGGGTAGGTAAAAACGACAACAAGGTACAACAACATGTTTTTAATCATTTTGTTTAAGTCGTTGATCATTGGCGGGCTGGTAGGGGTCGGCGTCGGTGCGGGTGCGGCGCGCATGTTCCACGCGCCAACCACTCAGGGCATGGGCGCTTTCCGTACGCTGGGCGAGCTGAACTCGTGCGAGGGCGATCCGGCATCCCACTTCTCCTTTGGTCTTGGCTTCTTTTTCAATGCCTGGGCATCGTCGGTTGCAGCCGGTTCATTCACTCAGGATGTGGATCATCGCATCATTCCAAACTGGGGTGCGGCCGCCTTGATGGTGAAGAATCGTAATGTGGCGGAGACGCTGCACGATCCGAAAAAAATGGCCATCGCCTGCGGCATCATCGGCATGATCGTGGTCGCCTTCCTCAACTCCACCGCCTCGGCTGTTCCGGCTGCGCTGCAGGTCACGGCAGTCAAAGTGCTGGTGCCCGCCGCTAACCTGCTGGTGAACACCGTCATGCCGGTGATCTTCTGGCTGGCGGCGATCGACGCGGGCAGAAAGTCAGGTTTCTGGGCCACCATTTTTGGCGGTCTGGCGCAGCTGATCATGGGCAACGCCGTGCCGGGACTGGTGCTGGGTATCCTGATCGGTAAAGGCGTGGAAGAGAGCGGCTGGAACCGGGTCACCAAAGTCATGATGACCGCCATCGTGCTGCTGTTTGTGCTGAGCGGCTTCTTCCGTGGTTTCGATATGAAGCTGCTGCAGTCCTTCCAGCTCGGCATTCCCGGCTGGCTCGACATGATCCATAACTCAGTCAGCGGCAAATAAGAGGCGATGCGATGAACGAAAATAAAGGCTTCTGGTACGCCGACTGGTCCTTCCCGATCTTTGTTGGCCTGCTCTCTTCTGGCGTCTTTGCCGGAACTCACATGTATTACCTCTATGGTATCGGCGCGTTCAACGAAGTGGCGTTTGTGTCGATGCTGCGCGCAGGCATGGAGACCGGCGTCTACGGCGCGGTCGCTGCCTTTGGTGCCAGCTTCCTGTTCGCCCGTATCATCGAAGGCTCGCTGGTGGGCATTCTGGATATCGGCGGGGCGATTCAGACCGGCGTCGGGCTGGGCGTTCCGGCACTGCTGCTGGGTGCGGGCATTGTCTTCCCGGTGGCGAACTTCGCTGCCTCGCTGGCGACGGGCCTGGTGATTGGTGTGGCGATTGGCTACCTGATTATTCTGGCGCGTAAATTCACCATCAATCAGAGCGACTCAACCTACGGCGCAGACGTGATGATGGGTGCGGGTAATGCCTCGGGGCGCTTTCTGGGGCCGCTGATCATCCTGTCAGCCATGGCGGCATCCATTCCGATTGGCCTGGGTTCGCTGCTGGGCGCGCTGCTCTTCTATCTCTGGAACAAGCCCATTACCGGCGGCGCTATCCTTGGCGCGATGATCCTCGGGGCACTGTTTCCGATTGCTCTCTGATCTCACCGGCAGCCCGGCAGCGGGCTGCCGTTAAGGAGAAACCATGTACGACTTGATTATTCGCGGTGCGCGTCTCAGCGATGAGCAGGTGGTCGACATTGCCCTGCAGGATGGCCGCATCGCCGCCATAGGCAAGGTGCAGGGCAACGCAGAGCGCGAGCGCGATCTGGCTGGCCGTTACTACCTCAGCGCAGGCTGGATCGACTCCCACGTTCACTGCTATCCCAAATCACCGATTTATCATGATGAAGCGGATGCGATTGGTGTTGCGCATGGCGTCACCACGGTTGTCGATGCGGGCAGCACCGGCGCAGAGCACATTGATGACTTTTACCGGCTGACACGCGCGGCACAGACCCAGGTTTATGCGCTGATCAATATCGCCCGCACCGGCATCGTCACCCAGAATGAGCTGGCTGACATGACGCAGATAGATGGCGAGGCGGTGCAGCAGGCGGTGGCGCGGCTGCCCGATTTTATTGTCGGCCTCAAGGCGCGCATCAGCAGCAGCGTGGTGGGCGAGAATGGTGTGCAGCCGCTGATTAAAGCGAAGGCGATCCAGCAGGAAACCGGCGGGCTGCCGCTGATGGTTCACATTGGCAATAATCCGCCCAATCTTGACCAGATTGCGGATCTGCTCACCACGGGCGATATCATCACGCACTGCTTTAATGGCAAACCCAACCGTATCCTGACGCCGCAGGGCGAACTCAAAGCGGCGGTAAAACAGGCTATCGCGCGTGGCGTCAAACTTGATGTCGGCCACGGCAGTGCCAGCTTCAGCTTTGAAGTCGCCCGCGCGGCGATTGCGCAGGGCATTCTGCCCGACACCATCAGCTCTGACATCTACTGCCGCAATCGTCTGGCCGGGCCGGTTCACAACCTGGCGCATGTGATGTCGAAATTTTTCAGTGTCGGTATGACGCTGCCGCAGGTGATTGACTGTGTAACGGTCAATGCGGCGGCAGGACTGCGCCTGCAGCGCAAAGGCCAGCTGAAAGTCGGCTACGACGCCGATCTGACGGTGTTTAGCGTCAAAGAGGAAACCCGGCCATTCATCGATTCAGAAGGTGAACAGGTCGCAGGTGAGAAGCATCTGGTCCCGCTGGCGGCCGTCGTTGCTGGTACGTGGATCGCGACTGAAGAAGGAATAGCGCATGACCTCGGTATATGAAAAGTATGGCCTGAAGCCGGTGATTAATGCCTCTGGCCGTATGACGATCCTCGGCGTCTCTACGCCATCGAGTGAGGTGATCGATACGGTGAAATATGGCCTCGATCACTACTTCGAAATGAAAGATCTGGTGGATAAGACCGGTGCTTATATCGCCGGTCTGCTGAAGGTGGAGAACGCGCTGGTGGTCTCCTGCGCCTCGGCCGGTATCGCCCAGAGCGTGGCGGCGGTGATTGTGAAAGACAACGACTGGCTGGTGGATAACCTGCATGCCGCGCCGCTGACCGTCCCGCATCAGATTGTGGTGCCGAAAGGGCACAACGTGAACTATGGCGCACCGGTCGGCAGCATGGTGGCACTGGGTGGCGGGCAACTGGTGGAAGCGGGTTACAGCAACGAGTGCTCACCCGCCCAGCTGGCGGCGGCGATCACCCCACAGACCGCGGCGATCCTCTATGTAAAATCGCACCACTGTGTGCAGAAGAGCCATCTCGATGTGGCGCAGGCCGCAGCCGTTGCGCGCCAGCATGGCGTCCCGCTGATCGTCGATGCGGCAGCGGAAGAGGATCTGCAATGCTACTACCAGGCGGGTGCCGATCTGGTGATCTACAGCGGAGCAAAAGCGATTGAAGGGCCGACCAGCGGGCTGGTGATTGGCCGACACCACTACGTTGAGTGGGTCAAACGCCAGACCAACGGCATTGGCCGCGCGATGAAAGTGGGCAAAGAGGGGATCCTGGGGCTGACCCAGGCGATTGAAAACTATCTGACGCAGCCAAAAATCAGCGGCGCGCAGATGGTGGAAAAAATGACGCCGTTCATTGAACAGCTCAACAGTCTGAATGGCGTGACGGCCCGGGTAGTGTGGGATGCAGCCGGACGCGACATCGCCCGGGCTGAGATCAAGTTCGACGAAGCCGCGATCCAGCAGCGCACCGGCGATCTGGTGCAGGCGCTGAAAAACGGCGATGTGGCGATCTACTTCCGTGGCTACAAAGCCAACGAAGGGATCATTGAGGCGGACGTGCGCAGCGTCAGCGCCGATCAACTGCACACTATTTTCACCCGCATTCAGGCACTGTTAAACGGAGAGAAAAACGCATGACGCTGACCCCCAATTTCTATCAGGATCGTCTCTGCCTTAACGTACTGGCGGGATCGAAAGAGAATGCGCGCGCCATCTGGCAGGCGGCAGAAGGGCATGTGCTGGTCGGCGTGCTGTCGAAAAACTACGCCAGCAATGAAGCCGCTATCGCCAATATGCGCGAGTATGCCGCGCTGATCGATAATGCGCTCTCGATTGGTCTGGGTGCGGGCGATCCCAACCAGTCACAGATGGTGAGTGAGCTCGCGGCAGTGCTGCAACCGCAGCATGTGAATCAGGTCTTTACCGGGGTCGCCACCAGCCGTGCGCTGCTGGGGCAGTCGCAGACGATAGTGAACGGCCTGATCTCGCCCACCGGCACCCCAGGTCAGGTGAAAATCTCCACCGGACCGCGCAGCTCAAAACAGCGTGATGGGATTGTGCCCGTCGAAACGGCGATCACGATGCTGCAGGATATGGGCGGCAGCTCGGTAAAATATTTCCCGATGGGCGGTCTGCAGGCGGTGGATGAGTATCGCGCTGTGTCGGAAGCCTGTGCAAAGCTGGATTTCTGGCTGGAGCCAACCGGCGGCATCGATCTGGAAAATTTCGGTGAGATCGTGCGCATAGCGCTGGAGTCGGGCGTCAGCAAAGTGATCCCGCACGTCTACAGTTCGATCATCGACAAAGACAGCGGAGAGACCCGCGTTGAAGATGTGAAGCAGTTGCTGGCCATCTGTAAAACGCTGCTGGCTTAGAGATCAACACGATCTGCCTGCAACAGGCAGATCGCGCAACATGGACGTTGCGAGACGATCTCCGTAGGCTGATGTTCCCTATTTCTGTCTGCAAACAGGTAACGCTTGTGAGATTTCCCAATCAGCGCCTTGCGCAACTGTTCGATGCCATGCAAAACGAAACGCTGCCTCAGGATGAGCTGGCGCGGCGTTTCGCCGTCTCGACACGCACCGTGCGTACCGATATCACGGCGCTGAATGCGCTGCTGGCAGAACATGGCGCGCAGTTTGTCCTCAATCGCGGCGCGGGCTATCAGCTGAAGATTGAGGATGCTCAGCGCTTTCAGCATCTGCAACAGCATACCGCGTCGCCGCTGCGGGTACCGCGCACCTCGCCGGATCGGGTTCGCTACCTGCTGACCCGCTTTCTTACCGCCGCTTATTCCCTGAAACTTGAAGAGCTGGCAGAGGAGTGGTTTGTCAGCCGCGCGACCCTGCAGAATGATATGGCGGAGGTGCGCGAATGGCTGGGGCGCTATCACCTCACCATTGAGAGCAAGCCACATTACGGCATGAAGCTGTTTGGCAGCGAAGTGGCAATTCGTACCTGCCTGACCGACCTGTTATGGCAAATTGATCAGGCGCAGCCCGAGAGCCCGCTGCTCACTATCGAAGCGCTGAACAGCGGCATGCTGGAGACGCTGCGCCCGCTGCTGCAAAGCTGTTTTGCTCAGCACAACATTCGGCTCAGCGATGAGGGTGAACGCTATCTGCGGCTTTACTGCGCCGTGGCGGTGCGGCGCATCAGTGAAGGCTATCCGCTTAACGATCCGGGTGCAGAGGAGATTGGTGATGAGGTGCGTGAAGCGGCCCATCACCTGATTAATCTGATGCGTCCGCTGGTCAGCAAACCGATTTCACCGGCGGAAGAGAACTGGCTGCGGGTCAATATCGCCGCGCGACGCATTCAGGCGATTGCTCCCAGCGCCATCAATGCTGATGACGCCGACGCGCTGGTGGATTATCTGCTCAGCTTTATCAACACGCATTACAACTTCAATCTGCAAAACGATCAGCAGCTGCGTGCTGACCTGCTCACCCACATCAAAACCATGATTACGCGGGTGCGCTATCAGATTCATATTCCCAACCCGCTGCTCAGCAACATCAAACAGCACTATCCCATGGCCTATGATGTCACCTTAGCGGCGGTGACCAGCTGGGGAAAATATACCCCTTACGTCATCACCGAGAATGAGATTGGCTTTCTGGTGCTGCATATCGGTGTCGGGCTGGAGCGCCACTATGACGTCGGTTATCAGCGTCATCCGCAGGTGCTGCTGGTCTGCGACAGCGGTAACTCCACGCTGCGAATGATTGAGGCGATGCTGCTGCGCAAATATCCGCAGTTGCAGGTCACGGCCCGCCTGTCCCAGCGCGAGTATGAGGCGCGCAACCGCATCGACGAAGATTTTGTTATCTCTACCATCCGGCTCAGCGAAAAAGAGAAACCGGTGGTGGTGATGTCGCCGTTTCCCACCGGTTTTCAGCTGGAACAGATTGGCAAGCTGGTGCTGGTGGACCGTACCCGGCCCTATATGCTGGCGAAATTTTTTGATGCTCAGCACTTTCATATCGTCGACAGGCCGATGACCCAGTCTGAACTGTTTCGCCAGCTGTGCGATCAACTGGAGGCGGAGGGATTTGTGGATGCGGCGTTCTATCCGTCGGTTGAAGAGCGCGAAGCGATTGTCAGCACCATGCTCGGCGAAGGCATTGCGCTGCCGCACTCGCTGGGGCTGCTGGCAAAGAAAACCGTGGTTTACACCGTGCTGGCGCCGCACGGAATCGCCTGGGGAGACGATACTGCCTATGTCATTTTCCTGCTGGCGATCAGCAGAAGTGAATATGAAGAGGCGATGGCGATATACGATCTGTTTGTGACGTTCCTGCGTGAAAGGGCGATGACCCGCCTGCGGGACAGCACCGATTTCACCCGCTTCAGGGCAGTGGCGATGGATTGCCTGAGCCGCTCCTGGCCCTCGCCCTGAATCGGCGCTTTAGTTTTTCTTCGCCAGCAGGCGCGGGATCTCACGCAGGCACCAGGATTTGGCTTCGCCCATGCTGTCACGCCGCCACGCCATAATAATATCGACCTCGCGGGTATATTCCGGACTCACCACCCGCAGACGGCCTTCCGCAATATCCTGCTCCACCAGCGAATAGGGCATGGTCGCCACGCCCAGGCCAGCCAGCAGCGCACGGCGCTTGTCATCCATGCTGCTCACGGTCAGGCGCTGCTGCTTATCCAGTAACTGCACGGTCAGCACCGGACGCTCACGCGCGGTATCTGCGACCGCAATGCCACGGTATTTCACCCGCGTCACTTCAGACTGGGGTTCAGGCTCGTTATGAATCGGGTGGTCAGCACTGGCGACATAGACGCTCATCATGGTGTAGAGCTTGCGGGTATTGATCTCGGTGGAGGCGCGGAAGTGCATATCGGGGGCGATCACGATATCGGCCCGGCCCTGTTCCAGCCGTTCCCATGCGCCCGCCAGCACTTCCGTCACCAGCGAAAATTGCGTATTGGCCTTGTCGGCCAGTCGCGTCACCAGCGGAAACAGCGCATCAACAGGTACCAGTGCTTCGGTGACGATGGTCAGATGGGTTTCCCAGCCACGTGCCAGCGCTTCAGCATCGGTGGTGAGCTTATCGGCTGCTTCCAGCAGCACCCGGCCACGCTCCAGCAGCATGCGTCCCACGTTAGTAAATTTGGTACGGTGACCGGAACGGTCAAACAGCACCACATCCAGCTCCTCTTCCAGCTTTTGCATGGTGTAGCTGAGGGCGGAAGGGACGCGCCCCAGTTCATCCGCCGCCGCGGCAAAACTGCCACGCCGATCAATCGCATCCATAACGCGTAAAGATTCAAGGGTTAACGCACGCTCTTTAGCCATCCCGGTTCTCTGTCAGGAAATTTGAACATGCCCGGCAGATTAACTGGCTAACAATCCGGCGTCCAGACTTTTACCATGGGAGCATATAGTCCGTGGCCGATCCTCGTCACCGGATGCTGGAGGTAAACAATGATAACGACACGCAGTGCGTCCGCATGTGGTCAGGCCGATTTCGGCTGGTTACAGGCGCGCTACAGTTTCTCTTTTGGCCACTATTTTGATCCCAAACTGATGGGGTACGCGTCGCTGCGCGTACTGAACCAGGAAGTGCTGGCGCCGGGTGCCGCTTTTCAGCCGCGCACCTATCCACAGGTTGATGTCCTGAACATCGTGCTGCAGGGTGAAGCTGAATACCGCGACAGCGAAGGCAACACCATCAGCGTGCGGGAAGGGGAGGCGCTGCTGCTCTCTGCCCAGCCGGGTGTGAGTTACACCGAAATGAACCTGAGCAAAGATCGACCGCTGACACGCATGCAGCTCTGGCTGGCCGCCTGTCCGGAGCGCGAAAATCCGCGGATGCAGAAAATCGCCCTGACGGATGGCCGGTTGTCCCAGCTGATCGCCTCGCCGGATGGCATGGACGACAGTCTGCAACTGCGTCAGCAGGTGTGGATTCATCAGGTCGAGCTGGCACCAGGCGAAAAGCATTCGCTGCGGTTACAGGGGCCGCGTGCCTATCTGCAGTCGATTCACGGTTCGCTGGAAGCGATGTCCGGCACGGATCATCAGGAGAAGCTGGGCTGTGGCGATGGTGCCTTTTTGCAGGAAGAGAAGCTGTTGCAACTGACGGCGAAAACGGCGACCCGCGCACTGGTCATCGACATTCCGGTCTGAACATCGGGCAATAAAAAAGGCGGCCATGGCCGCCTTTTTTGCGTTTTGCGTATTACTTCAGCATGGTGAAGGCCGTGGTGACGTGCTTCACGCCACTGACGCGGCTGGCGACATCAGCTGCTGCCTGCGCTTCCTGCTGTGTCACCAGACCCAGCAGGAACACTTCGCCATTCTCCGTCGTCACCTTCACGTTGGAGGATTTCACCTGATCGCTGCCCAGCAGCTGCGAGCGGATTTTGGTGGTAATCCAGGTGTCTGACGACGTGGTGCCCAGCGTCACTTTCTGGCCGATACGGATCTCGTTATAGACCTCGGTTGCGCCATCAACGCCCATGGTGATCTGTTTGGCACGATTGGCGATCTCCTGCGAAGGCGCCTGACCGGTCAGCAACACTTTGCCCTGATAGGCCGTGGCGATAATGCGGGCATCGGTTTTAATCTGCTGATCTTTAGCCAGCGCGTTAGTCACGCGTAGCTCCAGCGTGCTGTCATCAACCTGCGTACCCACCGAGCGTGGATCGGTGGCCGTTTTAGTGGCAACCGCTGCGCCACCCGCCACAACCGCAACGCAGCCCTGCAGCAGCATGGCGGTTAACAGAATAGCTATAGCATTCAATGCTTTCATTCGTGCTCCTTCGGTCATTCCTGATGGGGAAAGAGAGTGTTATCGATCAGATCGCATAAGCAATTAACGGTGAGCATATGCATCTCCTGAATACGGGCGCTGCGATGCGACGGAATGCGGATCTCCACATCCTGCGGACCCAGCAGTCCGGCGAGCTCTCCGCCATCATACCCGGTAAGCGCAACGATAGTCATATCGCGTGTTACCGCCGCTTCTACGGCCTTAACGATGTCACGAGTGTTGCCACGGGTTGAGATAGCCAGTAACACATCGCCTGCGTGTCCCAGAGCGCGCACCTGCTTGGCATAGATTTCATCGTGCAGGCGGTCATTACCAATCGCGGTCAGCATCACGTTGTCGGCGCTCAACGCCAGCGCCGGTAAGCTTGGGCGTTCGGTCTCGAAACGGTTGATCATGCTGGCGGCGAAGTGCTGTGCATTGGCGGATGAGGCACCGTTGCCACAGCTCAGGATTTTATTGCCATTCAGTAACGACTGCACCAGCGTCATAGCGGCGCGGGAGATGGCATCGGGCAACGCTTCGGCTGCGGCAATCTGAGTTTGAATACTTTCGGTAAAACACGCTTTAATTCTGTCCTGCACACGACCACCTGGTTCTAAACGTCTGCATTAAAGGCATTCGGCAGCCACTCGAGCGCCGTGCCGGTAATGGCGATGATGTCGAAACGGCAATTCACTGTTTCAAAACTGCCGCCGCGTTGCGCCAGCCAGAGAGCGGCAGCGCGCAGCAGCTTTTGTTGTTTATTCCGGGTTACGCTGGCGAGCGCGCCACCATAACGCGCATCGCGTCGGTAGCGAACTTCAACAAACACCCAACAGTGCCCGTCACGCATTATCAGGTCAAGTTCACCATTGCGAAAGTGAACATTACTGGCGACCCATATCAGGCCAGCCTGCTCCAGATAGCGCCGGGCATCTTCTTCATACCTGGCGCCAGTCTGACGCCGATTTAGTTGGCCGGTGCGATTTCGCCCCGACGATACTGGTTCCATGTCAACTTCCTGTTGATCACACAATCCGTGTCGGCGCTGAGCTTGCCGGTATTGCCGTCCAGCGTAAAGCCAGGTGACTGACGCATCTGGTTAAAGTGATTCGCCAGCGTCCAGGCATCCATTCCCATGGCATAGAGACGCACCAGCGAATAGTCATTATTGAATGACTTCGACGTCTGCTGCATCAGGCCAGGATTGCTGCCGGAGAGCAGCGGAATATCGCTGAACTGCAGGCCATCCATTTCCAGACGGAAGTCCGGGCCGGCACCGGCTTGCGCGCTGCGCGAACTGGCGTAGAGCGAGATATTGCTGCGACTGCCGGTGCGCATGGTGATCATCGGTTTGATCAGCTGCAGTTCGTCCTGCGTTGAGACGATGTAGATCGCATCGACACCACCACCGCTGCTGGTGCTGACCACATCTGGCGTGTTCTGCTGCGGTGCCGGGATAGTCAGGCCCGCAATCGTAACACCCTGCGGCTCGGCAGGTGCAGCGTTCACTGGCGTACCGGATAAACTGATGCCCGCGCCGCTGTTAATGCCCTGTTTCAGCTCCGAGGTCGAACCAAAGCGCTGCTGCATCACCGTGCTGCCACCCAGCGTCTGCCACTCCTGAGCAAAGGCGTTGGTGACGCGATCGCCCAGTCCGCTGCGCGGAACCAGCAACAGCGGCTGGCGTTTGCCCTGATCCCAGATATGGTGCGCCGCATCACGCGCTTCGTCTTCAGGAGAAAGCGCAAAGTAGCAGATATTCGGATGGTTCTGGATCTTTTCCGGCTCGTTGAGCGCCAGCACATTCAGTGGCGTCTGGCTGTTGGCGACCTTCTCAACGTTGCTCTTCAGCAGCGGACCGACCACGATGGTGGCGCCATCCTGCTGTGCCTGCTGCATCACCTGCTCAATCGGCTGGCTGCTGGTGTCATAGACCTTAATCTGTGCGTTGCTGGCCGGTTCTGCGGCAGCAGGCTGTGATTGAGGCTGTGGCGTCGTGTCGGCAGGCTGTTTCTGCTGCGGCGCGCTGATTGGATCGGTGGAAGAACCAGCAGCGGCAGCGGGTTGGGTGCTGGCGGTTGCATCAGCGGCGGCGGGCTGAGCTGCCGCAGGCTGAGTGACCGGCGCGGAGATGCCATTCTTCGCATCATTAAAGCCTTTCTGAATCGCGTTGGCGAACACCTGCGCCTGGCCATTCAGCGGCAGCAGCAGCGCGATGATGCTGGTTGAAGCTTTGGTATAGTTCTGCATCTGGCTCAGCTGCGTCGGCAGCGTTTTGGCCGCCGGGTTCTGCGGATAGCGGGTCTGCCAGTCTTTGATGCCTGACTTGAGCATCTCAGCATCCTGCGTGTTGGCGCGCCAGACCGCGAGCAGATCCAGCCAGCCCTGCAGCACATTTTCATCGGCATTGATGACCAGGTTGCTGACTTCCTGCGGCGACATCTGGGTCAGTGTCTGCCAGGTGGCGTCGATATTGCCCTGATGATCGGTGCCTTTCAGCAGCGGCTCCTGGGCAATATAGTTGCGCAGCAGCGAGAGTGAAGGGCGACCCTGTGCGCTGGCGATCTGCAGGCTGTAATAACGCGCCAGCTGATCCTGCGACAGTGCGCCGGTTTTCACTGCCGCTAACAGCGGTTCGGCGTCTTTGATCTTCTGCTGTGCAATCAGCAATTGCGCTTTCAGCAGCAGGGATTCCTGTTGCTGCGTCTCAGAGAGCTGCTGCGGCAACTGGCTCAGTTGCTGAGTCGCCTCAGGATACTTTCCTTCCTTCAACAGGGCGCGGATTGCAAGTAATTGCCAGTCGGTCTTGCTATCATCGCTGCTTTGCTGCGCTTGCTGCAGATAGTAAGCGGAGCTGGCTGTGACGGGCCCCTGAATATTGACGGTTGAGGTTTGCGGCCCCTGACCGCTACATGCGGCTAAAATCAGCCCAGCAAGAATGACAGGCAGAAAGCGTCCTGCTTTATGACGAACGACTTTTGAAGGAAGCATACTGTATCCAGTGATGTTTTTTTCAAGATGCTCAATATTAAATCGGCAATTCGGATGAAACAATGAAACAACTCGATCGGGCAGAGATTTCTGCCAGCACGCTCTACATCGTTCCAACCCCGATTGGTAATTTGGGTGATATCACCCAGCGGGCGCTGACGGTGCTTTCGAGCGTCGATCTGGTCGCTGCGGAAGATACACGTCATACCGGACTGTTGCTACAACATTTCGCCATCAATGCGCGACTCTTCTCACTTCATGACCACAACGAGCAGCACAAGGCTGAACTGCTGCTGACGAAGCTGCAGGAGGGTCAAAGCATAGCCTTAGTTTCTGATGCTGGCACGCCGCTGATCAACGATCCAGGCTACCATCTGGTGCGTCGCTGCCGTGAAGCGGGCATCCGTGTGGTGCCGCTGCCGGGCGCCTGTGCTGCCATTGCTGCGTTAAGTGCTGCAGGGCTGCCATCCGATCGTTTCTGTTACGAAGGGTTTCTGCCCGCCAAAACCAAAGGCCGTTGCGACGCCCTGCGGGCGCTGGTGCAGGAGCCGCGCACGCTGATTTTCTATGAGTCGACCCACCGTCTGATCGACAGCCTGCAGGATATGGTGAGTGAGCTGGGTGCCGAACGCTACGTGGTGCTGGCGCGCGAGCTGACTAAAACCTGGGAGTCGATTTACGGTGCACCGGTCGGCGAGCTGCTGGCGTGGGTAAAAGAAGATGAGAATCGTCGCAAAGGCGAGATGGTGCTGATTGTCGAAGGGTACAAGACCGATGATGAAGATGCGTTACCAGCCGATGCGCTGCGTACGCTGGCGCTGCTGCAAAAAGAGCTGCCGTTGAAACGCGCGGCTGCGCTGACCGCTGAGATCCACAGCGTGAAGAAAAATGCGCTTTATAAGTATGCGCTGGAGCAGCAAGAGGCGTGACAAACGCCGGCGAATGTCCTATTATCCCGCGCCGAAGCTGACCAGACAGTCGCCGCTTTGTCGTCGTCCTCACTTGTGGGGAGACGGGCAGAGGGGAGGAAAGTCCGGGCTCCATAGGGCAGGGTGCCAGGTAACGCCTGGGAGGCGCAAGCCTACGACCAGTGCAACAGAGAGCAAACCGCCGATGGCCCAGAAATGGGATCAGGTAAGGGTGAAAGGGTGCGGTAAGAGCGCACCGCGCGACTGGCAACAGTTCGTGGCACGGTAAACTCCACCCGGAGCAAGGCCAAATAGGGGTTCACAAGGTACGGCCCGTACTGAACCCGGGTAGGCTGCTTGAGCCAGTGAGCGATTGCTGGCCTAGATGAATGACTGTCCACGACAGAACCCGGCTTAACGGTCAGCTTCGACTTTTTATCAAAAACCCCGCTTCGGCGGGGTTTTTGCTTTGTGACGTGCGGTGACAGGATGAATGACTGCCCACGACGCTTTCTATGAAAAGAAGGCGGCTTAACGGTCAGCTTCGGCTTTTTATCAAAAACCCCGCTTCGGCGGGGTTTTTGCTTTGTGACGCGCGGTGGTTTGAAGGTCAGCGGTGAGATCGCGCCTGCAAAGGAAACAGGGTCAGATCGGAAAGTCGCAAAATCCGTCATCCCTGACATGCTCGGCCCGCGCCATCCCTGGCGCGTGACGCTTTCCTCTTCTGACCCTGTTCCCTTCGCGTTTAGATTGTCATTGCGGTCAGATTGTATCTGCTCCCTGCGCGATATGCAGGCAGCTTAACCGCGGCCGTGCGGTTCATCCCAGTCAAACGCCGGGCCCAGCGAAATGACGCCATTCGGGTTGATGGTCTTATGGCTGCAATAGTAGTGATGACGAATATGCGGCAGATTAACCGTCTCTGCGATACCAGGCATCTGATAGATATCACGCAGGAAACCACTCAGGTTTCTGTAGTCACTGATGCGATGGCGATCGCATTTAAAGTGGGTCACATAGACCGGATCAAATCGCACCAGTGTGGTCCACAACCGCAGATCCGCTTCGGTCAGTTGATCGCCGGTGAGATAGCGATGCTGGCCTAAAATCTGCTCCAGCCGCGACAGCGAATGGAACAGCGCAGTGACTGCCTCGTCGTAAGCGGACTGAGAAGTGGCAAAGCCTGCTTTGTAAACGCCGTTGTTCACGGTGTCGTAGATCCAGCTATTCAGTTCATCAATCTTTTCATGCAGAGCAACAGGATAATAATCCCCGGCACGGGCACCGACAGCATCAAACGCACTGTTGAACATGCGGATGATATCGGCAGACTCATTGCTGACGATGGTGTTCTGCTGCTTGTCCCACAATACCGGCACGGTTACGCGGCCACTGTATTGCGGATCGGCGTGCAGATAGAGCTGATAGAGGAACTCATTCTGGTAGAGCTTATCGCCGGTCGCATCCTGAAAACTATCATCGAAGGTCCAGCCATTCTCCAGCATCAGCGGATGCACCACGGAGACATCGATCATGCTATCAAGGCCCTTCAGCTGACGCATCAGCAGCGTGCGGTGCGCCCAGGGGCAGGCCAGCGAGACATAAAGATGATAGCGGTCGCGTTCGGCGACAAATCCCGCTTTACCCACCGGGCCAGCACTGCCATCCGCGGTAACCCAGTTGCGGAAAGCCGACTCTGAACGCTTGAAGCGTCCGCCGGTAGATTTGGTGTCGTACCAGGTGTCATGCCAGACACCGTCAATTAACTGTCCCATAATGGCTCCAATGCAAACAGGGCGGGGAAATGTCCCCGCCCTGCTAAGTATATGTGGCATTACGCTTTATGTGAGATTAGCGCGCAATCGCTGGCTGTGTTTTTCTTTTGCTGATCAGGCGATCAATGCTGTATGCACCAGGACCCACCAGACCTAACACCAGGAAACCACCGGCGATAGAGAGGTTCTTCATGAACATCAGCTGGTTCACGCCTTCGGCAAAGTTACTGTGGAACAGAAACGCGGTCAGGATGGTGAAGCCTGCAGTAAACAGGGCAGTGAAACGGGTCAGGAAACCAAACAGGATAGCCAGACCGCCGCCAAACTCCAGCAGGATAACCAGCGGCAGCATAAAGCCCGGGACGCCCATTGCTTCCATATATTGCTGAGTACCTGCATAACCGGTGATTTTGCCCCAGCCAGCCGTAATGAACAGGATTGGCATCAGGATGCGAGCCAGTAACAAACCAACGTCTTCGAATTTTTTCATCATTTACTCCAGCGCTATCAGGGATGCAGGGCAAGCTGCCCGCAAGGTTTATGCCCGCTGAAAGCAGTATTGCGTTCATTGGGTTGATAGCTGGAGATGATAGTCGCGGAGTGGAAAGGTTGTAAGCGAGATATACTGTCAGTGTTTTTCAGAAATTCTGATGAAGAAAAGCCGGCCTTTTCAGGACCGGCTTTTAGCAAAATTAACGCGGTGGCAGAGCGGACTTGATCATGCGCCAGGTACTCCAGGCGCCGAATCCCCGTTTTACCCAGCGTAACAGCATGTTGGGACTGCGAACGGAGTAGATAGCCAGCGCACTGCTGCCAATGGCCAGGTAGCGGCGCAAGCTGAGGAAGGTGAACCAGCCGCGATCGTAATGGGCGGTGCCTTCCAGCCAGTCACGCCGCGCAGCGCTTAAATCCAGCCGCTGCTGCTGCACATGCTTAAGCAGTTCATGGATGCGTTCTTCACGCTCGCGGCGGCTCATCAGCGCTGGTCCTCAAGTAAATCCCGGTCTGTTTCCAGCTCCTTGCGCGTGTGGCGCAACAGCGTGGACTGACGTGATTTGTGAAGCGTCCAGAGCCCCAGAATAACCGCCAGCAGTAGCAGCGTGCCGGTCGTGATGCCAATGGCCATCAGACGGTACTGCGCATCCACTGCCCAGATAATCAGAACCATCAGGCTCATCAGACCAAATGCAGTGAACAGCATTGTCAGGCCAACCATCAACAGCAGCTGAATCAGGTTAGCTTTCTCGTGCTCCAGTTCCACCACTGCCAGACGAACGCGTGTCTCGACCATGCCAACCAGCGTGGTAACAATGCGCTGGCCGATGTTAATGACCCCTTTAGCCGGGCCGTGGTTATGCTGTGAGTCAGCCATAATTATCGACGCGAAATGAGCATGCCCAGTGCGACGCCAATCGCTGCACCGATACCCACACCATGCCATGGATTTTCACGCACGTAGCCTTCGGCTTTTTGCGCCGCTTCGCGGGTGGTCGCAGCAATGCGCTCGCTTGATTCGCCCAGACGTTCACGTGAGCTATCCAGCGCCACACGCGCTTTATTGCGAAGTTTATCCAGCTCGCCTTTGGATTTTTCAGTGCTGCTGCTCAGCACCTCTTCCAGGGTATCGGCCAGGTTTTTCAGTTCAGCACGCAAATGTTCCGATGATGTGTCTTTAGACATAAAATACTCCTTTAACATCAGTTGGTTAGTTCCGATTAATAGGGCTCCGCCTGTAACTTTTTCAGCTCCCGGCGCGCTTCATCCAGTTTTTGTTGTCGCTTAGCAATCTTCTCCTTGTCATGGCCCTCTTCACGCTCTTCCCTGAGTGCGTGCTCACGCTCAGCAACTTTCTGCTTCTGAGCGTTAATTCTTTCCAGATGGGCGGCCTCGAGCTTTTTGTCGCTGCAATCGGCCCGGACTTCGGTCAGCGCGCGCTCCAGACCGTTAACCCGGCGCTGGTTGTTATGCTTCTGCGCCATCCCGATTTCACGCTGAATATCCTGCTCTTTCTGCTCACACAGCGATTCTGCCGCCAGCAGCGATCCCGACAGCGAAAACAGCGCGACTCCCAGTAATACTTGATATTTCATTGGTCCTGGACCCTTCCATTGCGACCTGATCCGTCATCACCCGCGTAATCATATGGCTGCGGGTGCTAAGAATCGACTCTCGCTTAAGCATAGACACCCATAGTAAAAAGTTCAAAGAAGACCGGGAGATAGAGCGCCTTTCAGACCGCCGAGCGATGGCGCGACGGTCTGAAAAGGAGAGGGGAGTCGGGAGATTACGCCAGTGAGAGGTGCTGAGAGTGATCGTGCTGCGCCACAATAAAGCCCTGTGGCAGCAGACGGCGTAACACCTTCTGGGCCGCCAGGCTCTGCTCTTCGCTATCAAAATGGATGATCAGTGCATCACCCGCAGGCGTAATGCTTTTGATACGAATACCCTGCGCACTTAATTGCTGGTAGAGATAAAAACCATCGGGCAGGGTGGCGCCAGCATGGGAAACCCGAATCTGCACCACCGTCTCGTGCTTCATCAGACCGGGGACCACACAAAGCGCGACCAGCGCAAAGACGCCAGCGATCAACCACGGTAACCACCGTTTAGGAATAGCCTGCAGCAGTTTCATTACTCGGCTTTCCCGTTCTGATTCGCCTGACGCTTACGCCATATGACCACCAGCGATCCCACCAGACCAAACACCAGCAGCACCAGCGGCAGCATCATCAGGAAGAACATCATCTCATCTTCATAACGACGGAAAATCGGGGTTTTACCCAGCGCGAAGCCGATAACGGTCAGAATCACCACCCACAGGAATGCACTTACCCAGTTGAAGAACTGAAAGCGGGCATTACTGAGGCCTGATAATCCGGCGATGGTAGGCAGCAGAGTACGCACAAACGCGATAAAGCGACCAATCAGCAGGGCAGATAAGCCGTGACGATGGAACATGCTGTGCGCGCGCAGATGATACTGGGCGGGAAGATGGGAGAGCCATTTCTGTACCGTGGGCGTGTTACCCAGCCAGCGGCCCTGTAAGTAGCTCACCCAGCAGCCAAGACTGGCACCGGTTGTTAACACCAGAATCGTCAGGGGGAAGCTCATGGTGCCTTTGGCAATCAGTACGCCGACCAGAATCAGCAGACTGTCACCCGGCAGAAATGCAGCGGGAAGAAGGCCATTTTCTAAAAACAAAATCATAAACAGCACGCCGTAAATGGCCCATACCAGCGTGGGATCGGAGAGGGTTTCGTAGTCCTGCTGCCAGAGGGCATGCAGCAACGATTGCAAAATATCCATCAATTCATTCCTGAACATCATTGTTAAACATGTCCCACAGGGACTTAAACGCAGACCGGCATTTCGTTATAAATTTTAGGAGCGCAGCCTGGGCGGGATTTTCCGGATCCTTCCAGAATTGATTGTTAAATCAGCGACTTTATAACCCCCAGTCGCAAAGGGTAATAAAAGGGCGATAACTGTAACAAAAATCGCCTGTCTGAGACAGGAAAACTCTCTGGCGAACAGGAGTTTTACCTTGTGAAACGGCGTGTAAAAAGGAGCTTTACATGACCTGACACTATTGCAGATTAACTGACCATCTCAGGGCATTTTCAGGCACTTTTAGCGGGCGTTATTGGACCCATCAGGCAGGATGACCGGATTTTCACCAAACATATATCGATCCACGTTAAATTCAAAATCATCCGCCGTCGCGTTAAACAGCATCTGTTTAGTATTTTCCAGATGTTGCCACATCGCCAGTTTGCTGGCGGCGGGATCTTTGCGCATCAGGGCTTTAAGAATCTGATCGTGGTCATCGCACCAGCTGAGAATGCTGCGCTGGTCGATGTGTTCGTGAAGTTTGAGCCAGTAGGGATTGTGCAGGCGATGCAGCCACATTTTTTCAACGATGGCGGCTAAAGCACTGTTCTGGGTGGATTGCGCGATACGTACATGAAACTGCATATCCCACTCGGAGTCGCGGAAGTGATCCTCCTGGCGGGCTTTTTCCTGAATCGCCATCAGGTCGATAATGTCCTGGCGCGTTACCTGCGTCGCAGCGAACTCGGCCACGTTACTCTCAATCAGCTGACGAGCCTGGAGCAGTTCGAAGGGGCCAAACGTGGCGAACTCCAGCTGACTGCTGGTGGAGGCGATGCGGTTCTGCTGCTGGCTGGCAATGACGTGGATGCCCGAGCCTTTGCGGACCTCAACATAGCCTTCAACTTCCAGCATGATGATCGCTTCGCGAACGACGGTGCGGCTCACTTCCATCTCTTCGGCAATCAGGCGCTCAGCAGGCAGTTTGTCACCCACCGGGTAGATCCCGGTTTCAATGCGGCTTTTCAGCTCGCTGGCCAGCTGTTGATAAAGTCGACGGGATTCAGTGAAGTCCATAGCACAATCCTGGTAGCAGACAGATAAGTTGTTATACCACTTCAGGAGGTGCGAGGAAATGGGCTGGCTTGCGCCAGCCCGGCAGATTAACTGCGAACGGCGCTGGCCTGCGGAATAACAGCTTCAGCATTCAGCTCTGAAATAGGTTTATTTTTCAGAACCGTCCAGATAACGACGGCACCCAGCAGATCAAACACCGCCAGCGCGGCAAACAGCGGGCTGAAGCCCAGCGTATCGGCCAGTGCACCGACCACCAGCGCAAACATGGTGCTGGCGGTCCAGGCTGCCATGCCGGTCAGGCCGTTAGCCGTGGCAACTTCATTGCGGCCGAAAACGTCAGAGGAGAGGGTGATCAGCGCGCCAGAGAGGGCCTGATGCGCAAACCCGCCGATGCACAGCAGACCAATGGCGACGTAGGGGCTGGTGAACAGGCCGATGGTGCCCGGCGCAATCATTAACACCGCACCCATGGTCACTACCATCTTGCGGGAGACGATCAGGTTAACGCCGAACCAGCGCTGAAACAGCGGCGGCAGATAGCCACCGAGGATGCAGCCGAAGTCCGCGAACAGCATCGGCATCCAGGCGAACATCGCAATCTCTTTCAGATTGAAGCCGTATACCTTAAACATAAACAGCGGAATCCAGGCGTTGAACGTTCCCCAGGCCGGTTCTGCCAGAAAGCGCGGCAGGGCAATACCCCAGAACTGGCGGTTACGGATAATCTCCAGTGCTGACATTTTGCGGGTGTTGCCGGTCTGATGCTGCGCTTCCTGGCCGGAGATAATATAGTCGCGCTCTTCATCGCTCAGCTTCTTCTGCTGTTTCGGGTGCTTGTAAAACACCAGCCAGCTGAGTGCCCAGGCCATGCTCAGCACACCGGTCATGATAAATGCCATCTGCCAGCTGTGCGCCACAATCGCCCAGACCACCAGCGGCGGAGCCAGCATCGCACCGATAGACGAACCCACGTTAAAGTAGCCCACGGCGACCGAACGCTCTTTAGCCGGGAACCATTCGCTGCTCGCTTTCAGTCCGGCCGGGATCATCGCCGCTTCAGCCGCACCGACTGCGCCACGTGCCAGCGCCAGTCCGCCCCAGCTGCCCGCCATCGCGGTAGCGGCACAGAAAATCGCCCACATAATAGCAAACACCGCGTAGCCGACTTTGGTGCCGAGCAGATCCAGTACATAACCTGCCACCGGTTGCATCAGCGTGTAGCAGGCTGAATAGGCCGCAATTATGTAGGAGTACTGCTGCGTGGTGATATGCAGCTCTGACATTAATGTCGGGGCCGCCACGGCAATGGTGTTACGGGTCAGATACCCTAACACCGTACCGAGCGTCACCAGTCCAATCATGTACCAGCGTAACCCTTTGATCTTACGCATCCTCTACCTCTTCCAGTTCTGTATGCGGTCTTGCCGCTGTTGTTATCTGGAGCGGGACAGCACGTGATGCAGCTCTGCTCACGCCCGCAGGTTCTGTATGAGCAACCCTGTTATGACCTTGCCATTTGTGAGTCGCTAACGACCTCACGATGGGGCGAGAGCCTAACTTGTTATACAACTTTAAAAGTTGAGAGCCATCACAAAAACCCTTTCTGCACTGTGGGATACTGGAAACCTGCGTAATGACAGCCATTTAGCGCGATGCGGACGACAAAAACGTCCATAACGGCAGCCAGCTACCGCCGTTTATGTGAGCAGGATCGCAAATAAATCCGTAACGGACTAAAATTGGTATGATAACTTTGGGCCATCCGTGGTTCAGTCGATGAGGAAGCATGTATGTCACGTTTCATGACCGAAGATTTTTTGCTGGATACCGAATTCGCCCGTCGTCTCTATCACGACTATGCAAAGGATCAGCCGATTTTCGACTATCACTGCCACTTACCGCCGCAGCAGATTGCCGAAAATTATCGCTTCGCCAACCTTTATGACATCTGGCTGAAGGGCGATCACTATAAGTGGCGGGCCATGCGCGCCAACGGTGTGGCTGAGGCGTTCTGTACCGGTAACGCCAGCGATCGTGAAAAATTTGACGCCTGGGCGCGTACCGTGCCGCACACTATCGGCAACCCGCTCTATCACTGGACCCACCTGGAGTTACGCCGGCCTTTCGGTATTACCGATACGCTGCTTTCTGAGAAAACGGCTGACAGCATCTGGCATCGCTGCAATGAACTGCTGGCGCAGGATAGCTTTACCACGCGCGGCATCATGCAGCAGATGAAGGTGAAGATGGTGGGCACCACTGACGATCCGCTGGATGACCTGCGCCATCACCGCGCGCTGGCAGACGATGCCAGCTTCAGCGTTAAAGTGCTGCCGAGCTGGCGTCCGGACAAAGCGTTTAATATCGAAGCGGAAACCTTCCTGCCGTGGATCGAGACACTGGAGCAGCTGACGGATATCAGCGTGCAGCGTTTTGACGATCTGCGCAGCGCACTGCATCAGCGGCTGGATCACTTCGCGGCGCACGGCTGTAAAGTCTCCGATCACGCGCTGGATGTGGTCTGCTACGCCGAGGCGGATGACGCCACGCTGGATGCGATTCTGGCGCGTCGTCGCAGCGGTGCCGTACCCAACCCGCAGGAAACGGCACAGTTTAAAACGGCGGTGCTGGTCTGGCTGGGCAACGAATATGCCCGCCGTGGCTGGGTGCAGCAGTATCACATTGGCGCACTGCGCAACACCAATCCGCGCCAGTACCAGCTGCTGGGGCCTGATGTCGGCTTCGATTCGATCAACGACCAGCCGCTGGCCGAACCGCTGGCACGCCTGCTGGGCGCGCAGAATCTTAATAATGCGCTGCCTAAAACCATTCTCTACTGCCTGAACCCGCGCGACAACGAAGTGCTGGCCACCATGGCGGGCAACTTCCAGGGCGAAGGTCAGGCGGGCAAAATGCAGTTTGGTTCAGCCTGGTGGTTCAACGATCAGCTGGATGGTATGCAGCGTCAGATGACGCAGCTGGCGCAGATTGGTCTGCTGAGCCGTTTCGTCGGCATGCTGACCGACAGCCGCAGCTTCCTCTCCTACACCCGCCACGAATATTTCCGCCGGCTACTGTGCCAGATGATAGGCCGCTGGGTGGAGCAGGGTGAAGCGCCAGCCGATGAAGCGCTGTTAGGTCAGATGGTACAGAACATCTGCTTCAACAATGCCCGCGATTACTTCGGCATCGAGCTGGGAGCCTGATAATGAAAAGGCTAAACCGTCACGACTTTCCGGGCGCAGTCTATCGCGACCGGGTGATCCAGTTCGGCGAAGGCAACTTCCTGCGCGCCTTTATTGACTGGCAGATCGACTGGCTGAATGAACATCAGGGCACCGATGCCGGGATCGTGGTGGTGCGGCCGCGCAACCGTGAAGTCAGCGACAGCCTGAATCAGCAGGATGGTCTCTATACCACGCTGATCCGCGGGCTGAACGATCAGGGCGACCAGGTCAGCGAAACCCGGCTGATCCGCAGCCTCAATCGTGAAATCCAGCCCTGGCAGCAGTTCGGCGAGTTTATGGCGCTGGCCCGTAATCCTGATCTGCGCATGGTCTTCTCCAATACCACCGAAGCGGGCATCGCCTTTGTCGGCACCGATCAGCTCACCGATCAGCCCGCCAGCAGTTTCCCTGGCAAACTGACGCAGCTGCTGTGGGCGCGCTATTCCCACTTCAATGGCGCCAGCGACCGGGGCTGGCTGGTGGTGCCGTGCGAGCTGATTGACCATAACGGCGATACGCTGCGCGATCTGGTACTGCGCTACGCCGATCAGTGGCATCTGCCATCCGAATTTAAAACCTGGGTTCATCAGCACTGCGCGTTCTATAACACCCTGGTCGACCGCATCGTCACCGGCTTCCCGGCGGAAAGCGAGCAGCTGCAACGCGAGCTGGGTTATGAAGATCGCTATCTGGTGGCGGGCGAAGTCTACTATCAGTTTGTGATTCAGGGGCCGTCGGCGCTGTTTAATGAACTGAAGCTGGCAGCGCTGTCGCCGCAGGTTCGGCATGTGGATGACATTGCGCCCTATAAAGCGCAGAAAGTGGCCATTCTCAATGGCGCGCACACTGCAATGGTGCCGGTCGCGTTTCTGGCCGGTATTGAGAGCGTGGGAGAGGCGATGGCCGATCCGGCTATCGCCGGATTTGTGGATAACCTGCTGCGTCACGAAGTGATCCCGACGCTGGACCTGCCTGCCGATGAACTGCACGCGTTTGCCGATGCGGTACAGCGTCGTTTCCGCAATCCGTTTATTCGCCACGCGCTGCTGTCGATTGCCCTTAATGGCATGACCAAATTCCGCACCCGTCTGCTGACCCCACTCCTTGCCGCGCATCAGCAAACCGGCGAGTGGCCGACACACATCACCTTTGCGCTGGCCGCGCTGATCGCTTTTTATCGCGGCGAGTCAGCCGGCAAAAGCTGGCCATTGCAGGACGAGCCGCAGTGGTTACAGCACTACGCCGATGCCTGGAAAGCACTTGATGCGGATCAGCTGTCACCGCAACAGCTGGTGAACGGCGTACTCAGCGACGCGCAACACTGGGGTGAAGATTTAACCCGTCAGCCCGGACTGGCTGCGGCTGTCACCCAACACCTGCAAAATATCATCGCCCACGGAATGCGTGAGGCGCTGAGCCAACTGAGATAACGCTATGCAAGACGCAATTAAAATTGATCCCCGCGACAATGTCGCCGTGGCGTTACGTGATTTAGACGCGGGCGCCATGATAGAGCTGCCGCCACTGAGTGTGGCGGTGCAACAGGCGGTCGGACGCGGGCATAAATTTGCCCTGCAGCCTATCGCGCAGGATGAGCTGGTGATCAAATATGGGCTGCCGATTGCCCATGCCACGCAGCCTGTGGCCGCCGGTGAGTTAATCCATTCGCAGAACGCCCGCACCAATCTCAGCGATCTGGATCAATATGTGTATCAGCCCGAGTTTGTGACGCTGCCGCCGCAGCCGGGTGACCGTGAGGTGCAGATCTACCGTCGTGCTAACGGCGAGGTTGGCATCCGTAATGAGCTGTGGATCTTGCCAACCGTCGGCTGCGTCAACGGCATTGCGCGTCAGATCCTGCAGCGTTTCCTGAAAGAGACGCAGGAGGCAGAAGATATCGATGGCGCGTTCCTGTTCAGCCATACCTTCGGTTGTTCGCAACTGGGGCAGGATCACGAAAACACCCGCACCATGCTGCAGAATATGGTGCGCCATCCTAATGCTGGCGCGGTGCTGGTGATTGGTCTCGGCTGCGAAAACAATCAGGTTGATGCCTTCCGTGACACCCTCGGCGCGTTTGAAAGCGACCGGGTCGAGTTTATGGTGTGCCAGCAGCATGACGATGAGGTGGAAGCCGGGCTGGAGCGGCTGCACGCATTGTATGAAAAAATGCGTCACGACCAGCGCGAGCCGGGCAAACTCAGCGAGCTGAAGTTTGGTCTGGAGTGCGGCGGTTCGGATGGTTTGTCTGGCATCACCGCCAATCCGTTGCTGGGACGTTTCTCGGACCAGATGATCGCCAATGGCGGCACGACCGTACTGACCGAAGTGCCGGAAATGTTTGGCGCAGAGCGGATTCTGATGAGTCGCTGTCGCGACGAGGAGACCTTCAGCAAAACGGTAGCGATGATCAACGATTTCAAACAGTATTTTATCGATCACCAGCAGCCGATCTACGAAAACCCGTCGCCAGGCAACAAAGCGGGCGGTATCACCACGCTGGAGGAGAAGTCGCTGGGCTGTACTCAGAAAGCGGGGCAGAGCCAGGTGGTCGATGTGCTGAAGTATGGCGAACGGTTAAAAACGCCGGGGCTGAATCTGCTGAGTGCGCCGGGCAATGATGCGGTCGCCACCAGTGCGCTGGCGGGAGCCGGTTGCCACATGGTGCTGTTCAGTACCGGACGCGGCACACCTTATGGCGGTTTTGTGCCGACGGTGAAGCTGGCCACCAATACGCCGCTGGCGGAGAAGAAACCGCACTGGATCGACTTTAATGCCGGACGGTTGATCGAGGGAATGAGTATGGATGCGATGCTGGAAGACTTTGTCGACAGCATTGTGGCGATTGTCAGCGGTCAGCCGACCAACAACGAGAAGAACGATTTCCGCGAGCTGGCGATTTTCAAAAGCGGTGTAACGCTATAGTTTGTCAGGCAAACAATGGCGATCCTGATGTTGTTATTACCGTCGGTTAATCCTGTGCCCTTCGTGGGTGGCAGAGTCCGATCGCAAAGTCGCTTAAAGCATCCCTGCTCGCTCGGCCCGCGCCTTCCCTGGCGCGGGACGCTTTGCTCTTCGGACTCTGCCACCCACTCTTTGAGCTTTTGAGCTATCTGAAAGGTTAAGCCCGACTGGTTTCGCGCTCCGCTTCAGCCTGACAGACGGCGGCGGTAAACAGAATATCGGTTGAAGAGTTCAGTGCGGTTTCCGCCGAATCCTGCAGGACGCCGATAATAAAGCCGACCGCCACCACCTGCATTGCCAGATCATTCGGAATGCCGAACATGTTACAGGCCACCGGGATCAGCAGCAGCGAACCGCCCGCCACGCCAGATGCACCACAGGCACAGAGTGACGCCACCAGGCTCAGCAGAATCGCCGTCGGCACATCAATGCTGATCCCCAGCGTATGCACCGCCGCCAGCGTCAGCACGGTAATGGTAATCGACGCCCCCGCCATACTGATAGTTGCGCCCAGCGGAATCGACACCGAATAGGTATCCTCATCCAGATCCAGACGTTTCGCCAGCGCCATATTCACCGGAATGTTGGCGGCAGAACTGCGGGTAAAGAAGGCGGTCACGCCGCTTTCGCGCAGGCAGGTGAAGACCAGTGGATAGGGGTTGCGACGGATTTTATAGAACACCAGCAGCGGGTTCACCACCAGCGCCATCAGTACCATACAGCCCAGCAGCAGCGCCAGCAGATGCGCATATTGCCACAGCGCGCCAAAGCCGGTAGACGCGAGGATCGAGGCCACCAGACCGAAAATACCAATCGGCGCGCAGCGAATCACGCAGCGTACCAGCCACGTCACCGCATGAGAGGCATCATTGAGAAAGGCGCGGGTAGTGTCACTGCTGTGACGGAACGCCAGCCCGAGACCAATTGCCCACACCAGAATGCCGATGTAGTTGGCGTTCATCAGGGCCGTGATTGGATTCGACACCATGCTCATCAGCAGTCCGCGTAATACTTCGGTAATGCCGGATGGTGGTGTGATTTCCGTGGTACCCACCGCCAGCGTCAGCGTCTGCGGGATCAGATGGCTGAAGACCACCGCGACCACCGCCGCGAAAAAGGTGCTCAGCAGATAAAGCATAATAATCGGCCGGATATTGCTCTTCTGGCCCTGCTGGTGGTTGGCAATCGAGGCGATTACCAGCATCAGTACCAGCAATGGCGCGACCGCTTTCAGCGCACTGACAAACAGTTCACCCAGCAGACCGACCGCGATCGCGGCATCGTGTGAAATCCAGGCGAGCGCCACACCGGCGATCAGCCCAATCATGATTTGCTTCACCAGGCTACCGGCGAGCAGCGTACCCAGACGTGCGGAGAGAGTTTTCTGCATAATATTTTCTATATTTTGTCGCGGATGTAGTTTCAGACGCGATGTTTTGCATCGGCTAAAACGGTTTGCCCGGCGGAGTATAAGGAAAAGATCGGACGAGAAAAGAGAAAGTTCTGTCACTGTGGAGCAGGTCAGATTTTTATTATGCTGGATAGTGGAAGTGTGACAGAGGGATGAAATGGCGTGACAGGCTGCCACAAAATAAAACAGGGGCATCGGCTGCCCCTGCAGGTAATTATGGTGCGAGCTTTTTCTGGTCTCTTTTGCGGTTAACCCAGGCATTAATCAGCAGGGTTGATGCCAGAATGGCACCGACCACACCCAGCGAGATACCGACCGGGATATGGTAGAGGTCGACAATCAGCATCTTAAAGCCGATGAACACCAGCACAATCGCCAGGCCATACTTCAGCATCGAGAACCGTTCCGCCACGTTTGCCAGCAGGAAGTACATGGCACGCAAACCCAGGATAGCGAACAGGTTTGAGGTCAGTACGATAAACGGGTCAGTGGTCACGGCGAAGATCGCCGGGATACTGTCGACCGCAAAGATCACGTCGCTGATTTCTACCATGATCAGCACCAGCAGCAGTGGCGTCGCAAACAGCACGCCGTTTTTGCGGGTGAAGAACTTCTCGCCGTCGAGATCGTCAGTCATGCGCAGATGCTTACGCAGCCAGCGCACCACAGGTTTTTCGCCCACCGCGCTGTCATCCTCTTTCGCCAGCGCCATTTTCACACCGGTGAACAGCAGGAAGGCACCGAACACATAGAGGATCCAGCTGAACTGCGTGACCAGCCAGCTACCGGCGAAGATCATGATGGTACGCAGCACGATAGCGCCTAATACCCCATAGATCAGCACCCGGCGCTGCAGATTGGCCGGAATAGAGAAGTAACTGAACAGCATCAGCCAGACGAAGACGTTATCCACCGCCAGCGCTTTTTCCAGCACGTAACCGGTCAGGAAGGCGAGCGTTTGCGTGTTAGCGACTTCACGTCCCGCGCTGCCCTCCAGATACCACCAGAAGGCGGCGCTGAACAGCAGTGAGACTGAAACCCAGATCAGCGACCAGACGGCCGCCTGCTTGAAAGACATGGTCTGCGCGCCACGGCGTCCCTGCAACAGCAGGTCGATAGCCAGCATGATAAGCACAACAACCGCAAAGCTGCCCCACAGTAAAGGCGTACCCACAGTTTGCATATTCGTATCCTGTCCGAAAAATAAAAAAAACGGCTGAAGTCAGAAGACGTCAGCCGCTTATTTTTGTGTAAGCAAACCTCGCCTTCCGGCAAGGTCTCACTTACAACACAGAAATTGATTCCGGGTTGCCTGATGACCGGATGCTTTCGCATCGTAATGACGATCAATCAGCTTACAAGTTACTCCCCTTTGCAGGAGGGTAAGTTACGGTTTAGCCGCACAGGAAGCAACACCTCTCAGACATATTTAGAAATATTTACATAGCAGCCTGGTCGGCCGGGAAGATTACGCCGGTCTGGCGGCGTATCTCAGTCAGCAGCGACGCAGTAATCCGCGAAACCTCAAGCGAAGGGTGGTCCACCTGACGCTGCTCAACCAGCCGGGCAAAAGCGGCGGCTTCATACAGCATGGTGTTGATATGCTGCGGCTGGCTCAGCGTCTGCTTTTCCGCGCCCCGCGGCACAAAAGTCAGCTGCTGGCACTCCGATAACTTCTCTATCACCAGCGCGCCCGCTTCACCCTGAATCTCGCTGGGGAGGCTGGAATCACTCACCTTCGAATGCAGAATCGTTACGTCGAAATCACCGTAACTCAGCACCACCACGCCGTGCGCGTCCACGCCGCTTGCAAGCAAAGTCGCGCTGGCCTGCACGCGATCTGGCTCGCCCCACAGCGTCACCGCCGAGGCCAGGCAGTAATAACCGATATCCATAATTGAGCCATTCGACCAGCGCGGATCAAAGGTATTGGGGTTCTCGCCGTTGAGATAGCGTGGGTAACGTGAGGAGTACTGGCAGTAATTCAGCAGCGCTTTTCGCAGTTTCCCCACGTCAGGCAGTGCCTGCTGCAGCCGCAGAAAATTCGGCAGGCTGGCAGTTTTAAACGCCTCAAACAGCACCACCTGATGCTCACGGGCGCAGGCGATCATTTGCTCCACTTCTGCCAGGTTAGAGGCCAGCGGTTTTTCGCAAATCACATGCTTGCCGTGCGACATTAACAGCAGCGCCTGCTGGCAGTGCAGGGCGTTGGGGCTGGCAAGATAGACCGCATCGATCTCCGGGCTGGCGGCCAGCGCTTCCAGTGAGGTAAAGGTCTGTTTGCAGGGATAATCGGCGATAAAGGCCTCAGCCTGCTGCTGACTGCGTGAATAGACCGCACAGAGCTTCATCGCTCCGGTTTCATGAGCGGCATCAATAAACTGGCGTGTAATCCAGTTTGTTCCCACAATGGCAAAACGAATCACGTCATCTCTCCGGCAGCTGTAAAGCGGCAGAGTAACATCTCACCCACGCTGTGCAATGGTGCCGGGCGGGCAGGGATTGATCCTGCGATCCTCATTCCAATAATATGCGGAAGCGATGATGTTTATGTACCAACCAGGGAGCGCAGGTGAAAGCAAGTAAGCACGCATTAAACTGGACCACACTTCTGATCGCCATTCCGGTCGGGTGTGCGGCGTCGCTGGTGACGCTGGCTTTCCGCGGCGTGATTGAACTGATCAACCATCTGCTGTTTGCCCGCAGTGGCGAAATAACCGAATCCCTGCATCTCTGGCCGTGGATATTCTGGCCGCTGCTGGTGGGGGCGGGCGGCGTACTGGCGGGCTATTTTCTGCGTTATGCCGTTGCCATTGAGCAGCAGCAGACGGTGAAAACGGATTACCTTGAAGTGATCAACGCCCGGCTGGATGCAGTGCCGACCCGGACCTCACTGTTCCGCGCCTTATCGTCGATTGCCAGTATCGGCAGCGGCGCCTCGATAGGTAAAGAGGGGCCGATGGTGCAGCTCTCGGCACTGTGCGGCAGTGCGATTGGTCGCCTGTTACCGGCCTCACTTAACCTGAAAAACAGTGACGTGGTGGCGATGGCCGCGGCGGCGGGCCTCGCGTCGGTTTACCATGCGCCACTGGCGTCGGCGATTTTTGTGGCGGAAATCGCCTTCGGCATTTCTGCATTGCAGCGGCTGATCCCCCTGATCATCGCTGCCGCCACGGCGGTGATGACCATGTGGACGCTGGGTTTTCGCAGCGCGCTCTATCCGCTGGCAGACGCGAACTTCGCCATGGATCTCAGCAGCCTGCTGATGACGGTGGTGATTGGTCTGTGCGCCGGTCTGGCGGGCTGGATCGTGATTAAATGCATCGCCCGCAGCAAAGTGCTGTTCAGCCGGGTCGCCTCCCTGCCGCTGCGCCTCGGAGCGGGCGGCTTTGCGGTCGGCTTACTGGCGCTGATCTCCACTGATATCCTCGGCAACGGCTACGAGGTGATCGTCAAAGTGATGGCCGGGCACTACCTGCTGCCGGGTCTGCTGCTGTTGCTGGTGCTGAAAACCCTCGCTACCAGCCTGTCGGTAGGGTCGAACGCCGTCGGCGGACTCTTTACCCCTTCGCTGCTGATTGGCGCGCTGCTGGGGGTGATCATCGCGACGGTTGGGGCGGCGCTGCATCTGCCGCTCGGCAATGTGCTGCTCTATGCCGCGATTGGTATGGCGGCGGTGCTGGCAGCGGTCAGTCAGGCGCCGTTGATGGCGATGCTGATGGTGCTGGAGATGACGCTCAACAGCAGCCTGCTGTTTCCGCTGATGATCGCCACGGTGCTGGCGTCGATGGTGGTCTATCGCCTGCAATCCGCCAGTACTTATCCGGTCGTGAGTCATCACTTCAGCCGTTCAGAAGCGAAATATGATTTCGATAACATGCGCATTGCCGAGCTGATTATTGCGGGTGCGGCGTTGCAGCCGGAGGAGTCGGTGGGGCAGGCGCTGGCGGTCAGCTCCCTGAAGCGTGAACGCTATGTTTATGTGATCAACGCCGCGGGCGCTTTCCTCGGTGTGGTCTCGATTCATGAAATTTCGCGCCGGGTGCTGGCCCAGGAGATCACCCTCGACTCACCGGTGCAGTGCGTGATGGATCAGGATTTCCCGGTGGTGTATCAGAATCAGAGTATGCGTGAGGGATGGGAAGCCTTTGCGGCGGTGACGCTGGAGCGGTTGCCGGTGCTCAACAATCCGCAGGAACGGCGCTTTCTGGGCGCGCTGACCAAAACCAGTCTGATTCAGAAAGCGCAGGAGTTTCTTTAAGCCGCGTTGCCGCGCATCGCCTGGTCCGTCATCCACAGTCGCGCATCAAATTCGAGCTGGTGATAATCCGGCTCCATATGGCAGCAGAGCTGGTAGAACGCCTTATCGTGATCTTTCTCTTTAAGGTGTGCCAGCTCATGCACCACGATCATCCGCAGAAACGGCTCTGGCGCGAGGCGGAAAAAGGTCGAGATACGGATTTCCGCTTTCGCCTTAAGCTTACCGCCCTGAATCCGCGAGATGGCAGTGTGCAGCCCGAGTGCATGCTTCATCACCTTAATCTTGTTATCCCACATCACTTTGCTGATCGGCGGCGCATTGCGCATATAGCGATTTTTCAGCGCCTGCGTGTAGTCATACAGCGCTTTATCACTCATCACGTCGTGGGTGTCGGGATAACGTTCCTGCAGGAACGCACCTAAGCGCTGATGGGCGATCAGCGACTGAACCTGCTCAAGAAGGGGGGCAGGATAACCCTGAAGGTAGATCAGTGAGGACATTAGGGATTCCAGGCGAAAGACAGTATACTGCGCCCCCGATTTTGGGGCGAAAATCAACCAAAGTGTACCACGCCGGAGAATTCATGAGCCAACTTGAACTGAACGATCGCACACTGATCCTGCATCGCTTCCCGCAGATGCGTGACGAAAGTCCATTACAAGCCTGGGATGCGGCTGATGAATATCTGTTACAGCAGGCGCTGCCAGAGGGGCCGGTGCTGGTCTTCAACGACAGTTTCGGGGCCTTAACCTGCGCCCTGAATTCGCGTCCCGTCTGGCACGTCAGCGACTCCTGGCTGAGCCAGCAGGCCGCCCGTCAGAATCTGACCTTTAATGGGCTGGATGACAGCGACGTTCACTTTGTTGATAGCCTGGCTGACCTGCCTGCTTCACCTGCGGCTGTGCTGATCAAGGTGCCTAAAACCCTGGCGCTGCTGGAGCACCAGCTGCGCGCCATTCGCGAAGTTGTCACGCCTGATACGGTGATTCTGGCGGCGGCGCGCGCCAAAGAGATCCATAACTCTACCCTGCAGCTGTTCGAACAGATCATTGGTGAAACCAAAACCTCACTGGCGTGGAAAAAAGCGCGTCTGATCTACAGCCAGTTCAGCAAGCCTGCACTGCGCGAGGCCACGCCGACGCTGGTCTGGCCGCTGGATGGTACCCCTTATCAGATTCACAACTACGCCAACGTCTTCTCGCGCGCTTCGCTGGATATCGGCGCACGGCTCTTTGTGCAGCATCTGCCGGAAAACATTGAGGGCGAGATTGTCGATCTCGGCTGTGGTAACGGCGTGGTGGGACTGGTGGCGCTGGAGCAGAACCCGCAGGCCGAGGTGCATTTCCTTGATGAGTCTTACATGGCGGTCGCTTCCAGCAAGCTTAACGTGGAAGTGAACCGTCCTGAGGATTTGTCACGCTGTCAGTTCCTGGTGAACAACGTGCTGAGCGGCTATCCGTCAGATCGGCTGCACGCGGTGCTGTGCAACCCGCCGTTCCACCAGCAGCACGCGGTGACCGATCACCTGGCATGGCAGATGTTCCGTGATGCCAAACGCTGCCTTCAGTATGGCGGCGAGTTGCGCATTGTCGGCAACCGCCACCTCGATTATCACCACAAGCTGAAGAAGCTGTTTGGTAACTGTACGCTGATCGCCTCTAACCAGAAGTTCGTGGTGCTTCGCGCGGTGAAAATGCGTTAGTCAGACGGTTAATGCCAGCTGCGTCGCCTGCGCAATCGCACGGCGCGCATCCAGCTCCTGCGCCACATCTGCACCGCCGATGACTGTCACCCTCTGTCCTTTTGCACGCAGCGCGGCTTCCAGTTCGCGCTGCGGCTCCTGTCCGGCACAGATAATCACATTATCGACCTCCAGCAACAGCGTTTCGCCGTTGCGCCGCAGATGCAGGCCGCTGTCATCAATCGCCAGATACTCAACGCCGCCCCACATCTCAACGCCCTGCGCCTGCAGACTGGCGCGATGGATCCAGCCGGTGGTTTTTGCCAGTCCGGCACCCGGTTTTCCCGATCGGCGTTGCAGCAGCCAGATTTGCCGTAACGCGGCAGGCGGCTCGGGTTTCATCACGCCGCCACGCTGCGTCAGGCTGTGGTCGATGCCCCATTCGGCATAAAACGCCGCCAGATCCTCGTCATGGGATGGCTGTGACAGATACTCCGCCACATCAAAGCCAATACCGCCTGCGCCGATAATCGCCACCCGTTTCCCCACCGGGCGCTTATCGCGCAGCACCTCCAGGTAGCTCAGCACGCTGGGGTGGTCGATGCCCGGAATATCGGGCGTACGCGGCTGAATGCCGGTCGCCAGCACCACTTCATCGGCGTCACTCAGCTGATCCGCCGTCACCCGACTGCCTGTCTGAACCGTCACGCCTGCGGCTGCCAGCTCATGCCGGAAATAGCGCAGCGTTTCGCTGAACTCCGATTTGCCAGGGATCAGCCGGGCAATATTGAACTGGCCGCCTATCTCCGGCGCGGCCTCATAGAGGGTTACCTGATGGCCGCGCTGCGCCGCCTGCAGCGCAAACGCCATGCCGGCCGGACCGGCGCCCACTACGGCCAGCCTGCGCGGGGCGGTGCTGGCGATGACCGGCATCAGCGACTCATGGCAGGCGCGCGGATTGACCAGGCAGGAGGTGATTTTACCGGCGAACACCTGATCGAGGCAGGCCTGATTACAGGCAATGCAGGTATTGATGCTGTCCGGTTCACCGCGCTGGGCTTTAGTGACAAAGGCGGGATCGGCGAGAAAAGGGCGCGCCATCGACACCATATCGGCGCAGCCGGACTGCAACAGCTGCTCGGCGACGGCGGGATGGTTGATGCGATTGGTGGCGATGACCGGTACCTTCACCTGTTCACGCAGGCGCTGCGTCACCCACGCAAAGGCCGCACGCGGCACGCAGGTGGCGATGGTCGGGATGCGCGCCTCGTGCCAGCCAATACCGGTATTAAACAGCGTGACGCCGCACTGCTCCAGTTCGCCCGCCAGCAACAGCGTCTCCTCCAGCGTGCTGCCCTCTTCGATCAGGTCGAGCATCGACAACCGGAAGATGATGATAAAGGCGTCACCGGTCGCGGCGCGAACGGCGCGGGTAATCGCCAGCGCGAACTGCATCCGCTGCCGGAAGTCGCCACCCCAGCGATCGGTGCGCTGATTGGTGTGCTTCACCAGAAACTGATTAATCAGGTAGCCTTCGGAACCCATGATCTCCACGCCATCGTAGCCCGCCTGCTGTGCCAGTCGGGCGCAGCGGGCAAAGTCATCAATGGTCTGTTCAATCGCCGCCTCGCTCATCGCCTGTGGCGTAAACGGATTAATCGGCGCCTGGCGTGCTGAGGGCGCAACCAGATCGGGCTGATAGCTGTAACGACCGGTATGCAGGATCTGCAGGGCGATTTTGCCCTGATGCTGATGTACTGCCTCCGTGATCTGCCGGTGCCAGTCACATTGCGTCTCGTCGGTGAGCATCGCGCCATGCGCGGTGGTGACACCCTGGGCATTGGGGGCGATGCCGCCGGTGACGATCAGCGCGACACCTTCACGCGCCCGCTCGCCGTAGAAAGCCGCCAGCCGGGCTGCGCCATCCGGGTGTTCTTCCAGTCCGGTGTGCATTGACCCCATCAGAAAGCGGTTTTTCAGTCGGGTAAAGCCAAGGTCCAGCGGCGTAAACAGCGCAGGATAGTCAGGATTGACGGACATGATAGTCACTCACGGTAAAGTGGTCGGATGAGTTCACTCTAGCCACTTCTGCGTTAAAAAAAAGTGAAAGAATGTCAGGGTGTGAGTGAAATCATAAACAACGGCAGGGGAGTGAGGTGAGTAACAAAGAGTGGGCGGAGGTAGCCCGTGCCTTGCGCAAAGAGGTTAAGACCGCCATCCGTGGCCCGCGTAGCTTTGCGACAGGCGTCAGCGCCCGTCGCAGTTCAGATTCCACTACATGCTGTCAGCGCGGTGCCAGAAAACCCATTAACGTCGACGGATCCACGAATAGCGGGAGTGATAGCCGCTGCCGTGGTGGGTATTAAAGCGGTAGCTTGAACCGCTTTCGGCCATACAGTAGGTGCAGACATTGACGTTATCGATCTGCGAAGCCGGCACACCCGCGTTTATCAGCAACTGCGTCGCCAGCGCAGGCAGATCGAACCAGACACCCTGCTGGCGGGCAGCGGCCTGTGGACGTTGCGCCAGAGGATTAACCGGCTGGTTCTGGTGCCAGCGCAGCCCGCTGGCCAATGCCGGGTTCTGCGCAATCTCCGCCAGCTGCGGTTCGGCCAGTTCATAACAGCAGGGGCCCATCGCCGGACCGATCGCCACCATCAGGTTCTGCGGCTCACAGCCCTGCTCGCACAGTTTTTCAACCGCGCGGGTCAGCACACCCGCCAGCGTACCTTTGAGTCCGGCATGAACCGCGGCCACGATCCGCTGCTGGCGATCGGCGAACAGCACTGGCAGGCAGTCGGCGGTGTAGACCGCCACCGGGCGCGTCCCGCTGCCAATCACGCCATCAGACTCGCAGCTTTTGGGTGGGATGTTCTCGATATCGGTGACCACGGTCGCGCTGTGGCGCTGATGTCCATAGGCGGCATCAGCGGGTGGTGGCTCTCCGGCTGGCTGAAACGCATATTCGAGCCACTCCAGCGAATCGAGCAATGGCGAGCGCGGGATCACGGCCATAGGAATCTCCTGTTATAACAGCGTGCGTTGGGCTGCCCACAGCTTACGTTAACTGCTACATTTTTGAAGCTTCTCCTCAGACCTTTCTCACCTTAAGGATGAAATGATGAAAACCTCCGCAAAACTGGCTGCATCCGGACTGGTCGCGCTGCTGCTTACCGGCTGCGCCTCGTCGACACATCAGACCGCGCAGCAGCAACTCGGCCAGCAATCGGTGCTGGCGGTAAACTGGTTCCAGCAGTCTGGTGAATATCAGGCGCTGACCTGGCAGGCATTTAATACCGCGCGTATGGCGTTTGATCAGGCCCCCTCGCTGACTGGCAAACCCAAAGCGGTGATTGTCGATCTGGATGAGACGATGCTGGATAACAGCGCCTATAGCGCGTGGCAGGCGAAGAACGGCCAGCCGTTCAGCAGCAAAACCTGGTCAGCCTGGACGCAGGCGCGGCAGGCGAAAGCGGTGCCGGGCGCGATAGAGTTTGCGCGTCATGTCACACAGAATGGCGGCACGCTGTTCTATGTGTCGAACCGCGATCAGAAAGATTACGCGGCCACGGTCGCTAACATGCAGCAGCTTGGCTTCCCCAACGTCAGCGATAAAACGGTACGTCTGAATACTGACAGCTCCAATAAGCAGGCGCGTTTCGATGCCATTAAAAATGCCGGCTATAACGTGGTGCTCTACGTTGGCGATAACCTCAACGATTTTGGTGGCGCGACCTGGCATCAGGGTAATCAGACGCGTCGTGATTTTGTGAATCTTAACCATCAGCAGTTTGGAACGCAGTTCATCGTGCTGCCGAATCCGCTCTACGGCGACTGGGAGAGCGGAATGGCGGAAAACTACAATAAACTGACACCGGAACAGCAGCTGTCAGTGCGGGAATCGCGCCTGCAAAGCTGGAACGGTAAATAATTCGTCAAGAAAAAGAGCCTGACCGGGTCAGGCTCTGTTAAAACGTGGTCCTGATTTACTTTCTCCCGTCACTATTTTGCTGCAAATTAAATTAATTATCTCTTGCTTCATTCTTATATAAAATCAGGCATATCTGACTGGCTATCAGCAATTAAGCCGGTTGATCGTGCTAATGGTTAATTTTTTAATTAAGAGTATTCCTGGTAAAAAGCAGGCCGGTTGGTATGGCAGTGAATATCCCCTTGGTCAATGATTGTATTTTTTTGTCAGCAGTAACTTTAGTTTATTATCTTTTATATTTTAATTTATTGATATTGTTGGTTTTAAAATGATTTCCGCTAATTATTCCACTTCTCTTCTGCTTAATTAAATTTACTTAACCCTGACTCTTACTGACGCCGGATTGACAAATAGCATGATGTTAAAGTGCTGTGAAATATTGCTCGTGCATTGGTAATGGTTAGCGGCTATAACCTTTTTCTGTGACTCAGTTCTTATTTACCTGGCGGCTCACGCTTTATTTGTGAGCCGATACACTTTGTGGTTAGCCAGGATGCGACATCCCGGTAGTAGAGAGAAGATGATTGTGACGACACTTAAACCCTTATTAGCGAAAAATCGCAGTTGGGCATTACAGCGCCGCCAGCGTAATCCAGACTACTTTAAAAAATTCCTTCATCAGCAAAAGCCGCACTCACTCTGGATAGGTTGTTCTGATAGTCGCGTTCCGGCAGAAGTCTTAACCGGCTCCCATCCTGGCGAACTCTTTGTGCATCGTAATATCGCCAACATGGTGATTGAGGACGATGACAATTTACTGAGCGTGCTGCAATACGCGCTCTTCTTTCTCGGTGTAAAACGCATTGTATTAAGCGGCCACTATGGCTGCGGTGGGGTGGAAGCTGCGCAGAATCTGCCGGGCAGCGTGCTGGACGGGCAGGAGAGCGCGCTGGCGAGACGCATTCAGACGTTGCGTCATGACATTCAGCATGGCCTGGCGGAAAGCCCCCCTTCAGACGCGGAGCCGGGTGAACAGCTCGATCGGCTGGTTGAAGCCAACGTTAAGGCGCAATTCGCCAGACTGGTGAAATCTGAACCGGTCCGGCAAATCTGGCAATCGGGCCAGGAACTGGAAGTGTTTGGTTGTGTTTATGACCTGCGCTCCGGCCATCTTAAAGAGCTGATTCATCAATCTGCAGAGGAACCTTCATTATGAACCTCGATACCCTGCGTCGTGATATTCCTGCGGGTCTGGTGGTGTTTCTGGTCGCCTTACCGCTCTGTCTTGGCATCGCACAGGCCAGCGGATTACCGCCGTTTGCCGGTCTGCTGACCGGTGTGATTGGCGGCCTGGTGGTCACATCACTGAGTCCGTCCCGGTTTGCCGTCAGCGGCCCGGCGGCAGGCCTTGTCACCATCGTCGTCGCCTCAATGGCGTCTCTGGGCAGTTTTTCCGCCTTTCTCACCGCGCTGATTATCGCCGGAGCACTGCAATGTCTGTTTGGCCTGCTGCGTGCCGGACGGTTTATTTCGCTGGTGCCGGGCAGCGTCATCAAAGGGATGCTGGCGGCGATCGGTTTGCTGCTGATCATGCAGCAGATCCCGGTGGCGCTGGGAGCCGCGGGCGATGCGGAGCTGGTTTCACTGGTGACCGGTGAGATGACCTTCTCGCTGCCCGCGGTAGCGGTAGCGGGTGTCGGCCTGGCCATTTTATGTCTCTGGACTACCGCACCGGTGAAGCGGTTCAAAGCGCTGGCCTGGATCCCTGGGCCGCTGATTGCCGTGCTGATAGGCTGCCTTGCTACCGTCGTGGGTGGACGGCTGTTCCCGGAAATGACCAGCGGTCTGGCGCGTATTTCGTTGCCCGCTTTTGACAGCATTTCCGCGCTGGTAGCAGAGCTGGAAACGCCCGACTGGATGGCCTGGCAGAATCCGCAGGTCTGGGTTGTTGCGGTAACCTTAGCCCTGGTCGCCAGTCTGGAAACGCTGCTGAGTCAGGAGGCGCTGAAAAAACTGCGTCCTCAGACGCCCGCGCCATCGCCTAACAAAGAGATGTTCGCGCAGGGCATCGGTAACCTGGCGGCCGGTTTCCTTGGCGCGATGCCGATAACGGCGGTGATTGTGCGCAGTTCGGTTAACGTCAGTGCGGGCGCGCAGACCAAACTGTCGATCTTCATTCACGGTGTGCTGCTGCTGATTTGCGGCATGTGGTTCAGTGAGATGCTGAACGCCATTCCGCTGGCCAGCCTCGCTGCCGTGCTGCTCTATACCGGCTACAAGCTGGCGACACCCAAACTGTTTATTGAGCAGTTCCGGATGGGCGCGCAGCAGTACGTGCCGTTTCTGGCCACCATCGTCGGTATTATCACGCTGGGCATGCTGGTCGGGATTGGTATCGGCATCGCCACGCAGATCCTCTATAGCATCTATAAAAGCCATCGCAACGCGCTGCAGCTCACCCGCTATGACGACCACTACGTGCTGCGCTTTCAGCAGAACCTGACCTTTATGCACAATCCAAAGCTGCAGGGATTGCTGGATGAGATCCCGGAGAACAGCGTAGTCATCGTCGATAACGACAATGCGGAATATATCGATCCCGACGTCAAAGCGGTGCTGAAAGATTTTGGCGATAACGCCGACAAACGCGGCATTCGCCTGAGTCAGTGGCCGGTTGCCGTAAAATAGCGTTTAGCGCAACGGTAAAGTCGTCAGAACAGCAAAAATCGGATATCTCGGATATCCGATTTTTTTATTTGCGATGCATAATAGAGCCCCAGTTTTTGCTGTCATCTGATGGGTTTAGCCTCAAAACGGTAACTTTTCTGAGTTAGCCCATGAAACGAGGTTTTATCGCCGGATGACATTGAGGATATTCAGGATTTAATCATTCTGACACCACGCGCCTGTCCAGGCTGGCGTGGACAGCCAGCCTCTCTGTGACAAGGTCCGGATGTATGCGCATACAGCTGTTTGAAGAGCACAACGTTAAGAAGAACGCATTTTCACTGTTTTTAATCACGTTGCTGTTTTGCTTTATCGGCGGACACCTGCGCTTTCCACAGGAGCTGTCGCTGTTCTGGCCGGTCAACGCGATCGTCACTGGCGTGATCGTCCGGAATCCTTTTCTGCATCAGACCCGCTATTACCTGGCCACCTTTGCTGCGATGGTGTTAAACGACATCGTTTTTTCAGGCTGGGCGCTCTCTGCTTTTACCCTCAACATGGCGAATCTTCTGTTTGTGCTGGTGGCGGTGACGCTGCTGGTAAAACATCTTCAGCACGACTCCGGCAGCGAGCGTATAACCAGCGTGCTGCGCATTTTTCCGGCCTGTCTGCTGGCCGGACTGGCCTGCGCCAGCTGGGGGGCGCTGGCGCAGCAGGCCGATTTTAACAGCGGGCTGGTGACGGCCTGGGGCGAATGGTTCAGCGAACAGTTCTCAACCGGGCTGATGCTGCTGCCCTTTTTGCTGACGCGCGACTGGGCGTCGCTGTCGCCCCGGCAGTTTATGCAGATGCGCAAGCTGGCACCGGTTGTCGCCGTGATTTTTTCGCTGATGATTGGCGCGATGATGGGCGGCGCAGGCAGCCTGACGTTCCCGGTTCCGGCGCTGGTCTGGTGCGCCATCGTGCTGCCGATGCCGCTCACCAGCCTGGTGATTTTGCTCACCGGCATTAGCGAAATCATTCTGGTTTCGCACGGTGTGATGAATATCCAGGGCGATGACAATATGCTGCCGATTACCCATCTGACCTCGGCACGGCTGGGCGTGGCGACCATTGCGATCAGCCCGCTGATTGTGGCGGTGAGCATGGATGCGATTCGCCAGCTCAACCAGCGTCTGGCGCTGCGCGCCAACTATGACTTCCTGACCCGGCTACTGTCGCGGTCCGGCCTCTATGAAAGTCTGCGTGCTGAGCCGATCTTCCCGGACCGCCGGGCGGGCGTGATCCTGCTGGATGTCGACTACTTCAAAGCGATTAATGACAATTTTGGTCATGATGCGGGTGACAGCGTGCTGGAAGAGATCGCCCGCCGTATGCAGCGCGTCGTGGGTAAAGAAGGGCGCATCTGCCGTTTTGGCGGCGAAGAGTTTGCGGTGGTGCTGTTCGACCAGAATCCGGAAAAGCTCTACTTTCTTGCTGAGAGCATCCGGCAGAAGATGGCAAAAGAAAAGTTCTGGCTGCAGGGCAGTACGGCCACGGTCACTGTCAGTCTGGGGCTGGCGCATGGCAGTGCCGGTGAGGCGACGGAGTGGCACCGCGTGATCAACCGGCTGATCTCCGCAGCCGATAAAAACCTCTATCTGTCGAAACGCAATGGCCGCAATCAGACCTCGCCGGTTAACTACCGTGCCATCACCAGCGACGTGGCATAACGCCACGCCGCCGGGTTCTGTCAGCTGACGCTGCTTTTCAGGGTACTGGCCTGCTGGTGGCGTTCAATCGCCAGGTCGATCAGGCGACTGATCAGATCCTGATAGCTGAGGCCGGCTGCCTGCCACAGTTTCGGATACATGCTGATATTGGTGAAGCCGGGCAGGGTATTCACTTCGTTGACGATAATTTCGCCATCGGCAGTTAAAAATACATCGACGCGCGCCATGCCAAAGCACTCCAGCGCGGTAAAGGCTTTGATGGCGACCTCACGTATTGCATCGCTGGTTTCCGGTGAAATGGCTGCCGGGACCACCGTCTGCGCACCGCTCTCGGAGATATATTTGGTGTCATACGAATAGAAGGCGTCATGCACCACCACTTCACCGCAGGGGCTGGCTTCAGGGGCATCGTTGCCCAGCACCGCACACTCGATCTCGCGGCCTTTGATACCCTGCTCAATCAGCACCTTGCGGTCAAAGGAGAAGGCCAGCGCCAGCGCGGCATCAAATTCTTCAATGCTATCCACTTTGCTGACGCCCACCGATGAACCCTGGTTGGCGGGTTTGATAAACAGCGGCAGGCCAAAGCGGGCAATCACTGCGCTGGCGTCCAGTTGTGCACGCTGGGCCTGGGTGACGCTCACCCACGGCGCGACGTTGAGGCCGGCGTCGCGCAGCAGGCGTTTGGTAAAATCTTTATCCATGCTGACCGCAGAGCCCAGCACGTCGGAACCGACAAAAGGTAACGAGGCCATACGCAACAGGCCCTGCAGGGAGCCATCTTCACCCAGCGTACCGTGCACGATAGGGAAAATAACGTCGATCTGCGACAGCGGATGGGCGTTATGACGGGTGATGATCTGCTGCTGAGTCATGCCGGGCACCAGCGCCACATCTTCAGCGGCGTGATTCAGCGCGATCAACGCCGGATTTTCAGCGTTCAGTAAGAAGTTTGAAGCATCGTTAAGACGCCAGTGTCCCTGCTTATCAATGCCCAGCAGCACCACGTCAAACCTGGTTTTGTCGATCGCCTCAAGGATATTTTTGGCCGACTGTAACGACACCTCATGCTCAGCCGATTTCCCACCAAACACGATCCCTACCCGCAACTTTGTCATCAATTTTGCCCACTGAAAAAATCAAAACCACAAGATAGCATGGGCTTCGCGAGGGAAAACAGGTCAGGGCAACAGATAATTGTGAGCAGGCGATTAACCCTCGCCATTCAACAGAACGCTGCCGTTGAGCTGCCCGTGGTGGCGCGGGTGGCAGCTCAACGGCCCGCTCGCAAAGGTCACTGAATCTCCTCTTTCACCTGATGCAGGAGGGTGTCTGGTTTAACTTAATCTGACGCAGAGCCCAGCCAGACTTCAACCTGATGTTCCTGGCGATGGCTTTCCAGCGCTATTTCGTCGCCGTCACACCGTTTGCCATCCAGCCACAGCTGATAGGTGCTGTCACCGCGAGTAATCCGGATGTTGTAGATCCCTTCTCCCTCACGGTAGACGATTTTTATCTCTGGCCAGTCAGCGGGAAGCTGTGGCCGGACAGACAGCGCGTTGCCGCGCCGGCTTATCCCAAGCAGACTCTCACTGATAAGCTGATAGGCCCAGCCTGATGAGCCGGTATACCAGGTCCAGCCGCCCCGCCCGCTGTGGCCTTCGGCCGCATACACATCCGCAGCCATCACATAAGGTTCCGCTTTGTAAATCGCCATATCCTGTTGATTGCCACTATGATTAACCGGATTAATCATAGAGAGCAGGGACCAGGCGCGCTCTGTTTCACCCATCGCCGCAAAGGCCATAATCGCCCACAGAGCCCCATGGGTGTACTGACCGCCATTTTCCCTGACGCCCGGTAAATAACCGCGAATGTAGCCCGGATTTGGCCCTGCACCATCGAAAGGCGGAGTGAGCAATTTAATCAGCCGGTTATCCTTATCAACCAGATGCTGATAAAGCGCCTCCATCGCTGACCGGCATCTGGCGTCCTCGCCTGCGCCAGAGAGTACCGACCAGCTCTGGGCAATGGCGTCTATCCGGCACTCACTGTCAGCATGTGAACCGAGCGTCTGGCCACTGTCAAAAAAGCCGCGCAGATACCATTCGCCATCCCAGGCCGCATGGTTAAGCGCGGTTTTGAGCGCCTGCGCATTGTCCAGACAGTGCCGGGCGGTATCGGTATCGCCGAACCGCACAGCCAGCGCGGCAAAGCGGTCCAGAACCGTATAGAGGAAGAAGCCGAGCCAGACGCTTTCACCTTTGCCGGCAATCCCGACGGTACTCATACCATCGTTCCAGTCCCCGGAGCCCATCAGCGGGAGGCCGTGCTGGCCGAAATTAAGGGCGTGGTTAACCGCGCGAACGCAGTGCTGCCATAGCGGTTCGTTAATCTTACTGACGCCCGGAAGCTCATAGACAGACTCTTCATCCTCTGCCAGCAGGCGACCTTCAAGGTAGCTGACGGGCTGTGACAGCAGCGCAATATCATCGGTTGCCTGCACATAGCGGCAAAGCGCATAAGGCAGCCACAGGTAATCGTCGGAGCAGCGGGTTCTGACGCCACGGCCAGCAGGCGGATGCCACCAGTGCTGTACATCTCCCTCGATAAACTGGCGGGATGCACACAGCAACAGCTGATCGCGCAGCCGCTGCGGGGCAGCGTGGGTCAGCGCCAGCGTATCCTGCAACTGATCGCGGAAACCAAAGGCACCACCAGACTGATAGTATCCGCTGCGCGCCAGCAAACGGCTGGCCAGCGTCTGGTACAGCAGCCAGCCGTTTGCCAGTAAATCGACCTCCGTTGCCGGTGTCTGGATTTGCACTTTAGTCAGTAGCTGGTGCCAGTGCTGTTTAACTTTGGTCAGCTCGTTCTGAGCCTCCCCGGTGGAGAGGAACTGCTGCATCAGCGCGGTCACTGCACCCTCATCTTCCCCGACGCCGAGAGCAAAAACAAAGCTGCGGCTGTCGCCGTCAATCAGTGTCGTCAGCGTCTGCAGCGCGGCGCAGGGATCCATTCCTGCCCCGGTGTTACCCGACAGACCACGAACATTCATCATCGCGGGCTGCCGTGTGGTGCCGTTACGACCCAGACACTCAAGCCGGTTGCCGCTGTACGCAATCCGGGTACCTGTGACGGCAAAAAAAGCGGTCCGCGCAGAGCCCGTGCTGTTATAAAAGTTTCTGGCCAGAACCGCGCTGCCTGTGGCGATAGCGGCAGGGGACGTCACCACATGCCTTGCGGAGCGGCTCGCCAGCTCACCCAGAACCCATTCGACGTATCCGGTAATCGACAGATTACGCGTTTTGCCAGAGAGGTTACTCAGCGTCAGCAGGGAAAGTCTGACCGGCGCCTCCTCTGCCACGAACACCGTTAACGTGCTGCTGATGCCATACTCCGTGTGTTCAAACGTGCTGTAACCGAAGCCATGACGGGTCAGATAATCACCCTTGCCGCGAACCGGAAGCGGCGTGGGCGACCAGACATCACCCGTCTCTTCATCACGCAGATAAAGCGCTTCGCCAGAGCTGTCACTGACGGGATCGTTGTGCCAGGGCGTCAGACGATATTCATGCGCGTTTTCATACCAGCTATAGCCCTGGCCACTCTCGGAAATGACGGTACCAGACTGGCTGTTGGCCAGCACATTGCACCACGGCGCAGGCGTCTGCTGCTGGCTGGAAAGAATGATGTGATATTCGCTGCCGTCCTCGTTGAAGCCACCGGTGCCATTAAAAAACTGCAACCGCTCCGGCGAAAAGGTGACGGCTGCAGGCGGCGGCGTCTTACTGACCGATGGAAACGCAAAAGCAGGCGGGGTGCGCACCGGTTTTAACAGCGTGCTGAGCTGATCGGCGAGGCTACCGTTCCGGCCTTCCAGCACGACAGCCGCGACGCTCAGCAACAGTTGCAGATCGTCAGCGGAAAAACTTTCGCTTTTGCGGATAAATATGCCGCCAGGTTTGTCCGCCTGCTGCCGTTCATCTCCGGCAGGGATCAGGGTCGTGAGCTGATTGAACAGGTTCTGCTGGTACCCGCCCTGGTCGCTGTTCAGGATGAGCAGATCGACCGTCAGCCCTTTTTGTCGCCAGTACTGATGCGCCTGAATGAGGGTGGTGACCAGATCGAGCTGATTAATGTTTTCTATCCGAACCAAAAGAATCGGCAGATCACCCGAAATCGCATGACGCCACAATGACTCCTGGCCCAGCCGGTTCTGCATCAGCGCGTCTGATTCGCCACGCATTTCGGCACTGGAAAACAGCACGGCACTGGCCAGCTGATTAAACAGGCTGGTATCTTCGGTGCGGATATTCAACTGACGCAAGGCGACCTGACTGTGGGACCACGCCAGTTCAAATACCCGATCGGCGCTGATGTGGTTACGGTACTTCTCAATCAACGCAATAGTGGTGTCACGCTGAAGTGTCACACCGTAAAGCATATCGATGGTGACGGCCTCTCCCGCTTTTAACGTCACTGACTGGCGAATTGATAACACGGGATCTAACACTGCCCCCTGCTGACCCGTTAATTCACTGCCCGGCATCAGCGCCTGAGCATCGGCTGGCGTCCTGCCACGCCCGAGAAAACGAGCCCGGTCGGTTTCAAAAGAGGTCTGGCGGCCGGTATTGCCATGTATCGCCATCGCGTGAAACATCCATGCCGTCACTTCTTTCTCTTCACGTGGCCGACGGTGAGCCAGAATCGCTTCCAGCCTGTCAACGATCTCAGTCTGGACGAACAGATTACTGAACGCAGGGTGGGCCATATCGCTGGCTGCTGGTGCCAGTACCACTTCTGTGTAGCTGGTGATATCGAATGGGCGGGTCTGACGGGAACGGTTAGTGACCGTGATGCGTCTGATCTCCACATCATCTTCCGGGGAGACTACGATATGCGTGTGAATGCTGAAGGTAGTGCCTGAAGCGTCAAACTCAATCCCGGCATCATTGAAACGGGTTTTATAATGCGGACGCTCGCAGCAGGTCGGCTGATAGCTGTGAGCAATCACTTCGGCGGATTGCTGATCGGTAACGTAACAGAACGTTCCGTAGTTGTTGCTGGTGCTATCCGCACGCCAGCGGGTGAGTGCCAGCCCCTTCCACTGGCTGTAGCCTGTCCCCGCGTGCGTCACCATCAGATGATAATCTGCATTGGAAAGCAGCTGAAGTTGTGGCTGGCGCGGATCTGAACCACTGAATTCACGCTGGTCGGGAATGCTGCGCTGCTGTTTAGGGTCACTGTTTTCGACAAAACTGCGGCGTGGGGTATAGAGCTCAATATCATCAGGCACTTTTTCCTGAAGCAGCAAACGCGACGACTGAAACAGTGCGCTGGACATAAAGCGCGCGACCATGGGCGCATCCAGCAGCTGGTGAGAGAGTGCTAGCAATCCCATCGCCTGGTGATGGGCCATATACGATTTGACGATCGCAAATGGCTGACCGGGAGCCAGTCGATCCGCGGTGAAATCCAGCGCTTCGTAATAACCGTAGTCACCGCTGGCACCCATTTTTTTAAGTCTTATCAGATTAGCCGTCGCCTCCTGCGGCAGCACCATCAGCGCCAGCAGCGTCGCATAGGGCGCAACAACATGATTGTCATTCAGGCCGCGTTTCAGACCCAGTTCCGGCGTACCAAATGCCCGATACTGGTAGTTATGATTAACGTCAAACGCAGCGTAACCCGATTCCGAAACGCCCCAGGGCGTATCGGTGCTGTTACCCGAGGCAATCTGTTGCCTGACCGCCGATAACGCCATCTTCTCCAGCAGCGTGTCGGGGTAAACCGGCATGACCAGGTGCGGCATCAGGTATTCAAACATTGAGCCGCTCCATGACATCACGGCGGGCTGGTTATTCAGCTGAGTAAATAAGCGACCCAGTACAAACCAGCTCTTGGCCGGAAGCTGGCTGGTGGAGATAGCAAAGTAGTGCGTCAGGCGGACTTCTGAAGGGAAAAGGTCATATTTGCTGGCGTCCAGCAGACCGCTGTCCATGTTGTAGCCCACGCTGAGTAAAGACGTGGCCGGATAATAGAGAAAGCGGAAGTCCATACTGGCGTGATCGCTAAGGCGGCTGTCCAGCTCCAGCAGGGCAGCCATCCGTTCGCGGGCGGCCCATATCGCAGTCTCTGCCTGTTTTTCCGGGAGTCCGGGGCGGTTCAGGTTCAACTCAGCGAGCCACAGCAATGACGGAATGTCGGCAGGCAGTGGCGCATCCGGGGTAACCCAGCTGAAAAGGAGGGCCCACTCCTGAGTGAAATCGACCAGCTGCTGGTGGAAAAGCGCCGGCCAGTTTACCCGCGTTGTCGGAAGATAAGCCTGTTCTGCCAATACGCTTAATGCCAGCAGAGCCTGCATCCCGGCGTGAAAATCGGCGGGTGAAGCGCGCTGCATCAGGCTTAGCTTAGCTGCGATTTGTTCCACTATGTCGCTGCGGGTGTCGCTCAGTTGGTCTTTAAGCAGTGAGAAGGTATCGGAGAGACCTTCCAGGATACAGGGGAGAGACATCACCGGCTGGTATTTCCACTGCGCCAGGCCAGCCTGAAGGGTTACAAGGTGAGCCGCCATATTACCGCTGTCTACGGTTGAGACGTAGCGTGGGTTCAGCGGTTTTAACGTCTGGGTGTCATACCAGTTATAAAGATGTCCTCTGAAATGCTCCATTCGATCAAGGGTATCGAGGGTGTCGAGCGTCCGGCTGATGACCCGATTCTGGCTGATATAACCAAAATCCCATGCCGTCAGGTTTGCCAGCAGCGACAGGCCAATGTTGGTCGGTGAGGTCCGGTGGGCCACCCTCGACTCCGGAATCTCCTGCAGATTGTCAGGCGGCAAATGGTTGTTGTCACTGCTGGCAAATTCGTTAAACCAGGCCCAGGTTTTACGCGCGGTGCGACGCAAAAAGAGGCGCTGTTCCGCTGAAAGGCTGCCCGGCTGAGCGCGTTTAGGCTGGCTCATGCGGCTCAGTAACGCGGGGGCGACCGCCCACAATAAAGCGAGCGCCAGTGCGACATGCGTCATCGACGGCATGCTCAGGCTGGTCAGGAATACCAGAACCGCGCCTGCTACCGGATTAATCCACATGCGGCGGTAGAAATGGCGCACATCAGACTCGACAGGTTTCTGTGATGAAGCGCTTTTCCACTCGTTCAGAAAGCGATGGCTGATAGTCAGGCGCCATAAGGTCACGATAATCGCCTTCAGCGACCAGTAACTCTCGTGAGGCAGAATGGCCAGCGCCAGGCCAGCGCGGGAGAGGCGGTTAAAGGCATCGGTGACCAGCATGGATAAATGCTGCCGCCAGGCACGCGTTTTACTTTTCGTCACCCCGTCGATTACCAACGCTGGCAGTCCCGGAAGCAGCAGAAAGAGCATGATGCACCCGACCCAGAATATTGGATTCGGTACTATCGTACACAGCATAAACACCAGCATCAGCAGGGCAGGCGCCACCAGGCTGCGGCGCAGGTTGTCTGTTAATTTCCAGCGGGAAAGCGCACTGAGCGGGTTCTTTTGACGACTGCAATCTTCCTGCCGCACCTGCAACCGTAGCCAGTTAAGGAGCTGCCAGTCGCCCCGCACCCAGCGAAATCGTCGGGCAACATCGCTCAGATAACTATCCGGATATTGTTCATACAGGACGACGTTACTGACCACACCGGAGCGGGCATAGCACCCCTCAAGCAGGTCATGGCTCAGCACCAGATTTTCCGGACAGGTATTGCGTATCGCCCGGCTAAAGGCAGCGACATCGTAAATACCCTTGCCGACAAATGAGCCTTCACCAAACAGATCCTGATAAATATCGGATGAGAGTGAGGAGTAAGCATCATTCCCCGGAATGCTGCTGCACAGCCGGGCATAGCGGCTCTGACCGTTAACCGGTATCTCTTCAGCCAGACGAGGCTGCAGGATGGCATAGCCTTCAACCACCCGATTTTTGACATCGTCGAATACCGGCGCATTGAGTGGGTGGGCCATGACGCCAATCAGCTTATGCGCAGTCTCACGCGGCAGTATTGTGTCGCTGTCGAGAGTAATCACATATTTAACGCTGTGCAGCTGCGTCTGCGTGGCACCTACCGTGACGCTGAAGGCGTTTTCTTCACCCTGAAGCCAGCGATTCAGGGCATGGATCTTACCGCGCTTGCGTTCATACCCCATCCAGACGCCCTGAGAAATATTATGGGTTCGGTCACGGTGTAACAGGGAGAAAAGCGCAATAGCCGATTTCCCCCCGCTGTAGCGCCGATTCAAAGCTTCCGTTTTCAGCACGGCGTAACGGATAAGCGCAGCGTCATGATGATGATCCTGTTCGGCGCTATCGGTAAAGTCGGTCAGTAACGCAAAACTGATATTCGCTAAGGCGTTACCGAGATAGCAAATTTCCAGAGAGCGCAACAGGGCGTCTGTTCCCTCATTGCTGCTGAGTAAACAGGGGATAACTACCAGTGTGCGGTCATGCTCCGGTACCGCCAGAGCATAATCGAGTCGGGGCAGGGGAAGCGGATGGCGGCTGCGGGTGGTTAACTCGCTCAGCAACTGCAAGGCTAGCTGGCTGCTGACAATGATGGCGGGCAGCACCAGCAACCAGAGTAAAGATGCCATGCCCGCCTGATGGGTGCTGTAGAGCATCTCGGCGGTAAACGCGGTTGTCAGCAGTAAAAGGCTACCTAACCAGGAGAGCAAAGGAGTCTGACTCAGATGCTGCCGGCTCCTGTTCAGCCACGTCACCTTAACGTCAAGCTGCTGTTCCAGTTGCTGAAATCCTTTATCCAGCAGGTAATAGCCGACATGCTGCTGACGCAGGGGAAGATCAGGCTGGCTTGCCAGCGTCAGCACAGCCTGGGCGACTTCACGTTCATCAAAGCGACTGTGCCGTGCCAGACGTTCAATCACGTGGCGGTAGTCATCGCGACTGTCAAAATGCATCAGCGGGTATGTCCCGGTGGGATCCTGCTGCAGGACTTTCTCAACCAGGCTGACGGATTCGACAAAGGCCTGCCAGTCAATTTCGCCGAGTTGTCGCAGGCCGGTAATACTGTTGCTGACAGAGAGCTGACTCAGGGCCAGCTGTCGGTTGAACTGCTCAATGACTTCCGAGGTTTTCCGGCCGGTATTTTCCAGCTGTTGTTCGACCCAGGTTAACGCCAGAGTATTGTTCTGGCCACTTAATCGCCGTTCAAGTTCAGCGACGAAAGCGCCGGAAACCTGTGGGTTCTGGCGGGCCATATCAGCGATGACCAGAATAACTTTTGACGCATCTTCGGCGGCAGTGGAGAGGATATCGCTGATCCACTGCTCCGCTTTATTACGTTCCTGATGTACCCTGGCCACGTCAGCCGCAATCCGGGACAGATTGTTGATAAGCGCAAACCGTAACATGGCAGGCAGGGCCCACAGTTCGCCGAGCAGCAGGGGCGTAACGCGCTGGTAAGCAGCGATAAAAGGATGCAGAACGCTGGTTTCCAGTCGGCCATCACTGTGCTTAATCATCTCCTCGGCGATAGCCTGGATGCGCAGGTAATGAGCCGACTCCTCCAGCATGGGCAGTCCTTTACCAAATTTTGCCGGTAACAGGTGCCGGACCAGGCGGATCTGCTCTTCAATGATGTAAAAATTATCCAGTATCCAGACGGCCGCCGGTGTCTGGCTGCGTTTATCGCCTTCACTCAGGATCTCTGCGCTGCGCGTCAATGACAATTCATTATCTGCCAGCTGCTGCAACAGTCGGTAGGACCATTTTCCACCCGACAGATTATGCGTTTTCGCTAATTTTTCGCCGTAGTTATCCATTTGTTCAGCCGAAAAAATATCTGGCCGATGGGCCTGATAAATACCTTCTGTCGGGAACAAAGGAAAATGCTCATCGGGTAATTCACTTTCCCGGCTGAACCACGTCGTCAGTTTTATTTTCACACTCATTTCCTTGCGCTTACGCAGCAGCTGGATCCGGAAAAAAAGAAAGGATGACAAAAAAGGAGCCAAAAGAAGGGCTGGAGGTGATAAACAGGTGTAGATGATATTGATTATAGTCCTGTTTCCGTTATTCGTAGCTATCCTGATTAACCGGCTGGCGTTCCTTTATGGCGATAAAATAAAGTTAAAAAAAATAAACAGCTGCCTTCTCCTCACCTTAGCCCTTTTTAACATCAGAGCCGACAGATAAAAAAATTAATTTACCTGCACTGTGTTACGCTGATGGCAACATTTCAGAGGATAACGACATGACCTGGTTGAGCTTTCTCTTCGACGCGCTACACAGCAGCGAAACCAATACACAGTGTCCGGTGTGTAAAAAGTTTTCCAGACAGTCTGTAGCTAAAAAGAATAAAGGACAGGCAGTCTTATGCCCTCACTGTAAGTCATTGTATGTTATATAAAGTCCGTCGTCTTTTTATGTTGCGAACAGCAGGCAGCAGCAAGTCATACTGTTTAACCTTATCCCTCATTGAGGCAATATCTTCGTAACATTAATTTCAATGTGCTGATAACTCTGCATTATCTTTCGTACTCGGTGAAATAACGCTTTGATTCACCCTGGTCGAGAAATTCGAATGGTGACAGTTGAATAATATCTGGTCCTGCAGACCACACTTCATTAACTCTTGAGATAATATCGCCTTCCTGAAGCGTCAGAAGGTTATTAATGCGTAACACAGCAAATCTGCCATTTTCAAATTCGACCTGATACAACGCAACTTTCTTCAGCGGCATGATGGTTCTTCCACGAATTACCCGGCAGCAGAGTTCAGCACTTGATGAACTTTTCATGATAAACCTCTAATCTATTCATACTCTTCTGTTCAATAAATTAATCTGCATAATTGTGAATCTGACCTCAGCGCACACGTTGTGCAGATTTCAATTGGCCCGTCTGGACTGCATTTGTTCATATCCGTAAATATAGCGGGTTTATGAAAATAATCTGATACACCCTCTGCCGGGTTAAAAAGTGACTCCGGAGTATTGTCGGGTTATCAGAATGAGGATTAGCGGTGTCTTTTACAGGGAAAATAGTGGGTATGAGAGTGTGAGGTTAAGCAGGGAAAGGAGAGGTGAACCTGTAACCCAGGTACCGGAAGGTGAAAATGCAGTGCTTCATGCTCTCAAAAGAATGGCCGTCGTAACCGATGAAGCAAACCGGACCACCACACCGCTGCTGGATGCGGTTGATATCAGCATTGCAGCTGATGACGAGCTCGCACGTCTGGCTGAGTGGAACTAACATTGCAGCGGATTTTTTATTACCCATCAATGAAAGTCACTGCAGACAGACATGAACCCATCCGGCAACTGATTACTGTTGTGATTAACGGTTTTTACCCAAAGTTCGATACTGAAGGTAAACAAGCTCTCGATTGTAAACCGGGATAGGGTGCTGGCAGACTGGGGGAAGGATTGGGTTCACAATTTATACTGACCCAATTTATCGCTAAAAAAATATTCACTCGTGACGTTACAGTTGAGGATGTTAAGCGGTTAGTCAGAGTTGCTTCTTCGCTATTGTTGAAGGTTCTCATAGTGCAAGGTTAGACTGAAGGGTTTAAGTCTCATCAAGGCGGATGCAAAGTAGATTTCTGATGGACTCTTCAAATGTTTTTCTAATGAATCTGGCTATGGTCTATTTCCTCTTAAAGTGGCCACTCAAATCCTATTTGATTCATATCAAGAGACATTGATTAATATGTGAAAGGATGCAAAATGAGCTCTGCAAAATCATTTCTTCTAAAATTCGGTAAGTTCATTGGTATACAAACTGCAAATATTTTTGAAGCCATCTCAACAGGGATTTTCTCATTTGCTGCATTTTTCTCTTTGTTCTTACTTGATGGCTGGCTGTGGAAAATTGTTGGTTTCTTCGGGTTCTTCATGCTTGCCTACTTTGTTGCTTACCTGATGGATAAGCTAAAAGGAAAAGCATGATCGGTATGGGGTGTGATCCGTAATTTAAGCTATCAAACAAAAATGCCGTGATACTGATTGTGACTTTCTTTGTAGTCGCCAAAGATAGCAATAAAACTATAAAGCTGACCATCAAAGCCAGGCTGATGCATATCATGAGCGGGATATTTATTAGCGAATTATGCACGGGTGACGGAGGTCGCAGCCGCTGCCGGGATTAATTACTGCTTCGGTTAAGATCGTGGCTTAAGTAATAGAAAAAGTATGTATAGGCCGTACGGACGTTAAACACAAAACTATCCTCTACAGAAGCCTGATGTAGAATGCTGAGACTATAGTTCCACAATGGCTTACAGCATTTTTGTATGTTTCAGTTAATTTTCTCAGTTAAATGATTCAGTATGGACCGGGCTAAACAGAGGCATTAAGATATTTATCTTCATTTGTGTCAGGTAAAACGGTATGGATACGACAGAGCAAATAAATGGAAGATACTTCTTTGATGGAATGAGTGTTGATGGTGATGAGCTTCTGTTTTGGCTTATACTTGATGAGTTCAAAAAAAACTTTAATGGAATAGCTGATATGGTTGCAGTCGCGTCAATGTTGGCAAGCTTCCCTGTGATTCCAGTCAGAGGTAAGCTGGATGCCCAAAAAACCACACGTGGAACCAGCCCGCTTTCTCTCGCAAGCCGAATGCTTATTCGCCAGCGTTTTCAGAAAAAACGTCGTACTATTACATGGAAAAAAATGCTGCGCGGTGAATGGGCATATACAACAAGTGTCGGGGCATATGTTGGACGTTGGGTGCCATGGATTGGCGCTGTGTTAACTGCATATGATCTTTCGATTATTAGCCGCAATGTTGTTCATCGATATATGCTGATTACAGGTGGAAAAGGATAAGGCTGGTTATGTGTAAAGTTGAAGATGTTCATCGTCTGATAAAGAAATACTTTTGGGAAATGCCAGATGATGCATCCCTGAGTACAGGTAAAAATTGCGTTTTGCCTGAAGAGGCTTTTGATTTTTTTGAAGAATATGCTGAACTATTTAGTGTTGATATGAAGCGATTTGATTTTCGTCTCTATTTCCCGGCTACAGGAATCCCTTTTTTGCCGAACGCTATTTTGCCAAAATATCTGCGCACCGATCATCATCAGCCTGAGCCTTTAACTGTTCAGATGCTGATTAATTCCGCTGAGGCGGGGGAGTGGCTTTACTAAAATGTAAGCTTGATGAAACCCAGAAACAGTTGGGCGTGCAGGATATTGTAGCCGTTGCAAATATCATTCTCGGTAACAATAATATTGACGTGCCGGGGAAACCGCTCACGTCAACGCCAGGCACGTCGGTTGTGTCACTCTTTTTCCGCAGGCATATGTCCTATAAATTCCGGCGGCGCATTCTTCCGACTCTGACCTTAAAATCCTTCAGTCAGCGCGGGCTGAAAATTTTCTGGGTGAATAATCTGGGAGCCTTTGTGGGCAGGGCCGTGCCGGTTGTAGGGTGGGTTATTTTGGCAAATGATGTTGCGCAAATCAGTTTTCGTACCGTACATCGCTATAACATGATTGTGAGGCCGGAGGATAAAATCTGGTGAATGATATGACGACTAATCCTGACCTGGTGCGCAAATATATCCTGCGCGAACTGCCGCTGGTAACCACGCTTCTTTTAAAAAAGATTGAAATCGGTGACGATGATGTTTTGCAGGAGCTTTTTGAAGCAGAAGATATTGCAGAGGTATCGGAGAAATTTTTTCGTGATTTTAACGTACAGCCAGCAGGTTTTACGCTCGCCACTTATTTCCCCTGGAAAACCCGTTCTTTTTTCACGCGCGCGCCAGTAAAGCAGGGTAAAGCCCCCCTGACTATACGCATGTTTATTGAGTCAGCTGTTGCCGGTCGCTGGCTCTTTTAGTCACTGTCTGCGGGCAGCAGGTTTGTCCGTTGTGTCAGCTGCCACACAGTGACAACAGCATGATTTCCCTTCCCTAAAATCTGACCATCGCGGAACCCCTTCACAGGAGAACCGCCACATGTCACAGGATTATCACCACGGCATGCGCGTTGAGGAAATCAACGAAGGCACGCGAACCATCCCCACCGTTAGCACCGCGATTGTCGGGCTGATCTGTACCGGCGGCGACGGCGACGACGCGGCCACCTTTCCGCTAAATCGCCCAGTACTGTTAACCGACATACTCACCTTCAGCGGCAGGGGCGGATACAGGGAGCTCCAGACCGATCAGGCTATCCGTGAAATATCCATGAGCAGGGAAGTTAAAGCCGATACGGAAACGCGTGATCTGGTCAGCAGGGAAACGACAGTCAAAGCTACGGACAGGACCACTGTGATCGGAACGGCGTCACTGATGGCCGGAGCAATTCAGCACGTGACGACAGGCAATTACAGCGTGGCCACGCAGCAGAGCCAGCTGATTACAGTGGGCGGTAATGCGGAAACGGACATCACCGGCAGCGCGGCAATAGAAGTCGGGCAGGCACTGACTGAAAAAATTGGCCAGCTGCGCCAGAGCATTGCCGGAACGCGTCAGGAAGTTATCGCGCCGGTTGTGTGGATTGGTTCAGAGAAGATTAACGTGGCCCAGCTGATGCTCGATACCGTGGCGCTTGTTCAGCAGCTGGCTGACCAGCTGGCCAGCCATACGCACCCGTCAACCGGTCAGCCCACGAACAGCAGCGATATTGCAAAGAGCAGCCAGCAGGCCGCCGCGCTCAGTACGAAATATTCACCCGTCATAGGCAAGTAAGCCAGCACACTAACCCGCTATCGCAGCGGGTTTTTTAATGCCCGTCACCAGA
>Ga0308174_10000020_pt1 | contig 115863 bp, 95 predicted proteins | sample PhyPR2_FD_203894 | JGI IMG/M metagenome (GOLD analysis project Ga0308174, IMG submission 203894) | Soil microbial communities from UC Gill Tract Community Farm, Albany, California, United States - DLSLS.P.R2 | ecosystem: Environmental > Terrestrial > Soil > Agricultural land | place: USA... | reverse complement strand
CTTCGTGGATCAGGCTGCCGGTAAGGATGCAGAACACCCCCATTAAATCGGCATGGCGAATGGTGACCGCGGTCTGCTCATTCACCTTAGGTTTAGCATGGAACGCAATGCCCAGCGCTGAGGCTTTGATCATCAGCAGGTCATTGGCACCATCGCCGATCGCCACCGTCTGTTCCGGCGCGATATTAAAACGCTCCGCCAGCTTCTTCAGGGTATCGGCTTTGTATTGTGCGTCGACAATCGGACCCAGCACGTTGCCGGTCAGTTTGCCGTCGCGAATTTCGAGTTCATTGGCCACCACCGCCGACAGATGGAGCTTGTCGCGCAGGTATTCGGCGTAATAGGTAAAGCCGCCGGAGGCGATAGCAATCTGCCAGCCCAGCGCCTGCAGCTTCTGCGTCAGCGTCGTTAAGCCTGGCATTAATGGCAGAGCATCACGTACCTGTTTCAGAATATTGGCATCTGCGCCCTGCAGCGTGGCGACGCGCTGACGCAGGCTGGCGGTGAAGTCGAGTTCGCCGCGCATCGCACGCTCCGTGACTTCCGCCACCTGCTCGCCGCAGCCCGCCAGTTTTGCAATCTCATCGATGCACTCGATCTGAATCGCGGTCGAGTCCATATCCATCACCAGCAGGCCTGGCGTCTTGAGATACGGGATTTTGCCCAGCGGCGCAACATCCAGCCCGGCATCGTGCGCCAGCTTGCTGGCAAACGGCGTCAGCGATCCTGCCAGTCGAATCACCTGATACTCATCGACGTTCCAGGCGCTGACGATCACCATCGCGGCCCCCAGCTGGTGCTGGTAATCGGTGAGCCGCTGCTTGTCCAGCCCGCGGCCATACAGCAGCCAGCCGGTGCGGCCAGCGCGATAATCCAGCGGCATCACTTCATCACCGCTAAGAGAAAGGGGCAAACCCGGCCAGAGGGAAACATCGGCGGGAAGATCGCACCAGGTTAAACGATTTGGCATCAGAGCTCCTGTAGGGACAACAAAACCACGCAAGAGGCTACCTTGTCTGCGCCGCTTCTGGCAACATAATCTCCAGGCTTTCTGTTGTGATATGACCCGGATGATTAATGGCTAAAACCGCACTGAAATTTCGCTTACATCGTACCGTGATCGTTCTCATCTCGATGGCGCTGCTGGTCGTGCTGATGCAGGGCGCATCCTGGTTCAGCCTCGGCCATCAGGCGGCGCGCTCTGAACAGGTCGAGGAGCTGGCGCATACGCTGACCAGCCAGGTGGCGTTCAGCCTTAAGCCGTTGATGGACAACAGTGAAAATAACCGGACTCAGATAGAAGCCATTCTTAATCAGATGACGGCTAACAGCCGTATTCTGGATGCATCGGTCTATGACGGCGACGGCAGCCTGGTGGCGCACAGCGGTGAAAACATCAATGTCCGCGATCGGCTGGCGCTCGACGGCCAGCGCGCGGGCAGCTATTTCAACCATCAGATTGTGCAGCCGCTGGCCGGAAACGAGGGTCCGCTGGGCTTTTTGCGCGTGACGCTGGATACCCATGTGCTGGTCACCGACTCGCATCAGGTCGATAACACCACCAATATTCTGCGTCTGATGATGCTGCTGGCGCTGGCAATTGGCATTATTCTCTCACGCACCCTGCTGCGCCACCGCCGCACCCGCTGGCAGCAGTCGCCGTTCCTGCTCACCGCCAGTACACCGGTGAAAGAGGATCGGGATGAGGACGACGAGAAGAAAGAGTAACGCTCCGGCTGCGGTAAAGATAAAACAAAAAAGGCCCGCACAACGGTAATGCTGGTCAGTTAAGATTAGATTTGTAAAGGCTGTCACGGTCAGACGTGGCAGCTTTTTTTCCGGGCGAGCGAGCCGCAGTGCGGGCCAGCGCACCTCTGCTGCTGCCGGGCCGTCCTCGCGCCGCTCACGCGGTACCTTCGGCTTTGACGTCGTGCCGACGAACCGTCACGCCTCAGCGCTGCGGATAGCCCTTTCAGCAGCAGAGGCACTCAGGCCTCCACTCTCGTGCCCTTTTTAACAATACACACTGAAGTTTCAGAGCAGGCCGGTGCCGGGCAGGGGCAGGCAATCCGCAGCGCTGAACAGAATGAGTCTGCCAGGAGAGCCCGCAGGACGCGGGCGAAAGGCGGGGCGGCACAGGATGTGCCATCCCCGGCGGTCCGTCAGGCAGAGGAATGAAGTGAAGGAACCGCGCAGCGGCGCGAGGACCGCCAGCCCCTGCCCGGCACCAGACTGCGTTATCACCTGTCGCTTAACTGACTGACATTACCGCTGTGCGGGCCTTTTTTATGGGAAAGATGCTGATTTGCAAGGCGTCTTGCGTTAGCCGATGAGCAGCGCTTCCAGCTCGCCCAGCGATTTGACCTGCCAGGTGGGCTTAATATGTTCCGGCAATGGCCGGGTGCCATGATCGAGCCAGCAGGTTTTAATACCGGCATTCATGCCGCCCAGAATGTCTGACTCTGGCGTATCACCCACCATCAGCACCCGCTCACGATCCGGGTTGCCCATCAGATTCAGTGCGTAATCAAAAATCTCTGGCGCCGGTTTTGGCTGGCCGACCTGCTCGGAGATTACCAGCGCCGAGAAGTAATCACGAAAACCGGTGCGCTCCAGACGCGTCTGCTGCAGCGCAGTAAAACCGTTGGTGATGATGCCCATTTTCACCCGGCCATGCAGCTGGTTCATCAGGCTGACCGCGCCCGGCAGCGGCGTGCAGATCTCTCCCATTGCGCTGAGGAAGCCGCTGTTGAGGATCTCCGGCGCAACGCTGAGCTTTTCGCTCCAGTGGTTGAAACGCTGAGTCTGCAGCTGTAACGCGGAGATAGCACCGTTCTGATAATCGACCCACAGCGGCTTGTTTATCGCCTGATAATCACTGTAATCCTGGTCGGTGAACTGCACGTCATAACCGGCGAACAGGCGCTGCAAACCGGCATAGGCGTCGAAATGAAAAAGGGTATCGTCGGCATCAAACAGGATGCAATCCCAGTTATCAATCATTAAAGCTCCTTAACACCGCTACGGCGTCAGTGCCATGAGAATGGCATCTTCACGGCCGCTGGCGGTGGGATAATAGTTGGGGCGACGACTGACCTGATTGAATCCAAGCTGCTCATAGAGCGCGATGGCGGGCAGGTTCGAGGCCCGCACTTCCAGCCACAGCGTCAGCACGTCGCGTTTGATCAACTCATCGATCAAATGCTGCAACAGCTGGCGGCCCAATCCCCGGCGCTGAAAAGCGGGATCGACCGCGATGTTAAACAGCGAGGCTTCGTCCAGTACCACCTGCGTAATCGCAAAGGCGGCCATTTTGCCGTCAACGTCGAGACGTAAATTGATAAAGCGCTCGCCCTGATTGCTGGCAAACGTCTTTTCACTCCAGGGAAACGCGTGACTACGACACTCAATGGCGAAGGCCTGCGCCAGATCGTCAGGGGTGAGTAAAGAGATGGCTGTCATGGTTACACATCTGTTGCCAGAGCGCGCGTTTGGCGACGCCGCTGCTGATCAGTTCATTAAAAGAGGCGCTGGTTAATGCCACGCCATTGAAAGTCTGTTCGCTCTCTACGCCGAGCAGCCAGCCCGCGCAGTTCAGCGTTTCCGGCAGCATTTGCAGCTGATCCGGTGTCACGGTCATTACCTGAGCGGGTTGCAGATTGAGGGCATGCAGCACATCGCGCATCAGCGGTTCATGCAAACCGGGGGGCGCGTCAGCGACAATAATTAACTGCGTGTCCGGTGCCAGCGTGACGGCAATTTCGCCCTGAAGCACGCGCGGGCGGCGCAGTTGGTACTGCGTAATTCCCATTTGCTGTAAAAGCCAGTCGCGCCTGGACGTCATGGTGTTACCTGTTCTGCTGCCTGAATGCGACGCTATGCTAGCAAACCCATCGAACATGCGCCAACAAACCACTATAATCCCCGCTCAGATCTTACAGGAGCCCTACATGTCTGCTTTTACCCCGGCCAGCGAAGTCATTCTGCGCCACAGTGATGAATTTACCGCCCGCCATGTTTTATTTGCTGGCGATCTGCAGGATGACCTGCCCGCTCAGCTGGAAACCGCCTCGTCGCGCGTTCACACCCAGCAATATCATCACTGGCAAAACCTGAGCCGCCGTATGGGCGAACAGGCGCGTTACGGAATGGTTGCTCAGGCCGAAGATGTGCAGGGCTGCGATACCCTGGTCTACTTCTGGACCAAGAATAAGCCGGAAGTGCAGTTCCAGCTGCAGAACCTGCTGTCGCTGCTGCCGGTGGGCTGCGACGTGTTCGTGGTCGGTGAAAACCGCAGCGGCGTGCGCAGCGCCGAAGGCATGATGGAGTCGTGGGTGAAGCTGGAGAAGATCGACAGCGCGCGTCGCTGTGGTCTCTACCACGGTCGCCTCGACAAACAGCCTGAATTCGATGCCAGCACTTTTGGTCACCAGTATCAGCTTGATGGTCTGACGATTCATACCCTGCCTGGCGTCTTCAGCCGTGACGGTCTGGATAGCGGCAGCGCCCTGCTGCTGTCGACCTTTACCCCACACACCAAAGGTAAAGTGCTGGATATGGGCTGTGGTGCGGGCGTGATTGCGGCCTCGCTGCCTGCCCGTTCGCCTAAAGTGCGTCTGTGGCTGTGTGACGTGCACGCAGCGGCGATTGAAGCGAGTAAAGCGACGCTGGCCGCCAATGGCATCGAGGGCGAAGTCTTCGCCAGCAACGTCTTCTCTGACGTGACCGGTCGTTTCGACATGATTATCTCTAATCCGCCCTTCCATGAAGGCACTCAGACCAGCCTCGACGCCGCACAGGCGCTGATTCGTGGTGCGGTGAAGCACCTGAATACCGGCGGCGAGTTGCGTATCGTTGCCAACACCTTCCTGCCCTACCCGCAGGCGCTGGATGAAGCCTTCGGCAGCCATGAAGTCATCGCGCAAACCGGCCGCTTTAAAGTTTACCGTGCCGTCTATGGTCGCGGTGCCAAAACGCGCTAAGGGTTTTTCCTGCCGTTAACTGCTTTGCCGGGCTGAAAACGTTGCTTTTTACAGCGATCGTTTCAGCCCGACGAAATAGTTGTTGACGCAAAGAGTAAAATCTCTAGAATGCGCCTCCGTGGTTGTAACATTCTCAAGGTGTTACGGGTATGCGAAGGTGGCGGAATTGGTAGACGCGCTAGCTTCAGGTGTTAGTGTCCTAACGGACGTGAGGGTTCAAGTCCCTCTCTTCGCACCAAAATCACAAGTTTCATATCGCGAGCACTGCGCGAAGGTGGCGGAATTGGTAGACGCGCTAGCTTCAGGTGTTAGTGTCTTAACGGACGTGAGGGTTCAAGTCCCTCTCTTCGCACCATTGCGGTGATATGAACAGACAACTCGATGCGAAGGTGGCGGAATTGGTAGACGCGCTAGCTTCAGGTGTTAGTGTCTTAACGGACGTGAGGGTTCAAGTCCCTCTCTTCGCACCAACGTTGTCATCTTCAGGCCTTTCCCGCTCATCTCTTCTGTTCCCCTGCAGTTTCGTTTTACCCCCTGCTCGTTTTACCTTTTCCAGTTGTTCTGTTTTTCGGTCGCTTTACCTTTTCCAGCCGCTTCACGCCGTTCGCTGGTTTTAACAATTCCGCTTATGTTAATTCAGATGAAAATTCACAGAGACAGCCGCCAGTCCGCCCGCTAACGCCAGACAGGATGGCAGCAGCAGATAGTGACGCAGCCGCTGGTTAAACAGCATCACGACAGTCAGCAGCAGCGCAACCGTCATCACCATCCGCCACTGGCTGAAGCTCGGTTCCCATAAGGCGAACAGCGGCAGCGCAATGCACGGCAGCAACACGCCCCACGCACTATCCAGCTTTTTACCCAGCGCCCAACTGACTCCCCACAGGCCGCAGGCCGCGATAATCGCTATCCCCATGACACCAACCTCAAATGATAAGCATTCCCATTATCATATGACAGTTTTGCCTGCTCTGCAGCCTGTTTTTGTCACGCCCGGCAACGAAGATGACAGACCAGTTGGAAAATGCTAGATTGCGGCCGATAACACCTTTAATAACAGCAACAGCAATAATTTGCTCATTGTCTGGCAGAACCTGGTTTTGCCGGCGTGCGCTTTGGTATTTCAGGGTCGTCACGAGTACTTATAATGAAATTACAATCTTATGAAGAACTGAAACAGAGTAAATACCGGCTTTCAGTGATGCTTTTTCTGTTTCTGAATATCGCCGTTTCGCTATTTCATCTGCTGCCAATAATGAGCAGTGAGCAAAGTGAGACGACCCTGCCGGTAATGAGTGTCGCGGCCTTTAGCGGCATTATGTTAATTTCCCTTTTAATATGGCCTAAAGTAAAACTTCCCCTGTTAAATCCTGTGGCGCTGCTGCTTGGAATGCTCTGGGCCTGGCATATTAATTATCGCTTTCATCAGGTGTTCTATTTTGATGGTGGCTTTCTTATTATCAGTTTGATTAGCGTGTTATTTATCAGTGCCATCGCCCTGAGCGACTATCTGGGGGCTTTTTGTCTGCATGTCACGCCACCGGTGCTCACCGTTTTATTGCTCGACAATGCGCAGCACCTGCCGCTGATCCTGCTGACCATTACGCTGCCGCTGATTGGTTTTTCACTACAGCATCTGATGCGCCGCCGTGCCGACAACTTTACTCTGCGCCTGATGCATCAGCTCTACGAAGAGAAAGAGACATTCAGCGACCTCAGCATGCTCGACCCGCTGACCGGGCTTTATAACCGTCGTGGTCTTAAGAACCGGCTGGATAATATTCTGGAAAACCATGCTGGCAGCCACTATGTGCTGCTGCTGGATATCGATCACTTTAAGTCCTATAACGACAATTACGGGCATGCGATGGGCGATCAGGCGCTGGCGCGGGTCTCTGTCGCAATTCGTGATGCGGTGCGTTCACGCGATGTTGTCACCCGCTATGGCGGCGAAGAGTTTCTGGTATTGATGACCAATGTGAACAGTTCCATCGCCATGAAACTGGCAGAGCGAATCCGTCAGTACGTGCTGGATTTAGAAATTCCTCATCTTTTCAATGAAACCGTTTCAACCCACGTCACCATCAGTGCCGGCATCGCGCCTATTTACGATAATGAATTTGACCTGGCGGTCGCCAATGCTGACAGCGCATTATATGTGGCTAAAAATCAGGGCCGGAATACCATTCTCGCCTGGGAGGATTTACCCCGAAAACAGCATCAGACCGCCAGTGAACATGCATAATTAAGCGTAACACCATCGGTAATAACGGAGGCTTCGGCGCGATATGCCCGGCTCTCTGCTGCTCTGTCCGATCGGATAACTGACCTCAAACCCGCCGTTTTCCCACCCGCAACGACGATTTTTTACACGACTTGTAGAGTTAATCAATAACGATTATCATTTGCTTTCTTATCTACACTTTTCGCGAGTCGTCATGGCAACCGTTTCAGCTCAGGAACAGCGTTTTAACGCTCAGTCGATGATCTTCCGGCAGAATGACCGTCCACTGGCGGAAAGTCTGCATGAGCGGCTGCAACAACAGCGCAGCTATCTGCTTGAATCGACGAAGCTCAGCCAGCCTGCTCCGCGCGACACGCTGACCCTCGCCGCCTGGTCACAATCAGAAGCCTTTACCCCAATTATTCAGCGCTACAGCAATTATCTCTATCGCGATCATCCTGATGCGGTTCGTGAAGCGAAACCGGTGCTGTCACTCTGGGCGCAATGGTATTTTGGCCTGCTGCTGCCAACACTGATCATGGCATTGTTGCAGGAGTCGCGTGCGCTGGACTGCTCGCCAGAGCATATCCGCGTCGGTTTTCATGAGAATGGTCATCCGGCCACTTTCTGGATCGATGTGCAGGAGGATGAAGAAGCGCGCTACCTTAACCCTCAGCAGCGTATCGATCGGCTGATTCAGCAGCATCTGATCCCGGTGGTTAATGGTATTACGCAGCATGGTGATATCAACGCCCGACTCATCTGGAACAATATGGGCTACTCATTCCAGTGGTTCCTGGGTGAACTGAAAAGCCAGATCGATGAGTCGCTGGTGCTGCAACTGGAGCAGGCGCTGTTCTTCAACCAGCGGCTGCTGGATGGCAGCGAAAACCCGCTCTACCGCACCATGATCCCGCGCAACGGCGAACTGGTCCGTCGCAGCTGCTGCCAGCGTTATCGCATTCCCGATGTCGAACAATGCGGCAACTGCACCCTGAGCGGCAGCTAAACAGACTTAATTACGCTGAATTCTCCGTTTATCTCGTTTACAGGCACTGAGGCTTGTGGCAATTTTTACGCCTTCGATCAGCCTGGAGAGAAAGATGAGCCTGGAGTCCGTGCGCCAGTTCTTCGCCGAACACGCCCCTGAAATTGAAATTATTGAACTGGCCGAAAGTACTGCGACGGTCGGGATGGCTGCCCGCGCCCATGGCGTGACGCCAGGTGAGATTGCCAAAACCCTGTCACTGAAAGTGAAAAACGACGTGGTGCTGATTGTGACACGAGGCGATGCCCGGCTGGATAATCGCAAGCTGAAAGCGGCGCTGGGGGCGAAAGCGCGAATGCTGAGCGTGGACGAGGTGATTAACTGGACCGGCCATCCGGTGGGCGGCGTCTGTCCTTTCGGTCTTGAGAATCCGCTGACCGTTTACTGTGATGTTTCACTACGCAGTTTCGAGGAAGTCCTGCCCGCCGCTGGCGCTATCCACAGCGCCGTCCGCATTACCCCACAGCTGATGGCTGAACTGACTAACGCCCGTTGGATCGACGTGTGCGAAGCAATGTAATGCCGGGTATCAGCTCACACAAGCCCTGCACCTTCTGCCCGCGTCCTGATGCCGCTGACAAACTGACAGATACCGTCAGCGTTTGATGGCCACAGCGCCCTTCTGGAAACCGATCCGCCGCCGCCAGCACGCGGGCGAGTTAATCGCCCACGATATCAGGATTTCAGGCGCTTAAATGCCTGTTCAATAATCGACAACAGCAGCGTGTTATCGACACGATGCAGCACATGTACCGATGCGCCGCACTGCTCAGGCACGCCGACAGTGAGCCGAAGGGGCTGACGATAACGCCAGCTTTTGCCGCGCGTCGCACCGGGACGCAGTTCGATATCCACCCGGTAATTGATGCCTGAAGCGACCCGCTGATTCAGCAACCAGGCGACCACCAGCGCATCGTGGATCCAGCATCCCGCCAGCTGCCGGGTCGCCATCGAATAGTCGATCCAGGGACGCAGCGTATCGCGTACAAATTCGGTCAGCGGATGATCGACGGCGGTAAGGCGGGTCAAATCCTGCTGGGTCAGCAGCGTCTGCGTGGTGACATCCATCGGAACCAGCGTTACTGCTGCACCACTGTGCAACACCTGATGGGCCGCTTCCGGATCCAGTCCAAAATTGGTGTCTTTGATATAATCATCCAGCGTAAACACACCGCCCATGATGACAATTTCCGCCACAGAATCGGCCATGGCGGGATAGCGCTGCATTGCCAGCGCCACATTCGTCAGCGGGCCAATCGCCACCAGGGTAATCTCGCCCGGATTGTCGCAAATCAGTTTGCCGATAGCGTCAGCAGCATCAAACGCATCCGCCGCGATATCCGCTGGCTGACGCACGCCCTGCCACATCTCACCCAGCGCAAGCTGATTGACCCGGTTATCCAGCGTCTCGCGCCACGGCGCAGGATCTTCCTGTAGCGCCTGCGTCGCCCCCTGGATTACCGGGATAGATAATCCCAGCCGGACGATCAGATCTTTGGCGACGCGCGCGCCAACTTCACATGGCGTGTTACCGGCCACGGTGGTGATTAATTCCAGCGACAGTGCAGGTGAAGCTAAGGCCAGCGCAATCGCCAGTCCATCATCGGTGTTGGCACCCGCGATACCGTTGCCGGGATCGCAGTCAATAATAATTCTTTTCATATTTTTATAGGCTAACTCTGGCTTTGCGGCTTACAGCCGCAGGATTCACCGATTTCAAGGTAGTGTGGAAACTCCTTTAATTGCGCTTCGCTCTGTCCCTCTTTCAGCATATGAATCGCAGAGCGAGCCATCTCACGCAGTGGCTGGCGCACGGTCGTTAATGTCGGGACGTGAAACGACGAGTGATTGGTACCGTTAAAACAGACCAGCGCCACATCCTGTGGCACACGGATCTGATGTTCGGAAAAGGCGCGAAGCGCGCCAATCGCCTGACCTTCGTTGCTGGTAAACAGTGCACGAGGCACACGACCCCGGGCGATCATGGTTTGTGCCGCAGCGTATCCGCCCTGTGGGGTGTAGCTGGCGGGAAACATCAGCGATTCATCAATCGGCAGCCCGCGATCCTGCATGGCATCACGCCAGCCCTGAATACGATCCTGCGCGTTAAGCATATCGACCGGGCCGCTGATTATGCCGACCTGCTGATAACCATGACTCAACAGATGTGCCGTCACCTGCCAGGCGGCCTGACGCTCATTGACCCGCAGCATGTTAACGCCCGGCTGAGGCTCAACCCGCTCCAGCATGACCAGTGGCGTACCGCTGGCTTTAATCAGGTCAATGTAAGGATGGCGATCGACGCTGTTGTAAAAGAGTCCATCGACCTGCCGATTAAGCAGTCCCTGAATTAACTCCAGTTCGCGCTTCCGGTCATCACCTGCATCACCCAGCAGCATAACGTGGCCGTGATTCATCGACTCCTGCAACAACACGTGCGCCATTGAGGCCACAAAAGGATTGCCGATGTTGGGCACCACCAATCCGAAGGTTTTGGTGTTACCGGATGCCAGTGCGCGTGCTGCCGCATTTGGCCGGTAACCGGTGGCTTTAATCGCCTCCAGTACCCGCTGACGGGTCGCCTCGGCAACCGGGCGAGGCCCGTTATTGATGACATAACTGACAACTGCCACTGAGGTGCCTGCCGCTTTCGCAACTTCACTTCGGGTCACTTTTCCCGTTAACGACTTAGGCACATCACGTTCCTCCATAAAAAAACAGGCCGCTTTACACGGCCTGCTGCTTTTCGCGCTATCCTGGCAGATGGCATCCTCAGGCAAAGCTAGATGGCATCTTCAGGCAGATTGAGATCCCGCCCTCGCGTTTCAGGCGCGACAAAGGTGGTAAAGAACCCAATTGCGGCCATCGCCGAGAAATAAACCGCAATCGGCCACCAGTGACCGGTATAAGAAAGCATAGCAGCGGCAATAAGTGGTGCGGTTCCGCCGGACAAAATGGAACCCAGTTCTTTAGCCACTGCCATTTTGGTGTAGCGATGATGAACGCCGAACATCTCCACGCCCCATGCCGCCTGCACACCAAAAATACCCAGCGACGCCAGCGCCATACCGACCACGATAACCGGGATCACCAGCATCGGTTCACGCGTGTCGAGCAGCGTAAAGGCGGGCCAGGCGTAGAACATCAGTAACAGACAGAACACGCGATAAACCACCCGGCGACCAAAGCGGTCAGAGAGCCAGCCCGCTAAAGGAATGATCAGGAAACCCAGCAATGACGCGAGGAACACCGCAGTGGTTGGTACGGACTTGTCGACCATCAGCACCTTTGCGACGTAACCGACGATGAAGCCCTGCGCCAGATAGGAGGGGCCATTTTCGCCGATACGCAGGCCAACCATGGTCCAGAAGGCACGGGTACGCTGGAAGAAAGGCCGCTGATCCACCACCGGAGCGGCCAGCACGCCTGCGCGTTCCGCTTCCATCTCCGCTTTTCTGCGCTCAAACACCGGCGTTTCGCGCAGATGACGTCGAATCCACAAGGCAACCAGCGCAATCAGCGCACTGCTGAGGAACGGAATACGCCAGCCCCACTCCAGCAGGCTTTGCTGATCCATTTGTACCACCAGCAACCAGACCAGCGAAGCCAGCAGTGTGCCGCTGTTAGAACCCAGTGCGATCACGGAGGAGATCAGTCCGCGACGCTCTGTCGGCGCATATTCGCCCAGCATCACCGTGCCGCCCGATAACTCCGCGCCAGCGCCGAAACCCTGCGTAAAGCGCAGCAGAACCAGACAGGCAGGAGCCCAGACGCCAATAGAGGCATAGCTCGGGATTAAGCCGATAAACGTCGTGGAAGCGCCCATCAGAATGATGGTGGAGATCATCACCACCTTTCGGCCTTTGCGGTCACCGAGCCAGCCGAAAAAGAGTGCGCCGATAGGCCGGGCAACAAAGCCGACTGACCAGGTAGCAAAGCTGGAGAGCAGTGCCATTGCAGGGGTTGATTCCGGAAAGAAGACGTCGCCGAAGATAATACCGGCCGCCAGACCATAGAGCGCGAAATCCGCGTACTCCATTGCCGTTCCGAGCCAGCATGAGAAAGTGGCGCGCCAGAAATCTTTGCGGCCTGAAGGGGTGTTAAACCGCTCATCGGCGGCTGAAGTGGATGACAGTGATGCCTGCTGATTAACGGAGTTGTGTGCCGTCATAACCCTATCCCTGAATGAGTATGCAGATCGATAAACGCCCGTCCATGGGTCGATTCCCTGATAAAAGCGGAAATTCCCCGGTGACGACGTTCAGTTGACTAACCATGATGAAAGGTTAAAGGATTCCCTGGTGTTGGAATCTTGTTCTTCGCCCCATTTCGCCGGTGTATTTTTCACCGGTCGCTTAAACTGAGCGAATGTAACTTAACAATCGATGGGCCTACTGTGCATCGGGCACCGTGAGCAATCACTGGGGACCTAGTGTATCTACGCGCGTAGATAAATCAATAGATCCTGATGAAAATTATTAGTAAAACTTCACTATCACATCCCGTCATCACGCATTTTTAGCGCAAATTCAGCCAGTTACCTGCAACACATCGCCTGAAAAAAATCACCACCGACTATAAGTTACCATTTTCTCTTATGATTAAGCGTTATAAGACTGACTAAAATCCTTTCATCGGGCTCTGTTGTCGCACACGCCTGTGACCGTGAGATGACACGTGTATTTATTCTGAAAAATCGCTGTAAGCGCAGACAATACGTTACTCTGACAAAAAGTCCGGGCAGAGGTGTTATGACCATTATTCTGATGCGACATGGTAAACCCGATCATCAGGCGGCAGGTCGCCAGAGCGTGCAGGCGCTGGCAGACTGGTGCGAAGCCTACGATCAGTCACAGGTTAGTGACGGACCGCCGCCGCGCAGTATTGAGATTGCACGTCAGGCCGCGGTGATTGTCTGTAGTCCCCTGCCCCGCGCGCAATCCTCCCTGAGCCAGCTCGGTCTGCAGCCCCATGAGGTTGATGCCGTGTTCAGCGAAGTCGCCGTGCCACTGCTGCGAACCGGTGCGGTGCAGTTGCCTACCCTGTGCTGGCTGGCCCTGTTGCGGCTGTTGTGGTTCTGCGGGTATGCGGGTGAAGCGGAGTCGCTGCAACATGCGCGCAGCCGCGCCTCCGCGGCGGCAGAGAAGCTGATCGAGCACTCACAGCAAGGCACGGTGCTGCTGCTGGGCCACGGCATCATGAATAAGATGATTGCGCGCGAATTACGTAAACGCGGCTGGCAGGCGGAGAAGCACGCCAGCAGCCGCCACTGGAGTTCCGCGATCTATCATCGTCCGTTTATCTGACCGATCGGGAAATAACCCAGCACCTCACAGCCCGTTCCGACACGCGGCGTGGCAATCACTTTACGCTGCGCCAGATCGATCACGCTCAGCGTGCCATCATCCTGATTGGCAATCAGCAGCTGTTGCCTGTCTGGCGTAAAACAGCCATCCATCGGCATGTTACCTACCCGGATGTCGCCCAGCGGATTCAGCAGATCGTCAAACAGCGTCACCAGCGGTTCCTGATCCCCTATCGCCACCAGCTGCTCGCCATCGGCGCTGAAGCGTACCACCTGACAGGGCCGTTCATGACCCGGCAGCGTCAGGCGCTGGCGAATGCGGTGGCTTTGCCGATCAATCACATAGAGCAACGGTGCATCAGCGGCGCTGGCGACCAGATAGGGGTGTTTCGGAGAGGCAGCGATGCCCGCAATCGGCCCGGGCAGCAGGATGGTGTCGATGACCCGCCCCTCTGCTTCACAGAGATCCACCACGGTGATGGTCGCATCCTCTTCGTTATCGGTGAACAGCTTGCGGCCGCTGGGTGACAGCGTCAGGCGATGCGCGTTGTGAGAAGGAATTGGAATGATTTTTTCCACTTTGTCGCTCTGCGGATCGATCACCGCCACTGCGGCACTCTGCTCACAGCAGAGATAGACTTTGCCATCGCGGCCCAGCTGCGCGCTGTGGAGTGCCCGCAGCGGCGACAGATCGATAAAGCCGCTGATCTCCCGACGCTGTAAATCGATGATCGCCACTTTGTGACCCGGATGCGGGTTATTACCATGAACGCCGTCGCCAAAAATGGGTACATAGGCTTTACCCCAGGGGGCCAGCATCAGGAGTTCATGCGGCCGCGGTGGAAAAGCGTTCAGTTCCCGCTCGACCGCGAAGGTTTCCGGATTAAGAAACAGGACGCGATTACCCTGCTTATCAACCGCCAGTAACCCGTAAGATTCACTCTGCATGCGCGCTCCTTTCTCAGTAAGTTCTTCTTAAGCGTAGACAATCCTCTTCAGGCTGTCTGATTCCGCGGATTGATGAGCCGGGCTTACACCACCAGTTAAGTACAATAGCCACTGTTACTGTGGCCCGGGCCGCAGGATAACGCGCAGGTTAAGAATAATATTCAGATATTCCTTAACTGCGTTTATTCCCGCATTTAAATAAATGATTAACAGTGACGACATTATTATTTTCATAACGTGACCGGATTATTTCCGTATTATCCTAAAGTCAAAAAAAGACATAGCTAATGTGTAAATAATGTTTTATTAAAAAGGTGCAGTGCAATTAAACAGCCGTGAGGAAACTATCGCGCGCTCCAGCACTGCGTCGCCACCAGGGAAAACTATTCATTAATTCCCGCACTCATCGGGATTGCAGCCAGTATGCAATGTCGGCCGTTCCCGCCGCTGGCGGAACGGGCAGAGCCTGCACTATGACGGGAAAATAAAAATAACAGGTGTACCATGACTTCACATCGCCAACGTCCAGCGCATAAAATCTGGCGTAACTGGAAAAGAATATCGTTCAGTAGCCAGATGTTATGGAATAGAAAACAGCAGAAACTCTGTCGGGCACCGGAATATGATCCGGGTCAGGAAGATAATGTCGTATTGATCGCGCAGCAGAAAGATCTGCCGGAGATTCCAAAAATCGTCTGGATGGTCTGGCATAACGATCACCTGCCTGCCTCAATGGCGCTGAATATCAGTAAAATCCGGCGGGACAACCCCGACCACCAGGTTTATCTGATTACGCAGCGCACCCTGTCGCAGTGGTTGCCCGATCTCAACTTTATCTCTTCCGATCTGACGCTGGCACATAAAAGTGAAATCATCCGGCTTGAGCTGATTCACCGTTATGGCGGCATCGGCATTGATTGCAGCACATTGCTGTTTGAGAATCTCGCCTGGGTGCATCGCGTTCACGAAGCGCGGTCAATGGATCTCATTGGTTACTATAACGAGCAATCAACGCTGAACCTGCTTGCGCCGATCACCGAGAGCTGGTTTCTTGCTGCCGCCCCGCAAAATCCGTTTATCCGCGAATGGCTGAAACAGCTGGCACCGGTTAAAAACGTCGGTATCCGCAACTATTTCCATGAGCTGAAGAAGCGTGATGATTTTCCGCTGATTGTGCAGAATATGGAGAATCCGTCTCGTCAGCTCCTGTCGCTGGCGCAGCAGGTTGCGATGCGGGAATACCGGCGGGCGAATCTCTATCTGCGTAAAAGTGAAGCCAGCGCCTGGTTCTATCAGCGCCTGCATGCCGACAGCAGCAGCGCCTTTGCGCAGTCAGTGATGTTTCAGCAGCGGCCACAGACGCCGCCACCCATTATAAAATTAACCGGCAACGAGCGGCTGCATCTCGACTTCAATCTGCGGCTTGGTTTATATAACCGCAGCAGCCTGATTGGCGAGATGATGCACACCACGCCACCTGCGCTGGCATTGCCTTCAACGGTCAAAGCGCGCGCGTAGCCAGTGTGTAAACGTGGTGACCGCGCGGGGCACCTGCGCCGCCCAGGGTCGTACGATCCACAGGCGAGCGGCAAAGGCCTCAACCGGCTGCCACGCAGGCAACACCTGCTGCAATGACCCTGCTGCCAGCGCCTCCCGGGCGCTGAAATCGGGCAGCATAGCGATCCCTAACCCCTGCAGGGCCGCATCGCGTATCGACTCGCTGTTGTTAGTGGCAAAGCTGCCCTGGATCCGTATCTGGACCTGTTCGCTATCCGCGGTGGTGGTAAACCGCCAGCGCGGTGATTCGACGCCGCGTGGATAGTAAAGGCAGTTATGCTGCGCCAGATCCTGCGGCGTACGCGGTATCCCCTGTTCGTTGAGATAGGCGGGTGATGCCACCAGTAATGTTCGCGTGTCACACAGCGGCAGTGCCACGTGGGTTTCCGGCAGGGTGTCGCTGTGTCGAATGGCCAGCTCAAATCCCTCGCTGCTCAGCGACACAATGCGGTCAGTCACATCCAGTTGCAGACGCACCTGCGGATAATCACGCAGAAACTCACCGATAATCGGCACCAGTTGCTGACGGGCAAACGCCACCGGTGCGGTAATGCGCACCAGGCCACGGACCGGCCCGGCGGTGTCCCGCACGCTGAAAAAACTCTGTTCAATGCGGGCAAAAGGCTCGCGTAGCTCCTCCACCAGCTTCTCACCGGCAGAGGTCAGCCGCACGCTGCGCGTAGTGCGTTGTACCAGCAACACACCGGCCATCTCCTCCAGCTCTTTGATTTTCTGACTCATCGCCGCCTTGCTGACGTCGAGCCGCTCTGCCGCGCGGGTAAAGCTGCCCTGCTCTGCCAGTACGGTCAGCCAGTGCAGATGATCCCACAGCGTATCCGTTTTCATCTCTTTCATCGTGATTGTTCACTATAGTGAATAATCATTTCAGGCTACGCGCTTTTTCCCGCCGGATAAAGGGGTCACCATAAGGTTCTTAATCACCGGGAGGAATCCGCTATGCCACTGCTACAATTTGATGTTATCCAGGGTCGTTCAGAATCAGAGCTTCGTACACTGCTGGATGCGGCACACCGCGCCGTGCTCACGGCCTTTAAGGTGCCGGAACGCGATCGCTACCAGATTGTTCAGGAAAACAAGCACTACCAGATGGTGTTTCAGGATACCGGACTGGGATTCAGCCGGAGCGATAATCTGGTGATGGTGCGGGTCTATACCAGCCCACGCAGCAGTGAACAGAAACAGCTGTTTATGGCCGAGCTGGCGCGTGAGCTGCGTGAGCATTGTGGTGTGCAGGGCAACGATTTAATGATCAGCTTTATCACCAATGACAAAGGTGACTGGAGTTTTGCCGACGGCGAAGCACAATATCTCACCGGCAAACTCTGAAAATCGCCCTGACTTCTGCTCTGCTGACGGTGCGCGCCAGCCACCGTCACGCCTGATAACCTCACTTCTGAAATGACAATAAACCAATCTGCTCTTCACCGCACAAATCGGGCCGGATATGTTGCAGCCGGATTACAGCCAATATAGATTGTCGAAAAACCATCCCCCGAAGGTGGCCGGTTGCGTGAAGCCTCGCGTAGCCCTGAAGAGAGGATTTGCCGTTGTCCGAATTGGTGTCCGTCGCGTTGTTTCTGGCCGCTATTGCAATCTATTCCTGTAAAGCCGGGCGTAACAAATTCTGGTTTATTGTCGTTCTTATTCTGCTGGTGCTTTTCGTTGTGCTGAACGCCACCCTCTATGCCAGCAACTATTTTACCGGTGACGGCATCAACGATGCGGTGCTCTATACCCTGACCAACAGTCTGACCGGCGCGGGTGTCAGCAAATATGTGGTGCCGGCGATTGGGCTGATCATCGTGCTGTTTCTGCTGTTCTGCCTGCTGTCGTGGATTCTGCAGCGGCGTAAGCGTCCGCATCACATGGGCTGGTCGCTGCTGGCTGCCGCCTGCGCACTTGGCTCAGTGCAGACCACCCCGGCCTTTCGCCAGGTCGCGACCCTGATTGTGTCGCATACCCAACTGGCAGATTCTGACTTCGACAACTTCTATAAAGTGCCGCGTAATCGCATTGAACAGCCGCACCTCAACGTGGTTTACATCTATGGTGAAAGCTTAGAGCGCACCTATTTTGACCCTATCGCCTTTCCCGGCTTAGCGCCGGAGCTGAGCCGGCAGAAAGAACAGAGCATCGACTTCAGCGAAACCGAACAGCTGCCAGGTACCGATTACACCATTGCGGGTATGGTCGCCTCACAGTGTGGCATTCCGCTGTTTGCCCCGTTTGATGGCAATGCGTCAGCATCGCTCTCCAGCTTCTATCCTCAGAACGTCTGTCTGGGCGACATCCTGAAAAACTCTGGCTACGAGAACTGGTTTATTCAGGGTGCCGATCTGCGTTTCGCCGGGAAAGATGTCTTCCTGAAATCACACGGTTTTGATCCCGCTAACCTTTATGGTTCGCAGGAGCTGAAAAGCCGCGTCGCCGATCCCACCTACCGTAATAACTGGGGTTATTACGACGATACGGTAATGGATGAGGTGTTTGAGAAGTATCAGGAACTCTCTCAGGCCGGTAAACCTTTTGCGCTGTTTACGCTGACCGTCGACACCCATCATCCTGACGGATTTATCTCACGCAACTGCGATCGCAGGAGCTACAGCATTGAGGGCAAACCGAATCAGTCATTCAGTGCGGTCGCCTGCTCGCAGGAGCATGTGGCGCGCCTGATTGCGCGCATTAAAGCGTCGCCGTGGTTCAAAAACACCGTGATTGTGGTGAGCTCGGATCATCTGGCGATGAACAACACTGCGCATCCGTGGCTGGTCAAACAGCCCCGTCGCAATCTTTTCATGGTGATCCGTGGTGACAAGCCGCAGGCGGAATTGATGGAGGCGAAGCGCAGCACGCTGGATAACGGCGCCACGCTGCTCGATATTCTCGGCGGCGATAACGCGATTGGCCTGGGCCGCAGCAGCCTCTCATCGCTTTCACTCTCCACCCAGTTCGACGATATGAAGAGTAAGGTGGCGAGCTGGAAGCCCGACATTATCCAGCTGTGGAACTTCCCGAAGAAGATAGACAACTTCACGGTGGATCAGGCGAAGAATATCTTCAGCTTCTCGGGGACCACCTTCAAATTGCCGATTCTGTTCCGCATCAGTGATAAGCACGTTGAGCCGATGCCGGAGGGGGAATATTCGGCACCGCTGCGCTATCAGCTGGCGGATTTCGCCTCAGCCGATAAATTTCTCTGGGTGGATCGCTGTTTTAAGATGGCGCGACTCTGGCAGCCTTCGCTGGCACTTTCCGGCGATCTCTGTGTGGCGATGGGACAGCTCGGCGGCACGCCGTCGGTGACGCATGTCGACAAACCGCAGTGGAAAGGCAAAGTCCGTTTCCCGGAGGGCGCTATCAGCGATGCGCGTTACCAGCAGAACCTCGCGCAGATCCGTATTGAAGATAACAACATTCGCTACAGCGCCGATAGCTTCAGGCTTGACGTGCCTGGCGCACCGGAGAGTGTTAAAAGCTTCAGCGGCATCTCACGGCCAGAGAGCTGGGGACGCTGGTCTAACGCTAATCTCGCGCCCGAGGTTCATATCGACTATATCGATGCGCTGCCCGCGAAGTTCGATCTGGTGATCACCGCGCGTGCGTATGGCCCCAACGCGCACCGGGCGATTCCGGTGCGGGTCGGCGATCAGCAGCAACTGCTGTCACTGAGTGAAGAGATATCGACACATACCCTGCATTTTGATAACCCAGGCGCCAGCCATCGTCTGGTGATTGCACCACCTGAACCGCAGCTGAGTAACACCGGCAATATCACCGGTCAGGATCCGCGCAAACTGGGCATCGGCATGGTTGAAATTAAAATCGTGCCACAGCCCTGACGCCCGCTTTTTTCTTTCCGACTCTGCGGATTTCCGCAGAGTCGCCTCATCCTGCCATCAGCTAAATGTTGCGAGACAGCCCGCACTCTGTTGCACGTTACTTGTTGTACTAATTGATATTTTTCGGCGAGGCGCGCAAAATATAACCGGCTTAGTGGCGATACGTCTTTTGCCTGTCATGATGCCGTTATCGCTGAAGTGCACAGGGAGGTGTCGTGATGACAAGCACAATGATGAGTACCCACAAAGCCTTTAAAGCGCTGCAACAGGCAGGGATCGACGATCAGCAAGCGGAGGCGATGGTGGAGGTGTTTACTGATATGCAGCAGAGGCAGCCCGGCGGACAGGTTGGAAAGCAACTCGGTCAGATTCAGACCAAAGCCAACCATATAGACATTCGGCTCGGCCAGCTTCAGGCAAAAGCCGACCAGACAGACGATCGGGTCAGTCAGCTCAGGACCAAAGTCGACGAAACAAACGATCGGGTCAGACACCTTACAACAAAAGTCGACGAAACAAATGATCGGGTCAGTCACCTTACGACCAAAGTCGACGAAACAAACGATCGGGTCAGCCACCTTACAACCAAAATCGACGAAACAAACGATCGAGTCAGCCACCTTACGACTAAAATCGACGAAACAAACGATCTGGTCAGCCATCTTACGACCAGAGTCGACGAGACAAACGATCGGGTCAGTCACCTTACGACCAAAGTCGACCTGATGGATGATCGACTCGGCAATCTTACATTGAAAGTCGACCAGACAGACAGCCGGGTCAGCCAGCTTTCAATAAAAGTTGATCAAATAGACAACCGGCTCGGCCAGCTTACAATAAAAGTTGATCAGATAGACATTCGGCTCGGCCAGCTTACAACCAAAGTCGATCAGATAGATGGGCAGCTTGGTCAGCTCACAACAAAAGTACATCAGATAGACGAGCGGCTTGGCCATGTTGAAAGAAAAACGGACAAACTGGCCATCCGTTTTAATCAGTTAGAAGCCAAGGTGGATAAGCTGGATGTCGCTCTCAGTGAAATGAATTTCCGATTAACTTCGGCTGTGGACAGCCTCAGAAATGACGTTGTTACCCTGACCACCGATATGCGCTGGATCAAACGATTATCAATTCTCATGACCACCACCCTGCTGGCGGCGGTCCTGAAAGATATTTTAATGTGATCGCGTTATCACCCGGTCAGGGTCTGTCGCGCAGCGCCTCCAGCTTTTCGCGCTGCTGACCGTCGGCGGTAAAGTTATCCTCCGCCAGCCAGCGCTGCAGGCCCTTTTTCACCTGCGGCCATTCGCTATCGATAAGCGAGAACCAGCTGGTGTCACGTGAACGCCCTTTGTAGATGATTGCCTGACGGAAATCGCCTTCATAACGAAAACCGAGACGTGCCGCCGCCTTACGGGAAGGGGCGTTACAGCTATCGCATTTCCATTCATAACGGCGATAACCCAGCGTCTCAAAGGCGTAACGCATCAGCAGGAAATGCGCCTCCGTTGCCATGCGGGTCTGTTTCAGCCGGGCCGAAAACATGACATGCCCGACTTCCATTACGCCATGTTCAGGCTGAATGCGCATTAACGACAGGCTACCCACCGCCTGGTCGGTGGCGAGCTCGATCACGGCAAAATGCAGCGGATCGCGGCTCACTTCAAGCTGTGCGGCATACGCCTGCCATGCCGGACGTTCGGTAAAGGGACCGGCAGGAAGGTAAGTCCAGTCACGCCCATCCTCAGCCAGCGCCCATGCCTCAAACAGTGCCTCAGCATGACGCGCCACACTGAACGGCTCCAGCCGACAAACTTCGCCAGTAAAAACCTGATGCTGGGGCAGAGGTCGGGGCTGCCAGTCTGGCATTGGCTCACCGACCGGCTGTCCGAACTGATTGGTATGTTGTGGCATGTTGTCTCCTGGCTGCAGATTATCTCTGCAGATTGCCACGATCATAATTGATTAAAAAGGACCAAAACTGGCGAAAATGATAGAACCATTGCCTGCGAACGCATCAGCCAGGCGATATACCAGTTACCGGGCTGGCCGGGTTAACCGCATCATTCCGCACTAATGAGGCTGGCCGGTGCGGCAATGGACTGGCGAATCATCAGACGGGCATCAAAGCGCGGCATCGGTCCGACGGCTTCGCCGTGTATCTCCGCGATCAGGCGTCGTGCCGCTTCACGGCCCATCTCATACACCGGTTGCGCTACCACCGTCAGCGGTGGCGTGACAATCTCACTCCACGGAAAATTGTCATACATCACGAATGAGAGATCAGCAGGGATTCGCAGTCCGCGCTGCGTCACTTCGCGCAGCAGCCACATCGCCACCACGCTGTCAGAAGCCACCAGCGCAGTGGGCGGCTGCGGACGCTGCCACAGCTCGGCCACGATACGGGCAATCTCCGCTTCGTCCAGCGCATTCACTTTCACCATCGTCGGATCAAATTCCACGCCCGCAGCAGCAAATGCCTGCATCATGCCGCCCACGCGCTGGGCGACCGGCGTCAGGCCAAAATCCCCTGGCGTGCTGTAGTCGGTTGCCAGTGCCATGCTGGTGATATAGGCGATGTGGCGATGGCCCGCTTCCAGTAACTGCGAGGTTGCTTCTGCAGCCACTTCGGTAAATTCGCAACAGATCGCCTCCACATCAAGGTCAGTTACTGCGCGATCAAATAATTTCAGCGCTCTGCCCTCTTCCAGTACCTGAGTCAGGTGACTGTTGTGACGGTGTTCTGAACAGCAGGGCGCAACGATGATGCCGTCGACCCGCTTTTCCAGCATCACCCGCACCGCATCCTGCTCAGCCTGCAACTTCTCATCGCTGTTACTGAGCAGCAGATGGTAACCGGCAGTGCGCGCCACATCCGCCATACCGCGCAGCGCAAGACCGAAATGGGGATTCTCAATGTCGCCGACAATCACACCAATGGTATTGGAACGTCCGGTGTTCATACTGCGGGCCAGGGCATTCAGACGGTAGCCGAGCGCGGAGGCCGCGCTGTTGACCCGCTCCTGCACCTCATCACTGACCGCCCCATAGCCACCCAGCGCACGCGCCGCCTGGGCTTTAGATACTTTTGCTGCGCGCGCCACATCCGCCACGGTAGGCGCTTTAGATTGTCGTTTCTGGCTGGTCATAATTATTTTGAATCACAGGTTGATGACAGGAATATTGACGCCGAAAAAAGGCTGTGCTTAAACTCATTGTAACCCCTTGAGACCGGTCTCACAACATCAGTGTCTTAAGGTGTCACCTGTGTTGAGACCGGTCTCAATAATAATCGCTGGCTCAACAGTCTCTGATGTTTAAACCTGCAAAAACGGATGAGCTATGAAATCGCAAACCACCCTGGGCAAACTGCTCGGCACCACGCTCGCACTCTGTTCACTGTCATTCTGTACGCTGGCTGCCAGCGATAACAATCCCTATGGGCTGATCGAACCGGGTCAGCTACGCATCGCCAGCGTCGGCGACTCAAAACCTTACACTTTCACGGATGCCAGCAGTCAGTTCACCGGCTTTGATGTCGAATTCTTCAAAGATGTCGCCCATCGTATCGGGATCGATAAGGTCGATTTTATTGGACAGGACTTCTCGGCCATCATGCCAGCGGTGGCCAACGGTCAGTATGACGCGGCGGTGGCGGCCATCGGCATCACCCCTGCGCGTGAAAAGACGGTGGATTTTTCAACCGGCTATCTGGCGGGATTTCTCACCGTGCTGACCCGCCACGACAGCGGCGTGAAGAATGTCGCCAGCCTGGCAAAACACCGGCTCGGGGTGGTTCAGGGCACGCTGCAGGAGAGCTATGCCGTCGAACACTTCACCCAGACCGATCTCGTACGCTTCCCGGATAACAACAGCGCAGTCTCTGCGCTCAACAACGGTACGCTCGACGCGATCTTCCTCGACTACGAGGCGGCAAAAAGCTACGCCGACCGCTTTAAGCTGGTCTCTGCCGCCGACATCCCCTCGTTTGATGCACCGGCCGGCATTGCCATTGCCAAAGGCAAACCCGCCTTCAAGGCCGCGCTGGACAGTGCCATCAAAGCAGCCATGCAGGATGGCACCTGGCAACGGCTCTATCAGAAGTGGTTCCCCGGATCGCCGATGCCAAAACAGTATCTGCCTGGCGGGCAGTAAAGATGCGGACGTTCGCGTCCTGAGTTAACCGGGGGATCCCCCACCCTGCATGGAGACGGCGATGGACTTGCTCACGATTCTTTCCCGCACCTTCTTTGATTTTCCATCAATGATGGAAGTACTGCCGCAGATGCTGACCACCGGGCTGGTCAACACGGTGATTATCTCGCTGGCGGCAACGCTGCTCGGCACGCTATTCGGCCTTCTGCTGGCGCTGATGGGCATCTCGCCCTCACGCTGGCTGCGTCTGCCTGCCCGGCTCTATACCGATCTGTTCCGCGGTCTGCCATCGATTCTGACCATTCTGCTGATTGGTCAGGGCCTGGCGCGCTTCAGCTATCAGCTGTTCGGTCCTACGCCCTATCCGCTGGGGATCTTCGCCCTCAGCCTGATCGCCAGCGCCTACATGGGCGAGATTTTCCGCGCCGGTATTCAGAGTGTTGAACGCGGCCAGATGGAAGCCTGCCGTGCGCTGGGGATGAGTTATGGCCGGGCAATGCGACTGGTGGTGATCCCGCAGGGGATCCGCCGCGTATTGCCCGCCATCGTTAACCAGTTCATCGCCATCATTAAAGATTCCTCGCTGGTTTACCTGCTGGGGCTGATGACACAACAACGGGAACTGTTTCGCGTGGGCCAGGATGCGGCGGTGCTCACCGGCAACCTCTCGCCCCTGATGCTGGCAGGACTGTTCTATCTGATTATCACTGTGCCGCTGACGCACATGGTCAACTATGTCGATGTGCGTTATCGCACCGGCCGACGTCGCCTGACTGCCCCGCAAAGTGGCTTAAAAGAGGTGGAGGAAGTCAGAGCGCCCGGCGGCGCACTGGTCACTCATCCCCGGATCGGAGGCAACCATGAATAACCTGAACAGCACCACTGCCGCGAGCTGGCACGGTGCCAGCCTGGAGCTGCGCGATCTGACTCTGGCTTATGGCCCGATTGAGGTGTTGCGTAACGTCTCGCTGCGGGTCGCGCCCGGCAGTACCACTTGCATTATCGGGCCATCCGGTTCAGGTAAGTCGACGTTGCTGCGCGGCATCAACCGGCTGCATGAACCGCAATCGGGGGATGTACTTCTGGCTGATCGGTCAGTGTTGCGCGACAAGCCAGATGCGCTGCGGTTACGGATCGGCATGGTGTTTCAGCATTTCAATCTCTTCCCCGATCACAGCGCGCTGGAGAACGTGGCGCTGGCACCGTGGCGGGTTAAAGGCCTGCCCAAAGCGCAGGCGATGGCGATTGCGCGTCAGCGGCTGGAAGAAGTGGGTCTGGGTCAGCGCGCCGATCACCGGCCACGCGATCTCTCCGGCGGCCAGCAGCAGCGTGTCGCGATTGCCCGCGCGCTGGCGATGGATCCCGAGGTCATGCTGTTTGATGAGGCGACCTCCGCGCTCGATCCCGAACTGGTGAAAGGTGTCCTGACGCTGATGGCAGATCTCTGTCGTCGCGGCATGACGATGGTTGTGGTGACACATGAAATGGGCTTTGCGCGCAAAGTGGCGGATCAGGTGGTGTTTATGGACGAAGGCGAGATTGTTGAAGCCGGGCCGCCGGGCGCCATTTTTGATACGCCACAGTCGCCGCGACTGCAACGTTTTCTCTCTGAAGTGCTGTAACTGAGCAAGGAACCTGATAATGGCGGTAAAAACTGAAATGAAAGTGGTTGTTCTGGGCGGTGGCGTAATAGGTGTCTCGACGGCGCTGGAGCTGACAAAACGGGGAGCGGCGGTGACCCTGGTGACCGAAGCCGCGCTCTGTTCTGGCGCATCGGGACGTTCACTCTCCTGGCTCAACTCGGCGGGTGAACGCTCCCGCCCCTATCACGCGCTGCGCATGGCGGGCATTGATCGCTATCGCACCCTGTTTGCTCAACAACCCACCCTCGACTGGCTGCGTTTTGATGGCGGCGTTTGCTGGTTCAGCAATGATGCAGCCGGCACGCAGGCGCGGCACGCCTATGAGAAAGCACACGGCTACGACTCACAACTCATCACCCCTGATAACGTGGCACAGGCGGATGCGACGATCGATCCCGACGCGCTGCCGTCGCAGGCGATTTTTAACCCCGGTGAAGGCTGGGTCAGTCTGCCGCACCTGTCAGAGTATCTGGTGAATCAGTTCCGGGCGCGGGGTGGTGAAGTGATTGAACACGCCGGTAAAGCCAGTGTGATCACCGATCAGGGCCGGGCCTGCGGCATTCGCAGTGAGCTGGGCGAACTGCGGGCAGATGCGGTAGTGGTCGCCTGCGGGCCCTGGACACCGGATGTGATTGCGCCACTGGGCGTGACGATTCCCAACGGATCGCCCGTCTCCATGCTGGTGATCACTGAGCCGGGCAAACATGAACTCAAGGCGGTGCTGAACACGCCTCGCGCCGCCATCCGGCCAAACCCCGGCAACCGTTACGCCCTGGATCACGACTGGTACGAGGCTGATATCCAGAAGCTGGCCGGAGGCGGTTACCATATTGATAAGCAGGTTGTAGCAAAGCTGGCCGAGGAAGCGAGTCAGCTGTTACGGGGTGACGAGCCGCTCAGCGTCCAGAGCTGGAAAATTGGCCTGAAGCCGATTCCAGGCGATGGCGATCCGGTGCTGGGGCAACTGCAGAAGGTGCCGGGCTGTTATGTGGCGTTCACGCATTCGGGTGCAACCCTGGCGCTGATTGTCGGTGAATTGCTGGCGGAGGAGATTGTAAGCGGTGAAAAGCATCCGATGCTGGCAAGCTTTGGTGCTGAGCGTTTCAGCTAAAAAAAAGCCGGTCATCACGACCGGCTGATTTTTACCGCTTATTTTAACCGCGGAAGAAGATATCGCCCGATTTACCCATGACGATTTTGCCGGTGTCATTGGTAATAAGAATGTAGTTGGCGTTGATATAGGCCCAGTGGGTATTTTCCTGCGGAGCAGGCAGATTACGCTTTTGCCACTCATTGATGGTGTACGTTTTATCGGTGTACTTCTCTGGCACTGTGTCACCGATTTGGTACTGTTTGTAGTCGATGATGATGGTGCTGAGGTCGTAATTAGGGTGCGCGCCGTTGGAAGGTGCTGGCGTGGTCGGCGTAATACCATCATTAGATTGTGAGCTGGTCGGCGCCTGGCTTTGCGCGGCACCGGCATCCGGCTGAACGCTGCCCGTATCAGGCGTAGCGGGCTGCGCATCCGGATTAGCAGGCTGAATCTGCGGCGGTGGCGGAACGGTATCCGTTGCTTCGCCAGCGGCTTGTACAGCGGGGATCAGGCTCAGCGAGCCAACCAGTAATCCCATTGATAAAAGTACACGTTGAGTCCTGCGCATAATGATTTCCACGTTGAATTTTGACAGTCAGGCTAAAGACAATGTTTATCGCACTTCAGTTCCGGCGCACTGACGCTATGTGTAAGGAAAAACAGCGCTATTCACTTTACTGCACACAGGCCAGGTAGCGGATCACTGTCCGACCACTTTATCCTGAGTTGCCAGATCGACCAACAACGCAATGCCTAAATAGTTACTCCAGTTAAAGCCGTTCTGCAGCACCACAATCGCATTGCCGTTACGTTTATCGTAGCCGATAAAACTGGCATAGCCGCCGATATAGCCCACCTGATAGGTGATCTGCTGCTCTTCGAAAGTGTCGGTCACCCAGGCGATATTCTGCGCCTGTGCGCCCTGCTGATACCACGCCTGATCTACCGCCGCGAAAGCCCGGTCCCGCGCAGCATCACCGGTAGCGCTGAGATGTGCGCGCAAATAAGCACTCAGATCGCGCGCGTTACTGTAGAGACTGGCCGCGGCCACCATGTTGCCGTGAAAATGCCAGTCAGGCGTCAGCGTGCCGCGGCGGATTAATTTTGGCTGATCACCTGCATGGCCCAGCGCACGCAATGGATAGCCCGCCAGCGTTTCCGGTACAAAGCTGCTTTGGTTCATCTTTAACGGTGTGAAGATAAGCTGTGATGCCAGCGTCTGAATATCCTGATGACAACGCGTGCGCAGGATATAGCCAAGCAGCGCATAGCCGAGGTTGGAGTAGTGTGGCATGCGTACCGCAGGTGCAGAGAAGTCCGCCAGATAACTCAGCAGCTTGTCGCTATCAAGATTGCCATAGAAGTTCTCGCCGGTGTCCAGATAACGAACGAACTGCTGCAGCATCGTCAGATCCATATCCTGTCGCGGCAGACCCGAGGTGTGCGTCACCAGCTGCAGCAGCGTGATGCGCCGCGCGTCAGCGCTGAGGCGAACGCCTTCCGGCAGAAGATCCGCCAGTGTATCGCTCCAGCGCAGCTTACCCTGATCAACCAGCTGGATAATCACTTCTGCCGTCACGCCTTTACTCAGCGATCCCAGCGCAAACAGGGTATCGGGCGTGATCGGATAGCGATGCACACGATCGGTGACGCCAAAAGCGTAATAGCGGGTCGGGCCACCGCGATGAATGACCGCAATGCTGATGCCGGGAACCTGCTTCTGTTGCATGTAATGCTGCACGATGTCGTCGACATTTTCATGAAAGGTGGCGTGTGTCAGATAAACGCGGTCGCCCACCGGGGCGGAGGTTTGCGACAGGGTTCCACATCCCGCCAGCAGGAAGATAAAGGCTGGCATGAATCGCGTCATTAATCTGCTGATCCACTGGCCACCAGGGGTCAGCCGTGCAAGGGAGACTGCAACAGCCGGCCTGCCAGTAAATCCATTTTTCATATATTAATCATTTACTTATTATTATTTAACACGCAACTGTCTGGCTGGAGCGCAAAAATGTACCATAAAGTGCTGTGGGCTATCGCCTGCACAACGGGGTGAAAGTGGTGCTAAACGCAGTTTAATCACCGCAGCATGCCCGAACAGGGTTAGCTGTGTTGCAGTCCACAAGGGTGTACACTGCTGCGGTTTTAAGGCTCAACGCCGCTGAAATTTTTGAAATGCCCGGGAGGCAACCGCATGAAAGAAGGCCCACTGTCCGAAAAAGAGCTGCAATGGCTGGAAGATATGCTGGAAAAATATGGCAGCGAAGCATCGATTATTGATGTCTCCGAGCTCGACGGCCTGCTGACTGCCGTTCTCTCCGGTCCCGTCACCGTCGAGCCAAGCCAGTGGCTGGTGGCACTGTGGGGTGGCGAGAAGCAGATCCCAAAATGGAGCAACGAGCGTGAAATGACGCGCTTTATGTCGCTTTGCTTCCAGCATATGAATGATGTGGCTGACCGCTTATCTGAATTCCCTGAGCAGTTCGAACCGCTGTTTGGCATCCGCGAAATGGAAGGTCTGGAATTTACCGTGGTGGAAGAGTGGTGCTTCGGCTACATGCGCGGTGTCGCGCTGACCGACTGGACTGCCCTGCCGCAGGACCTGCAACCCGCGCTGGACGCCATCGCTCTGCACGGCGTGGAAGAGAATCTTGAAAAGATCGATGCCATGACGCCGGACGAGATGGAAGCCAGCATTGAAGCTATACGTCCTGCTGCGCTGGCGCTGCACGATCACTGGATCTCCCAGCCAGAAGCGATCCCCGTTCCCCAGAAGCCTGTCGCGGCAGAGAAACTGCCCGGCCGCAACGATCCCTGCCCGTGCGGCAGCGGCAAAAAATATAAGCAGTGCTGTCTGCACTGATCGGCTCCTTAGCCTCACGATCTGCCGGGCGGCGGTTCAGCCCGGCATGCTTCTCTCACGATCCACGACAGTTTGACCTGCATCACTCTACCCACTCCCTGACCTGAATAGACTGCTCACGACTTGAACAGCTTCGTGCTTATCGCTAAGGTAAGCGCGATTTTACCCGCCAGGAATAAACATGATCACCATCGCGCTTATTGACGATCACCTTATCGTCCGCTCCGGCTTTGCCCAGTTGCTGGGCCTGGAATCGGATTTCCAGGTCGTAGCGGAATTTGGTTCTGGCCGTGAGGCGCTGGCAGGTTTACCGGGCAGGGGCGTTCAGGTCTGTATCTGCGATATTTCGATGCCGGATCTCTCCGGGCTGGAGCTGCTGAGCAAGCTGCCGACGGGCCTGGCCACCATCATGCTGTCAGTCCATGACAGTCCGGCACTGGTGGAGCAGGCGCTTAATGCCGGTGCGCGCGGATTCCTCTCTAAACGCTGTCGTCCCGATGAACTGATCGCGGCGGTGCGCACGGTCTCCACAGGCGGCTGTTATCTGACGCCAGAGATTGCGATCAAGCTGGCCGCCGGTCGGCAGGACCCGCTGACCCGACGCGAACGTCAGGTGGCGGAAAAACTGTCACAGGGCATGGCGGTAAAGGAAATTGCCGTTGAGCTGGCGCTGTCACCGAAAACCGTACATGTCCATCGCGCGAATCTGATGGAGAAGCTCGGCGTCAGCAATGATGTGGAGCTGGCGCGCCGCATGTTTGATGGCTGGCAATGAGCCCCTGTGTTTCGCGGCTGATCTCCATTGTCGCCAGCTTTTTCATCTTCTCGGCGGCCTGGTTCTGCCTGTGGAGTATCAGCCTGCACCTGGTGGAACGCCCGGAGCTGGCGGTGCTGCTATTCCCGTTTGGCCTGCGTCTGGGGCTGATGCTGCAATGTCCACGCGCTTACTGGCCGGTGTTGCTGGTAGCTGAGTGGATCATGCTGATCTGGCTGGCGAAGGTGGTCGCGCTGGCGCATCTGCCGCTGTTAATGGCGGGCAGTGTACTGACGCTGCTGCCGGTGGCGCTGATCTCCCATTACCGCCATCAGCGTGACTGGCGCACGCTGCTGAGCCAGGGCGCGGCTCTGATCGCCGCGGCGCTGCTGCAGTCCCTGGCGTGGGCGGGACAGCAGGAGATGCTGAACGCCCTGCTGCTGACGCTCACCGGTGGTCTGACGCTGGCCCCGACCTGCCTGGTCATCTGGCACTACCTCACCAGCACCCGCTGGCAGCCGCTGGGGCCGGCGCTGGTCTCGCACCCGGTCAACTGGCGCGCCCGGCATCTTATCTGGTATCTGCTGCTGTTTGTCATCAGTCTGTGGTTGCAGCTTGGCCTGCCCGCTGAACTGTCGCGCTTTACGCCATTCTGTCTGGCGCTGCCGATTATTGCGCTGGCCTGGCACTACGGCTGGCAGGGTGCACTGATCGCGACGCTGATGAACGCTATCGCGCTGATCGCCAGCCAGACCTGGCACGATCATCCGGTCGATCTTCTGCTCTCGCTGCTGGCACAAAGCCTGACCGGACTGCTGCTGGGTGCCGGTATTCAGCGGCTGCGCGAGCTGAATCAGTCGCTGCAGAGTGAGCTGGCACGCAACCGACGCCTGGCGGAACGGCTGGTCGAGACAGAAGAGAATGTGCGCCAGGAGGTGGCGCGCGAGCTGCACGATGATATCGGTCAGACGATTACGGCAATCCGCACCCAGGCGGGCATTGTGCAGCGCCTGGCGCCGGATAATGGCCGGGTGATCCAGAGCGGCGTCCATATTGAGCAGCTCTCTCTTGGCGTCTACGATTCAGTGCGGCGACTGCTGGGACGTCTGCGACCCCGTCAGCTAGATGACCTGTCACTTGAACAGGCAGTTCGCTCCCTGATGCGTGAGATGGAGCTGGAGGATTGCGGCATCGTCAGTCACCTTGAGTGGCGTATTGATGAGGCGCTGCTGAGCGAAGCGCAGCGCGTCACTCTGTTTCGCGTCTGTCAGGAGGGGCTGAACAACATTGTGAAACACGCCAGCGCCAGCGCCGTGACGCTCAAAGGCTGGCAACAGAATGGTCGCGTTTTGCTGGTGATTGAAGATGATGGCTGCGGTCTGCCGCCAGGTTCCGGTCAGCAGAGCTTTGGTCTGGTCGGGATGCGCGAACGCGTGAGTGCGCTGGGTGGATCGCTGACTATCTCCTGCACCCATGGAACCCGCGTCAGCGTGCATCTGCCGCTGCGTATGGCCTGAGGAACCACCGTGTTTAACTTTCTGAAAACGCCCGCTAACGCCGCTCCGCTGCAGGACAAAAGTGAGATTGACAGCCGCTATCGCTACTGGCGACGGCACATCATGTCGACCATCTGGATCGGCTATGCCCTGTTCTACTTTACCCGCAAAAGCTTCAATGCGGCAGCGCCGGAAGTGATCGCCAGCGGCGTGATGATGCGCACCGATATTGGCCTGCTGGCGACGCTATTTTACATCACCTACGGCCTGTCGAAGTTCTTCTCCGGCATCGTCAGTGACCGCTCCAACGCCCGTTACTTTATGGGGCTGGGGCTGATCGCTACCGGCGTGGTCAATATCCTGTTTGGCTTCTCGACCTCACTGTGGGCCTTTGCGCTGCTGTGGACCATCAACGCCTTTTTCCAGGGCTGGGGCGCGCCGGTCTGCGCGCGCCTGCTGACCAGCTGGTATTCACGTAACGAGCGCGGCGGCTGGTGGGCACTATGGAACACCGCGCACAACGTTGGCGGTGCGGTCATCCCGATCGTTATCGGCGCAGTGGCGCTGCACTATGGCTGGCGAATCGGGATGATGATTGCGGGCAGTTTAGCGATCCTCGCCGGACTGTTTCTCTGCTGGCGTCTGCGCGACCGGCCTCAGACTGTCGGCCTGCCCGCGGTAGGCGACTGGCGACAGGATGAGATGGAGATGGCGCAGCAGCAGGAAGGCGCAGGTCTGAGTCGCAAAGCGATCCTGACCCGCTACGTGCTATTCAACCCCTACATCTGGCTGCTGTCGTTGTGTTACGTGCTGGTCTATGTGGTTCGCGCGGCGCTTAATGACTGGGGAAATCTCTACATCTCCGACACGCTGGGGGTGGATCTGGTCACGGCCAACTCGGTAGTCACCCTGTTTGAGCTGGGCGGTGTGATAGGCGCACTGGTCGCGGGCTGGGGCTCGGACAAGCTGTTTAACGGCAACCGTGGGCCGATGAACCTGATTTTTGCAGCCGGGATTTTGCTTTCCGTCGGCTCACTGTGGCTGATGCCCTTTACCAGTTATGTGATGCAGGCAGCCTGCTTTTTTACTACCGGTTTCTTTGTCTTCGGCCCGCAGATGCTGATTGGTATGGCGGCAGCCGAGTGTTCCCATAAAGATGCGGCGGGCGCCGCAACCGGCTTCGTCGGTCTTTTCGCCTATCTGGGCGCGTCACTCTCCGGCTGGCCGCTGGCGTGGGTTATCGACGTCTGGCACTGGAGCGGCTTCTTTGCGGTCATTGCCACGGCGGCGGGGATATCCGCCCTGCTGCTGCTGCCGTTTTTAAATGCTCAGGCACCGCGCCCCCTGCCTGAAGCGTGATACGCCTCTCCTTTTTGCCCTGAGTGGGGCAAAACTAAGAAATTTTCTTGGTTTCGCCTGGATGCTGTCTCAGGCCAGTCTGGCGGCAGGTTTTTACAATGCCAGCCATTCGCTGCCCATTGCAGCTATTCCAACCAGGAGAATCCCCTTCCATGCTGGCATTCCTCAAACAGGTGCGCAGACCGACGCTGGATCTGCCCATCGAACTGCGGCGCAAGATGTGGTTCAAGCCGTTTATGCAGTCCTATCTGGTGGTCTTTATCGGCTACCTGACCATGTATCTGATCCGCAAAAACTTCAATATCGCGCAGAACGATATGATCACCACCTACGGACTGAGCATGACGCAGCTGGGGATGATCGGTCTGGGCTTCTCCATCACCTATGGCGTCGGGAAAACCCTGGTCTCCTATTATGCTGACGGCAAAAACACCAAGCAGTTCCTGCCGTTTATGCTGATCCTCTCGGCCATCTGTATGCTGGGTTTCAGCGCCAGCATGGGCACCGGTTCCGTCAGCCTGTTCCTGATGATCGCCTTCTATGCCTTAAGCGGATTCTTCCAGAGTACCGGCGGCTCCTGTAGTTACTCCACCATCACCAAATGGACGCCGCGCCGCAAGCGTGGCACCTATCTTGGCATGTGGAATATCTCGCATAACCTCGGCGGTGCCGGTGCGGCAGGCGTTGCGCTGTTTGGCGCCAATGTGCTGTTCAACGGCCACGTAATTGGGATGTTTATCTTCCCCTCTATTATCGCGCTGATTGTTGGTTTTATCGGCCTGCGCTACGGCAGCGACTCCCCGGAGTCTTATGGCCTGGGCAAGGCCGAAGAGCTGTTTGACGAAGAGCTGAGCGATGAGGACAAAGAAGCCGAAGATGAGTCGATGACCAAATGGCAGATCTTTGTTGAGTACGTACTGAAGAACAAGGTGATCTGGCTGCTCTGCTTCGCCAACATCTTCCTCTATGTGGTGCGCATCGGGATCGATCAGTGGTCAACGGTTTACGCCTTCCAGGAGCTGAAGCTCTCTAAAGAGGTGGCGATTCAGGGCTTTACCCTGTTTGAAGTCGGCGCACTGGTGGGCACACTGATGTGGGGCTGGTTATCCGATCTGGCCAATGGCCGCCGTGCGCTGGTCGCCTGCGTCGCGTTAGCGCTGATTATTGCCACGCTCGGGATCTATCAGCATGCCAGCAACCAGTATGTCTATCTGGCATCGCTGTTCGCTCTGGGCTTCCTGGTCTTTGGCCCGCAACTGTTAATCGGCGTCGCCGCGGTCGGCTTTGTGCCGAAAAAAGCGATTGGCGCAGCGGATGGCATCAAAGGCACCTTCGCCTATCTGATTGGTGACAGTTTTGCCAAACTGGGCCTGGGCATGATTGCCGACGGCACGCCGATATTTGGCCTGACCGGCTGGGCAGGCACCTTTGCCGCACTGGATGCCGCTGCTATCGCCTGTATCTGCCTGATGGCGCTGGTTGCGGTGATGGAAGAGCGTAAGATTCGCCGCGAGAAACGGCTACAGCGTTTGAAGATGGCGTAAAGATAAAACCTGGCCCGGCGTAAGCCGGGCTTTCCCGCCAGGTTCTGCCCTCAGCCATTGTTGTAGCCCCACCAATCGGATCACTGCCAGTCAGCCCGCCAAACCCTCCCATCCCCTTTCACTTATTCTTTCATCTCGTCCCCGATTATTTAAGAAATTTACTGTCAGGTGGTCAGCCTGACCACCAGGTTGTGGCCATGTTTTAATATTTACATGGCATAGTGCCTTTGTTTAGATGATAACTGACAAGGCGAATAACGGATTAAGCGGAACCTGATGATGATGAAGGCGCTGACTGAACGGCAACTGACGATTATGCGACAGCTTATTTCTCATAACAGTTATGTGAGCCTGCACGCTATTTCAGAAAAAACGTCTATTACACCCAGAACTCTACGCCGCGATATTGCCGACATTAACGAAAAACTTTCTGACCAGGGAATCAATCTCAGCGGAAAAAGTGGGAGAGGGATCACAATTAAATTCGCTGATGCGCAGTCTGAAATAGCCGCGCGCCGGATTTTCTCAACCGAGGTGGATGATTTCAGCAGCAACTTCAGGATGCTGAAAATAGCGTCGGATTTATTAATGCTTTCACCAAAAAGTTCCTCCATCAGCGAACTCGCGGATAAATATTTCATCAGCCGTGCTTCGATAGTGAATGATTTAAAAACATTAGAAGCATGGTTACATCAGTTTGATTTAACCTTATTGAAAAGTCGTGTCGGAACCAGCATAAAAGGCAGTGACCATAATATTCGCATGGCGATGAAAGCGCTGGTGTTAAAATCGATTTATAACCGTCAGGACATGATGGAAAGCCGTCTGGATGAAAGCACGCTGCAGGAGCTTTCAGAGAAATTTGGTCAGCAGGCTGTCCATTTTACCCTGCAATTAATTAATTTTATTGAACAGCAACTGCAATATACGATAAGCGATCCTTACTACATCAATTTATTTACGCATATTCTGGTACTGATCCACCGCAGTCACTCGCCGATGCACAGGACCGACGCCCGCGCGGTGTCGATGAACCGGGTGAGCGACCATCACGCCTGGCAGGTGTCACTGGCGGTGATAGAGCGCATTGAGACTGCCTACAACACGGTACTGGTGGCCGAGGAGTCTCACTCCATCTATCAGTATCTGGTCTCCTCCGGTAAGGCGGGTGGTGAGTCACCACAGCACGATGACTCCTTGATTTCAGAGCGTGAAACCCGCTTTGCTGAGGCGCTGATCGCCCGGGTGGCGCAGCGCATCAACATCGAAATCACTACCGACCAGAACCTGCAGGCGTCATTGTCCTCGCATATCAAGCCGATGCTGAACCGCCTCAGATATCACATCCGGATTAAAAATCCGCTGCTGCATGATATCCAGACCGAGCTGGGAACGGTGTTTGCCGCCGTGAAAGCGGTAATCAGCCAGCTGACGCAGGAGTACAGCCTGGATGAGATCAGTGATGACGAAGTGGCTTACCTGACGGTGCATATTCAGGCAGCCATCGAAAACAGCATCAAGGTAAAACGGGTCTTGCTGGTCTGCTCCAGCGGTCTGGGCACCTCGCAGCTGCTTTACGGACGCATTATCCGCGCCTTTCCCGACTGGAAGATTATCGACATCGTGCCAGGGAAAAATATTGCTGACTCCCTGAAACGACATGAGTGTGACGTGGTGATTTCCACCATCCGGCTGGAACCGCTGGAAAAACCGGTGGTGTATGTCTCTGCCCTGTTCTCGGCGAAAGATATCGCTCGGGTAACGGAGTGTCTGGTATCGAATTCGATTAATTAATAATGGAGAAGCAAAATGACGACAGCCGTGGCTATTAACGAAGTATTAAAAGAAGAGTGCATTATTCTCGATGTCGATTGCCAGACCAAAGAGCAAATTATTTCTCAGCTGACCGACCTGCTCTGCCAGACCGGGGCCGTCACCGATAAAGCCGCTTTCCTCAAAGATGTTTATCTGCGTGAGGAATTAGGCTCCACCGGATTTGAAAATCATATTGCTATTCCGCACGGCAAATCTGCCGCCGTCGCCAAAACCCGCATTGCCGTCGGTCGTTTACGCCAGGATATTCCGTGGGAAACCATCGACGGCACCAAAGTCCGGCTGGTTATTCTGTTCGCGGTAAAAGAGTCCGATAAAGATGTGGGCCATATCAAAATGCTCGCCAAAATATCCATTGCGTTAGGCGATGAGGATGTCGTCGAGCAATTACTTAATGTCCCGCATCGCGAAGAGATGTTTCATTTACTCTTATCCCGATCGGGAGCCTGAATAAACCGGAGAACAGCATGAATTAAAAATAAAGGAGGTATTCCAGGTTGTAGCCATCCCTTCAGACAGAAAAACATAAATATAAAATTTTCACTGGAGAACATTTATGAACATTATTGCCATTACCGCCTGTCCTACAGGTGTCGCCCACACCTACCTTGCCGAAAGTAATTTAAAAAAAGCGGCTAAAAAACTGGGCCTGAATGTATTAGTTGAAACCCAGGGCGCGATTGAAAGCGAATATATTTTCAGCGACGACGATATTCATCAGGCCGACATAGTGTTAATCGCCGCAGATAAAAAAGTTGAGATGGCGCGCTTCCAGCATAAAAACGTGATTGAGGTGCCCGTTACCCGTGCCGCGAAGGACGCTGAAGGCCTGTTAAATGCCATTGTTAACGGCGAACTGGCTCCGAGGCTGGTAGACGCTGCGCCGCAGGCCAGTGCATCTGAACCGGCTAACAGTGCCCGTGAGGCGTCCGGTTCCCGTTCCTGGATTTCAGAGATTTATGTGCACCTCATCACCGGCGTGAACCTGATGATCCCGTTTGTGGTGGCGGGCGGCATTCTGATCGCGCTGAGTTTTTCATTCGGGATTACGGCGGCCACACCAGGGGACGCGAACTTCAGCCCGATAGCGAAGATGCTCTCTGACATCGGTGGCGGTTCGGCCTTTGCCCTGATGCTGCCGATTCTGGCGCTGGGCATCAGCCAGTCTGTCAGCGGCAAAGCGGGCATCGTGGCGGGCGCCGTGGGCGGGATGATGGCGATCCACACCGGCTCCGGCTTTCTCGGCGCGCTGATTGCCGGCTTCCTGGCCGGATACATCACGCTGCTGATCAATAACCATATCCATCTGCCCAAAGCGGTCGCCGGGCTGAAACCTATTTTAATCGTGCCTCTGTTAAGCGTGCTGCTGACCGGCGCACTGATGGCGCTGCTGATTGGTGAGCCGATCAAAATGCTGCTCGGCTGGCTGACCGACTTCCTCAGTTCGCTGGGTAACACCAACGCGGCCATCCTCGGCCTGCTGTTCGGCATGATGGTGGCCTTTGATATGGGCGGCCCGCTGAATAAAACCGTCTGTATGTTTGCGATTGGCCTGATGTCGAGCGGGGTTTACGGACCGATTGCCGCCTGTATGGCGGCAGGCATGGTGCCGCCATTGGGCATCGCGCTGGCAACCACCCTCTTCCGCCGCAAGTTTACCGAGCAGGAGCGTGAGACCGGCAAGGTCACCTACATCCTCGGTCTGTCATTCATTACCGAAGGCGCAATCCCTTACGCGGTCGCCGATCCACTGCGCGTCATCCCGGCCATTGTGGCGGGCTCCGGGTTAGCGGGCGCCCTCTCAATGATGCTGGGCTGCGCTTCCCGCGCTCCACACGGCGGCATTTTCGTCATCTTCATTCCTAACGTGATCAGCAATGTCATGGGTTATCTGTTTGCGATTGCCGCAGGCAGTTTACTGACAGCGCTGATCCTGCTGTTCCTGAAAAAAGATATCTCCGTTCCTGCAAAACAAGGATAAAACCTATGCTTTACAACATGAAAGATCTGCTCAGCGTTGCCCGACAGCATCAGTTTGGCGTTGGTGCGTTTAACATCGCCAGCGCGGAGTTTGGCCGTGTGGCGGTTGAGACTGCCGAGCGACTGGATTCACCGCTGATTCTGGAGATCCATCCTGAAGAGATGGCCTTCACCGGCCCGGAATTTATTGGCTATCTGCGGACGCTGGCGATTCAGGCGCGCGTGCCGGTGGTGATCCATCTGGATCATGGCCGTTCGCTGGAAGAGGTGATGAAAGCGATCTACGCAGGTTTTACTTCAGTGATGATTGACGCCTCGTCTCAACCTTTTGAGCAGAATATTGCGCTGACGAAAAAGATTGTCGAGATAGCGCACACGATTAATGTCTCTGTGGAAGCGGAGCTGGGCACCATCGGTGTAGCAGAAGGCAGCGGCGAAGGCGGCAGTAACGAGATTCTCTATACCGATCCGCAGCAGGCCGAGACCTTTGTGCGCGAGACCGGCACCGATACGCTGGCGGTCGCCATCGGCACCTCGCATGGCCTCTACCCCAAAGGGAAGCAGCCGAAGCTGGATATCGAGCGCCTGCAGCAGATCCGTAAGTTGGTTGATATCCCGCTGGTGCTGCATGGCGGTTCGGGCAACAAAGACAGCGAGGTCGCGGAATCAATTCGTTATGGCGTCGGTAAAATCAATATCTCCAGCGATATGAAGAAGGCGTTTTTCGTGGCGCTGGAGCAGGAGCTGAAGCTTGGGGGTCACGAGCCTAATTCCCTGTTTGTTAAACCGATGCAGGCAGCGAGTGAAGTGGTCGCGGCGAAGATGGCGCTGTTTAGTTCGGTGGGGAAAGCGGCGTTGTATCGGTAAGGGGTTGGTGGCGTGGATGGTGGCTTGAAGACTGGTAGGGAGGCCGGGAAAAGGCACCGATGAATAGGTGCCTTTTTTAGATGTTGTACAACCGGATAACGCGGTCGTAACGTTTTTCGAGCATGCATGGAGGTCGTCACTAAATCCCCCATTACACCCCGGTAACGTTTTAATTAGTGCTTCACTGCCAAGGAGAACTTAGCTATACCACAGGAAACAGGATTTTAATCTCAGGACCGAACATTCCAGTCATCCGTATACTGCACATTACCATCAACGTAACGCCAGGTGATTTTGTCGTACATCAGGGAAAGGCTTTCCATATGGTTGATCTGCGAGTTTCCTGCCATTTTAGCATTTGGCATCCCCGGATTAATGCCAGTCACCTTCACCCCTTCGATAGTCATAACAAAATAGCATTCCTCTTGCCCGGCATGGTTAATGCGATACCAGCGAATCTCCGCACTTTTCAGCGTCTGACCAGTAGCAACGGCTTTGTATAAGTATGGGCTGGCGCTATCAAACTCTTTTTCAATCATAATGGGAGAGTGTGATCGCTTGCCGGTGATTTTACCGTTGGCACTATCCACTGGAATATTTAAACCGTGACTGAAGCCAACAATTTCGATAGAACCATCACGATCCTGAACGTCTACAGATCCCTTAATATCTGCACCGCCGTCATCTTTAAGCCACATGTAAGCTGGAATAGGCATTTTACAAACTCCTTTTGAATGTGCATTTCTTCATAATAAAGTAATAGCAGAAAATGGCTAAAATCAGGTTGAAAGCCATAAGTGCAGCCATAGCAACATCTGAAAATTTTTCTATGTCCGGAAAAACAGCCTGGTAAGGTACAAAGCGGACGAATAACCAAAGCAGCATTACAAAAATGATTATTTTTATCAATCGTCGCACGGTAGAGAAAGCCCACTCTTTAGGGAGGCAAGATGGGTTCACTTTGTGAGTAAGGCCGTTAAAAAGGGTGATAATCGCACTCATAACCGGAATGCTGATTAGAGTATTAATTAAAATAGAAAAGTAATCTCGCAACGACTCCCAGGCCTCTAAGTCAGGTTCACCCAGAATGAAATGGGTAACGTTCAGAGCGCTTTGGAAATCAAATAAGGCTGTTATAGAGTCAACTAATCCATCATAGGGAACTTCTTTAGCAACGAACAGCATAATCACAGTAAAGAGCGCTAATTTTATAAAGAGACTAAGGACATGTTTTGCCATTGGCAATTACCTCAATCGTTCCATAGGCCTTTAACTTCCTCATACAAGGAACCTCTATTTTCTGGGTCCTTAATAATGCATTGCGTAACAGGGAAAAATCAGAATCATGCGGAAGTGTGATACAACCCTCAGAAAGAACGCCGGGGTGCAAACGAAAGTTACCACGCTTAACGCTATCAACCCAGGTGTAATCATCAATTGCCCAATCATCCCGCCATATTGCAAACCATTCGGAATGCCTGAACGTAGCACCGCTGGCAAAATGATTATAAATATCCCTTACACCGGCATTTAGTTGTGATCGGAGGCCTCCCTCAGGACGGTCAACAATCCAGTATTTACCCGCTGGTACAGGCCCCTCTTTAGGAATCATTCCACAGGCACCACGATTACGATAAGCACCATTGCCAGAGAACGCTAAAAACGTTCCCACCCCCGGAAAGGATAACGGTGAGTAGTCAGCATCATTAATAACAAACTTTCCATGTAGAGCCATTGATAATCCTTGCATCTATAATCCTTTGTGCGCTTATCCTACGCTGGTGAAAAGAATATGAGCAATAATTTTTCCTGGAAAAAGTCTGACTTTAATAAATAGGATGATTATGTTAGCAATAAGTCACTTAACAGATGTAATTAATATGCGTTTATGGCTTGTTATTTAACCTGAGAGTAACAGAGATGTTATAGCTCAACAACCATGTATAAATGACAAGCTTGTAACAAGCTTACTATTAATTAATATTCCACGTGTACTGCATGGTGGTTCGGGCAACAAAGACAGCGAGGTGGCGGAATCAATTCGTTATGGTGTCGGTAAAATCAATATCTTCAGCGACATGAAGAAGGCATTTTTCGTGGCATTGGAGCAGGAACTGAAACAGGGCGGACACGAACCTGATTCAATGTTTACGAAACCGATGCACGGGCGATCGTCCTCGTCAGTCGGGTTCTTGCTGGCAGAGCATTTGATTACAGCAGAGTGGCTGTGTCGGTGGAGGATTAAGGGTGATAAGGTTTAGTTACTTCCCGACTGAAACGTCAGCTGGCGGCGCTGAAAGAATAGCGCAGCGTTTGTCCAGCAGCGACTCAACGGACGCCCGATTACCCTTATCCCAGCCGCGCCGGGTAGTTAGCAGGATAAATCCTTTTTCTCCCGAAAACGTCGCCGGGATGAGCGCCACGCCAGACTCTGCCAGCTGCGACGGCGACAGCCGGAAATGGCGTGCCACGGAGGCAACAGGATAGATCCCCATCGCCGTCGGCTGCATAACGCGACGGGCATAGTAGGTGTGATTCAGCAAACGGTCGGGCAAGGGTCGCCAGTCATTATTAATATAGGGGCGCTCGGCCTGAAGCTGGCGATAGACATCCTCCCGCAGGCAGGTCAGATGAATATGCAGTTGATTCTGGCTGCGGCCATAAGCGGAATTCAGCGCCATGCCGAGCCGATCCTCAGGCACCCTAGCCCCATAGGCCGCCATCAGACGATAGCGCATTAACCAGGCGTAGCCGAAATAATCGGGACGTCCGGGGCGCGTCAGCGCAATGCTCTCAATGCCGGACATCGCCACCGTGGGCACCAGAATAAAGTGCAACCTGTGGCGAGGATTCTGGATGATGCTGTAGCCCTGGGTGCTGTCCTGCGGCAGATAGATTTGCTGGCAGGGTGCCGGATCGCGACGATAGTGATAGTTATTCATGCAGAGGTCATGCGTGACCGTCCACAGCGCGTCAGAGCGGGCGCATCCCACCAGCAGCAGCGTGATGACCAGCGGCAGAGACCGGCATCGCCGTAACAATTTCCCGTTCAACGGATTGCGTCCGGTCAGGCGACTCAATGCAGGTATAACCTCATAAGCAGGGGTTCATATTGGGGGAGCGTTTAGCCGAATGGCAAATCAGCCTTCAGCCTTAAGAAAGAGATGCACTAACCTTTTGCTTCAAAAGCATCAGGAATTCTGCAGGCGTAGTTTCCCATAATTCTGTGGAAAATTCCGCGCCATAGCGGCCTTCAAAATCGTTCGCCAGCTTTTCAGACTCACTCATAAATTGCTCAATATCACCTATCAAACCATGCCGGGGAGCCGAAGGGGTGCATGAGCATCAGGATTTAAAAACAGTCAGCAGTCAGATACTGACTCGGTGTCTGTTTAATTACTCCTGCCAGCATGAGTTTTTTTATGAAAAATGCTGCTGTCGGTTCACTCCAGTCAATAATAACTTAAAATCGCGAATCATTATTCGAATGTTCCTGCTGTCTCCACAGATTTTTGTGAATCCCGATAATTCATCTGTAGTCTTGTAAGCTGCTCTTTCCATCCGTTTTGTAAAGCAAAAATATCAAGAATATTGCTGGCAGATGTCGTTTGCACTGTACTTTAACTGGTTTAAAATACGATTAGCAACAGCTAACGAAGCGGATTATACTGGTTTATCCACTCATCCCGGAGGTAGATACTGACGTGAAGGATACATACTACAACGATACAAGAATCAATTTGTTAATTCAGAGTGAACTGAATGCGTTCTTTGAGGATTACAAGGGTGTTATCTATGCCTACGCCATTATGAACAAGAAAGACCCTTCACAGATGCGTATTATAAATAACAACCCTGAGTGGTTTGATATATACCTTGAAAGAAAATATCAGTTTATTGATCCTGTCATTATTCAGAGTTTACGTTGTGTTGAAGATTTTTTTTGGGAAAACAACGTCATTCTGTCAGGCGGCTACAATCTCACGCGAATTTTCAATGAAAGTTTTCAGTATAATATTTTCCAGGGGCAGACATTCCCTCTGCATGACTACCTGAATAACCTGGCTTTACTATCCATTATCAGTCAGAAAGATTCTGGTATTGACATGGAAAAAAATCGTTCGGAAATAGTTAGTTTTCTTACTAAATTGCATCAGAAAACGCTTAACTTATACAGTCAACACCATCAGAAAAAGAACGTTTTTTTGTCACCGCGTGAGCGGCAAATACTTAAGTGGGTCGGTGCCGGGAAAACATACGCCGAAGTTGCGGTCATTTTATCTATTGCGGAACGCACCGTAAAATTTCATATGGGCAACGTCATGAAAAAGCTCGGAGTGAATAACGCCACACATGCGGTAAAACTTGGGACGGAGCTCCGGCTGCTGGACAACTGAGCCAACGTTACGGGTTAAAGATGGCGTAAATGCCGGGACATCTCACGAAGCCAGCCACTGGCTTTGTCCCTGGTGATAATATCTTCCACGATGCTCATGCTGGCAGGCATGAAAATGTAGTAGATAACTTCCCCTTTTTCAGAAAGGCCTTTCTGAATAACTTCTATTTTCCAGTTCGCATGGCGAAATATTGCATACATGCCGCGACTTGCCACAGCGTACATCCCCCGATAGTTTCTCTTCATGCAATAAAAAATCATTGCAAGGAATAACACTTTACTGGCGGGCAAGCCGTGCAGGCCTGCAGAGTCACGTCTTTCTTTATCTAAAAACAGCCGGCTAATCTCACAACAGGGGATATCTGTGGGGAGACCACTTATACCCTCGAAATATTCATGAAAAATTTCGCTCATCATCGTCGGCTGCGTCGAATCTATAAACCGTGCACCACATAGCAACTTCCCGTTATGCATGCCCAGCAGGTAAGTCGTATTTTCGTTGTCAAATTGATCCTTTTCCATGCCGTCAATGCATTCGACTTTCCAGTCGAGCCTCTCACGAAATGTTTTTGTTCTGAGCCGGTAGAGTTCGGTTGATAATTCTGGCGGAAATTCATCGTAATCACGCAAAAAAAACTCAATAGCAGAATTCATTCATTCATTCCTGATAATCACACATGGGAACTATTACCCCTGTCTTTTAAGACAGCTTTTATTACACCTGCGCAGACTCTATACTTAAAAAAGTACCTGACCACCAGGCACTCACCATGCTTAGCGGTCAGGAGGTCAAAGACCAAGTCAACACCAGGGAAAATCCACCCGCGATTATCTGATATTTCAGGTACCGGGTACAGAGTGCAATAAGCGCTCAAACGATAATTATATTAAAATACGAAAAACATCAATTAACTATAGTTTAATTATTGCCCTTTATAATTTTAAGGGGCAAGCTTTCCTGTTGCATTGACTAAAGCAACTATTATCTAATCTGTGATACAGGTTAACCGGGGGTTTCCCCGCCTGACACTAATCAGTTGCTGAAGACATCGCCACCAAACTGTTCAGCGTTATACGAAACCCCTCACTATTATCGTTACAGATACCGCCAGCAGCGAGTAACCGGCCGACGCCTTTGATGTTAAGCGTTCCGTAGGTTAAAGAGGCTCGCGAGGATGTAGTCTGAAATTCCCTCGTTCTACTTTACGCGACCTGATGGTTAACCGCTCCCGATGCGATGTCGGGAGCGGCTTTTCATTCAGACGACTTTCTGTTTACCGGCAATAACCTGAATAAACTCCTGCACCTGCTTTTGTTTTCGCGCCGACAACTTGCATACCTGGCGCAGGGACTGCATCAGTTCGCTCTCCTGCCGGGCGGTGAGCACAATACAACCTTCCATTACCTTTACATCTACTGCTGTGCCAGTGGCAAAACCGGCAGCTTCCAGCCATTGTCCTTTCATGGTGATGGCGGGTATCCGGCTGTAATCCGGATAGCGGCTTGCATAGCTAACGGTTAATTTCCGGTTATTTGCTGGCGAGACTTCTGGTTCAGACAGTTGTGCAATAGAATGGGCGTCAGTCATGATTACTATTCCCTATAAATAGTGATTGTGATTAGCGGCGCGGGTGTGTTGGCGCACATCCGCACCGCGCTAAATACCTGTATATATCATCAGGAAAGAGAAGAAAAGTCCAGCTAAAAACAGTGTGAAATAAGTAAGTTATAAAATCATTTTAATATAAAGCGTAAGTTTTATCTGGCAGGAAATAATAAGAAACACGCAAGCAAAATAGCTCAAGAGCATTAGCCCCGGATATCAGAAAATCATCAACAGCTATTCTTCCTGACTCAATAAATAGAGAGTTATCAGGGAGAACTTAACTTTCTCCCTCATTCTATTCTCCCCAGGTTACTGCACTAATCCTTACAATCTCATATTGTTGCTCATGAGATGGTGTTTCAATACATTTAAGAATTTTCCCGCCTCAATTTTTCAGTGTATGGCTTAAAGCTGATTTCTCTCAATTATCGAGGTTAAAATTGTTCTTTCTGCGCCGTGATTCAGTCAGGTTTCCATTTAATGCTGCAGCCAGTACAACTAACTCAAACCAATACCTTCAACCCATGCTTCTGCACTACGGTAAGCAATTTCAGCGATAATCTACCTGGACGCTTTACCCCACTTTCCCATTTCTGCACCGTTGACACACTGGTGTTCAGATAGCTGGCAAAAACGGGCTGGCTGACGTTCAGCTTCTCACGCAACGCCTTAATCTCGATGGGTTGCAGCTCATCCACATTGTTGAGGCACGCTTTATCAAAGTTGCGCATCGTTTCCTGCGGGATAGCATCGACGCTTAATAATCCAGAAGCCGCGCTGTGGATGGCCTCAAATGCAGGACTCTTAGATTTACTTTTTGCAGTCATGGCAAAACTCCGCCAGTTCTTTACTCTTAATCAGTGCCGTGATCTTTTCATCGCTAAGAGCAGCATAGTGCTTTGCTAACTCACGAAATCCGGCCAGCTCGCGATTATCAATATTTGCCATATCCTGTTTGTCATAAAGGAACGTGTAAAACCAGTGCTCCCCACCTTTCGCCAGAATAATGGCGCGATCGCGATTCTGGTTCAGGCGCTTCTTGTAAACACCACCACCAGGATCGTCAGCCTTCCCCTGCACTACTGCCTCTATAGTCCGACATAACTCACTATCTTTAATGGCGTGAGATTTCGCTGCCTTGCTAAACCATTTAGTTTTGAATACGCGCATCAGGCTGACATCTTGTTACCTTAACTATAGCACCTGGTGCCACATTACTCCTTGTGCATACTGATGCAAAGTGCCCGAAACCGAAGAAATTTTAACTATGCATATGAACGACTGGAATACCGAAAGCGGCGGTGATTGTCAGACACTCCTTCGTAAAATCATCCAAGCAGGTCAGGCACTTAATCCGGCGGCCGCTGGCAAGTGCATCCATGACAAAATCCATCGACCATGTCAGGTTCGGCGCATCCGGGCGAAGAAGCGGGAGCCGCTCAGTCGGCAGACCCTTACGACGTCGTCTGCGCTTCACACTCAGGCCGTTAAGGTAATAGATGCGGTATACCCGCTTGTGGTTGACGTAAAGGCCCTCCCGGCGCAATAACTGCCAGATGCGCCGGTAACCAAAGCGGCGGCTTCCCGCTTCTGGTCTGTCGTCAGAACTCTCGGCCCAGAACCACCTGAAGCGCCTCCTTATCCAGCATGGCTTCAGCGAGCAGTTTCCTGAGTCGGGCGTTCTCCTCTTCAGGTAACTTGAGCCGCTTTACTTCGGGGATTTCCATGCCGCCGAACTTCTTGCGCCAGGTGTAGAAAGTAGCGTCTGAAATAGCATGCTTACGGCAGAGTTCCCGGGCAGAAACCCCGGCTTCGGCCTCGCGGAGAATACTGATGATCTGTTCGTCGGAAAAACGCTTCTTCATGAAGATGTCCTCATGTGACTGATGAAGACATTACTAACGTTGGTGTGTACTAATCAACGGAGAGCAGGTCAGGAACTGTCACGACAACGCAGTTGCAGAAATTTTTTTCCAGCTGCTGAAGCGTGAACGGATAAAGAAAAAGATCCACGGAAAGCGGGAAGAAGCCCGCAGCGATATTTTTGATTACATCGAAATGTTTTATAACATAAGCATCGGCATGGTTCGAGCGATCAGATTTCACCGACAGAATATTAAAACTAATATTATCAACGGTTCGTAGGTGTCTAGATTATCCGTGGCGATTCATATTCAAGACTGCGGATAAATCCGCAGTCTTGAATAACTTTAAATAGAGACAGAGATATCGACTATATTCTCAACTTCAGTATAGATATTTACAGACTCGTCTGGTACTTCGATGCTAATCAACAATGAATACTTTACGGTATTATGCCAGCGATCTTCACCTGAGCGATACTTCCACCATCCACTTACCGGGAATACAGCAATGGTATGCATGTCGAGAAGTTCAGCTACCGAACCATTCCACCGGTCTGAGTGCACTGAACCTCTTGTTCTTAATTGGGGACCAAGGAACCATCCCTCATTATCACCCTCCGGACCAGTATAATCGTCTGTTATCGCTAATCCATTAACCATAGATCGAAAGTTTTCCAAAGTCTGTCCTGGACGTATGGTCGTAAATCGCAGCCCATGAGATTGGTAGCTGTATCTTGACCGATACCCACGACGGCCTGGATTAGGTTCGATGAAGTATGAAAGCGTAACTCGCATTTTCACCGGAGTTTCCGGTGAAAGTAATTGTAAAGCAGCTACAGGCCATGGCAATTGATGCAGATTCATCATGTTGTTTTTGGGATCAGCCGATGCAGCCGCATTGCTCTCTTTGATGAACGGCTGTAGCTCGCTTTCAGCTATCAATGTCAGAGCGTGATCAGCGCTGTATTTTGCCCGATTAATATCAGGAACACCGTGGCCTACAGTACGCAGAAGGCAATCTTTTGCCACACTCGGAGAATGCTGACTGCATAGCTGTCCAAAACGCATCATCATCCGGGGTGTCCATTCTGCTGAATGAACAATCAAGCCTCGAATAGTCTCAGGCCATAGCTCCGGGTATTGTGCGCGCAGAAGAGCTGCATCTCTTGTTATCAGCGCACATGCAGAACTTGTGTCCCCATGACTTTCAAAAGCAGAACCTGCCGTTTTCCCCGATGTGGTAAGCAAAGATACATCAGAGCAGTTATCAACCGCAGTCCTGTCGGGAGAAATAACATGATTTCCACCCTCGGCAACGACATCAGGTTTATGAGGAGCCTGTTTTCGCCATGACCAATTCACAGAAGATCGGCTTGATGGAGAAACATCTCCAGGCATTGCAAATGCTGTCCAGCCATCAAAAGCCGGGTCATCAATTGTAGACAACTCTGTATAAGCACCAACGGTAAGCGCATTCCAGGATTGCGCAGGATCTTCGATGGGCGAAAGGGCAACCTGATCCCAGTAATCTGAGTCATGTCTGACATCACGGTTGTTACCTGCGGAGATAACGAATAACCTACTGATATCTTCGTCAACACCACATGTAAAACGATCGATTTCTGCAGACCAGGAAGATGGCATCCCGCTGACAGAACTTTCAGGTGAAGTAATCGCTAGGCTAAAAACCCGGTTATACTCTGGCCGTTCAGTTTCATGTTTGTAGGCTGTGCTCACAGTAATATCGCCGTAGAGCTCAGGAGGATTTACTCCTGTAGGAGGGATGATTCTCCCTGATTCGATAACGAATGGCGTATATACAGATGAGCTACTCTGGCTGACTTCAAGCAGATTGCCAAAGGCAATCAGACCTGCCTGCATAGAACCATGCTGGACTTCAATGCCGCCTGGAATTGAGTAGTGCGGCCACCCAGGGTGCCAGCATTCTGAGTAGCTGCCAGCGGTGACATGTTGCAGAAGCCGATGATGATAATTGATCCCAGTATCAAGAATTGTAACCGCGCAATTAGCATCGGTATTAGGCACGAAGCGTTGGGAAATATCATCGACCCACTGAGCTTGATCGAAAGGGGAAGAGTAGACAATAGGGAACGGGGTATCTTTTGCTCTCCTGAGCTCTTCGAGATTCGCTATCAGTTCAGGGGCACGTTCAAGCTGGTTAAGGGAACATTTGATTAATAGAACAACAGATTTAAAGAAATTTAGAGAAGAGCTTCCCAGCTCAGCATCAAGTCTTTCTGCTAACTGTCTGCCAATCAGGAGAGGATCGCTGTTTCGCTCCTTCTTGAGCCAAAGTTCCCACCAAACTTGTCTCTGAGGATCATCAGGGAAAAGGCTAGGTTCATCGGTCCAGAAAGAACGAATCCGTGCAAACCTTACTTCAGCAATACTGGCAATCAAAGCATGATTTGCAGGGTAATATGTATCTTCACTTTCTTTATAGCGGTCTTTGTCAGGGTCCAAATACTGATTTACTTTTCGTAGAAAGGCCCCGCGCCTGGCTTCGGGAATAAACAGGGTTGCGACTTCACGGTTCCCCTCTGTCTTTAGAAGGCAAAGTTTGAAATCAGTATTATCCAGCTTTTCCAGGGGTAGCTTGATGCGTTCCTGACCAATGACCTCAATATAAATACCAATGTCATCTGTTACAGGTATTTCCCGATTGGCAGCTATACCATCATACCGGTCTAATATACCCTGATATTGCAGCCTCAGTCCTTCGCCATGAGTCTGTCTGTCCCGGGGAGCGACTTGAGTACTTCTTGCTGTATTTCTTGACCTAAATTTTTCACTCGTAACAAACTGCCTGACATTCAAATGCATCCTGTCATTTGCCATTATGTCCTCTGCTATGTTATTCCCGGTTGGCGCCACCCCCTTTATGTCTTCTGGCGAGGGCTTTGACGATCACCGACGTTTCAAGTTTTCCGTCAAAATATATAACGGCATCTTTTGCAGCATCATCACAGGAGCGCGTAATTTCGGCAGAACTCAGGCCCAGAGCCTCTGTTGTGATTGCTTCCCAGTTAAGATGGTTAATATCGAACAAGGAAAGTCGATTTTTCATCAACATGATAATCTGTGCTTCTTGTGGCCTCTCGAACTGAATAATATCGTCGAAACGGCGATAAAGAGCCTGGTCAAGTAGTTCCGGGTGGTTTGTTGCTGCAACGATTACGCTTTCTGAATAATCCTGCTCTACAAATATCAGAAAGGAATTCAATACCCTTCTGATTTCGCCCACATCGTTTGATGCACCACGTTGTGTGCCAATCGCGTCAAATTCATCGAACAGATAGACCGCCCGGGTCTGTCTTATGTGATCAAAGATAAGACGTAATTTTGCCGCAGTTTCTCCCATATAACGTGTAATAAGGCTATCCAGGACTATGGTATAAAGCGGCAAACGAAGTTCAGTAGCCAGCATGAGAGCTGACATTGTTTTACCTGTTCCGGGTGGTCCGGTAAAGAGGAGTTTACGCCGTGGCACTAATCCGAAGCGTTTTAACTTATCTGACTGTCGTTGCTCAGTAACGACTTTCTCCAGTCGCTCTTTGACATCAGAAGATAACACCAGCTCCTCAACATGCACATCGCTGGGCGTCAGTTCCAGCAAGCCCTGAAGTTCGCTTTTTGGCTGATGAACAAATTGAAGTGTTTTTGCTGTCGTCAAATGACTCGTTTTTTCATCGTTTTTTTGTGATTTTTCAACAATTTGCTTAATGTCATTGGCGAGTTTACTGTGACCCTGACGTGCTTCTTTAGCTGCTACCTGGAGAGCAATAGAGTAAAAGCGCGCTTCATCACCCTCAGCGTGGCTCTTTAAAAGCGCTTTAAACTGTTCTGCAGTTGCCATTATCAACTCTCCTTTGGTGCGTTGATAGTATAAATATTAGTTCTTAAATGCACGATGAAATGTGGTCTAAAGCGCATGTTCTGGAACGATAACCCCAACATATTTGTAGATCGTCGTTCTGGAAACGCCGTACTTTTTTGCAATATCACTCACACTACTTTCAGGGCGGCTTAATAATTCTTTGATTTGAATAATATCTTTCTGACTCAATTTCTTTTTTCGCCCACCAAGACGGCCTCTTGCCCTGCTGGCCGTAAGTCCTTTCTGATTTTTTTCTCGAACGAAGGCTTGCTGACACCCCATAAGTAAATGGCACATTCTGACCAGCGGTTCCCCTGATTCACTAGATGAGTCAAGGCTTTCACTGAGACTGATCAGGGATGCATCCCGCTCGGTGATGGAAGTTATGGCCTTAAGTACATCGACAAGGTTACGTCCCAACATTTCAAGGCTGGTTACAATCAGCACATCTCCGGGATTAAGAAGATCCAGGCATAAACTGATGGGCTGAGGTTCGTTTTCTTTATCTTCGACGATCAAATTACAGCCTACGGATTTCAGGTTTTCGCGCTGATTTTCCGTATTAAATTTCCCCGCTAATGTTCTCAGATAGCCGATTTTTTGATTCATGAACAATAAATTAACATTGATTTATTTACGATTAAATTAACAAAAAAAAGAAGAGAAATCTATCCGGTTTGGTGTTTTTGACAAGTAACTAGGTTGGTGGGAGTGGCGTTGATTCAACACGGCTTAATTTAAGCAGTACACCTGAGCTGAATGAATGAGGTAGGGTGGAATGACTGGTATGCTTCGTTCTGTACTCAAGCTGAATATCGGGACAGCAGTTTTTTTCACAGTTCGAACTGCTGCTCACTGCCAACTTGCGGCAAGCAAGGATAAAGATTATGACGGGCGACCTCCTCCACATGCTTGAGTCCAGACAAATTAACCAAGGAAGGTTAGTTGAGAATGTTAACCCGCGGTGGCGTATTGCCGCTATTCCGATGATTTCATCCCATCATCAAAGTTACTAAATCATAGGCGGAGACCATCAGGGAGGAGGTCGTAGCCTGCTCGAATACAGCCTGAAACTCAGGCTGAACATGGATAAGACCAGAATCTCCCATGCTAATGACGGTTATAACTTTCTGGGGCATCGAATCATTCGTAAACGTATTCGCTATAGTGACATACTGGGACCTGGCTCGGGCAGACTATCTTCGATTATATTGAAGTGTTGTACAAGCGGGCCCAGCATCACAGTCATCTCGATGACGTCAGCCCGGATGCCTTTGAACAGGCCTCGTAGTGAGGACAGAAAATGTCTACGGTTATAGGGACAGTCCACATCACGAAAGACCAGTATCTCTCTTCGCCACAATCCTTCCTGTCGTATTGTCCATTCGGTATTGTGAAATAGTACCATCAAGAATGTACTTAATCACAGAGAGCACAGTCGCTAAAGGTGCATGAAACCATTCACGAGGATTATAAATTTGTCCATCCAAACCTCGTAGCGTAATATTGAGCCGTTGCTTACCTAAAAAACCATGAATAAGCGTTTCAAGTTTGTGAGTGTTAATGTTGAAGCATTGCGTGGTCATAACTATACGAACGGGTGCTTCGAGGAAGGTTTTATCTTTTTCAGCGTGTTTTATGCGCTCTTCGATAGTCCCTTCAGTAAAGCCAATTTTATACAAATCAGGTTTAAAACGTTGAAGCGCTGGCTTGTCGCTATGCGTGGCAAGGACATAGACATATCCTGTCGGAACCGGAGCTTCATCAGGACGAATTGCCTGTCCATTTAAAACAACTTTACGACCTTCTGTATCTCGTACCAGACCATGCGTAAGCGAGAGGAAAAGCATATTCATCTCAGTTCCGTTTTCAAACACCAAATGCAAACGGGCATTCCAAGGTCCATATTCCTCCAATCGCTCACCAACTTTATCTACATAGCCCATAACCCCATTGAGAATAAAAAAATCACCTTCATGAATTTTTAACTCATGGCGGAAGCGAACAAATGAAAACGCCTCCGTTTTCAGACCATTTTGGACTGTCTCAAACAGTGGGGAAAATCGATAAAAATCAGGGCACGGCTGTCGTTTGGCAATTTCGTCAGGCTGTGTTTTCTTTTCAATCGGAACATGTTTTAACGTGAAAATATCGGGCTCAGCAAATGAGAGCAATCCATCATCATCATCAGCAAAGATATCGTCCAGAGAGGTGACCAACTCCGACCTATCAACCTCGACGGGAGGAACTGAGAATGATACAGATGATGCAAGGGTATTCTCGTTATTTTCACCTGCTAGTAAGCCATGAATATCAAATGGCTGCAACATCTCGCGATATTGCTTGTTATCCTTGAGAGCCCTCAAACGCTGTGCTAGCAACGTTTCCTTAAATTCCTCCGAATCGGGTAGAGGTGGACGCCCATGAACCACATAAAATGCATTAATCTCTTCTAATCTGCTTACAGGCAGATTACCCGTAGGGGAATATATTTTTAGTGGTTCGACTACGAGTAAGCCAAGATCGTCTGGTTCAGAAAAAATGTCATCAATTGTCACTTTTTGACGAGCTTGAAGAGGTGAAAGTCTGAGCATAAGTTACGGTTCCTGTCGCACAGTACGCTGTTGTTTCATTTTGCGGATGTAAGCTAACGCTTCTGCATAACGAACCTCTATTGCGTCACTGGCATTCAGAGATGGCTCCCTTTTATGCTCACTGACAAACGCTTTAATTCTTGGCCAGAGCATTACCGCCTCCTCCTCAGATACATTTGCCTGATTAGCTCTGACTGCTTCCTGAATAGTTTTTAGCATTGTCGCGTTAACTGATTTTGATAGAATCTCATAAGCACCGTGGAAAGGATTTACCGCATCAATTAAGTCAATATTCAAGTTTTCAATATTGATGAATTTATCACCCATTTTTATAAACTGATTGTTTAAGTTTAATGAATCATTCGAATTGCCGGAACGCTGACCTTGGCTGTTATCAATGATGGCATCCGACGGCAAATCGACTTCATCAACTAACCCACCACATTGGCCTACAAAAAGACTCTGCAAAATACCGCTGCGAACCTGTTCCAGTTCGTATTCAGTCAGGTCAGGATGAAGCGTTTGTATCACCGATGGTAACACTACCTGAGTAATTACCTCAGGTGGTGTTGACTCGGTAATAGCCTCTTTAACCACCTGCTCATTCGCCATTAGCGCCGCCAGGATCTCGTTTTTACCGCCGTTAAGGATTGTTAGAACCTTGTCTGATACTGGTAATGCATGATCATCAACTAGAACCGTATTGGCAGGTAATGGCTCGCCAGTCCATTGAGATCGTGGTTTAAATTGAATATTTGGAGCCATGATCTGCTCCATCAACAACGAGGTGGTGATGGCTTTAAGCATGTTGTTTACTGATACTTTAACGTCATCATCTTGAGCATCAGGCTGAGCAATAAGGTTAGTAAACTGTGCGTGAGTTTTGCCTTCACAATCCCGTGTCGCACGCCCAATTATTTGCACAATTTCTGTCATAGAGCTGCGATAACCAATGGTCAGCACATGTTCACAGAATGGCCAGTCAAACCCCTCTTTCGCCATACCTAACGCAATAATGATATCCATATCGTCGGCAGAGTGGATATTACGCAGATACGCCTGTACTTTCGGTCTTTCTGCCGGGTTATCATCAACCAGATTCGCTACGCGCAACAATTTGCCATCGCTTTTGCGTTTCACTCGATAGATACCGGTATCTGGCTCTTGCTGTTGCACCTCACCCAGCGCATCCAGAATGGCATCAACCTCGGCATGTTTATCTTTTGTTGATTCGCCGGAATTAACATTGGGAATATGGATGATGGTTTTCTTGCTTGCATCCAGCACTGAAGGTAGTGCCTTGATGTATGGACCCTGATAAAAATGGTAGCCAATGCCTAAAGATTTTAAATACTGGTATCCATTTAGCTGTTCATAGTAGGTATAGGTTACTTTCGTGAATTGGGCTTCATCTTCAGGTTGCAGAATGGGTACGGTATCCCCTCGGAAGTAAGAACCAGTCATTGCAACAATATGTGCATTAGAACCTTTCATCAGAGCATCAATCATATTGCCCAAACGGTTGTTTTCATCCGCTGAGACATGATGGAACTCATCAATTGCAACCAGGCAGTCATTAAACGATTCAACGTTCAGCTTATCGAAAGCAAAACGTAGGGTGGCATGAGTACAGACCAGAATGTCGTCAGGACTCGCCATAAATCGTTTAAAGGCTTCAACCTTCCCAGCCTCTCCACCGCCAATACACAGATTATTTTCAGGTTTTACCTTCCAGTCTGCAAAGAAACCATGATTCGTAAGTTCAGTATTTTTAAACGAACCTCCGATAGACATTTCAGGGACCGCGACAATAGCTTTGCGTATCCCCTGATTGACGAGTTTATCCAAGGCAAGGAACATCAATGCTCTTGATTTACCCGACGCAGGTGGGGCTTTGATAAGCAGATAAGGGTTGTTCCGCTGTTCAAAAGCTCGAGCCTGCATTTCCCGCATACCAAACTCATTTAGACTAGCACTTTGCCCAGTCTGCCCGTAAGTCACCTGTAAAATATTTTCCACAATGCAATCCTCTGTATGCCCTGGCTGGCAGAGCGAAACCTCATGCTTTAGTCAGTGATTCATAGCGCTCTAAAAGGCAGCTCAAACGCTCTGTGGCGTCCTTAAATGGTTTGTCACGATAGAGACGATCAACGAACTCATCCAGTGCCTGATGGGCTTCTAAAAGTTTAGTTGGCATTTTAAGCGGATCATATAAATCAGCCAGAGTGCTTTCTGGGTAATTCTCACGTATTAGTAACACCGATTTGGCTAAATTAATGAGAGATTTACGCTGTAAATCAGTCACATCAGGCCATGGGAATGAGTTGTAAACCACTTTCGCTGAGTAACGGTAATCACTTTTTAAGCGCCCGGCTACTAACCTCATCCAGTCGTTGTGTATTATAGAGGTGAGGATGGAAAATTCGTACAATGTACCATTAGGAATAATGTAATTTGCATTAGTAGAAATTACATTTGCATCATAAAAACCTATAGGTATATAAGTTCTTCTCTCCGATGATACACTTGGGATCAATATATAATCATCAGGGTTGTTTAAATCTCTGAATTGATGAGGACGCTCAGCCATTTTTCGAGCCCCTTTATCAGGACTTTTCCGTCGCGCTTCAGCCACCTTCTGAACTCGGTTGAAAACGTGAGGCATAGATCTAAGATCTGCATCAGTGATGTCTGCTAACCATAAGCACCAACGCTCTTTCGAATTTAGAAATTCATCAGCTCCCAGAACCTTCTTAATCCAACGTGCAGCTTGTGGCTCTACTTCAAGAAGCTTATCTCGTTCGTGACGATTCATCAGCAAATGACCGCCGTCAGTAGGTTTATTTCCAAATAATAATTGAGGAACACCTTTTATCATTGGCTTGGATTTCGGCTCAACGACGATATTGCTTCCCTCAACCAGATAAGGACTTATATTACATACCTGTTTACGGTGCCAATTAGTATCCACTAATTGATAAAGTTGGCGCGTTTTACTTCTTCCTGATAAACCAATAACAACTACGTGCACCGCGGCCTTATCACGGGCATTGTTCGCCCAAATAAATGTCTGATACGCTATATGAATATGTAAACCTAGCGCGAAAATTGGTGGCCATAGAGTTGCTACTTGTTCTCCTTGACAAAGAGAATTAGTAGCCACTAAAGCTAGTTCAGCGTTGCTATTTTGGATATATTGCGCCCCCTTCCAGAACCAACATGCAACAAAATCCAAACCACCTATTGTTTTGAAGTTACTAAACACCATCTGCATATCAGAACGTTGTTGTTCCGAACGACCAACTGTCCCTAAAAAAGGAGGATTACCAATGACATAAACTTCATCATCAGCTTCTTTTGGACATACTTCATGCCAGTCTTTCTGCAGACTGTTACCGCTCCAAATTTTACCTGATGAACGCAACGGTAATGCTGGTGGTGCTGAACCAATGTGTTCTTTCCATTGTTTATTTAACTGATGTTCCGCAAGCCAGAGAGATAAACGAGCTATCTCACAGGCAAAATCATCAATCTCAATACCGTAGAACTGGTCGAGATGGATACTGCTCATAAAAATGGATTGTGGGTCACACTGCAAAAGAGCTTGGATAACATCCATCTCCAAAAGACGCAGTTCTTTATAGGCAACAATCAAAAAGTTCCCTGAACCGCAGGCAGGATCAAAAACCTTCATTTTTTCCAGACGGAGAAGTAACCTTTTAAGGCCATTCGTATTTGTACGTTGTTTTTCCAGCTCCGCACGTAATGGGTCTAGAAATAATGGTTGTATAACCTTCATTATATTGCTGTATGAAGTGTAATGCTGTCCTAAACGGCTACGCTGTTCTACATCGATCACTGCCTGGAACATACTACCGAAAATGTCAGGGTTAATCGCACTCCAATCCATTGCACTGCATTCAAGTAATATACGTCTACCTTTTAATCCCAAATCTGGAACAGGCTCATCGCTGGCGAATAAACCACCATTGACATAAGGGAATGCGGCTAAATGAATCGGAACTGACAGGCGTAATTTGCTATTCGGTTTGCTGTTCATCACAGTAAAAAGGTCTGTCAAAAACTGATCTAAATCGCTACCATCCTCAGAGGTATAACTCTTAACGGCCGTAGTAAACTGGCCTTTTGCAAAGATTCCTGTGTCTTCGGCAAAAAAGCAAAACAACAAACGAGTAAGGAAGACATTAAGTGCATGTATATCTTCTGCTTTACTTAGATCATTGCGCGCTTTGATAAGATCAAACAACTTCCCCATTTTCTCAGCGGCTTTTACATCAGCCGGATTTTCACTATTGAGAATAGCCTTCTCCAGCCTGACCAGCGGTAAGAAAAAACCATAGTTGCGTGGTAACTCTTCAAACTCAATATCGAGACGTTCCTTCGTCAGTGTGTCCCAGGCTAAAAAGCGAACAAAATTTGTCATCAGAACAAAGCGGATCTTATTTTTTGCGACAGCCGTATCGGCAATTCGTTGGTCAAAAGCGGATTCGATATCATCGCTACCAATCATTGGTTGATAATAGAGCTTGTTTTTTAACCCAACGTGTCCTGACTCATTCGCCACATTACGCGCCCCGCCTTGCCGAATCTGACTCAGGGTCGCTTTAGGAAACTCAAAAGCGGTTAAAAAGCCGTAGATAAATTCGTTTTGATCAGGAGTTGCTACAAGTTGTTCGAGATGTTCAAAAATCTTCGCCTGATTAACAGCCATGGTTATTCCTTAAAAACTACAGTATCCGCAGAGGATGATGCACTCATTCTACCCGAGGGAGATTTTATCAATTAGTTCCAATATGTTACCCGGTTGTATCGAAAAAATAAAAAACTATAGACGTTTGCCTGCCATCTTCCGGTGGAATGCTTTGATCAGACCATTTAATCCTGCTGCACAAATTCCCTTCAAGCCAGCAATTAATACACTAGATACTCTAATTTCCTAAAATCAAACGGACTAGCTCTCTTTTCTCAATTGGCATCAAGATAATCTGCCCACCACTGCAGCATTAACCTGCGCACCCAGATGCTTCACCTTATGAATATAAGTGCCCACACAGAGCTACGTTCCTGATCGCACACCTGCCTCTCAACTGCACCCCCCGACTACAACAATCCCCATTTAACCAAAGCACTACAAGTCATCGTACTAAAACCATACCCACATAATTCCGTTATCGTGTCATGGAACATCACTCTCAGAATCTTATTCACCGAGTTCTCACTCATTAGCTTACGTGGATCGTACTCGCCCACAAAAATCAGCTCTTGATTCCCATTCATTCTTTTGATTTTTTCCAAAATGGCCAAGGCTTGAAGCGACAGAGAAACAATATGAGGTATCCGCATCTTTTGAATTACGTTAAGGATGCTTAACACCTTCCAGTGGCTCACGCTCTTTGGGAATCGTCCACATAACGAAGCTGCCAGTATTTGAAGACGTTAGGGTGAACCAGCAAAGCCACATTTTCATCGTCAATAAGTTTATAGGCTTTTGCTTCAGATTTTGCCGAACGAACCTTTGCATCATTCACAGCCATGATTAGTATCCTTTCAAAAATTTCTGTGTGAGTAAAAACATCATTAAACCCGTATATACCCGCAGTTTTATCCGCATCAGTAACTTGCTGTAGGTTGACTTAGGTTGAATAAAAAGAGATGAAAGCATGGCGAATACTGGATTTGAGACACAAAAAAAGCCGCCCTTAAGCGACTTAAATTTGCATACTTGGTGCCGAAGGCCGGAATCGAACCGGCACGCCTCGCGGCGGTTGATTTTGAATCAACTGCGTCTACCGATTTCGCCACTTCGGCACTGAAGGGTATGCGGAAAACGTTGAGGATTATACCGTTACCCCCTGTTTCCGCAACCCTTATCCGCAGATGAAGACGCAACTGCTGAAAAAACCGTCTTTTTGGATTTCAGGTTCACCTGATTACATCCTTGTTGAAGCTTCCTATTCCCCCTGGCCCGCTGTAAAGCAGTCGCTTCACCCATCAAGTTTCACTGGCATAACAAAAGCTCTAACCCGAAACAGGCTTCACATCCGTTACCAGCGTCGGCAGATCCCAGGTGCCGCCCGCATGGATGTAACGACACATGCCGGTCCCGCCGTCATAGCTTTTGCGAAAAGCCTTTCCGTCCCATACCCAGCTTTCCTGGCTCATGCAATCCCCGATACCCCGACCTTTCTGCACATTGGTAATCTCCCCTTTGTCGTAATCCGACCCGGAGATGGTCACCAGCACCGGCGTGCCTTTTAGCTGGTTATCAATGACCCAGTAGCCATATCCTTCGTTATAAGCGGCTCGCCAGCAGAGCGCCGAAAGCAAAGCGTGTGTGTCATCCAGCGGCGTAAGAGTCAGTCCGTCGGTTTCCGGATCGCTGTTTTCTGCAGGTGAATACAGGCTGTCGCACGTGTCATCGTCATTGTGATTGACCGTAGAAAGCAGTCGGGTTTTCAGCGCGTCCATTTCTGATGCGGTCAGCAGACGGGGTTCGCCGCCAAGGGTTTTTGCCGCCTGAATAACCGGTGCGGGCACAGCCTTAGCCACGCTGCTCTCGGGCTTATTGCCCTTTTTGGTGAGCGCACCTGGCGTGCCGATACGGCCCTGCACGTCGTCCGCTTTCAGCAGCACGGCATAAGCGCCATCGCCAGAAAGCAGGAAAGGCTTTGTGCCACCTTTAAATTCGACTTTACCGCTGCCTTTGACGGCGCTGATTACCGCAGCGGTCTGACTGGCCGAAAGCCGCCAATTGTCATCAGCCGCCACCAGATCGCCAGCTGATTTTCCGTTGATCCACAGCGTCAGCTTTTCCGCCGGTTTGCTGTCATCTTCGGTGTCGCCCAGCGTCACTTCTCCCACTGGCTCCGTTGCAGGTCCAGCGGCACGGGTAAGCAGGATGGAGCCGGACGGATCCTCTTCTTTGGCATACCCCGCAATGCGACAGGTCAGGGTGTTATCACACACAACTTCCCAGTCTTTGTGCTCAAGCGTTTTTCCGCTCTGGGCGGCCTGGGCCGACAGGGAGAACGCCGCCAGCACGAAAAGCATCGGTTTACAGTTCACTTTATTCCCTTATGTTTTATTTCTGATATCAGCACAGGTATCACTCTGCCACCACGGATGCGAGGAAATAAAAAGCTAGCGTTATTTGATGACATTGATCAACGCCAGTATCTGCGCTTCTGACAATAACCAGTGATTAGCCTTTTGCATCGCATCGCTTAGCCTGCAGGCTCGCCATTAAGCCACAGCGTAAGTTTTTTTACCGGCTTTTCGATTTCACTGTCCTGCGGCAGGATAATTTTGCCAGGGCTACCTCTCTCTGCGTCAGCGGCATGCCTAAGCAACACGCCGCCAATATTCTCTTATGTGCTCTGGCCGCCGATACAGTAGGTGAAGGTATTATCGCAGACCAATGATCATGTCTTGTGATAAAAGGATAAGTCGCTTTCCTGGGCGAAAGATGGAGCGGTAGAAATAGCCAGTACAGTAAAAAATTTATAAAGAGGATGCTCATAGTTATTAACAGGCTGCGTTGTTATAACCCTATTCTATTGACAGGCTTCCGATTGACAGGCGCATAACCAATTAATGATAGGTTTATAATTCTATTAAAATCAACGCCCATCCCCCTGTTTTCTCTCGATCCTCATGAATAGATCCTTTACACTGTGATATATAAGTTTTCCTTGTCATTAAGCGCACATATCGCTGATGGACCTATACACTGCCTCAGGGACGGTTAAAGTGGATAAGCAACAAGCATTACGCATTCTTAGCAGCTGGCATCTTATTGAATTCTTTCAAACCTATAACGTTGAGGAAGAAGAAAACAGCATTCAGATCCCTGCATCAGAGCTGGAAAGCTGCAGCGACGCTTTATTGCCGTGGCTGAATGAAGCACAGCGCGAAAGGGCCGGAATAAAAAATGCGGATGTGCGTTATGTTCTTCATCTGGGATTGTTCCCTAAAAATGAGGCCGAGCTACTAAGCGAAAAGCTTTTTGGTGAAGAGGACTCTCCACTTGCCAGCTACGAGCAGGAACAGCGACTGGATACGGAAGGTATGACCTGCTTCGCTAAACTGACCGTTGATAAAGAAGGAACGCCTGATTTTAAAGGCCTTTCAGTCAGCACCTTGCCCTGGGCGCTTGGCAAGCTTTCGCAGGGGTCTGCGGCTAAACTCTCCCTTGAGGCTTTCCGCAGCAGGAATACGTTGTTAACTGAGCAGTTGAACCGGCTCACTCATTTGTTACCGGTTCATCCACAGTCCGGTAAATCTTATCTGAATGCCGCCGCCCTGACAGGGCTTTTGGAGATTTTATGTCAGTGGGCGCAATATTCTCCCTCTTCGCCTTTTGCTTTGCAGCTTGACTGGTATCCCTTAAAAGCTTCTCGCTCAACAGAGAAAAATACACCGCGCCTGACACTGGAAAAAACCGAACAGAATCGAAGCGAGCAAAGCGACCTGACAGTCGTCGGTGAGGCAGAAGAAGAGCAGGAAAGTAGCGCTGAAGTCCTGCCTATACTCAACAGTTTTTTCCTGGAGGATTTAGAACGAGCTATGCTGGCCGTGGCTCAGGATGAAGGCGGCAAAGCGCTACATCAATATCTTTCAATTCGTCAGAATCGTCACAGCGATCTTTATTCCCCTAAAGGTCTGGAAACGATTGTTCGCCATCTGGCACCGCAGCATACACCGCATGGTCGCTGGCCATCCGATCCCCGCTTCAGCCTGTCGCTGATGCAGCAGTTTTCCATCAATACCGTCCTTCAGGAGTTAGACGAAGGAGGATTGCTCTCGGTAAACGGCCCTCCGGGAACAGGGAAAACCACCATGCTGCGTGACCTGATGGCGCACAATGTGGTTGAACGCGCCAAAGTCCTGACTTCTTTAAAACAGGCAACCGATGCCTTTAACGAAGACGGATTTTTGATCAAAAGCCTGACTGGTTTTGAAATGGTGGTAGCGTCTTCTAATAATGCAGCAGTAGAAAATATCTCTCGCGAACTGCCCCAGCGTAAATCTCTGGCCGAAGAGTTCTGCAAAACGGACTATTTGCGTGCAGTCGCTAATCAGTTAAGCGCACGGGAAAACAAAAAGGGTCAGCTCCTTCCCCTCTCGGAAGAGGAGCAGTGCTGGGGATTAATTGCAGCGATCATGGGCAATAAAAAGAACCGGACTAAATTCGTCAATCGATTCTTTTTTACTACGCATTTTGATAAAGACAGTACTGAAGAATCCAATCGCCCGGATGAGTTTAATTTTCTTAATCACTGGCGCTGGTGTAAAACGGCTAAGCCCCTTTCCTTCTTGCAGGCTAAAGAAAAATTTAACGCAGCGCTTGCAGAAGTGGAACAGTCACAACAGAAACTACAGCAGCTGGATGAGTTGACCACCTGGCTGGCTAAATACAGCGATCGCAAAATAATTAATGCTCTGGAAATAAAACATCAAGAGACGGTTTCACACCGGAACCAGGCAGAAAGTAAGCAGAGGCTGCTTCAGCAATCCGCCAATATTTTGGAAGAGAAAGTCAGCATTCTGCATGAAGAATACCAGGCATTACAGAAGCGTAATCCTGGCTGGCTGCAGCGTTTATTCAATCGAAAGCACTATCAGAGCTTTCTTCAGCAGTTGGAAGCGAAAAATCTTGAGCTAATTAATGAACGCAAAAAAAGACTGGCTGCACGCGAGCAACTGAGTGTGTCAGAAAATCATTTGTCGCAATGTATTGAGAATGAAAAAGCCGCGAAGCAAACCTGGACAGACGCCAAAACAGCATTGCATGACGCCACTCTGCATCAGGCGAAACTTAGAGAAGAACTCCCCGGCGTCATTATCCCCGGACCGGAACACAGCATTGAGGATGCAGATACACAGCGCTACGCTTTCTGGCAGAACGAAACCATCAACCGTCAGCGGTCTTTGTTATTTATTGCGGCAATGGAACTACATCAGGCCTGGCTGGCAGAAGTCTCCAGACACGGTAACTTCCGCAAAAAACTTTTTAAAATGGGCGCCTTTTTGAGTGCTCCCGGCTCTGAAGCCAATACTTTGGGCATGTGGCAGCTTCTGTTTATGATAGTGCCCGTTGTTTCAACCACCTTTGCTTCGCTGGGGCGTATGTTCAATGGTGTATCGGAAGCGCAATTGGGTTGGCTGATGATAGATGAAGCGGGTCAGGCGCTGCCACAGGCAGCGGTCGGCGCACTATGGCGTGCCAGACGTGTACTGGTGGTAGGTGATCCTTTACAGATTGAGCCGGTGTTTGTCACTCCACCACGTCTGACAAAATATCTGACCGAGGCGACACTCGCTAATAATGCTGAAGAGTGGACTCCCGCAAAATGGTCGGTACAGCAGATTGCCGATCGCGCTAATCCGTATGGCTGTACATTGACGGTGATGAACAAGCCAGTGTGGATTGGCATTCCTTTATGGGTTCATCGTCGCTGCATCGAACCTATGTTCAGCATCGCGAACCAGATAGCCTACGATAACCGTATGATCCACGGGCTGGAAGATCAGGCCATAGTCAGTCAGCCGCTTAAAAATGGTTTGAGCAACTGCTGGTACTCATCGGAAGGAGAGTGCATTCGTAAGCAATACAAATCAGAACTGGCTCGCGACACTGAAGACCTTATCCTGAGGCTTTCTGACGCTGGCTATAAGCTTGCCGATATCTATGTTATTACGCCATTTAAAGCGGTGCGGGCAGGACTTTTAGATGCCCTGCAGCGACCAGATGTCTTAAATAAACTTGCCAGTAAAACAGCATTATCACGAACCGACCTGAAGGCGTGGCGCGGAAAAAATGTGGGAACCGTGCATACTTTTCAGGGCAAGGAAAATGATATTGTCATTCTTGTTCTGGGCTGTGACGTTGCTCATCAGGGTGGAGCAGACTGGGCGGCAAGCAAACCTAACCTGTTGAACGTTGCACTCACCAGAGCAAAAAACAATATTTTTGTGATTGGTGACAGAAACGTATGGGCTGATAAGGCAGGGTTTGATGTTGTGGCACAGGCGCTCCCTGACAAATCGCTTATTTAATCAGCGCTCTGATAGATAGGGCCATACGGCCCGAACCGGGCCAACATAAATTGTTTCCGCGATTTAAAGACGCGCTCGGCAAGCAGAGCGCGTCTTATTAACACTTCCTGCCCGAGCAACTGCTCTTGCCTCTCCTGAACCACCTATTCCGGCGCCCTGCTTTTGCCCTCTTTCAATATTCCAACGGCTTCCAACAGCAGTACAGCCTGTACGGTAAAAGTATATTCATCGATAGCGGGGGCCGGGCTAACCGCTGATCATGACGCGCGGCAATTAAGCGGCTCCTTTAAGCAGCTTAGCGTTAATATCCCTATCCAGCGCTAAATGCTGATGCACCATAGCCGGTGGATAACACTTTATTTTCCTACCTTTTAGTTATGCCATCATGCATCACAAACGCTTTTCTGCCCTTATCCACCATAAAGAACGCTCCGCTGCCTCCCCACCTTTACGGTTTACATTTACCTGCATTTGTTATGTGATCCTGTTACATGAATTCCTCGAGCTGTCTCGCAAAACAGGATCCTGCATGCGCTTTTACCAGGCCGATCCCCGCCTTGAAAACTACTGGCGCGGCGTTATCCTTTTTGGCAAAAACGTCGCCACTTATAAATTTGCTCTTGCCCATGCGCTTTACGACCTGAAGCAGCCGGACAACGACCTGATTACGCTGGAAGCGCTGGCCGTGCCTTTTGTGCGGCATTTATGTGCCCACCTGCGTCATGCGCCAAAGCAGATCACCAGCAAAAGCAGCGAGTTTCTGGAGGCATGCAGACAATTCAACGCAGGCGAAATCAGCGAAGAGCAATTAATTGCTATTACCGTTAAGCGCGGGTTCGCTAACGTCATCGATGCTTTTCACAATGTGAATCACGCCGAGATCGACAAACGCTTTTTCATGGATGAACGGCGAAGCCATAAAGGCATCCGGCTGACGGAGAACTTTTATCAGCTGACGGAAAACGAACAGTTTGCCAGTCTGAAAGCGGAAACGGATGCCAGATGGCGGCTGGTAGAAGAAGCCTGGGCGATGAACGTTTCACGTAACCTGATTGCGGTTGATTATGACGATAATGACAAGATGCTTTTCAGCCGCCAGAGCGGTCGCCGCGTCACCATTACCAGCTGCCGCAGCAGCCTGAACGGCTACCAGAAAGGCCGGTGCTTTTACTGCTTTCGTGCCATTGGCGTGACGGGTGGCGAAGAGAACCTGGCGGATGTCGATCACTTTCTGCCGCTGATGCTCAGCGAGCAAATCGGCAACCTCAACGGCGTCTGGAATCTGGTGCTGGCCTGCCAGACTTGTAATCGCGGCGCACAGGGTAAGTTTGCGCGTATCCCTTCGATAACACTTTTGCAGCGACTGCATGATCGAAACGAATACTTTATTAACAGTCATCTGCCACTGCGGGAGACGTTAATCCGCCAGACCGGCGCAACGCCGATACTGCGGCACAGTTTCCTGCAAAACAGCTGGGATACGGCAAAATTTTCCCTGCTCCACGAGTGGCAGCCAGCGGCACAAGGGGACAGCCTGTTTTGAGCAACGAAGATTATTACCGACAGAATGCTCAACGATTTTTTACCGATACGGCAAGCGTGGATATGTCTGCGCTTTACCCGCCTTTTATTGACTGCCTGCCGCCGGGCGCTCGCATTCTTGATGCAGGCTGTGGTTCAGGTCGTGACGTTAAAGCCTTCAGCGAAATGGGTTTTGCCGTCGAAGCCTTTGATGCCTCGGCGGAGCTGGTTGCGCTGGCCCGCCAGTTATCCGGAAAGCCTGTAGCGCAGATGCGCTTTCAGGATGTGGATGCGGTTGAAAGATATGACGGTATCTGGTGCTGCGCCTCGCTACTGCATGTCTCTCAAGCTGAACTACCCGGCGTCATGACAAAACTGGCCATAGCGCTGAAGCCTGGCGGCGTAGGGTATCTCTCTTTTAAACATGGCCACGGCGAACGGGAAAAGGATGGGCGCATATTTACGGATATGGATGTGGCTGGCTTACAGAAACTGGTAGACCGGGTAAACACACTCGGCGGTGACATTCTGACTAAAAATAAGATGGGGATAAAAAGAGAGGCTGGCTCTGAGGGCATAATGGGGAACAGGTTCGCACTTGAAACAGAAAAAACCTGGCAGACCGGTGATGTACGTGCAGGACGTGGCGACGAAGTCTGGCTGAATGCGATTATCAGGAAAAAATAACGCAAAAGAGCCAACCTCGCGGTTGGCCCCTTCTTGCATCTTGCATGCTCAGCATCGGGCATCAGCGGTGCCCATTAGCGCCTGTTGTTGTCAGGATAAGCGCCTCAATGCGAGTGGTCGTGCAATTTATTCCCGACCTTATCCTTCACTTCGCTGGCTTTCTCACTCACCTTCTCAGTCAGGCTCTCTTTGTGGTCACGGTTATGTGCACCTGGTGACTGCGTGCCTGCTGCTGCGGGCGCAGGTTTTACCCCTGCGGTCGTACCCGGCAGTTCGCGCTCCAGTCCACCTCTTGCATGGTCGATATCCACTTCCTGACGACGCACCGTGTCGTTAATCGTCTCGGTACGATCGCTGCCGTCGGTACGCACCACCACTTCTTCTTTCACGTGGGTCGTTTTGTTGATCACCGGCTGCTCATGCGTCTCAGCAACTTCTACGGTTTTCTCGGACCAGTCCACTTCACCAGCCAGCGCGGGTTCATTCACCGAACGGCGGAAGATGTCGGCGTGCTGCTCATGCAGCGAGATATCTTCAGATACGGTATCGGTCACGGTATAGCGGCGTACGCGGGTGGAACCTTCGCTCACCAGACGTTTACCCACTTCCACCTGCTCCTCGGCCAGACGCAGAATATCGGCTTCGCTCTCATCACCGGTCAGTGAGGTGCGTCGCGGTTCAACCTGTCGGTCGTTGGTCTCACCAGCAAACTGCTTGCCTGCCGTCGTCGGGTTGATGCCCGGCGCGGTGGTGCCATTCTCAACCGAGCTTTGCATACGTGACGGAACGTCCACCGAGTCATGAGAATGGAGAATGGTCATGGCGCGAGCCAGCTTCTCCTCCTCGGTGCGGATAGTCAGCACGACGCCGCCCTTGTCCATCGCTCTGGTATAAACATCGGCCTGCTCTTTATCAACGGAGTGACCAAACAGACGCTGCCAGATGCTGGGATGGCGGATAGAGTGTCCTTCCTCCTGTAAACGTTCTCCACTGATAAGACTGATGTCCCGATCAGAAAAGCCTGCTTTCACGAGATTTCTTTTCGCGGCCTCTGCCTGATTTGCAGAATCGAACAGTGTTACGATTTTTTCATGTGCCATGATAGGTTCCTCTCTGTTAGCTAATTTGATCGTCATCTCTTTCAACGTTCACCTGCTGCTCACGTCGGGTCACCACTTCCTGAAAAGGAACATTCTCCTGCACTTTTCGGATGTGGATCTCCTCTTTAAGCACCAGCTTTCTGACGATTTGGATTTCTTCCTCTACTACCGGGACAATCAGTACACCGTTCTCTTCCCTGATTTCGGGCATCGTTTCAACGGGTTGCGCTTTCGCTACATGCTCAACCTCAACCTTCTCCCGGTTAAGCAGTGTACTGATGACCTCGTCATGCTCAGTTGTGGAACGGGTAACACGGACATGTCCATCCACAATCTTTTGCTTCGTCAGGGCTATTTGCTCTTCAGCGAGTTTAAGCGTGACCTCTGCATTATTATTGTGCTCTGGCTGTCCAGCCATAATATCGCTCCCGTTAAATTAAATATCTGCCACAACTGCCTGACACAGTGATTAAGCATGAACACTCTGGCTGATTTCGCAAGCCGGAATAATAAAAAAATCCGCTAACTCAATTTAATTACGGCACAAAAAGTCGCATCAAAAAACAGCAATCCGGCTTAAATCACCGCTACGCTAAAAATAAAAAATAACTAAAATACATTAGGTTATATTAAAATTATTTCGCAGGTAAATATTACCAGACCAGACGCAAGCGCTTAGAAAACACGCTATAAGCAAAGCGGTAACTTTAATTTAAACCAGGACAATTCCTGATAAATATCTTGAGGATATTAAATAATGTTTCAGCGGGATGTGCTTATTACTGCCTTCAGCAAATTACTTCACATAATAATAACCCCCACAAGCATCTGAATATTTTATCGCTCTTATTACAGAAGATTCCCAAAGTGCTATTTAAGACGCTATTTATAAAAGGAAGTCAGGAACTTTCTGCCCGTCAGCCTTTCTTAGGAAAACTGAATAAGCACATACCGAGGTTGAAATGAAGCAAGCACAATGCAGTGCGTGGGGATGGGGACTGGCGGCACTTCTGGTCGCAGGCAGTGCATCAGCGGCAAGCTGGCAGGATCAGCTGAGCAGTGCAGCATCGCAGCTCAGCCAGCAGAACAACGGCAGCACCACCGGCACCACGCAGCAGAATGGCGGCATGTCGCTTTCTACCATTACCAGCATGCTGGGCAGCGGCGATAAAGCGGTCAGTGCCAACAGCATGACCAACGCCGCTGGTGTGATGCAGTACTGTGTCGAACATAACGTGGTGAAAAACAATGTGCAGTCGGTCAAAGACCAGGTGCTGAGCAAGCTCGGTCTGAACACCACCACCGCGCAGGAACAGAAAACCGATTACACCCAGGGCGTGGCCGGACTGCTGAATACCGGTAACGGCCAGCAGTTGAATCTGCAAAGCCTGAGCAACTCACCGATGGGTGAGAAGCTGAAAACCAAAGCATGTGACGTGGTGCTGAAGCAGGGCAAAAACTTTATCTCCTGATCACCTTCCCTTCTCTCTCCCCTCTCAGCTCTGAGGGGAGCGTTAAACGCCCCCCATGCTGTGACGCCTGACATTCCCTTAACCTGGGGTTGAGCGCTATAGTGTTGTTTTGATTTCTACAGGACAGCACGCATGAAAGGCATCAACATCGCACTTTACTTCGACCCCGATCAGATTCAGGCCTGCGTTCACGAACAGGACGACAGCTATGTCACCAAAAAATTCGAGTATGACGATGGCGTGATTGAAGAGATCTACCAGTGGCTGGAGCAGTACGAACCCAAACGTACCCACATCTGCGTGATTGAAAACGAAACTGCCGAGCTGCTGGCCGATGAGCTGGTCGACAGCGGCTTTCGCGTCCATCAGGTCACCATGCATCAGCTGCTGAGCTGGTTCGCCACCGAGCCGCCTTCCACGCCAGACGGCACGCCAATGCGCGCCATGCTGCGTTTCCTGGAAGATGAACATCCGCGTGAATATGAGTCGCGCACGCCACAGACCGAAGCGCTGATGGAGATGTTCGACGAGCTGGACGCGCTGGAGATGGTGGATGACGCCGACGACGAAGACGCGCTGCCAGGCGATCTGCTGCGCGCCATGAAGAAGCACAAAATCACCGCCAGCGCCGCGGCTCAGCGTCTGCTGCCGGACATCAACGAGCGTATCCGCGAACATCTGATGCAGTATCCCGAACTGATGACGCCTGAAATCCTGCAGGACTTCTTCCCGGAACTGCTTGAGGCGCTGGAGCGGCCAAAACACTAATCACCACGGAAAAGGCGATTTGTCATGCTGGAGTTAATTAAAGCAGTCAGCCTGGGGCTGGTGGTGATCCTGCCGCTCGCCAATCCACTTACCACCGTGGCGCTGTTCCTGGGGCTGGCGGGTGAGATGAACTTCCAGGAGCGCAACCGACAGGCGCGCCAGGCTTCTATCTATGTCTTCGCCATCATGATGGTGGCATGGTATGCGGGCAGCGCGGTGCTGAATACTTTCGGCATCTCCATTCCTGGCCTGCGCATGGCGGGCGGCCTGATCGTTGCTTTTATCGGTTTTCGGATGCTGTTCCCGGCTAAACCTGCCGGGCATTCTGTCGAAGCAAAGCAGAAACTGGATGAGCTGGATGAAGCCAAAGAGCCGGTGAATATCGCCTTTGTGCCGCTGGCGATGCCGAGTACGGCCGGGCCGGGTACCATTGCGATGATCATCTCCTCTGCCTCGACGGTAAGAAGCGGCGTCGACTTTCCGGCCTGGGTCATCACCGTCGCGCCAGTGCTGATCTTCCTGCTGGTGAGTCTGATCCTGTGGATTTCACTGCGCAGTTCGGGTGCCATCATGAAGCTGGTGGGTAAAAGCGGCATTGAGGCGATATCGCGCCTGATGGGATTTTTACTGGTCTGTATGGGCGTGCAGTTTATCATTAACGGCGTGCTGGAAGTGGTGCGCACCTTTCACTAATCCGGGATTTCCCCTCTCCGAACGGGCAGAGGGGAAAGCTCGATTACTTCAGCGTTTTACGCACTTCAGCAACCTGATCTTTGCTCACCGCTGCCGCGGTATTGCTCCAGCCCTGACGAATAAAGGTCGCCAGCTGCGCGACTTCATCATCACTCAGACGCTGACCAAAGCCTGGCATCGCCAGTTTCGACGGGGCCTTCGCGGTGGAAGGCTGCTGTGCGCCGGCCAGGATGGTGTGGATCAATCCGGTTGGATCCTTGGCATTGACGATCGTCGCCTGATCCAGCTCCGGGAAGATCCCCGGCGCGCCTTTGCCGGTCACGAAGTGACAGGCACCGCAGTTATCCAGATAGAGGCGCTCGCCTTCGCTCAGGTTCTTCGCGGCAGTGAGTTTCGCTTCCGTTGCCTGCTGCGCCTGCACGTTGTACGCCTGCAATGGCGGGTTGCCGCCCAGGAACTTCAGGTAGGCCGCGATGGCTTTCAGATCGGCGTCGGTCATGTGTGAGCTGCTGTGCTCAATCACCGAGGTCATCTCGCCGCCCACCGCCGCTTTATCGTTACGGCCGGTCTGCAGGTAGTCCACCACTTCCTGCTCGCTCCAGCGCGGCAGGCCACGCAGTGACGGCACATCCCAGTTGTTCAGGCTGCCGCCTGCCAGGAATTTATCGTCACCGCTATCCAGCGCTTTCTCGTTCATGCCCAGACCGCGCGGCGTATGGCAGCTGCCGCAGTGACCCAGACTCTCCACGATATAGGCACCGCGGTTGACCTCTTCAGAAGCTCCACCAATCGGCTGGAAAGGCTTATCCGAGGCGAACGCCCAGTTCCAGAAACGCATGCCCCAGCGCTGGCTGAACGGGAAGCTCAGATCGGTTTCCGGCGGCTGTTCTGCGCTTGGCTGCACGCCTTTCATGAAGTAGACGTAAAGCGCGTGGATGTCGGCATCACTGATTTTGGCGTAATCAGGATAAGGCATCGCCGGATAGAGATGCGAACCGTCCGGTAATACCCCTTTGCGCACCGCGTCAGAGAACTGCTGCTCGCTGTAGTTGCCGATGCCGTGCTGCTTATCGGGCGTGATGTTGGTGGAGAAGATGGTGCCAAGGTTCGACTCAATCGCCAGCCCGCCTGAATAGTCAGGCTTGCCAGGCAGTGAGTGGCAGGCCATGCAGTCGCCCAGCCGCGAGAGATATTCGCCCTGCTTAATCAGTTGCGCTTCATCTTCGGCGTGAACCGGCAGCGCAAATCCGCTGGCTAACAGCACCGCGTTGGCAAAGATAAAAGACTTCAGTTTCAGCTTATTCATGCGCTTATGCCTGTACCAGTGGGCCGGGATTTTTCAGATACTGATCTTTGATCGCCTGTGCCGCCATCAGGGTGATCGCACCGATGGTATCGGTCGGGTTCGCCTGGAAGTTCTGCGGGAAAGCGTTACCGCCCGGCACAAAGACGTTATGCACGTCCCAGCTCTGCAGATACTTGTTCAGCGCCGAGGTTTTCGGGTTATCGCCCATCACGGCCCCGCCCACGTTGTGGGTAGAGACATATTTGGTCAGATCGAAATCCGCGCCCATTGGCAGGAAGCTCATGCTCATGCTGTCAGGGTTCAGCTCTTTCGCGATATTGCCGACGATGCCTTTCAGGTGCTGCTGCAGCTTCAGCTCATTCTCTTTCCAGTTGAAGGTCATGCGCAGCAGTGGCAGGCCACGGTGATCGTTGTAGTTCGGATCGAGATCCAGATAGATATCGCGGTAAGACTGACAGGTGGTGGTGATGCTGATCTTCATCGAATGACCGTACCACTCCTCCAGACCTTCCTTGTATCCCATGCCCCAGGTCGGCGTGCCTTTTGGCAGCGCGGTGCTGATCGGCGTACCGGTCGCCTGTGAGCTGTGGATCTTCGCGCCGCCGAGGAAGCCGAGGGATGGGCCGTCGAAGTTGCCTGGCGAGATATCGTTAAACATCTGCCCGGTCGCGCCCGCCGTGGCATACGGATTGAAGTTTTTATCTTTAAAGAACAGCGTCGCACCGCCGTTGGACAGGAACGCGTAGTTACGCCCTACCACACCCTCTTCGGTAATCGGGTTGTAAGGCTTGCCGATGCCGGAGAGCAGCATCAGACGCACGTTGTAGAGCTGGAAGCTGCTCAGCACCACGATTTTCGCTGGCTGGAAGCACTCATTGCCCTGTGCATCGATGTAGATCACGCCTTTCGCGGTTTTCTTATCATCGTTCAGCACGACCTTGATCACTTCCGCATTCACTTCATAGGAGAAGTTCGGCATACGCTTCAGTGAATCCATTACGGCGGTCTGCGGCGACGCTTTGGAGTAGTTCAGGCAGGGATATTTACTGCAGTAGCCGCAGTAGTTGCACGGCGCGATCTGGTTGCCGTACGGGTTTTTCCACGCACGTGACACACAGGCCGACGGGTTCGGGAACGGATGGTAACCGAGTTTGGTCGCCACCTCTTTGAACATCACGTTGTTCAGCGTGTCATCCAGCGCAGGCAGCGGATAAGGCTCAGAACGCGGGCCTTCAAACGGATCGCCGCCTTCCAGGATTTTGCCGCGCAGGTTTCCGGTGTTGCCCGACTGGCCGGAAATCAGTTCGAATTTGTAGTAGTAGGGTTCGATCTCTTCCCAGCTGAACGGGAAGTCCATCACCCGCATATCATCCTGCAGAATGCCCGGCTTGTAAGCCTCGTCGACATAGGTCTTCAGTTTGATATCGGTCGGTGTCGGACGGATCAGTACCGCCGTCCAGTGCAGGCCGGAACCGCCTACGCCGGTGCCCGGAGCAAACGCACCCCATTTACGGGTTGGCAATGCCGTCTGGCTGCTGTTGTAGCGGACGGTGACCGCCACTTCGGCGGGGGTGGCAAACACTTTATTGCGCACCGCATAGGCGTATTCATCCGCCGGTTTCGGGTAGGCGAACTCGTCATAATCGCGATCGCCGCCGCGCTCAAGGGCGCGCACATCCAGACCTGCCAGTGCCAGCTCGATGCTCATCAGCGAGCCTGCCCAGCCGAGGCCGCAGACCACGACGTCGACTTCTTTTTTAGTAACCTGTGCCATGATAATCCTGTTTCAAATACCTGATGTGGACGCGCCCTACGCGCGTTCGCCCTTCACACTGACCGGACCCAGCGGATAAGGAACGTTGTGCTGTTTCACCCATTCGGTGAAGCTGGCACGCGCGCCGGGGAAGCCGATGGCGATCCAGGCTTTCATGCCTTTATTACCGCCGTACATCGGGTCAGCAAGGTAGCCATGCTTGGTATCGGAAAGCAGCTGGCTGAAGAAATGCGCAGGCTTAAGATCGGCTTCGCCCAGTGCGGCAAAGTCGATCTCGTTTTTGTTTACCTGGGTCAGTACCGCATCTTTCTCTTCCAGCGTCAGTGCATGAAACGCTTTCTGATGGGTGTTCTGCGACCACTGATTAATCAGCCGGATACCGGTCTGATACATCTGCTGTGGGCGGAACGGGATCTGGTAACCCATGGTTGCGGGCGCCTGTGTATTGAACGGCCCCTGCATGTAGATTTCGCTGCCAAACGCTTCGCTGTGCAGCTGCTGATCGATAAAGATCGGCACGTTAGTTTCCAGCGCGCCCGGCGCTTTGCCTTTGCCGCCCGCCGGAATCAAACGGTCAGTGGCGGCCAGGATAAACTGCCACTCATCGGCACTAAAAAAGATCGGTTTGTAATCGGCTAACTCCGGAGCGGCCATCTCTGCCGCCTGTGCCGCAGTAATGCCTTTGAAGACCAGTTCACTTAATGGCAACGCCAGCAGTGAACCGAGCAAAAATTTACGCCTGGTGGTGGGTTTTTCTAAAAGCATATCCGCACGACTCTCATCTGCTAAATACCCGCTTTATTTGTTATGAAGCTGAAAGGCTGAGTGCAGGCGGAAAACTCCCCGCAGAGATCAACGCACGCGGCACAGACGACGGCAGAACAGACAAGGGCAGGTAGAATTATGGTTCGGTGACTAACGGAACTTATCGGTTAATAACCTGGCAATCTTAGGGATATAGATATGTCTGAATGTAAAAATTGAATTTAAGATGTGTCTTAGTGAAAGTTTATCATGGTGTTGCGAAAGGGTTGCGGAGAGGTAAAAGATTTACAGCGCGGGAATCGGGGGTAAAACCGCATAAACATCGGGTATTTAACTCTTTTAACGCAGGAATGAGGGTTATTATTTTCGCTCTGTCATCATCACGCCAGATAACCGATAAAAAAATATCATACTTCCATACAAGAGAATGATTCTCACCGTTAACACTATAGTGACTTTGATAGTCATACAATCAGACTGTGCGCAATTTGTGATCGGCTGAGTAAAACCGGCTTTATTCCGCCCGCTGTAAAATGACAATAAAATAATTACTGACCGTCATTATCTTATTTTGTCTCTTTGCCTGAATGACTACGCTAATAATTGTGCAAAGCTCATAAGAAACCCGCATTTGGAGATTATCCGGCGCCCGATAGAGTAGAGCTATCAACGACTCAGGATAACCCTCCATGCGAAAAACACTCTTGTCCCTGTTTACGGCTCTGGCACTGGTTCACCCGGCACACGCCGCCACGCCTGGCGACACCCTGGTGATTGCCGTTCCGCTTGATGGCATCATCAGTTTCGACCCGGCTGAAAGTTTTGAGACCGTCAGCACCAGTAACCTGCGCAATATCTATCAGACACTGCTGGAGCCGGATCATCAGAATCCGCAGCAGCTCTCGCCGCTGGCGGCCACGCGCTGGCAGGCAGGCAAAACGCCTCACAGCCTGGTGTTTGATCTTAATCCGCAGGCCCGCTTCGCCAGTGGTCATCCCGTGACTGCACAGGATGTGGTCTTCTCATTAACCCGCGCGGTAAAACTCAATAAAGCGCCCTCTTTTATTCTGGGTGAATTTGGCTGGACGCCAGAAAACATCGATCAGCAGTTCACGGTAATTAATGACCACCAGCTTGAACTGCGCTGGCCAGCGGAGATCGGCAGCGATCTGGCGCTGCGCCTGCTGACCGCGCCAGTCTCCTCCATCGTCGACAGCAAACTGGCACAAGAGCACGCCAGCAACAACGATTACGGCAATAGCTGGCTGAAGGTGCACTCCGCCGGTAGCGCCGCCTATGCCATCAAACAGTTTGTCCCGCTGCAGGCGCTGGTGCTGGAAGCCAATCCCAATAGCATCCGGAAGCCGCATCTGAAGCGGGTATTGCTGAAAGGTGTGGCCGATCCGGGCAGCCGCCGTCTGCTGATCCAGCAGGGTGATGTGGATGTCGCCTATCAGCTCGGCCCGGATCAGATTACCGCGCTGAAAAATGTGGCGAATGTGCGTGTCGACGCCTTCCCGTCCAGCCTGGTTTATTACATCGGCTTTAACACCCAAAGCCCGCAGCAACCGGCGCTGGGGAATCCGGCGTTGTGGCAGGCGGCGCGCTGGCTGGTTGACTATGACAGCCTGGCGAACCAGCTGCTGAAAGGTCAGTACCGCATTCATCAGAGCTTCCTGCCGGATGGCTTCGATGGTGCGCTGAACACGACACCGTTCCATTACGATCTGAAAAAGGCGCAGGCGATACTGCAAAAAGGTGGCATCAAACCTGGCACCCATATCGCGCTGACGGTGGTGAACCAGCCGCCTTACATTGATGTGGCGCAGGCACTGCAGGCCAGCTTTGCCAAAGCGGATGTGCAGCTTGATATCCAACCGGTGGCGGAATCGGAGCTGTGGAGCAAAATGCGCAGCCGGGACTTCCAGGCCATCTTTACTTACTGGGGCGCGGACTACATCGATCCCAATAGCAATGCCAGCACCTTTGCCTATAACGTGCCGGGCGGCGGCAAAACCCTGGCGTGGCGCGTCGGCTGGACGATTCCGGAGCTGAGTGCACAGACCCGCGCCGCCGCCGGAGAGAGCGATGCGGTGAAACGTCGCAACCTCTACACCGGGCTGCAAACCCGCATCCAGCAGGATTCGCCGTTTGTCATGCTGTTGCAGGGCGCAACCCAGGTGGCGGTGCGCAGCAACCTCAGTCACCTGCAGCAGGGCATCGGGGTCAGCCTGCTCAATTTTGAAGAGGTGCAGAAGTAAACCACTGTTGCAGGCCGCTGCTCCCCGGGCAGCGGCCTTTTTTTGGTGAATAGTTCTCCTCCTGTGCCGCTCCGGCTTGCTATCCTTCAGGCATAACCCAATGCCTGAGAGTGGAAAATCATGACTTCCCCGCTACTGATTGCCCGTACGCCAGACGTCGAACTTCATCTGTTGCCGCAAATGGCCAACCGCCACGGCCTGATCACCGGCGCGACAGGCACCGGTAAAACCGTTACGCTGCAGAAACTGGCTGAATCGTTCTCCGCCAGCGGCGTGCCGGTCTTTATGGCTGACGTTAAAGGCGATTTGACCGGCGTGGCGATGGCTGGCCAGTCCAGCGAAAAGCTGCAGGAGAGGCTGGCGAAAATCGGCGTCACCGACTGGCAGCCGCAGAGCAATCCGGTGGTGCTGTGGGATATCTTCGGCGAGAAAGGCCATCCGGTTCGCGCCACCGTCTCTGATCTCGGGCCGCTGCTGCTGGCGCGACTGCTGAACCTGAATGAGGTGCAGAGTGGCGTATTGCAGATTATTTTCCGCATCGCCGATGACCAGGGTTTGCTGCTGCTGGACTTCAAAGATCTGCGCGCCATGACCCAGTACATCGGTGACAACGCCAAAAGCTTCCAGACCCACTACGGCAATATCAACAGCGCCTCGGTCGGCGCCATCCAGCGCGGGTTACTGACGCTGGAGCAACAGGGCGCGGAGCACTTCTTTGGTGAACCGATGCTGGATATTGCCGACTGGATGCGTGTCGACAGCAACGGCAAAGGCGTCATCAACATCCTCTCTGCTGAGAAGCTCTACCAGATGCCGAAACTCTACGCCACCAGCCTGCTGTGGCTGCTGTCGGAGCTTTATGAGCATCTGCCGGAAGCGGGCGATCTCGATCAGCCAAAGCTGGTGTTCTTCTTTGATGAGGCGCACCTGCTGTTTACCGACGCGCCGCCGGTGCTGCTGGAGAAAATAGAACAGGTCATGCGGCTGATCCGCTCCAAAGGGGTCGGCGTCTGGTTCGTCACCCAGAACCCGGCGGATATTCCCGATCGGGTGCTGGGCCAGCTTGGCAACCGCGTTCAGCACGCCCTGCGCGCCTTCACCCCTAAAGATCAGAAAGCGGTAAAAACCGCCGCCGATACCCTGCGCGCCAATCCGGCGTTTGACAGCGTCGAGGCGATTCAGGCGCTGGGCACCGGCGAAGCGCTGATCTCCTTCCTGGATGCCAAAGGCAGTCCGTCGGTGGTAGAGCGCGCCATGGTCATTGCGCCCGGCTCACGTATGGGTCCGGTCACAGGCGATGAACGCAACGGCCTGATCAACCATTCACCGCTCTATGGCAAATATGACAGCGAAGTTGATCGCGAATCGGCATTTGAGAAGCTGCAAAAAGGGTTTCAGGCCGCCAGCGATAAGGCCAGTGCGCCTCCGGCGAAAGGCGACGATGTCGCGGTAGATAACGGCATTCTCGGCGGGCTGAAAGAGATCCTGTTTGGCCGAACCGGCCCGCGCGGCGGCAAGCACGATGGCGTGGTGCAGACCATGGCGAAAAGCGCTACGCGCCAGATTACCAATCAGATCATCCGTGGCGTACTCGGCAGCCTGCTGGGTGGTCGTCGCCGATGAAACCGGCTCTCTGCTAAGATCAGGATATGGATAAACAACACGAACTGAAACGGACGAAACGTCTGGCGCTGCTGCTGTTACTGCTGGCTGCAATTACCTTTATCGTTACGCTTTTTCTGCCGCCCGGCTTCTGGGTCAGCGGCGTAAAAGCGATTGCGGAAGCTGCGATGGTCGGCGCGCTGGCGGACTGGTTCGCGGTGGTCGCACTGTTCCGGCGCGTGCCGGTGCCCTTTATCTCGCGTCATACCGCCATCATTCCGCGCAACAAAGATCGTATCGGTGAAAACCTCGGTCGCTTTGTGCAGGAGAAGTTTCTTGATACCGACTCGCTGCTGAATCTGATTCGCCGTCACGATCCTTCCAACCTGCTGGCGCAATGGCTGAATGCGCCGGGCAATGCTGACCGCATTGGCCGCCATCTGCTGCAGGTCATGCGCGGCTTCCTTGATCTGACCGATGACACACGGATCCAGAATTTCATGCGCCGCGCAGTACATCGCGCCATCGACAAGGTCGATCTCAGCCAGACCAGCGCCCTGCTGCTGGAGAGCCTGACGAAAAACAACCGTCATCAGGCGCTGCTGGACGCGGCAATCGAACAACTGCTGAAGCTGCTGCACAAGCCCAGTACCCGCGAGTTTATTGCCATGCAGCTGGTGCGCTGGCTGAAACGCGAGCATCCGATCAAAGCCAAAATGTTGCCAACCGAATGGCTGGGCGAACACAGCGCCGAGCTGGTGGCAAACGCGGTCGATTCACTGCTGGATGATGTGGCGCTGGATCAGGGGCATGAGCTGCGCCTCGGCTTCAACCGGGCGGTCGACAAGCTGATCGTTAAACTGCAGAACGACCCGGAAATGGCAGAGCGTGCCGAGGAGATCAAAGGCTGGCTGAAAGAAGATGCCTCGTTCAATCGTTACATCGGCGAACTGTGGAATGATATGCGCAACTGGCTCAAGGCGGATCTCAGCAGTGATGACTCACGGGTGCAGGAGAAAGTGCGCGGTGCAGCATTGTGGCTGGGCGAAACCCTGTCGGCCGACCCGGCGCTGCGTGACTCGATGAATCAGCATCTGGAACAGGCCGCACGCAGCGTTGCACCCGAGTTTGCTGGCTTCCTGACGCGCCACATCAGCGACACCGTGAAGAGCTGGGATGCACGCGACATGTCGCAGCAGATCGAACTTAATATCGGCAAAGACCTGCAGTTTATCCGCATCAACGGCACGCTGGTTGGCGGCACCATCGGTCTGATTCTCTACCTGTTGTCGCAGCTGCCCCAGTTACTCCCGCTGCTGAGCCGATAACCGCCTGGTTTAGCCGGACTTGGGTGGATAGAGGCCAAACTCGGTGATAATGGCGCTAACAAAGCTGCGGATTTTCACCGTCTGGCGGCGGCCCGCCGGGATCAGCACATGCATGGGTCGTGCTGGCCCGGCATAATCGGGCAGCACCTGGACCAGCCGGCCCTGTCTGATCTCTTCAGAGAGAATGGAGGCCGGTCCCAGGGTAATGCCATAACCCTCAAGCGCCGCATGCAGCAGCGCTTTCCAGTCATTCGACCGCATGCGCCCCTGCGGATGTACCTCTTCAACCTTACCGGCCTGACTGAATACCCAGCGGCAGGGTTTTGATGGCGACCAGATGCCATAAACGAGACAGGCGTGGTTCACCAGCTCTGCTGGCGTGGCGGGCACACCGTGCCGCGCCAGATAGGCTGGCGACGCGCAGGCTATCAGCCGGTAGGGCTGCAGTGGATGGGCGATGATCGAACTGTCCGCCAGCGCACCAATCCGGATCACCACCTCATAACCCTCTTCAAACGGATCGACCAGCCGATCGCTCAGTTCAAGATCGACCTGCGTTTCCGGAAACCGGTCAAGATAGCGGGTCACAAACGGCGCCAGGCTAAAAGAACCAAACGTGACCGGGGCGCTGACCTTCAGCGTACCGGACGGCCGCTGCTGCATATCCAGCGCGATCGCATCCGCTTCCTGCACCTCTGCCAGCACGATTTTGCAGCGTTCGTAATAGTTGCGGCCCACATCCGTCATGCTTTGTCGTCGGGTGGTGCGATGCAGAAGCAGCGTACCGAGATGCTTCTCCAGCATGGCGATATGCTTCGCCACCATCTGCGGTGAGATTTGCAAATGCCCGGCGGCGGCGGCAAACGAGCCCGATTCCGCGACGGTAACAAACACGTTCATGCTGGTAAGCCGATCCATGATTCCCTCCTGTTGGTTGTTTATATTGCGTCTGTTTGTCGATTTATTCACCTCCTGTTTTTAATTAAGGTCAGTGCGTGAAACTCATCGAGGAGAAACGTATGAAAATAGGCATTATTGGCGCAGGCTTTGTTGGCCGGGCGATTGCAAAACTGGCGATTCAGGCGGGACATCAGGTGATGCTCAGCAACTCGCGTGATCCACGAACGCTGTTCAGCCTGAAACCGATGATTGGCTGTGAAACCGGCACCGCCACCGAGGCCGCAGAGTTCGGCGACGTGGTGGTGATTGCCGTGCCGCTCACGGCAACGGAACAACTTCCGGCCACAGAATTGCGGGGAAAAATCGTGCTTGATGCAGTCAATTACTATCCCGACCGCGATGGCGAAATTGAAGAGCTGCTCAATGGCCGCATCAGCACCAGTGAACGGCTTGCCCGCCTGCTTCCTGACAGCCGCATCACCAAGGCATTCAATGCCATCCGCATGACCGATCTTGAAACGCAGGGCCTGCCGCCGGGCGATGCTAACCGGCAGGCGTTACCGCTGGCGGGAGATGATAGCGAAGGGAAAGCGATCGCCACGGCTTTATATGAAGCCTTTGGATTTGATGCCGTGGATGCGGGCTCGTTAGCGGAAGGCTGGCGTTTCGAGCGTGGGACACCCGCCTATTGCGTAGCCCTGAACAGAGAGCAACTTATCAGGACACTCCAGGAGACCACCCGGCACTCCGCATAAACAGGGTATCAGCGCAGAATAAAGCCGCTGAAACCGTTACTCCCGGACGGTTGCCAAACGTAAAGCGAAAAGCGATGGGAGCCTGCCCTGAGCCTGAACACCGGTCACAAAAAAGGCCGCTTGCGCGGCCTTTTCTTCTACTGCATTCATTGCGCTTAGCGCCGCTTAATCAACATAAACATACTGATAGCGAAGAACGCAAAACTCGGCAGAATCGCCCCCAGAATCGGCGGCAGACCGTAAACCAGACTCAGCGGACCGAAAATCTGGTCCAGCACGTAGAACAGGAAGCCAAAGCTGATACCGGTTACGACACGCACACCCATCGACACGCTACGCAGCGGACCAAAGATAAACGACAGCGCCATCAGCATCATCACCGCCACCGACAACGGCTGGAAGATTTTGCTCCACATATTCAGCTGATAACGTCCCGATTCCTGGCCGCTCTGCTTCAGATATTTACTGTAGCTATGCAGACCGCGAATCGATAACGCGTCAGGATCCAGCGCAACCACACCCAGCTTGTCCGGCGTCAGATTGGTTTTCCACTCGCCACTCAGGCTCTGTGAACCGGTAATCTGCTTCGGATCGGTCAGGTTAGACTCATCAACCTGCGACAGTATCCAGCGCTTCTTAGCCGCATCCCAGGTCGCCGTCGCCGCGTAACGCACGCTCTGCAGACGACGCTGATCGTTAAAGCTGTAGATGCTCACGCCATCAATTTCGTTGTCGCCTTTGATGCGCTCGATAAAGATAAAGCTATTGCCATCTTTCGCCCACAGACCGTTCTGTGTTGAGACCAGCGCACCGCCGTAAAGCTGCTGCGCCCGGTAATTACGCGCCATCTGCTCGCCCGACGGCGCAACAAACTCGCCAATCGCCATGGTCAGCAACACCAGCGGAATCGCCGTTTTCATCACTGACAGCGCAACCTGCATGCGGGTAAAGCCCGCCGCCTGCATCACCACCAGTTCACTGCGCTGCGCCAGCGCGCCCAGTCCCAGCAGCGCGCCCAACAGGGCCGCCATCGGGAAAAAGATCTCAATATCTTTGGGTACGCTAAGCAGGGTGTAGTAACCGGCGCTCAGCGCGTTGTAGCTGCCCTGGCCGGTCTTGCGCAGCTGATCGACGAACTTGATGATGCCGGAAAGCGACACCAGCATGAACAGCGTCAGCATAATGGTATTGAAAATGGTTTTACCGATATAGCGGTCAAGTACGCGAAACATCAGACCGACCCTCCGCGGGTAAAGCGGGCGCGAATCCGACGCATCGGCACCGTATCCCACAGGTTAAGGAGCACCGCCAGCACCAGATAGCTGATATTTACAACCCACATCCAGAGCGCCGGATCGAGCCGCCCTTTCGCGCCGCTCGACTTCAGCGAGCTCTGCAACAGGAAGAAAATCAGATAGAGCATCATGGCGGGCAGCATCGACAGCACGCGCCCCTGACGTGGGTTCACCACGCTGAGCGGCACCACCATCAGCGCCATCACCAGCACCGCGAACACCAGCGTCAGACGCCAGTGCAACTCGGCCTGAAACTCAGGTGTCTTATTCGCGAACAGGTCAGTCAGGCTCGCCTGTTCTGCATCGTTAGGATCGAGCGTTGCCGCTTTATACCCTACGATGGCCTGATAATTGGTGAAGTCGGTGATACGGAAATCACGCAGCAGTGCGGTGCCCTCAAAACGGGTGCCTTTATCCAGCGTCACCACCTGCGAGCCATCTTTATGCTGCTCCATGTGACCGCTGTCAGCCAGCACCACCGATGGTCGCGCGTTGCCCTTTGGCCGTAACTGCGCCAGGAACACGTTACCAAAGTTGTTGCCCTTCACATCCTCGACAAACAGCACGGCGCTGCCGTCGCTGGAGGTCTGGAACTGTCCGGCGGCCATTGCTGCCGCACCCGGGTTCGCTTTGGCGTTCTGTGTCACCTCATCCTGATAGCGGGATGACCATGGCCCCAGCCAGATGACGTTCACGGCCGCCACTATCGAGGTAAACAGCATCAGCACCATCGCCGCTTTCACCAGGACGGCCTTACTCAGGCCGCAGGCGTGCATCACGGTAATTTCACTTTCCGTGTAGAGCCGCCCCAGCGTCATCAGGATCGCCAGAAACAGACTTAAGGGCAGTATAAGTTGTGCCATTTGAGGCACACCGAGTCCTAACAAGGTCAGAACGAGGTTTGTCGGCACTTCGCCATCCACCGCGGCACCCAGGATCCTGACTAACTTCTGACAAAAGAAGATGAGTAGCAGGATAAACAGGATAGCCAGCTGGCTTTTGAGCGTTTCCCGAACCAGATATCTAATGATGATCACGCTTAGTACGCCTGTGAAAACTTGTCTTTTTGCAGGAAAATCGCTAGTTTCAACGCTTATCAGCCATTTTTCTTCATCAATGGCCGTCGCCGTAGCTAAATTTGTATGAAAAACGCGTCCGGGTGGTGAAAAAACAACATCTTGTCACCCTGATTCATTATGACCTCCAGCAGCAGAATGTCATGCTGCGACGATGAATAAATGGGTCATGAGCGCGCTACATTCTAGCGGCAGCAGCGGCCGTTGTCTTTAAGATTCAGGAGAGTGCATGGAGTTCAGTGTAAAAAGCGGAAGCCCGGAAAAACAGCGCAGTGCCTGCATTGTCGTTGGCGTTTTCGAACCGCGTCGTCTGTCACCGATTGCCGAGCAGCTGGATAAAATCAGCGACGGCTACATCAGCGCCCTGCTGCGCCGCGGCGAGCTGGAAGGAAAAGTGGGCCAGACACTGCTGCTGCATCATGTGCCAAATATCCTGTCCGAGCGTATTCTGCTGATTGGCTGCGGTAAAGAGCGTGAGCTGGATGAACGCCAGTACAAGCAGGTCATTCAGAAAACCATTAACACGCTCAACGACACCGGCTCAATGGAAGCGGTCTGCTTCCTGACCGAACTGCATGTCAAAGGCCGCAACACCTACTGGAAAGTGCGTCAGGCAGTAGAGACCTCCAAAGAGGCGCTCTACAACTTTGACCAGCTGAAAAGTAACAAAGCGGAGCCACGTCGTCCGCTGCGCAAGCTGGTCTTTAACGTGCCGACCCGACGTGAACTGACCAGCGGCGAACGGGCGATCCAGCATGGATTAGCAGTCGCGGCCGGTATGAAAGCGGCTAAAGATCTCGGCAACATGCCACCTAATATCTGTAACGCCGCCTATCTGGCGTCACAGGCGCGTCAGCTGGCGGATGCCTTCAGCAAAAATGTCACCACCCGCGTCATTGGCGAACAGCAGATGAAAGAGCTGGGCATGAACGCCTATCTCGCTGTCGGGGCCGGATCGCAAAACGAATCGCTGATGTCGGTAATTGAGTACAAAGGCAATCCGGATGCGGAAGCGCGTCCGATTGTGCTGGTGGGTAAAGGGCTGACCTTTGACTCCGGCGGCATCTCCATCAAGCCTGCCGACAGCATGGACGAAATGAAGTATGACATGTGCGGCGCGGCTGCCGTCTATGGCGTGATGCGTATGGTGGCAGAGCTGAATCTGCCGCTGAACGTGGTTGGCGTGCTGGCGGGCTGTGAAAACATGCCGGATGGGCGATCGATGCGTCCGGGCGATGTGCTGACCACCATGTCTGGCCAGACGGTTGAGGTGCTGAACACCGATGCCGAAGGCCGCCTGGTCCTGTGTGATGCGCTGACCTACGTCGAACGTTTCGATCCGGAAGTGGTGATTGACGTGGCGACGCTGACCGGTGCCTGCGTGATTGCGCTGGGTCATCACATCAGCGGCCTGCTGTCGAACCACAATCCGCTGGCGCATGAGCTGATCAGCGCATCGGAGCAGTCAGGCGATCGCGCCTGGCGTCTGCCGATGGCGGATGAGTTCCAGGAGCAGTTGGAGTCCAACTTTGCCGATATGGCGAACATTGGTGGCCGTCCCGGCGGCGCGATTACCGCCGCCTGCTTCCTGGCTCGCTTTGCCCGCAAATATAACTGGGCACACCTGGATATCGCCGGTACCGCCTGGCGCTCCGGCAAGGCCAAAGGCGCCACCGGACGTCCGGTGCCGATGCTGTCGCAATTTCTGTTGAATCGGGCAGGATTGAACGGCGACGATTAAGCGCCCTCTTTTCTGACAGCAAGGGCGGATATCATTCCGCCCTTGATCTTCTGATGAGCAAACCGATGAAAAACGCAACCTTCTACGTGCTGGAAACCGATGCAACGAGCGATGGCCTTAGCGCCGTTGAAGCGCTGGTGTGCAATCTGGCGGAAACACGCTGGCGGGCCGGAAAGCGGGTGTTGATCGCCTGCGAAGATGAACAGCAAGCCATTCGTCTCGACGAAGCGCTGTGGCAACGACCGGCAAACGCCTTCGTGCCACACAACCTGGCGGGTGAAGGCCCGCGCTACGGTGCGCCGGTTGAGCTGGCCTGGCCACAGCGTCGCGGCAGTTCACCGCGCGACCTGCTGATTAGCCTGCTGCCCCACTTCGCAGATTTTGCTACTGCTTTCCATGAAGTGATAGACTTCGTTCCTTACGAAGACACGCTCAAACAACTGGCGCGCGACCGCTATAAAGCGTATCGCAGCGTTGGATTCCAATTGAATACGGCAGCGCCACCACAGCCGCAAACGACATAGCAGAAATGGAAAAGACATATAACCCGCAAGATATCGAGCAGCCGCTTTACGAGCATTGGGAAAAGCAGGGCTACTTCAAACCGAATGGCGATACCAGCCAGGAAAGCTTTTGCATCATGATCCCGCCGCCGAACGTCACCGGTAGCTTGCACATGGGTCACGCCTTCCAGCAAACCATCATGGACACCATGATCCGTTACCAGCGCATGCAGGGGAAAAATACCCTGTGGCAGGCGGGTACGGACCACGCGGGCATCGCCACGCAGATGGTGGTTGAGCGCAAAATTGCGGCTGAAGAGGGTAAAACGCGCCAGGACTATGGCCGTGATGCGTTCATCGACAAAATCTGGCAGTGGAAAGCAGAATCCGGCGGCACCATTACCCGCCAGATGCGCCGTCTGGGCAACTCCGTCGACTGGGAGCGCGAGCGCTTCACCATGGACGATGGCCTTTCCAACGCCGTGAAAGAGGTGTTTGTTCGCCTCTATAAAGAGAACCTGATCTACCGTGGCAAACGCCTGGTGAACTGGGACCCAAAACTGCGTACCGCAATCTCCGACCTGGAAGTGGAAAACCGCGAGAGCAAAGGCTCGATGTGGCATATCCGCTATCCGCTGGCTGACGGCGCAAAAACCGCCGACGGCAAAGATTATCTGGTGGTCGCCACCACGCGTCCGGAAACCCTGCTGGGCGATACCGGCGTCGCCGTTAACCCGGAAGATCCACGTTACAAAGATCTGATCGGCAAATTTGTGATGCTGCCGCTGGTTGGCCGTCTTATCCCTATCGTTGGCGACGAACATGCCGACATGGAAAAAGGCACCGGCTGCGTCAAGATCACCCCGGCGCATGACTTCAACGACTATGAAGTCGGCCGTCGTCACAAACTGCCGATGATCAACATCCTGACCTTCGACGGCGATATCCGCGACCGTGCTCAGGTGTATGACACCAATGGCGAAGCCAGCGATGCCTGTTCTGATGAGATCCCGGCGGCTTTCCAGAACATGGAACGCTTTGCGGCGCGTAAAGCGATTGTTGCCGCTGTCGATGAACTCGGCCTGCTTGAAGAGATCAAACCCCACGATCTGACCGTGCCTTACGGCGACCGTGGCGGCGTGGTTATCGAGCCGATGCTGACTGACCAGTGGTATGTGCGTACCGCACCGCTGGCGAAAGTCGCGGTTGAAGCCGTTGAAAACGGCGACATCCAGTTTGTACCGAAGCAGTACGAAAACATGTACTTCTCCTGGATGCGCGATATTCAGGACTGGTGTATCTCACGTCAGCTCTGGTGGGGTCACCGCATCCCGGCGTGGTATGACGACAACGGTAACGTCTACGTCGGCCGCACCGAAGACGAAGTGCGCGCTGAGAACAACCTGGCCGCCGATGTGGCGCTGCGTCAGGATGATGACGTGCTGGATACCTGGTTCTCCTCAGGTCTGTGGACCTTCTCCACCCTGGGCTGGCCGGAAAACACCGAAGCGCTGCGTACTTTCCATCCGACCAGCGTGCTGGTCAGCGGCTTCGACATCATCTTCTTCTGGATTGCCCGCATGATCATGCTGACCATGCACTTCATCAAAGATGAAAACGGCAAACCACAGGTACCGTTTAAAACCGTCTACATGACCGGTCTGATCCGTGATGAAGAAGGTCAGAAGATGTCGAAATCCAAGGGCAACGTGATTGACCCGCTGGATATGGTCGACGGCATTTCACTGGAAGCGCTGCTGGAAAAACGCACCGGCAACATGATGCAGCCACAGCTGGCGGAGAAAATCCGCAAACGTACCGAGAAGCAGTTCCCGGACGGCATCGAGCCATCAGGCACCGATGCGCTGCGTTTCACCCTGGCGGCACTGGCCTCAACCGGTCGCGACATCAACTGGGACATGAAGCGCCTGGAAGGCTATCGCAACTTCTGTAACAAGCTGTGGAACGCCAGCCGCTTTGTGCTGATGAACACCGAAGAGCAGGATTGCGGACAGAATGGCGGCGAAATGACGCTGTCGCTGGCAGATCGCTGGATCCTGACCGAGTTCAACAACACGGTGAAAGCGTACCGTGAAGCGCTGGATAGCTACCGTTTCGATATCGCGGCTAACCTGCTGTATGACTTCACCTGGAACCAGTTCTGCGACTGGTATCTGGAGCTGACCAAGCCGGTCATGAACAGCGGCAGTGAATCTGAACTGCGTGGCACCCGTCATACGTTGGTTCACGTGCTCGAGGCGCTGCTGCGTCTGGCGCATCCGATCATTCCGTTTATCACTGAAACCATCTGGCAGCGCGTGAAGGGGCTGAAGAATATCAGCGACGACACCATCATGCTGCAGCCTTTCCCGCAGTACGATGCGGCGAAAGAAGATGCCGAAGCGAAAGCGGACATCGAGTGGATGAAACAGGCGATCGTGGCGGTGCGTAATATCCGTGCCGAGATGAACATCGCACTGAGCAAGCCGCTGGATGTGCTGCTGCGTGACTGCTCGCCTGCGGCACTGCGTCGAGTTGAAGCTAACCGCAACTTCCTGTCGCGCCTGGCGCGTCTGGAAAGCCTGACCATTCTGCCTGCGGGCGAGAAAGGTCCGGTGTCGGTGACCAAACTGGTTGAAGGCGCAGAGCTGTTGATCCCGATGGCGGATCTGGTGGATAAAACCGCCGAGCTGGAGCGTCTGGCGAAAGAGCTGGTTAAGCTGGATGTGGAAATCGAGAAGATCGAGACCAAGCTGGCGAACGAAGGCTTTGTTTCGCGCGCCCCGGAAGCGGTAGTGGCGAAAGAGCGCGAACGCGTAGCGGACCTGCAACAATCAAAAGCAAAACTGATTGAACAGCAGGCGGTCATTGCGGCGCTCTGATTGATTCCTCGCTCTGAAAAAACCCCGCGCTCTCGCGCGGGGTTTTTAATATCATTTTTTCGATGACACCCTTCTCGTCCTTGTTTCAGCAGCAAGATGATCATGACTCTTTTCTAATACAGACAGGCATCTTTTTTCCCGGTCACTTTCTGACGTTAACTGAGTAAGCGCCGTGCGGGCTTTTAAAAAGTACGCATCTGTTTCATCCGGAGTCGGCTCAATAAATGGCATGCCGCATAGCTTATTAACATTGCCTTGATTAACGTATTTCATTACCGCGCCAGGATTTTCAGGTAAGGCATAGGCCATCGCGATGTCCAGACCTTCCTGAAAAGAGGTTGCGCCTAAGAATGGCGATCGATTAAGAATGGGGTAAAGTTCAATCCAGCGTGTCCGGCCCTGAGAAAGATATTCTGTTATCTTGTCATAATCAGCATCTGAAAGTGAACTGCTGTCATTATTGCGGGATGCCGTAATCACTTTATCTGACAAAACATGTTCTGCAGAATTGAACATTCCTGATGAACAGGAGACGGAAAACAATGCTAATAGCAAAATAATGAGCCATTTCATTTCACTATTAACTCCCTGTCGCCGCTATCCGCAATACTTTTTCTTACATTGAAAGACGCGACAATACAGCCATTCGAAGCGGTACCAAAGCCGTTATCTCCATGAATAAGAAATCCGGCGCGACCACACATATTGTTACCCGCATAAGGTATCAGACGGAGAACAAATCGTCCGGCTGTAGGATGCTTTGCCATAGGACTGGCAATCTTATACTTTCCTGCTGGCAAAGGACCTTTGTTCACCTCACATGCTAATGCAGGATCGTCTTTATATCCTTCAGCCCCGGCATATAACGCATCGAATTTATAGACACCATCTCGTGTAAAAGATCGCTTTCTGACGTCATAGACCCATGTCATACACGCTCCTTAAAATGACTCACAGAATTGCTGCGCCATTGATAGTTGAATTATGTGCGTTCCTTCCATGAATCGGAGTGCTGAATATTGCCATCACAGTACTTCCAGGTGATTTTTTCGTAGCGCAGCGTTACTGACTCAAGATGGTTCATATTTTCAATGGATTTGATGTTATGCATGAGTGGATTAACCGACACCACTTTCACTCCTTCAATGAACATATTGAAGTACTCCTCTTCCTGGCCAGCGTGATTAATACGGTACCATTTTATTTCAGCTGACCTGAGTGTTTGCCCGGAGGAGACTGCTTTATAGAGATAAGGGCTGGATGAGTCGAATTCTTTTTCGAATTCTAATGCACTATGAACACGCGTCCCTGTGAGTTTACCGGTGTGAGGATCGACCGGTATGCTCAAACCATGCATGAAACTAAGTACTTCAATACTTCCTTCTCGATGTTGGACGTCAACTGATCCTTTGATATCTGCGCCACCATCATCTTTCAGCCATAGGTAAGCTGGAATTGCCATGAAATTAATCCTTTAATTAGCGTTAAAGGTATTAACTTACAGGAGTAGCAGTCAGCATTTTTGATTCACATCAATTAAGACAAACAAATTGATTGTGAAGTAATCAGCACTATTAAGACCAGAAGATAGAAACAATCCCTTATTACTGAACATAGTAAGGTGTAAATGATAAAACAGATTTTCAAGTGACATTAAAAAACATGACGTTTTTAAAGCCTCCCTGCATTGTCAGGAATATTGCTTTTACATGACGATAATGTTACTTCTGGTAAACGTCTAACCGATTTACATAGCTCAACTCCCACATGATTTCTGACTCTCAGCACCTCCAGGTGCGGCCGATTACTGCCGCCGATAATCCGCATATCGCCCAGGTGATCCGCGATGTTTCCGCGGAGTTCGGCCTGACGGCTGACAAGGGCTACACCGTTTCCGATCCGCAGCTCGACCAGCTGTTTGAGCTCTACAGTGCCGAACAGAGCGCCTACTGGATTGTTGAGTATCAGGGCAAGGTGGTCGGCGGCGGCGGTGTTGCGCCGCTCGCCTGCAGCGCACCCGATATCTGCGAACTGCAAAAGATGTACTTTCTGCCAGAGGTGCGCGGTCAGGGTCTGGCACGCGAACTGGCGCTGCGGGCGATAGAACATGCACGCAGCCACGGTTTCCGTCGCTGCTATCTGGAAACCACCGCCAGCCTGACGCGGGCCATTAAACTTTATGAGTCACTCGGCTTTGAGCATATCGACAGCGCGATGGGCTGCACCGGCCATGTCGACTGCGAAGTGCGTATGTTGCGGAAGTTATAAGCCGCGCTCTACGTAACTCATATCGTTGATGGATTCAATCACGAACTCTCCGCTGTCGGTATAGCGCAGCCGGGTTACGCTCGCATTGTCCAGCGTCTGGTTTAACGACGTATCGCCAAGCGCCTGCAGTAGCGCTGTAATCGCCAGGCCATGCGTGACCACCAGAACGTTACCGCCGCCCTGCTGCCGGGCCTGCTGCGCTATCTCAGTCAGGCTATCGACCATTCGCTTCGCAACCTGCTGATAGCTTTCGGCCATGCCTGCTGATTTAATGCCTCTCAGTGCCGGCGTGCCTGACGCTTCCGCCTGCCGGATAGCGTCTATGATCCTGTCGACATGAACCTTGCCTTTGCCATAGGCCTCCATTAGCGCCGTATCGGATGCAAATCCCAACTGATGGGCGGCATCGTTCAACATATTATTATTCAGATCGCCCTCATAAAGGCCAAAGCCCACTTCCCGCAATTCCCGGCGTTCGTTCAGCGGCAGCGGTGTTTTCCATGCCTGCATCACAAGCTGCGCGGTTTCTCTCGCTCTGCCAGCATCGCTGGACCAGACGGCGATAAACGGGATCGTCTGCAGACCGCGTCCCAGCTTTTGCGCCACCTCCACGCCCGCTGGCGTTAGCGGAGTATCTGCCCATCCCTGCGCGCGATGCACCGTGTTGAACATCGTTTTACCATGCCGCGTAACGTAGAGAGTGACATCGGCGGCAAAGGCTTCGCCTGCGACAGCCCCAACCACAATAAGAATCAGCAACGCTTTAAAAATTCTTTTCATCGTATTTTCCTTATCTGAACAGGTTTAATTTATACTCAACCGCGATCTCGGCAGAAAGGCTGGGAGAACGCATATATTTCCCTTGCGCATTAAAAACCGGGGTTTCTTTATTATTCTTATATGACCAGCCATAACCGAATAGCGTAAAGACCGATAAATCCTTCAGGACCGGATGGGGTTCGATGAAGCGGTTTATGAGCGCGACTTCCCCCGAACGTATACGCGTATTACGATAATTAAACTGTCCATAGTTAATCTGAAATCCGCTAAAAATGCCTTTTGAAATTTCAAATTCCGTCTGCGACACCAGCGCCAGTTCTTTATCACGGGTATAATCTTTTCCGGCAGAGGTCAGGGCGTTGAAACGCCCACGGGTATTTTTTGTCAGCGGACGCACATAATATCCCACCGCATTATGTTTGGGTGCCGAAGTCCAGGCGGCAGCGAATTTCTGTGTCCATCTGTCGTTAATCCAGTCTGCTTCACCGACATAGTGCCACGCGTGATTATCGTACGATCTTTTGCTGGCCGCCATGCTTTTATAATTTTCCAGCCCCTGACTGCCATAAATTTGAGAGGACAAGCGCCAGTCCGGCGAGAGCGAGTAATTCGCTTCGATAACATGACGCCGCTGGTAGGCTTCCGCTTCGCCAAATGCGTAGGCGAGACGTCCGCGATCACCGGTATAGTTCAGTGCGCCGGTATAGATCGCATTAATTTTTCGTCGGTCCTGGGTTTGCAGGGCAAGACTCTCCGGCGAGTCGTGGCGAAGCGTTTTGGTCACGTAAGCCAAATCCAGCCGTATCTTCTGCACGTTCAGCGCGCCGCTATAGCCTGAGTAACTGTTGCGTGACAAGCGGTCCGTGGTGGTCAGCACGCCGATGTTTTTTAACTCCTGCCAGCCCGCTTTTCCTTTAAATCCCGCATTCGCGTCCCCCAGCTTCACTTTCAGATAGCGTTCACCAAACTTGCTGAAGCCGTGCGCGTCAGCTTTTTGCTGATGACCGCCGCTGTCGTAAAGCAGGCCGCGCGTGGCAAAGTAGTCGCTGGCTCCCAGCCTGATCGTTCGGGTATAAGTTGCATCGAAACCCAGCCAGTCCCACTGATAGCCGGAACGAAAATTCAGGCTTGCCGCCTGTCCCCAGGCATTATGAACAGCGGTAGGCTGCGCTTCATTTTCCTTGAGATACTTCCAGTGATTACGCAGTCTGAGATCGAGTTGCGAATCACGCAGGAAAGCATTGTCAGAGAACGATAATGCGTCGGAAAAGTCAGCCCATGCGCCAGATGGCTGCAAAAACAGTAAAATAAATAACGGAATACCGCGCTTTCCCCTCATGTTAATGACTCCTTCCATTAAATGTTTATTAGCAAAACTGGCCGGGCGAAAAAAGTCGCTGATTCTTTTCCCCGGCTATAGCCGGTGCAAAAAAAAACCTGATTCACAACCCTCTCTGGCAAAGAGGCGTTATGAATCAGGTTTTGCTTGAAAAATAACAATCCTAATCCGGCAAGAGCACTATAGTTATTCCGCAAAGAAAAAACAGAAGAGATAAAATATTTTGTGAGGGGTCACTCAAATTATATTTTTCGGAGGTAACGCGTTCATATTAGATTAACAGTTAATACTTATCTTTTTATTATTAATAAAATCAACCCGGTTCAATATAAAAAATAAACGGCCATCGTAAGAGCGCCGTTTACTCTAATCAGAACGCCGGTACGCCGCTGTGAAAGCGTAATTCGTTGTCGGGTTCGCTAATTAACCGCCCTTCTGTTGCCCCAATCACCTGCACCCGCGGCGTGATATCTCTGGTGGCAATCTGCGCCGCCAGGGTTAAATAGTCCTGATAATGCCGCGCCTCTGAGCGCAACAGCGACAGATAGAACTTCGCCAGTTCGTCATCAAGATAAGGTGCCAGACTGGCGAAACGCTCGCAGGAGCGCGCCTCGATGTAAGCGCCGCATATCAGCTTATCCACCAGCGTTTCCGGTTCATGGGTGGTGACTTCGCGCAGCAGCGATTTGGCATAGCGGCTGGAGGTGATCTTCTGATAGACCAGCCCGCGCGACTGCATAATTTCCCACACCTGATAGAAGTGATGCAGCTCCTCTTTAATCAGCAGCACCATCTTCTCCACCAGCTCATCCGCCCACGGCAGCGCATTGCGCACGATGATACGTTTTGTCAGGTTCTTATGGGCGTTGATAAAGTCGCTGTCGCCATCTTCGCGGAAGATAAAATCTTCATAAGGTTTCAGCCACGCCAGAATGGCGTCGCCACTGGGTTTGTCGGCAACATATTTGCGGATCAACCACACCGCGGTCTGCGCGGCTTTCAGTTCGCACACCAGATGGTCGGTTAACAGCAGGGTCAGATTTTCCGGCTTGCGCGCCTCATCAATCCAGGCCTGTGGCGTGCGGCAGTGCAGAAACTGATAGATAGGTTCAAGTAAGGGTGCGTAGTTCATGATGTTAAAACAGGTGGCAGGGGTGACAGGCGGAGAACTCTCCGCCCCGGCTACTTAGTGGCGAATACCATCATCATCTTCATCTTCGATGGCGTCGTCATCTTCATCTTCGGCATCGGGATCTTCAAAATAGGTGCCCCAGCCGTCGTAATCGACGTTGTACTTACCAATCAGGTTCACCAGCTGCTCAACCTGCACATCGATCAGTTCAGGCTTCAGGGCGGATTCGCTGATGATGTCGACGCACATCACGGTGGTGCCATCTTCCAGCTCCAGCTCTTCCGGCTCGGTCACTTCATAACCCAGCTTGAACGCATCAACGGCCGCTTTTTCCAGCGAATCAAAATTATTGCATGAGAGATGGTGCTCGATGGTATAGAGCGCATCAGGATCGCTGCCATCCTCCAGCAGCTCTTCGATAATCTGCCGCGTCTCTTCCTGCTGCTCTTCCAGTAATGCTTCATATGCCATGACGATATCCTCTCTGAGTTCGGCAATAATCAATTATTTTCCCATACTGCCCGTCGCGCCACTACACAAAACGAAAAGTTTATTAGCCCTGCACTTGAAAATGCATATTCATACGGTTAGATTGAATTTTAATTCACTTTAATGATTACCGGAGTGTTGTATGAGTCAGCTGTATCAGCGCCATTTCCTCAGGCTTCTGGATTTTACGCCCGCCGAGATTGATCACCTGCTTACCCTTTCCGCTGAATTGAAACGGGCGAAAAAAAGTGCCCAGGAAGTGCAGCATCTGAAAGGTAAAAACATCGCGCTCATCTTCGAAAAAGACTCGACCCGTACCCGATGCTCTTTCGAAGTTGCCGCTTACGATCAGGGTGCAAACGTCACCTATCTTGGCCCGAGTGGCAGCCAGATCGGCCATAAAGAGTCGATGCGCGACACCGCGCGGGTGCTGGGCCGGATGTATGATGGCATTCAGTATCGCGGTTACGGTCAGGAACTGGTGGAAACGCTGGCGGAACATGCCGGTGTGCCGGTGTGGAACGGCCTGACCACCGAGTTTCATCCGACCCAGCTGCTGGCCGATCTGCTGACCATGCAGGAGCATCTGCCGGGCAAAAAACTCAGCGAGATGACGCTGGTTTATGTAGGTGATGCGCGCAACAACATGGGCAACACCATGCTGGAAGCCGCCGCACAGGTGGGGCTGGATCTGCGTCTGGTGGCACCAAAGAGCTGCTGGCCAGAGGAGCAACTGGTGGCGCAGTGCCGCGCAGCCGCGCAGCAGACCGGCGGGAAAATTACCCTCACCGAACATATTGCCGACGGCGTGAAAGGCGCTGACTTTATCTACACCGATGTCTGGGTGTCGATGGGCGAAGCCAAAGCGGTGTGGGCCGAGCGTATCGCGCTGCTGCGTGACTATCAGGTGAACCGGGCGATGCTCGATCTGACCGGCAACCCGCAGGTTAAATTTCTGCACTGTCTGCCCGCCTTCCACGACGATCAGACCACGCTGGGCCAGCAGATGGCGGAACAGTACGATCTGCCCAACGGCATGGAAGTGAGCAACGAGGTGTTCGAATCACCACACAGCATTGTGTTCGACCAGGCCGAGAACCGGATGCACACGATTAAAGCGGTAATGGTGGCCACGCTGGGCCAGCGCTGACCGACCAGCATCGTGCGGCTGAGGACGCTGAGTTGCGTCTGCTCATACCGGCCTATTCATCCGCCTGATCTGGCCTGGCCTCCGATCGGCCAGGCAGGCGCAAACGTTTTCCTCTTGCTGACCCACCGCGAACGGGTATAATGCGGCCCAATTTGCCGGAGGAAATATGCTACAGCACAGCGGACAACTTGACGCTCAATCACGCCTGACCGCAGGCGGTGCTACTGTTTCTTTCGGTCATCGACCCGATCTTAAAAAAGCCCCTTAAGCAGGGGCTTTTTTTTGTCCGCAATCCGGCCGCGCAGAGGAGACAGCTATGGCTAACCCGCTATATCGCAAGCACATTATTTCAATCAACGACCTCAGTCGTGAAGAGCTGGAACTGGCGCTACACACCGCCGCGAAGCTTAAAGCCCATCCGCAGCCGGAACTGCTGAAGCACAAGGTTATCGCCAGCTGCTTCTTTGAGGCGTCTACCCGTACCCGCCTGTCGTTTGAAACCGCCATTCATCGCCTCGGCGCGTCAGCGGTGGGCTTTGCTGACGGCAGTAATACGTCGCTGGGCAAAAAAGGCGAAACCCTGGCCGACACCATTTCAGTGATCAGCACCTACGTCGATGCGATCGTGATGCGTCACCCGCAGGAAGGCGCGGCGCGGCTGGCGACCGAGTTCTCCGGCGGCATCCCGATTCTCAACGCCGGTGACGGCGCGAACCAGCATCCGACCCAGACGCTGCTTGATCTCTTCACCATTCAGGAGACGCAGAGCCGTCTTAATCAGCTGAATGTGGCGATGGTCGGCGACCTGAAGTATGGCCGCACCGTCCACTCCCTGACCCAGGCGCTGGCGAAGTTTGACGGCAACCGCTTCTTCTTTATCGCGCCCGATGCGCTGGCGATGCCGGCCTATATCACCGATATGCTGGATGAGAAGAATATCAGCTGGTCACGTCACGACAGCTTTGAAGAGGTGATGCCGCAGCTCGATATCCTCTACATGACGCGGGTGCAGAAAGAGCGGCTCGATCCGTCAGAATATGCCAACGTCAAAGCGCAGTTCATTCTGCGCGCTGCCGATCTCGCTACAGCGCGCGACAATATGAAGGTACTGCACCCGCTGCCGCGCATCGACGAAATCACCACCGATGTCGATAAAACCCCGTATGCCTGGTATTTCCAGCAGGCGGGTAACGGCATCTATGCGCGCCAGGCTCTGCTGGCACTGGTTTTAAACAGCGAACTCGCCCTGTAAGGAGATACCCCCATGACGCAGGACAACAAACTGCAGGTCGAAGCGATCAAACGCGGCACGGTCATCGACCATATTCCGGCCCAGATCGGCTTTAAATTGCTCTCTCTGTTCCGGCTGACCGAAACCGATCAGCGGATTACCATTGGCCTGAATCTGCCCTCAGGCGAGATGGGCCGCAAAGATCTGATCAAGATTGAGAATACCTTTCTCACCGACGATCAGGTCAATCAGCTGGCGGTCTATGCGCCCCATGCTACGGTCAACCGCATCGACGACTATGAAGTGGTCGCGAAGATCGCCCCGACGCTGCCGGACCACGTTGAACGGGTGCTGACCTGCCCCAACAGCAACTGCATCAGCCGCAGCGAGCCGGTCTTCTCCAGCTTTGCCGTGAAGCAGCGCGCCGACGATGTGCATCTGAAGTGCAAATATTGCGAAAAAGAGTTCGCCCGCCATGTGGTGCTGGGTCACTGGTAATCGCCCTGCCCGACCTTATAATGGGCAACACCGGCGGCATCGCCGCCTGACGACGTAATCAAAGGAGCAATGATGTCTCGTGAAATCAGTACTGAAAAAGCCCCTGCCGCTATCGGCCCCTATGTTCAGGGTGTCGATCTGGGCAGCATGATCATCACCTCTGGCCAGATCCCGGTGGATCCGGCGACCGGCCAGGTGGCGGATGACGTTGCCGCACAGGCGCGTCAGTCACTGGAAAATGTGAAGGCGATTGTTGAAGCAGCAGGTCTGAAGGTCGGCGACATCGTGAAGACCACGGTGTTCGTAAAAGATTTAAATGACTTCGCCACGGTCAATGCGGCTTATGAGGCGTTTTTCACCGAGCATGAAGCGCACTTCCCGGCGCGTTCCTGTGTCGAAGTGGCGCGTCTGCCAAAAGATGTGAAGATCGAAATCGAAGCGATTGCCCTTCGTCGCTAATCTACGTTGTTAACATCTATTGTTAACGAGGGCGCCCGCCTCTCTCCGGCTATCCCGGAGAGAGGCGGTGAATCGCTTAACGCTTAGCCGGACGCCACAGCCACAGCAGCGCTATCGCCAGCGCAAACAGCACGCCAAAACCGACGCCCGTCGCCACCGCAGGTGCACCCGCCTTGATCGCCAGCGTATAGAGCCCCAGCATGATCAGCATGGCGCTGTTCTCACCCAGATTCTGCACCGCAATCGCATTACCTGAACCGACGCTCTCTTTGCCCCGCGCCTGCAGCAGTGCATTCAGCGGCACCACAAAGAAACCGCCCAGCGCGCCAATCAACATCAGCACCAGATAGGCATTCAGCAGAGAATGCTGCAGCGCGAAGACGACGACCATCACACCAATCAGCACACCGGCTGGCATACAGCGACGCACCGTTTCAAGCGTCACCAGCTTCGCCGCCGCCGCCGCCCCAATCACAATCCCGATCGCCACCATGGCATTCAGGGTCGTTGGCGTGGTGTTGTCACTGATGCTCAGCGCCACCGGCACCCACAGCACCAGCAGAAAACGCAGCGTCACGCCTGCGCCCCAGAACAGGCTGGTGCCGAGCAGCGAGAAGCGCGTCTCCGCATCACGCCATAGCAGCGCGGCGGCACTGAAAAAACTGCGTACCATCATACCCAGCTGCCAGCTCTGACCAGGACGCGCCGCCTGCAGTTTCGGGATAAACAGGTTGGCCACCACGGCAATGCCGTAGGTCAGCGCACAGATCCCCAGCGCCGCCAGCAGATGCCAGTCAGCCAGCATCCCACCCGCCACTGAGCCGAGCAGAATGGCGGCGATGGTCGATCCCTCCATCAGCCCGTTGGCTTTCACCAGCTTCTCGCCGTGAGTGATCTCACCGAGGATGCCATATTTAGCCGGAGAGTAAGCGGCTGCGCCCGCGCCCACCAGGGTATATCCGAGGAAGGGGTTGAAGCCGAAGCAGATCACCAGCGCGCCCAGCAGCTTCAGGCTGTTGGCGAGCATCATCACCCGCCCTTTTGCCATGCTGTCCGCGACCTGACCGACAAACGGTGCCAGCAGAATGTAGGCTGCGACAAAGAGCATCTGCAGCACCGGCTGACTCCAGTCGGGATAGAACTGGCTTTTCAGCACGGCCAGCGTGGCAAACAGCAGCGCGTTATCGCCGAAGGCCGAAAAGAACTGGGCGATAATCACGGCGATCATGCCGCGTGACATCAGCGGCGCATTACGATCAAGGCTCATGCCTGCTCCTCTTCCGCCATTTTTTTCAGCGTGACGTAATCGGGTTTACCGCTGCCCAGCTGCGGCAACTGCTTCATCACCCGGATATCACGCGGCAGCGCCAGTTCTGGCGCACCCAGCTCGCGGGCCGCTTTCTGCAGGCTGTCGCGCGCCAGTTCAGCGTCGGTGGTGAACAGCACCAGCGCCTCACCACGCTGACCATCCGGGCGCAGCGAGGCGGCATGTTGTTTGTCCGGCGACGCTTTCAGAGCGATCTGCTCGACGATCTCCAGCGACACCATCTCACCGGCAATCTTCGCGAAGCGTTTGGCGCGCCCCTGAATCTGGCAGAAACCGCCGTCATCAAAGCTGACGATATCACCCGTGTCATACCAGCCCGCTTCCTGATTGCCTTCGCCATCGTCGGCGACCGGCACTTCCAGCACGCCTGGATTCTCAACCCGCAGATAGCCCTTCATCACGTTCGGTCCGCGCAGTTGCAGCCGTCCGCCCTGCTCAATGCCCGGCACCGACATCAGCCGCGAATCCATGCCCGGCAGAATGCGTCCGACGGTGTGCGCCTTCGCCGCCATCGGCACGTTAATCGCGACCACTGGCGCGCATTCGGTTACGCCGTAGCCTTCAAGAATGCGAATGCCATACTTCTCCATGTAGAGCTGACGGGTGTTCTCCTGCAGCTTCTCCGCCCCCGCCACCACATAGCGCAGGCGGGCAAAATCATAGGGCGCGGCAAAGCGCGCGTAGTTGCCGAGGAAGGTCGAGGTGCCAAACAGCACGGTGCAGTTGCGGTCATAGACCAGCTCCGGCACGATGCGATAGTGCAGCGGGCTGGGATAGAGGAACACCTGCGCGCCGGTCATCAGCGGCGTAAACAGCCCGACGGTCAGACCAAACGCATGGAACAGCGGCAGCGCCGACATAAAGCGGTCGCGCGGGGTGAAGTCGGCGATGGTGCGGATCTGTTCAACGTTCGCCAGCAGGCTTTTATGCGAATGCACCACCCCTTTGGGGTTGCCTTCCGAGCCGGAGGTAAACAGCACCATCGCGGCGTCTTCCGGCTGCTGGGGCAGCTGCGCGCGATGCGGCATCAGCAGATGGGCGACGATCCAAAGTTTGTCCTTACTGGTCACGGTATCTTTCAGATCTTCCAGATAGATCCACTGCACATCATCGAGCCCCTGCGGCAGATGCCACAGGTTGCCTTTGTCCAGGAACTGGCGCGACGTGAAGACCGTTTTGATCTGCGCGGCGGTCAGTGCCGCCCACATGCCGTTCACGCCCGCCGTATAGTTGAGCATCGCCGGAACACGTCCGCGCAGGGATGCCCCGAAAATCGCCGCCGCCGTGACGGTGGTATTGGGCAGCAGCAGTCCTACCACTTCGCGCGGCTGGCTGTAGCGCTCCAGAATACGGCCCACGCCCAGCGCCTTCTTCAGCAGTCCGTTGTAGCTGTCAGGTTTGAAATTGACATCTTCGATGCAGCGCTTAAACGCGCCATAACGCGTACGCGCCGCCAGAAATGCCTCAAACAGGGTTTCACGCGGACGCACCGCCATGCGCGCTTCCATCATCACATGATGCAGATGCTCACCGGCCAGCACGCGCCGATCGCGCGCCCGTTTCGCCTCCGGCATCGGAATGCGGGTGGCGGGCAGAATCGTCAGGGTGATGCGCGGGAACAGGCGACGTTTAAACACGCCCGCCAGACGACCAAACGGCGTGTACTCTGCGCCTTCAATGCGCATCGGCACCACATTCGCGCCCGAACGCGCCGCGACAAAACCCGCCCCGCTGTAGATCTTCATCAGCGATCCGGTGACGGTAATACGTCCTTCCGGGAAGATCACCACCGGACGGCCACTGTCGATCAGCCTGACCAGCTGTTTGAGCGCCATGGGTTTGGTGGGATCGAGCGGCACATAGTCGATAAAGGGTTTAACCAGCCGCATAAACCAGCTTTCGCTGATGGTCGAATAGACCGCATAGACCGGCTTAATCGGCAAAAATAGCGCCAGCAATATGCCGTCGAGAAACGACATATGGTTCGGCGTGATCAATACCTTCTGCTTATGCAGTTCGGCGACGTCGCCACGCAGTTCGACCCGCCATAACAGGCGAAATATCAGGCGCAATAGTGTGAAAACCATGCCGGCTCCTTAGCATTGTGAAAATAGCCCCTCACGATGCAGGATTTGACGCGGTTCGACAACAGAATTATCGGTAACCTGACGCCGCCTTCAGGGTGCCTGCCAGCCACCGCCGAGTGCCGCAATCAGCGCCACACTGCTGACCCACTGCGTGCTCTGCAGCGTCAGCAAACTCTGCTGCGCACTCAGGCGGCTGTTTTCGGTGGTCGCCACATCCAGATACGTAATCATGCCCGCCTCATACTGCAAACGGGTTACCCGCGCAGAGGTCTGCGCCGCGTCGGTGGCGCGCTGCTGCGCGGCGATCTCACCCTGCAGCGTGTTCAGCTCCACCAGCTTATCTTCCACCTCCTGCATTGCGGTCAGCACCGTCTGACGATAGGTCGCAACGCTGGCATCCCAGCCCGCTCGTGCCTGATCGACCTGTGCTGCGGTCGCACCAAAATCCAGCAGCGTGCCGCTCAGCTCCGGCCCCAGCGACCAGACGCGATTCGGCAGCGACAAGAGCGAATGCAGCACGGAAGAACTGACGCCACCGCTGGCGCTCAGGGTCAGGTCGGGATAGTAACCGGCCACCGCCACGCCCACCGCAGCATTGGCGGCGGCCATGTTACGTTCGGCGTAAGCAATGTCGGGACGGCGCTGCAACAGCTCGCCCGGCAGGGCTGCCGGAATCGCGGGCAGCGTGGCCGTCAGCGGCGCGGCGGTCAGGCTGAATTCAGCGGGTGCTTTGCCGACCAGCAGCGCAATGGCGTGCTCCATCTGTGCACGCTGCCACTGATAATCCTGCGCCGAGGCGCTGGCGCTCTCCAGCTGCAGCTGAGCCTGAGCCAGGGTGGCACGCGACGCGGTGCCCGCCTGATACTGGCTGGTAATCACTTTCAGATAGCGCTGATAAGCATCAACGCTCTGCTGATAGAGCGCGATTTTCTGATCCATGATGCGCAGCTGGAAATAGTCCTGCGCCAGCTCAGACTGGGCGCTCAGGGTGATATTGGCCAGTTCCGCCGCGCTGGCCGAGGCGCTGGCGCGGTTCTCCTCCAGCGTGCGTCGCAGTTTGCCCCACAGGTCCAGCTCCCAGCTGGCACTCAGCTCCGCCTGATGGCTGCTGCTGGTGGTGCGAACGCTGCTGTCAGTCGCGTGGCTGCCGCTGCGCGTCACGCTGCCGTCATAGCCCAGCGAGGGAAACAGCGTCGCACGTGACTCACTCGCCAGCGCCTGTGCCTGCCGGTACTGCGCGGCATAATTTGCCACGTTCTGGTTCGAGATGCTCACCTGGTTCAGCAGGCCGCTCAGGGTGGCGTCGTGATAAACTGCCCACCATTCGCCTTTGCTTTGCGCATCAAGCGGCGTCGCCTGCTGCCAGCCTCTGGCCTCTTTATAGTGGACCGGCATCGCCATCTCGGGGCGCTGATAGTCGGGACCGACGCTACAGCCGCCCAGCAGCAGCATCACAACAAAGGGAATAAGCGGTTTCATGGATCAGGATTCCGTAGGGCGCAGACGACGCCATTGACGTTGAGTGGCACGGCCCAGACGATCGAGCCAAAGATAAACAACCGGCGTGGTAAACAGCGTCAGCAGCTGGCTGAGCGCCAGTCCGCCCGCGATAGCGATGCCCAGCGGGCTGCGCAGATCGGCATCACCGCCGCTGCCCAGCGCCAGCGGCAACGCGCCGAAAAAGGCGGCCAGCGTGGTCATCATGATGGGCCGGAAGCGCATCAGGCACGCCTGGGTGATCGCCTGCTGTGGCGACATGCCCTGCTGCCGCTCCGCGTCGATGGCGAAATCGATCATCATGATGGCGTTCTTTTTCACGATGCCGATCAGCAGGATGATGCCAATCAGCGCGATCACCGTGAGCTGCGTGCCGGTCAGCAGCAGCAGTAACAGCGCGCCGACGCCCGCTGACGGCAGGGTCGAAAGAATGGTCAGCGGATGGATGTAGCTCTCATAGAGCACGCCGAGCACAAGATAGACCGCCGCCAGCGCCGCCAGAATCAGCCACGGCATGGTCGCGGTCAGCTGAGAAAAGGCGGCGGCGGTGCCGGCAAAACCGGCATGAAGGGTCGACGGCAGGCCCAGCTTCGCCATCGCCTGTTTTATCAGTTCCTGCGCCTGTTCCAGTGACACCCCCTCGTTGAGATTAAACGCCAGGGTGCTGGTAGCGGCCTGGCCCTGATGCGCCACCGACAGCGGCGCGTTGCCGCCGCTGAAGCGGGCAAAGGCGGAGAGCGGCACGCGGTCACCGCTGTCGTTAATCACATAAAGCTGCTGCAGGGTCTCGGGATTGGCGGTGTCGCTATCCTGCAGTGACATCACCACGTGATACTGATTCAGGGTGTGATAGAGCGTGGCGATCTGCCGCTGGCTGAACGCATTGTTCAGCAGCGTATCCAGCATGTTCACGTTGACGCCCAGCCGGGTGGCGCGATCACGATCGATGTTCAGCTCCACCTCCTGGCCGCCGGTCTGCGAATCGGAGTCCACGCTGTTAAGCTCGGGGATCGCCGCCAGCGCCGCCTGCACTTTCGGCGTCCAGGTGCGCAGCAGATCGAGATCGTCCGCCTGCAGGCTGTACTGATACGTGGCGTTGGCGCTGCGTCCGCCAATGTGCAGGTCCTGCGCTGCCATCAGGAACATCTGCGCCCCGGCGATGTGACTGGTTTTGCGCGTCAGCCGGTTGGCCACCTCGGTGGCGGTCGCATCGCGCTGATCAAAATCTTTAAGCCGCACAAAGAAGTTGGCGCTGTTACGGGAGCCAAACATCCCGCTGCCCATCGACGACATCACACTCTCTACCGCCGGGTCTTCCTGAATGATCTGCGTGAACATCAGCATTTTCGGCTTCATCGCCTGGAATGAGATGTTCTGATCGGCGCGCAGCGCACCCATCAGCAGCCCGGTATCCTGATTGGGGAAGAAGCCCTTCTGCACCACGACGAAGAGAAAAACATTCAGTAGTACGGTCAGCAGCAGGCTGAGCAGCGTCAGTTTCTGATGGCGCATCACCCAGGCCAGCCCGCGCCCGTAGGCGGCCAGCAGGCGATTCAGCTGGTTTTCAATCAACTGATAAAGCGGATGCGGCCGCTGGCTGACGGGCGGCTTTGGTTTCAGCAGGCGGGCGCAGAGCATCGGCGTCAGACTCAGCGAGACAAACAGCGAGATCAGCAGCGACACGGTGAGCGTCACGGCGAATTCGCGGAACAGCCGCCCGACAATGCTGCCCATCAGCAGGATTGGGATGAACACCGCGATCAGCGACACGGTCATCGACAGCACGGTAAAGCTCACCTCCTGCGCCCCGCGCAGCGCTGCCCGCAGCGGGCTCAGCCCGCGCTCAATGTGACGGGTGATGTTCTCCAGCACCACAATCGCATCATCCACCACGAAGCCGGTGGCGATAATCAACGCCATCAGCGACAGGTTATCCAGGCTGTATCCCAGCAGATACATCACCGCGCAGGTGCCGATCAGCGACACCGGCAGTGCCAGCGCCGGAATAATCACCGCCTGCAGATTGCGCAGAAAAATAAACACCACCGCAATCACCAGCAGCACCGCGATCAGCAGCGTCTCTTCGGTGTCATACAGCGAGGCGCGCACGCCAGGCGAACGGTCAACCACCACGTTCAGCTGGCTGTCAGCGGGCAGGCTCTTTTCCAGCTGTGGCAACTGCGCTTTTATCGCGTCGATGGTTTCCAGCATGTTGGCACCCGCCTGACGTTTGATACCGATCATCACCGCCGGTGCGGCATTCAGAAACCCCGCCTGATAGCGATCTTCCACCGAGTCATAGACCGTGGCGACGTCGCGCAGTCGCACCGCGTTGCCCTGTTGCCAGGTGATGATCAGATCGCGGTAGCTGGCCGCCTTCTCCAGCTGGCCGTTGCTGTCCACCAGCCACGACTGGTCACTGCCCTGTAAGATCCCTTTTGGCAGATTAGTGGTGCTGTTGGCGACGGCGGCACGCACCGTCTCCAGCGAGATGCCGTAATGGGTCAGCTTCAGCGGCTGCAGATCAATCCGCACCGCCGGTAAAGCGCTGCCCATCAGCGAGACTTCGCCGACGCCCTGTACCTGCCCCATCGCCTGTTCGATTTTGCTCTCCGCCAGATCGTAGAGCTCGCCTGGCGTGCGGGTGGCAGAGGTCAGCGCCAGCATTACTATTGGCGCGTCTGACGGGTTGGCTTTGCGATAGGTTGGCAGCGAGGCCATTGCGCTGGGCAGCAGGCTGCGCGCCGCGTTAATTGCCGCCTGCACGTCGCGTGCCGCGCCATTGATATCGCGGTCCAGTTCAAACTGCAGGATGATGCTGCTGGAGCCCTGCGAGCTGCTGGAGGTCATCTCACTAATACCGGCAATCTGCCCCAGCGAACGTTCCAGCGGCGTAGCGACCGTCGCCGCCATGGTTTCCGGGCTGGCGCCTGCCAGGCTGGCGCTGACCATGATGGTAGGAAAATCGACCTGCGGCAGCGGTGCTACCGGCAGCAGCCGGTAGCCCAGCGCGCCCAGCAGCAGGATCGCCAGCGTCAGCAGCAGCGTCGCCACCGGACGAAAGATAAACAGCCGGGTCAGATTCATTGCCCGCTCCGCGCCCGCTGCTGACGGCGTTTCACCCAGGCGTTACCGCGCTGCGCCAGCCCATCAAACAGGAGGTAGATGACCGGCGTGGAGAAGAGTGTCAGCACCTGACTGACAATCAGCCCGCCGACAATCACCAGCCCCAGCGGCTGACGCAGCTCTGCCCCGGAGCCGGAGGCCAGCATCAGCGGCAGCGCACCCAGCAGCGCTGCCATCGTCGTCATCAGAATCGGGCGGAAGCGCAGCAGGCAGGCCTGATGAATCGCGTCGCGTGCGCTGAGTTGCTGATGGTGTTCCGCCTCCAGCGCGAAGTCGATCATCATGATGGCGTTCTTTTTCACGATGCCGATCAGCAGGATCACCCCAATCAGCGCAATCAGGCTGAATTCGGTGCCCGCCAGCAGCAGCGTCAGCAGCGCGCCCACCGCCGCCGACGGCAGCGTAGAGAGGATGGTCACCGGATGGATAAAGCTTTCGTAGAGGATGCCGAGCACCACATACATGGTGATCAGCGCCGCCAGAATCAGCCACAGCGTGTTACCGGTGGCGCTCTGAAACGCCGAGGTTTCCCCCTGATAACGCAGCGTGGTGCTCTCCGGCAGCTGCAGCTGCAGCTGCTGCTGCACGTCCGCGATCGCCCGCTGTCCATCCTCCAGCGAATAGCCCGGATTAAGGTTGAAGGAGATCATCACCGCCGGAAACTGATTCAGCCGCATGTGCATCAGCGAGCCGGTGCGCTGGTGGATAGTGGCGATAGAGGTGAGTTTGACCATGCCGCTGCTGGTGGTGCTGGCGCTGGTGTCAGAGGCTGAAGTGGACGTCGACGAAGACGTAGATGTTGACGAAGACGTTGACGTTGATGAAGTCGTGCTGGTGGATGACGACGCCGAACTGCTGCTGCCGGACGATTGCAGCCAGACATCATCAAACGACGCCGGACCCTGCTGGTATGCCGGAGCCACTTCCAGCACCACCCGATACTGATTCGACTGGGTGAAGATGGTCGAGACCAGCCGCTGACCAAAGGCGTTATAGAGCGCGGTGTCCACATCCGAGGCAGTAATGCCGAAGCGCGCCGCTTTATCGCGGTTCAGCTCAACGTAAGAGACGCGCCCCTGATCCTGCAGGTTACTCACCACGCCATTAAACTCGGGCCGCTGCTGCAATGCCGCCACCAGTTTCGGCGACTCGCTGACCAGATTTTCACTGTCGGCATCATCGAGGGTGAACTGATACTGACTCGGCGAGACCTGATCGTTGACGGTGAGATCCTGCGCCGGTTGCAGATAGAGCCGGATGCCCGCCACATCGGCGGTCGCCTGTTGCAGTTGTTTAATCACCTCACCCGCTTTCACATCACGCGAGCCAAACGGCTTAAGGTTGATCTGCAATCGTCCGCTGTTAAGGCTGGTGTTGGTGCCGTCGATGCCGATCGTCGATGAGACGCTCTCCACCGCCGGGTTTTTCAGGATCCGCGCCGACAACGCCTGCTGGCGCGTTGCCATGGCGTTAAACGAGACGTCCTGTGAGGCGACGGTAATGCCCTGAATCAGCCCGGTATCCTGGGTCGGGAAGAAGCCTTTCGGCACCATCATGTAGAGCAGCGCCGTCAGCCCGAAGGTGGCCAGCGCCACCAGCAGCGTCAGTTTCTGATGGTTCAGCACCACGTTCAGCAGCCGATCATAACCGCGCACCAGGGCATCAAACAGTTCGCCGCCCTTGCGGGCAAACGTCGACTGCTGTTCGGGCGGAATGTGGCGCAGCAGATACGCACACAGCATCGGTGTCAGGGTCAGCGATACCACCATCGACACCAGAATTGCCACCGCCAGGGTAATCGCAAACTCCCGGAACAGTCGCCCGACTACATCGCCCATAAACAGCAGCGGGATCAGCACCGCAATCAGGGAAAAGGTCAGCGAGATAATGGTGAAGCCAATCTGCCGGGAGCCTTTCAGCGCCGCTTCCATCGGCGACTCACCCTGCTCCAGCCGCCGGGAGATGTTCTCGACCACCACGATGGCGTCATCAATGACAAAACCGGTGGCGATAGTCAGCGCCATCAGCGACAGATTATTCAGGCTGAAGCCCGCCAGATACATCACACCAAAGGTGCCGACCAGCGACAGCGGCACTGCCACGCTCGGAATCAGCGTGGCAGCAACGTTGCGCAGAAACAGGAAAGTCACCATCACCACCAGCGCAATCGACAGCATCAGCTCAAACTGGACGTCGCTGATCGAGGCGCGAATGGTCTGGGTACGATCGGAGAGAATGGTCATCTTCACCCCCTCCGGCAGCGCCGCCTGCAGCGCGGGGAGCTGCGCCTTGATGTTGTCCACCACCTGGATGACGTTCGCGCCCGGCTGACGCTGCACGCTGATCACAATCGCGGGCTGGTTGTTAGCCCACGCCGACTGGAAGCTGTTTTCCGGGCCCTGTTCAATGTGGGCGATATCTTTCAGGCGCAGCGCCGCGCCATTCTCATAGCTGAGGATGAGGTTGCCGTACTCGGTTGCGGTGCGCAGCTGGTCGTTTGCGTCGATGGTCACCGAATGATATTTCCCGTCAAAGCCGCCTTTGGAGCCATTGACGTTGCTGTTACCAATCAGCGTATTTATCGCCTCCAGCGTCAGATGATGCGCCGCCAGCGCCTGAGGATTCATCTGCACCCGAATCGCCGGCTGGTGGCCGCCCGCCAGCGTCACCATCCCGACGCCGGAGATCTGCGACAGCTTCAGCGCCACCCGGGTGTTGACCAGATCCTGCACCGCGGTCAACGGCAGCGTGCTGGAGCTCGCCGCCAGCGTCACCACCGCGCTGTCCGCCGGATTGACCTTTTTGTAGGTCGGCGGATTGGGCAGGTCGTCGGGCAGCAGGTTATTCGCCGCATTGATCGCCGCCTGCACCTCCTGCTCGGCGATATCCAGCGACAGATCGAGGCTGAACTTCAGGGTAATGATCGAGGAGCCGCTGGCGCTGGTGGAGCTCATCTGGCTCAGCCCCGCCATCTGCCCTAACTGGCGCTCCAGCGGTGAGGTGACCGACGACGCCATCACATCCGGGCTGGCACCCGGATAGAGCGTGGTGACCTGAATGATCGGATAGTCGACCTGCGGCAGCGCCGAGGTTGAGAGGAATTTCCAGGCAAAAATGCCGGCGATCAGTACACCGACCATCAGCAGAATGGTGGCGACCGGACGCAGAATAAACAGGCGCGACGGGTTCATTTCGACACAGCACCCGCAGCGGCGGGCCTCTCATCGGCCAGCGACACTTTGCTGCCGCTGGTCAGACGATCGATCCCTTCCGTCACCAGCCGATCGCCCGGCGAAACGCCGCTGAGGATCGCCTGCTGATCGTCTCCGAAAGCGGGACCGGTGGTGACCGCTTTGCGCGTGACGCTGTGATCCTGATTGATCACAAAGACAAAACTGCCGTCGCTGCTCAGCTGCAGCGCCTGGGCCGGGATCACCGTCGCGCCTTTCAGCACCCGGGTCTGCAGCCGCAGATTCACAAACTGATTGGCAAACAGCGACTCATCCTGGTTGGCGAACACCGCTTTCAGCGCCACGGTGCCGGTGGCGGTGTCGATCTGGTTGCTGATGAACTTCACTTCGCCGCTGCCGAGCTGATGCTGGTTGTCCTGATCATACAGCGTGGCGGGCAGGCTCTGCCCCTGATGCAGCACGCTGACCAGCGTCGGGATTTCGCTTTGTGGCACGCTAAAGGTCACGGCGGCAGGCTGCATCTGGGTGATGGTCACCAGACCGGTGCTGCTGGCACTCTGAACCATGTTGCCGGGATCGACCTGACGCAGGCCGACGCGCCCGCTGATCGGGGCGGTGATCCGGGCATATTCAATGCTGAGTTTCGCACTGGCGATCTGCGCCTGATCGGCGGCGACGGCACCGCGATACTGCCCGACAGTGGCAATCTGGCTGTCCAGATCCTGACGCGCCAGTGCATCCTGCGCCGCCAGTTTGCGGTAGCGCGCCAGCGTCAGCTCCGCACTTTTCAGCAGCGCCTGGTTTTCGCTGAGTTCGCCCTGATACTGGTTAAGCGTGGCCTGAAAGCTGCGCGGATCGATCTGCGCCAGCAGCTGCCCGGCGCTGACTTTCTGCCCCTCGGTAAAGAAAACCTGCTCCAGCTGGCCGTCAACGCGGCTGGTCACCGTGACGCTGGCGTTGGGGATGACCGTGCCGAGTGCATTCAGCCACACCGGCACATCCGCCGTGCTGGCGACACCGCTGTGAACCAGCGTTGCCCCTCCGCCCATCATGCCATGCGCACCCGGTCTGCCCGACGGCATCCCCTCGCCCGGCCCGTGATCGGCCGCCAGCAGACGCCAGATAACCCCAGCGACAATCGCCGCCACCAGCAACAGGAGCAGCCATTTAAGCCCAAAGGAACGCGTGGGGCGAGAAAGGTGAGTCATCGTCGAACTCTTCAGATAAGCAAAAAAAGAAATCCCGGAACGTGCGGAATGCGGCAGTGAGCGGCGGCGAGCAAAAAAGCGCCAGGCTTCACGGCGGCCATTATCAGTGAAAGGCGACGCGCCTTTCTATTGGCAAACTGTCAGGGTTTCGTTAAGAACGATGTTGATTTAGCGGGGGTTTTTACAGCGGTAACGGCAGGCTCAGGCGAGCAGGCAAAAAAAACCCACGCATCTGCGTGGGTCGGTGTAATAACAGGGTCTCACTGCCGAAGCGGTGTTGTTTTCACACCCATCAATACCTCTGGGACTGCTATCCTCGCACTGATTGACCGCGCGGAGACAGCAGGAAAACGCAACCGAATTCGGGGAAGTGCAACGAGGTGTGAATATCCTTCACGCCTCGCTTACACTCTGATTTTTCTAAGATTTATCTGAAGGCGTGGCGGCCGGTTTGGTGTAGATGGCATCCGGTGCAATATTCATGTGTTTCAGTACCGGCCCCATGATATTGCCGAACACCGGTGCAGCAACCGAGCCACCGAAGTGATCGCCCGCCGTCGGATGGTTGATCATCACCACCAGCGCCACTTCAGGATGGCTGGCGGGAGCGAGACCGGCAGTGTAGTTGACGTAGCCGCCATCATACTTGCCGCTGGTGCCCATTTTTTCCGCCGTACCGGTTTTGGTTGCCAGACGGTAGCCCGGCACCGCGGCTTTCAACCCGGTTCCGCCCGGCAGGACGTCACTCTCCAGCATGTGCACCACCTCTTTCACCGTTTCCGGGTTGGCGACCTGGCGTCCCATGACCGGTGGCGTAACGCGGGTGATCGACAGCGGACGGTAAATGCCATAGGAGCCGAGCGTGGCGTATTCGCGGGCAATCTGCAGCGGCGTCACACGCAGGCCATAGCCAAAGGAGAAGGTGGCTCGCTCGATATCTGCCCAGCGGGTGCGGTGCAACGGAAAGTAGCCGACGCTTTCGCCGGTCAGCCCTAAGCCGGTTGGTTTGCCAAGGCCGAACGCATGATAGGTGTTGACCAGCGCTTCGGCGGGCATCGCCAGCGCGAGGTGTGACACGCCGATGTCGCTCGATTTTTGCAGAATGCCGGTCATGGTCAGGCGCGGCCAGTGGCCGACATCGCGGATCAGGTGGCCGTTAACGCTGTAAGGCGTGGTGTCGATCACCGAATCCGGGCGCACCAGGTGGCGCTCCAGCGCTTCCATCACCACTAACGGCTTGACGGTCGATCCCGGTTCATAGCTGTCATTGATGGCAGAGTTACGCATCTGCGCGGGCGTTGCCCCTTCATAGTTGTTGGGGTTGAACGACGGATAGGAGGCCATCGCCAGAATCTCGCCGGTGTCGATTTTCACCAGCACGGCCGCACCCGAGTCCGCCTTGTTGATCAGTACGCCGTCGCGCAGTTTGCTGTAGAGCGTGTACTGGTCATATTTGTCGATGCTGAGCTGTACCGTCGGCGGCTGGGTTGGCGGCTGATAGTTGATCATCGCGATGATATTGCCCGCGGCATCCTGCCGATAGACCTCTTTGCCCGGCTCGCCCTGCAATACTTTATCAAAGCCCTTTTCCAGTCCGTTCAGGCCGACGTTATCCGCCCCGACGATGCCGATCAGCGGCGCAGAGGCCTCGCTCATCGGGTAGAAACGGCTGTCGTCATAGACTTCGCTGATGCCTTTCAGCTTCAGCTCTTTAATATCTTTGGCGATGCCCAGCTCGACTTTACGCCCCAGATAGAGGAAGCGACGTTTCGGGTTGGCGGTGATCTGCGCCGCCAGCTCTTCGGGACGGGTGTTGAGCGCCGCCGCCAGATAGGCCCATTTGGCACTGGTAAAATCGGGGTTGCTCTCCAGCACGCGCTGCGGATCGGCAATCACGTCGCGCGACGGAACGCTGAGCGCCAGCGCTTCACCGTTACGATCCAGCAGCGTGCCGCGACTGGTCGGCAGCGTCACGGTACGCAGTGATCGCTGATCCGCTTCGTGCTCCAGCATCGGCTGATTCAGGAACTGCAGGTCCGCGACGCGCGCCAGCAGCACCACCAGACAGGTCGTGACACCCAGGCAGATCAGTCGGAAACGAAAAGGGTTAAACGGCGCTTTTATCTGGTCTTTTCCCAGTAGTTTTTTAATCCGGGGCATGGCATTCCGCTGCGCAAAATAAAGAGAAAGGAGCTGGTGCCAGCAGTTATAAAGAAAGCGCTGGCCGTATAACAGGAAAACTGTGTATCAGTTCGTTATCGGCGGCCGATTTCTGGCAAAAAAAAAAAACCTGCGCATCTGCGCAGGTTGGTGTAATCAAGAAAATCTATTGATGTTCACCCATCAATACCTCTGGGACCCTGAATGTAGCAAGAGGGATCGATCGGCTGCCATCTCTCAAACGCAACAGTTACCGGCAAAATGTAACCAGCCATGAGATCCTTACGCTATTGTGCAATCCTGATGTTTTTTGATTTCCACCAGGCAGCTCATGGCGTTTGGCCCCTGCGTCAGCGACGAGGTGCCGATGTCGAGCGTCAGCACGTTGGGGTTACCCGCGCGATCGTGCGGCTGCCACGCCTTGCCAAAGCCGGGATCAAACCAGGCGCCGGTGGCGATAATCACCACGCCCTGCGTCACGCCATCGGTGATCCGCACGCCCGCCAGCATCACGCCGCGTGCGTTGCTCACCTCTATCTCGTCGCCCTCCACCAGCCCGCGCGCGGCCGCATCCTGCGGATGCATGTACAGCGTTTCGTGTCCGGCGGTTTTATTGCCCTGCACCGTTTCTGTCGCATCCAGCTGACTGTGTAACCGGTCGGAAGGCTGAATCGAGATCATGTGCAGCGGATAGTCGCGGCTGACCGGCGAACCGAGCCACTCCTGCGGTTCGCGCCATTCCGGATGGCCGGCGAAATCGTCCAGCTGGTAGTCCGCAATGGTCTGGCTGAAGAGCTCGATTTTGCCGCTGGCGGTTTTAATCGGATTGGCCTGCGGATCGGCACGGAAATCATCCATAAACTGATAGGGTTTGCCCCCTTCGGGGATCTCCACAAAGCCGCGCTGCCAGAACTCCTCAAACGCCGGGAAATCGATGCCTTTACGCTGATGCGCCGTCGCACACTGCTGATAAAGATGGGCGATCCACTGCATCTCGTTGCGCCCTTCGGTGAAGGTATCGCGGTAGCCGAGGCGCTCCGCCAGGTCAGCAAAAATATCGAAGTCGTTGCGCGCCTGATGCTGCGGTTTAATCGCCTGATGCATCGCCAGCACAAAGCGGTCGCGTGAGGAGCCGCCGATGTCATTGCGCTCCAGCGTGGTGGTTGCGGGCAGCACGATGTCCGCCATCTGCGCGGCGGGTGTCCAGACGATATCCTGCACCACGACCGTATCGGGCCGCTGCCAGCCCTCCACCAGCCGGTTGAGCTGCTGGTGATGATGGAAAGGATTGCCGCCCGCCCAGTGCACCATGTGAATGTCGGGATAGTGCAGGGTTTCGCCCTGAAAGCGGTAAGGCTGGCCGGGATTGAGCAGCATATCGCTGATCCGCGCCACCGGAATCGACAGCCCGGAAGGATTGGGGCCGGTGCTCATCATCGGAGCCGGACCTTCCTGGCGCGGGTTGCCGACGCTGTTCATCGAACCGTGACCAAAAGAGAAACCTGCGCCCGGCAGGCCTGGCTGGCCAAGCATCGACGACAGCGCAATCATCATCCAGTAAGGCTGCTCGCCGCGATGGGCGCGCTGAACGGAATAGGAGCAGGTAATAAAGCTGCGCTTGCCGGTGAGCTGCTGCGCCAGCTGCACAATGCGATCGGCCGGGATGCCGGTGATACGGCTGGCCCAGCCGGCGGTTTTCGCCACGCCGTCGGTTTCGCCCAGCAGATAGGCGCGCAGCTGCGGCCAGCCGGTGCAGTGGCTGGCGAGAAACGCTTCGTCAACTGCACCGCGCTGGGTGATCTCATGACCCAGCGCCAGCATCAGCGCCACGTCGGTGTTGGGGCGAATCGGAATCCACTCGGCGTTAACAAATTCCGGGCAGTCATCCCGCATCGGGCTGATGTTGATCACCGGCGTGCCTTTGGCCGCCAGCTGCATCAGCGCCGGTTTCAGACTGTGCTGCCCTGCGCCCCCCGAGGCAACCTGGGCATTTTTCAGCGCCAGCCCACCAAAGGCGACAAAAATTTCGGCATGTTCCACCACCTGCGGCCATTCGGTGACGCGCCCGGTCAGCGGCATGTAGGTGCCAATCACATAGGGCAGGAAGAACTGCGCGGCGCCCCAGCTGTAGTTACCCTGCTGATCAACGCCGCCGCCGCCCTGAAAGTAGAAGCGACGAACCAGGGTGCGGGCATGGTTAACACGTCCGGCCGATGACCAGCCGTAGGAGCCGTTGAAAATGCCCGATGCGCCATAGCGCTCGCGAATGCGGCGATTCTCCTCCGCCACCAGATCCAGCGCGGTTTCCCAGTCGACGGCAACAAAATCCTCCCGGCCACGCAGCGTACGGTCACTCTTTTCGCGTGACTTCAGCCACGAGCGCCGCACCATCGGCTGACGAATGCGTTTGTCGGAATAGACCAGTTCAGGAATGGTGTGGATCATCGGTGACGGATCGGCATCGGCGAAGAAAGGTTCGCAGCCAATCAGGCGATCGTTTTCAGTGACGGCGGTAAAGGCGCCCCAGTGCGCCAGATGTGGCA